>WNFL01357691.1_pt1 | contig 16872 bp, 24 predicted proteins | sample 5400361 | NCBI WGS metagenome assembly WNFL01 (sample SAMN13153351, study PRJNA577476) | soil metagenome | isolation source: 40 cm soil on Douglas fir-dominated hillslope | place: USA:California | collected 2013-09-17 | reverse complement strand
AGTGGCTTAAGTATTTCATTGCTCTCTAACACCGCTTCTTCCGGATCCTTGTCATCACGCCATTCCAAGAAGCTCGTCTGTAGCAACTGCGGTGGATAAGCGTTGGTTACGGTCCCGAAAATGCTTGAGCGTGTTAACTCGATAATTTTTTGGAACCAGCAATGTCATTACTCGAGGCTATACCGGTCTCTTGAGTTCTTTCTTTGTGCGGGCGCAACCGGATTTCACGAAAGCTTATCCACTGCGATCCAGGGTCTCGTCGAGAAGTGCGCTCGGCGATCGCGTGTCATCAGTCAAGATTTTGAGAGGTTTCCCGCTTCCGACGGGTTCTGCCGAGAATATCAGATTCCTCAATTGTCTTGCGGCCTCTTCCTCGCTGGTCGCGCTGAGGCTCGCGTGAAGACCGTCCGAACCGTATTGGCAGATTGTTACCACTCCCTGTGGCTCCCTGCTTTGTTGTAGCAAAGAGATTTTGCGCTTCGGCAATTTAAGAAGGCGAGGTAGCCACTGTTTCACAAATTGTTGGGCCTTCCTGGTTTTTTTAAAAAGGTGCTAACCTGGATCCTGTTCGGCTGCTCGACGCGCGACGTTTCGCAAAAGTTTTGGTCTGCCATACGATGTGAATAGAAAACGGCGGCTAACTAAAAACTAATAATTCCGGGCGGACGTCGAAAAAACTGGACGAGTGCGGGAATGAGCTAGTAAACGCGGGAGAGGGGAGGCTTCAGGAAGATTTGGTTTAAGCCGGGTCATTAAAGCACAAGAAAGAGCGGAGAAGAACCCAAAAAGTGTCCAAGCTTCGTAAGTGCTTGGACACTTTGCCAAACGGACGTCCGCTACTGGCAACAGAGAGTCTTTCAGCAGACGCAATAGCCGTCCATAAAAGGGTTGTTCCAGCCTCCGATCGGAACGACATTCAGGGAACAGCTTTCTGCCAACGATTCCGGGACTCAGCGCAGCCAGAGCTGGAGGAATGATAGCCGAAGCAGCGCCTAAAAGGTCCAACGCCATCGCGCACATCAGCCATCAAGAAAGTGAGCGCATCGAGTCCCAGGATGCTGGATCGAGAAGGCGCGGGTTCATGTTGAGACTGAGGACTATTGGCTGATTGTATGATCGGTATTCGGTAATTGCACATTTTCCCGTGCCCGACCACGAATCGGGATTCTGATGACCCTGGAATTCTTCATTGCTGTTCGTTTGTTGCTGCGGACCGGCGAAGTGGCCATCTTCGATCCGGTCCGCAGCTCATCATCTCCTACCAACTTCGCAACAAATCGGTACGTTTCCGGTCGTGTTCTTCTGCTGTGATCAAACCGTGGTCCTCGTCAAATTCGTTCAAATCGCCTCCCAAACCAAGACTAGAACGCCGGGAGCAAGTCTGAAGCTCCGGGATTTTCTGAACGATCGCTTCGACCAGGCGCATGAGACGATCCGTTTCCGTCAGAGACGCCCCTGGCGGTGCACGATAGTCGATAATGCAACGGCCGCATCGGCGCGCGATTTGAAATACGATTGCCACGCCGCGCCCTTTGATCTTGCTGTCATCCGTTCAACTCGTCCTCGATCAACCTATTGACCTAGAACAAGGGGCACCGTGTTCCAATACTTTCCGATACCAGAACTTACCAGGACCTTACTCACGCCATTGGGACGCTGGCCGCTGTGCGCCTCGCGCTGTCGCTGTCCGATAGACCTGTTGGTCTGCTTCTCGACGATTTATAAGCTGAAATCAGCTCAGATCCTTTAGCAGCCAAGTTCGCCAATCAGTGCGTAGCCGGATGGCAGCAAAGCAACATTTCACCAGCTTTTCCGGATCAAATAGTCGAGACACGACTGGTGCTTGGCCATCGCAAGACGCCGCACCTTCCACGACAAAAAAGAGGCAGGGGTTCAACCTCCAGGTCTTTAGATAAAGGTGGCTCGGCTGCTTCCGAGATCTAGAACTTCAACAACGCGTCCACCCGAATGAAGTGCCAGGTATTGTCGTCGGCAATACCGGAACCACGGGTAGCTTGGCCACCGTAGAGGTTGGTCAAGTTCCAGTCATAGCGGCCGCTGACTCCTAGGATGAAGAAGTCGGTCACGTTGTAATTGATTCCGAAGCCAAAGCCTTGGAAATTCAAACGGGCGTTCATCATGTCGGTGTTATCTAGGTTTGGATCAACCGCCGCAATTCCGACTTGGCGGTAATCGACGAAGGCCGCGATATCTCCGGCCTTTTTGTTGTCGCCGATCTTCAATCCAACCAACCACGCCATCTTATCCTTGTTGGAGGGCTGCGCGAGATTCCTGTAGGCGATCACGTTGCCGTGAGAATCGGTGACCACTTCGCTGTACAAACCAGCAAACGGGAAGGTAGTCGGATTGGTTCCATCACGCTGAGTGATGGTAAGGCTCCCGGTGCTAAGCGACGTACCGTTGAACAATGTTCCGGTGGTCATGCGTTGACCAGCGGTCCCAAGTAAGCTGAAACGTTTACCACCGTCGAAGTTATAGGCGAAATCCCAGTAGAATTTAACCGGCACATTGGCAACCTTTACGGTGATATCTCCGGGTGCCAAGACTACAAACAGATCGCGTTCTTCGCCGGTACCATCCAGGAACTGCAGGAAGTCGGTCTTCGCTGGAGCGGTAAATCCACCGGTATTCACGGAGGAGAAGTTCCCAGCCGGACCGTTGGCAACCGTGTCGTGGCCGTAGCCAGCTGCATTAGCAATAAAGAGCGATGGACCAAACGTGATCGAGAACCAGTCGGTCCTATAGCGGGCCAACAACTGTTCTTCAAACAGATAAGAATCGTTCTTCAGATCGCTGTCGAAGTTGTATTCGTTGTTATCGTAGAAGATGAATTGACCGGCAATGAGGCTCAGCTCGAAAACCGAGGGGTGTTTGGCCGGTGCAGGCGGTGGCGTCTTGCCTTCTTTACTGTAGCTGACCGGTTCACCAGCTGAGTTCCAACCGAAGAGCTTATCAAAATCAATCCGTTCGACTAACCCTTGCGGGTAAATACTCGGATCGTAGAACAGATCGGTGGTATAGAACGGGTTGTCCTGCTTACCGGCAATAACGGTCAAGCCAGGATAACCATTCCAGCCCAAGAAAGCCTTGTTTATATAAATGCTGTAGTTTTGGAACCCGCCCGTGTAGGTCTGATTGCCGCTATCGGCGAAGTTATTAGTTGTCAGGCTGAATCCGCCGAAGAATCCGCCGTCAAATGTGATCTCCGCATTCAAACGCAATCGGAATCGCCAACGGCTACGTGTTGCCACATGGTTCCTGCCATTCGGGCTGGCCGTCAGCGTGGGGGTCGGATTCCGAAGGCTAGGGCTCGGCGTCGGAGTCGGAATGCCAGGAGCAGCCGAAGGCTCCTGAGCCTGTTCTTCATCCCACTGATAACGAAGCCGCAAGTCGCCGCTCAGTTTCAGTTCCTTAATCCAGGGTGCGAGCTTGAGCGGACTGCTCGGAGCCGGTACCACCGCAGGATTTTTCGATACCTCGCTTTCTATCGTATCAGCGTCTTTTTGCGTCAGGATGCCTTTGCGAACCAAAGCATCGATGAGCGCCTGGTCGTCTGCAAATACCCCACCGGTGGTTAAGGCAACAAGGCCGCCCAGTGCCAAAGCATATTTGGTTTTTAGGATCATTGGTTTTCTCTCCTTGGACTTAGATCCGGCGAATTCTTGCGCTCTCTAATTCGTCGCGAAATTCGTGAGGACCAGCAAAGGGCATCGCGACGGGCGTGTAAAGCCTATTTAATGGATATACAACTAGGGATTAGCCTTATAGGCGAATCATGTTCTGTCGTAGACCAGGAGGCAACTTTCGATGAACCGTCACAACGCATTCCCGAGACCGGAAACGGATACTGGGGGCTGACTCCGCCAGATCGCGCGCATCAACAAGGGCGTAGGAGACAGTTCCCGGTCATTGTCGATGTTCGCGAGGAAGCGCGCTTCGTGCTCGGTCATATCGATGGAGCCAAGCGCATCAGCCCCGATAGTCTGGAGGAAAGCATTAGAGATGTCGTCCCGGATCTCGCCATCCCGATAGTCGTTTACTGTGCGGCGGGCGCTCCTGGAGGCACCCTGATGCTAGAAGTTGGGATATCTTCCCGCCCTTTGCCCTCTGACTTCAACTAGCTTGTTCGCTCGCACCTAGAACCGTTCTGGCCTCTTAGTCAGAAATTCTACAGCCTCCATAGTTATCTATAAATAAATGCTGGCTTAGGCTGGCCTTGGCTAAATTCCCAAGCCAAGAACGGTTGATCTTTTGCCGGTTCCTTCTTTAGGATTTGCCGAATAAGAAAACCTCAGCTTCGGGTCTTCCTTCGTCCTCGAGCTTCTGCTTCGCGGTTTCTGCAGGGGAGGGAACGATCAGGCGCATCAATTTATAGTTATGACTCGGCTTCCCGCAAAAGTACTTTCCAATGAGAAACGAGATGACCAATACTGTGTGACCGTTGAAATCGAACTCCCGAATTTTCGACGTTCATTTAATAGTCTTCGATTTGGTGATCAGATTCCTTTCAGCGGATCGTGCCGGGAGGGCAAGCTGGAGCTTCGCTATTACCAAGATCCAGGTCTCGAAATAGGACAGCAGTTTCCACTCTGGCTAAACGAATTCCGCAACAAAGGAATCAGATTGACGCCAAGCCATCAAACCATCAGTGACTCGCCCGACAGTGGTTCCTTCCGCCGTTGAAATTATTCGCCGGACCATTCCGCGTGCGAGAATCCATCTCCTTGCCATTCTCGCGCCGTTCTCGCAAATAAACAAGATGGCACCAGATAAGCGTCGCCGGGTGCAGGCTGTTGGTTAACATCAAAGTGGCCTGTGGCGGACCATTCGGACTCGCCAAAATCGTTTTCCGAATCACACGGTCAGACTTCGCTGAGGTCGTCGAAAACTGGGAATGCCCGGTGATCAAACATCGGATTGGGTACAGGCCGAACGAGAACTGCTCTCAGAAATAAAACCAAAGCGACGAGAGTCTAATTTTTCTCGTTGACCGAACCTCCAGATCTGATTCGCCATCCTGGTGGCTTCCTCGACTAGAGGCTTTGCCCGTTCTGCCGAAAGTCGCACGGAAAAATCCAGGGAGCCAGTCGGCAAAGGGGCTTTCGTCTTTCTACGAAGCTTGATCTAGATAGTCGATGCCTTGCTGAGTGATTTCCAGCATTCCTGTACGCTGGTTATTGAGTAATCAATCCTTCTCACCGCAGTCTATCAGCAAATAGCGACACGCGATGCGCCGAATTAGAGCCTGGGTTAACCCAAGATTTATTCGGACCGGGAAAGCGCTCATCGGATTGGTTGAAAATCAAGTCACGACCACAACAGGAGTTCATTGTGTGCGGCTTCACTGAAGGAAAAGGTAGCCGCAAACATTTTGGAGCCTTGTCGCGCAGTTCTTCCATTGTTCTTCTCCACGTCGCGCATGGCGTCGCTCAACGCCCGGAAAAACAGAGAACGCCTACCCGCCGAATCTTCCGGCAACTAGGAAACTTTCTTAGCCAATCGCAGGTCGGTCTTCCGAAGGAGGGCCTGATAAACGTTGCTGTCGATAGTGTTGAGCAAATGTTCGGAAAGCGCGGCCATCAAAATCATGGATTCTGGACCGCACTTTAAATACCCGAACTGAGCGCCGACATACTCGGCGCAACGGTAGATGGTTGAGTTCGAGAATCCAGGTTGGGATAAAGGAGCAGTGAACAACTCGTCGAAGCTGTGGTACTCGTGGAGCCGGTCATTACTGCGCTGCCGTAATTCCTCGTATCTTGCGCGATCGAAGAACAGCCACCATGCGTGATCCCGGAGCCGATCGCTAGTATTCAAATAATCAAGGTCTGGAAATTTCATGAGCGCCTGATCAAACACGAAGAATTCCCAGATTATTATTTCCAAACAGCCGTCTAGTTCCTGACTCGAAGTCAAAGGCTGTGATTCATGCCTTAGACTCTTAAGGCAGCGAAAGAAGTCGGCAGACTGGTCTAAGACGAGTTTGCTGGCCAGTTCAAAGAACTTTTGCAGCGGGATTTTCTTCTGGAATAGCGAAAACACTTATTGGCTAATTTCTAGGAATTAACGGTGTACTCATACCGATCTAACAAAAGTGCCGAGCGATTACGGAAGGAATTCCGGCCGCCTTCTTGCTCGATTTACCAGAAATTACGGTTCTTATTAAAGAAAAATTGAACATCTCAGCGTCTTCCTACTGCTTCCAATATTTTAGCTTGACAGTCTAAAAGATTCTCAAGTTTGATAGCGCTTGGAAGAGCGGAGTCTCGACCATCAATGTCCCTGTCTTTGCATATCGCTCAGGGTAACGCAAGACGCGTAGCTGGTAAGAAAGGACCAGCAAAGCTGCCAGCCCGGGATCAGTGTGTTGCGGTCGCATTGCGGCGTGGGCTTATTACCCGAATACGGAGCGCAGTGACCAATATATGAAAGCGCGTCGGGAGACGCATCACCATCCCCCGGCGCTTTATAAACAACCCATCACCGAGTCACCGACAATGAGAAGTAATGGTATCACTAGCCCAGTAGTTTTCAAAGCCATCCGCTATCGCCGTCGCGTTCAACTATGGAATCGACAGGCTTCAATCATCAAGGACCTGACCACTCTGACCCTTCGTCCCGAGCGGCGCTACCTTCCGCGCGTATGAGCACCGAAGAAGTTTTGAAAGCGTTGGGGCGGTACACGGAAGAGTCACACTCCACAATGAACCTCTTAATCGATGCAAGAAACTTCGCTATAATCGATTTTGGCGACTTAAATCGCCTGAAAGCTGAAGCCGCCCGAATTTCTTCGATCCAGCTAAAGGTCCCCGAAGACCACCGCACCCCGACCATGATTCTGTCAGAGCAGGAAATCCCTGCCGACGAACTCCATGCCTGTGTGGATCGCGGTGAGGCCGCTCAACTCATCCGCCAGCACCATATTCTGGTCTCGGAACTCTAGCCTTTCCCCCCCTTTTTTTTGTTCTTCGCATTTGAGCCTCTACCTGGTCGGGTGCCAACGGGACGGGGCTAAAGAATCACGCACGAAGAAGTGCAAAACTCCTGGACTCAATCGATGTAAGTCACCTAGTCGGTTTACGCGATCGGGCGCTCCTAGCGGTCATGGCTTACAGACTAAAGGTAGCTTCTCCCATGAACTAAAGGAGAAGTTCTTGGTTTGGTAGAAAACTTATTCGCTCATCGGGCGCTTTTTAGTCCTCGTAGACCCGGAACAAGGTTTGGCTGGCCCAGTAGGTTTGCTTTTCCTCAGCCGATAAGCAGCCTTCCAAAAAATGGATCAATGATTTGACACGGTAACGCTTGGCCATGTTTTGGAACGCGGCCCGGTCCTCTGGTTTCAAATCAATAACGGTGATCCGGTGGGTTTCGCTGGCACCGAAGCTATTGAAAGACCGGGCTCTTGTTGTCCTATCCGGCTTATTGCTTCAGGTGCCGGGGGTCCAACGATTCGGGGTGGTTCTCCGATCGGAGACATTTTGCGGATAGGTTTGGGCTTCATAGTGCTGGGGGGAATTGATCGTGCCGATTCAGCTTTGCGGGTTGAACATGCCGGGCATGTCAGATCGAAAATGAATAGAGCGATTTTGGATATCGACGAAACTGGCTGGTAGACCAAATTTGATGACCTTATCCAGATTGATCAGGTTATCGGCCTGTAAGCTCATCGCATAGACCGCATACGTCATAAGATCTTTATCGTGGGGTCCGTAGATGAAGCCGAGCAAGCTGCCGATCTGGTCGCGCTTAAGAAAGGATTGTAAATCAGTGGGCGAAGTGTGCGCGGCATCACTCAGCACTAAATAGGCGGGATAATCGCCTAAAAGCTTACCGATCGTGGCCAATTCTTGGTCATTTGCCAGTGACTCGCCGAGCTTTTGAATTTCAGCATCTTTTTCGGCAATCTTGGCGTCGAAATCAACAGCCTCTGCGCCAGGAGGGATTTTGAATACACCCGATTTGAAGAGCTTAAGCCTCTTTCTATCCAAATCCATGGCGCTGGCCAGGATTCGATTGATGACGGTGGGATCGGCCGCGATTGCTGCCAATCTGAAATAGGCTTGGAGAAGAGTCCGACAAAGGGCTCCAACGTCTTCAATGCATCCATGTTCTGACAAAATTATCAGGCTCTGAAACGTCATTAATCCCCGGATGAAATAGCTAATGGCGTAAAGCTGAGGAAGGCTCTGATAATCAAACTTCGCGCTCCGTAGGTACTCGTGGCAAACGCCGTTAAAGTCCCTGAGTAAAGTAAAAAAATCAGCGTACTTTTGCAGAATTTGTTGCCGAATTTTGTCACCTTCGGCACCGAGAAAACCGTGTTCAAGCAAGGGCATCACATGATTTTTATTTCTGTTTTGGTTTTGGCTGTGGGGGTGGATCGCTCAGGTGGAAAAACTAGATCAGAATAATACCAATGCGACTAGTGATTGCCATGTCCGAGAACGAGAGCAACCGCCGTCCTGCGTCTACCACTGCCCGAAGTGCTTCAAAATCAGGCGCATGCCTACTGTGACCACGACTGAACCGGCGGCCGCTGTCAATATCGCCTCTTGAACGCAACCTTGTAACGCCGCAACGCCTCGTCCAAGTCCTGGTTTGTCGTGATCTGTTTTCCCGTCCGTCGGATAAGGATTTTTCGCTGCCATGGGAGACTCATTCTCCCGATTTTTCGCCCGCCGGATCAACTCGGGAAAAGCCAGCCTTTGCTAAATTAAAACGGCTACGGTCGAGCTATAGTTTAGGCGAGCTAGCGTCCGAACTGGGTGTAACAAGCGTTACCGTCACTCAATGGCTGAGAGGACACACGCCAACACCTTAAGGTCTGGGCAACAAAAACCGGCTACCCCTAAGTGCTCCCTCAGATTCCCGTTTGGCTCTCGCATAGTTAACGAGCGTACGCAGAAACATACAATAGGGATCAGTTTCCGGCATTGTTCCAAGAATGTTATCGCCTCTTTGCAAAATATCTCTCAAAATGCCTCTGATTTCGTTCTCCATAAGCATTCAGGTTCTAAATTTAGGAGAAATGGAACCCTTCTCCTTTTTCGCTGATGACTCGGGTAAGCTGACCTACCGACTCGCGGATTGCATCGGCGATCAATAACGCCGCAAAAATCGTGACTGCGTTTTGTTCAGTAGCGGTTATCTGTCCGCTCAAGTGTTTGGCTTGTTCGAGGAGTTGAATTTCGTCTGCCATAGATCAAGAATTTTCACGAATTAGACCGGCTGGGCCAATACTTCATTGTGCGTATTTGACTCGGGGCGGTTCATTTCGTTCCCGGTGGAGCTTTCTTGGGTGGTTTCGGCGGGCCGGGCGGGGACTATTTGCGGCTTGGTTTCGCGCTTTGGTTCCGGGTAGCGGTCCGGTTCTTCGATTCCACGCTTCCGCTTCCGCCTCGGTTCTTCTACCGGCATTATTTTTCTTACCGGCTTTTCCAAGACTTTTCCCAAGCCTGCTCCAATCCGGCCCGAGTATCGGCGATACTGTGACTGATCAAAAAACTTGCGTGCCGCGCAACGAACGCATTCCACCCGGCCGCGAATGCTTCCCGTTCACCGGCTTGGATTGAGTCGCCCAGATCCTTGATCGCTTTCTTCATTTTCGGCGAAGCCATCACCTCTTCAAAGATCCCTTGTTCTTTGAGGAAATCGTCAAAATCACTGCCCCAATGCGGACTGGGTTTTTCTATTTTGGCCATCGCGAGGGGTTCGAGCCCGGGGTTTTATTAGTTCTGATCAACGTTTTGTTTCGCGGTCAGCCAAACTCGAATACTCGGGCTCCGGAGAACCGTTTTGGCTGTCGGAAGACATCTGTTGAAATCCGCAGGTTAACAGATACCCAAATGGCTTACGAGCGATAACAAGGGATCGTGTGGATATTCAGTATTGCGGCGCAGGTGGACGAGTCTGGTAATCTGGACGCATACGCCAAATCCAAACCAGCGAACCGATGGCGAACCTTCGGACATTTCTGGGATGCCGAGGCCAAGCGGAGTGTCGCCGGGCACCGGAATCAGACCGACAGAGCGCGTGCCGATGAAAATCGTGATGCCACGGCAAGATTGTTCTATGCCCGGCTCTGTCCGTTCTGCCGAAAAATGCGGGGTATGATTCAGTCAACCAGTAGGAAGCAATTCCGTGCTGTCTGCCCGAAGTGCGGGGCGACCGGACCGCGAGGCCCAGCCGCCCGGCTTTCGGCGCGGAGTTTCTCTCGCAGCCGAAACCCGTCTTATCAGTGAATCTGGTCAAGCGCCGTGAGCATCTTTAGATCGTTGGCAATGGCAAGGTCATTCGATTCGGGGGGCCTATATCGACGTCCAGACGTGGACCTCGGGTACTTCGAATTCCTTTCCGGTCAGTATCGCTCTGCATTCCCCGCCGGTATCAATCATTGAATTCACTTATGCCTACCCGCAAAAGAACGAAACGGACGCGACGAATAATGATTGGTGATATAATATCTTCCATGATGACGCATCAAGAAAAACTAACAATTTGGTCTAACGCATACACTGCAGCATTAACAGGTATTTTGAGCAAGAAAATCAATGATAGGGACAGGTATACAGCAAATAACGTTAGTGCAATTACAGACCAGTGCAAGGCGTTTGCGGATCGGACTCTAAACGATGTAGCAGTGTTTGGAGACAAGGAAGAATAAAACTAAAGGCGGGTTTTCAGTCTCACTGACAACGCTCCTATCGTTCGAACCACTTGACGAAATATGCATTGTTTCCTGGTCAAGAATAGCAACATTGTACTACACAGACCACGTAACGCTATTTTGCCTGCACGCGCAAAGTCTAGAGCTTACCTTGAAGCACTGGAACAGGCTGCTTGATACAATGCCGATCGAAACGTTTTGGGAACGTGCACGTTACCCGAATAGCTGGTATAACTACTTTTAACCTTACGAGATAGACAGGTTGTTAGTTAAACACAACAAAAATTTGACAAGCACGCGGGCTCACCTAACCGCGCCTCTTGTAATGCATGTGCGAAGGCAAAGTGATGAAGAACCGCCTGTTATCAGACGTGAGGTAACATCAGAAATGGCTGCTGCACGGAATAGAGCAGCAGACGAAGTATTAGCGCAAATCAGAGGAGAGAAAGCCAAGCGGACAAAGCAAAAGCGTTACTACAATGCCTCGTGGTGGACCGCAGCCTAATGCTGGTAGAAAGCGGGTTCCTAACAGTCAAACGATCTGGCGGACCTTGCAGCAATTGACGATAGAAGTTGTTAAAGCCGAAGCCAAACGGCATGGCAAAACGCCTGGAGTATTTGCTGGCCGGATTTTAGCCGAAGTGTTGCAGGTTAAGGGCGATTCGAGCCGGTAAAGGCCATGCTCTTAAGCGTTCACGCTTGGCTCTAGGGGGAGCGTTTCAGGTTCGCCGACAGATATAGCCAAGGGAGAAGAAACGCGTTCCTAGGCCGGTTTTTCTAGCGGGTATCGCTGGCGCATCTCCTTGAGCAACTCTCGGATCTTATCGAATGCAGCGTTTTGTGCGTCACCATGCCGTGGGGCAGATGATGGCCACACGAAAAAGTTTTCCAACAGCAAGAGTAAAGTGCTGATGTCGTTCTCTAGCACTGCATCTTCCTTTTTGAGTCTTTCGATTGCGTTGCCATCTCTTACAGACTCGTTTTCGAGATTGGCAACTCTGTGCTCAACGTTAAGAAATCTCGCTTCAGACATAGGAGCAAGGATACTTCTTTTGTAATGCGATGTCACGCCTAGCAGCTTGCCAAGTGTCCCAGTGCTCGGTTCTAGCACCAGTAACCGCAGCAAGGCAAAGCATCCACGCTTCAGGTTCAATTGAGGCTTCGTTCAATCTGATTCGGGATGCCGTAACATTATCAGGCATTGGCAGTAGTCGAACCGATGCTTAAAAGGAACCGTACCCATACCGCCTCGTACAGGTTTATCGCATTGCGGACAAGCGCACTGGGGTCAACCACCATAACTGGTGACTGAATCCTGGGAATCAGGGTCGCGTTTCGGTGCGTCTACGATCTCTTTTGCTGCCTCCTTAAGGGGGGCCCCGGTCAAGGAGGCTAGTTCCTTATGATAGGCGATGCCGTCTTCATATATTTCCTCCTTGGTTGGCTCGGCTATGGCTACTGCGTCACCACCCCATACGGTAATATCGGTATTTACCGCTGTCCCGATGCCACGGACCCGTATCGAAAATTTGCCCCAGCCCAACGAGTTGACCGACTGGATCACGTATGTTGCTGGGTCACACACAAGCCACATGCCCGGCTCTAACTTTCTGCATTTGATTGTTTTCATTGTCGGCACACGCTTTCAAAATCTCGCTCGTGGACGGTTAGCGATCGGATTCCTGAGTCTCCTACCGCCCAAATTTTTGTCATGCTTTAGCCGGAGAGCTTGCAGAGTGTCAGATTTTTGACACGCCGTGTCAAAAGCGATTTATCGGCGGAACGACCTTACGTCTTTTCGTCCTTCTCTTCGCGTTCAGCCCGACTGCGCAACTCTTCGGCGATACGCTGCCGCTGTTCCCCCGTTAAATCCGCGTGTTCGAGCAACTCCTTAATTTCTTGATCGGTTAATGGTTGGCTCAATTCACCGAGCGCATTCCTCACCCTTCCTGGCTCCGATCTCCCAATTCGACCGTTTTCCCTAGTTGACGTTTCCAATGGTCGCGACTTTTCCGTGTTCGGAAGTGAGCGGTCGCTCCTTTTGCGTGCCTTGCTTGAACAGCGCGATCGCCAGACCCAACGCTCTGCTCAACGTAAATCACGAAAACTTTTTCCTCGTTGCCAAGAAAAACCGCGCAGACGCCGCTCGTCGCAGCTAAGCCGCGGATCTGCACTTCGACAACGGGCTTACTCATACTACAGGTCTCGTCACTCGCCTTTCCGCCAAGATCCGAATTGCTTTCAACGGATGATCAAAAGCCAAAACCATCCAGGTTTGTGCCCCTGCCTGTCAAAAATTCGATCCGCTCGAGTTTCGGAAGTTAATCTAGGCCCTAAATCCGCTCGATCCAAATCGTTGATCGCACCAGAGCATCACGCAATTTAACCCCGAGTAAATAGGTGGATGAACTAGTCGTCCCGCAGTGGTGGAACTGGAACCAACCGCAGTGGAGGCCGGATAAAGAAACCAATAAAGTAAGAAAAATAACGTAAGTTTATGGGCAACCAGCAAAGCCAAACTTCAGAACACCCTTTGCGAGGCAAACCAGATGAATCCCAAATTGCCCGTTGGAACCAAACCCCAGAAGTTCAGCACGATCCTGGTCGATAAGATCGCGAGCGAGATCAAGCACAACCAAAATTACGATATCGAAATGGTCCTAGGAGTAGACCGAGCTGTCATCAAGCGCATAGGCGATTGCATCATTCTGGTGGCCGGTCCTCGCGACCAAGTCACAGCAATCCTCAGAACTACAGGAGTATGAGTGACTTTTCTCATTTTTTTCATAAACTGACTTCCAAATGCGGTCACAGACAGCCGAAGGAGCGCGCGAAGATTTTCTGCGTGAGTATCACATCGCGAACGTTCGGAAACACGCGCCGCGGAACGTGATTCCAAGCTTGTGGTGGTTAGAGCGCAGATACCCGAACCAGTTCGCGCTGCGCAGTCTTTCCGGCTGCCAAACTATTTCTTTTTCTGTGCGCCCACGGATTCCTCTGCCCGATCACCTGGAGTCTGCGCCAGTTTTGAGAGCACCTTGCCGCTTCGAGCGTCAACCTGGACAGCCGCGATCTTCTTTGTCAAAGGTGTGACGATATCAATTGACCAGATCAGTTGGCCGTTCTCTTGCGCAAGCTTTGCGCTCTTGACCTTTCCACCGGGAACTTTCGTCAGCGCAGCCCTTTCAGCCTGTGCTCGCGTAACCCGAGCGTGCAAACTGGGCGATGCTGGTGGGTTATCGGTGGCTAAAGTCGTCCCCTGAAAACCAGTGGCGGCTAATGCGATCCCGACTAGAAATGCAATGACCAATTTTTGCGCTACCTTCATGAAGTGAGTCATAACAAAAATCCACCTATTGTTTTCCTTTGCTGAGTCGCTCTAGAGCCTCTTCGACGGAGATCTGGGGGACCGATTCCGGTGGCTTTTGAGCATCGAGAATACGCTGGCAGAATACAAACGGACTATCAGTGGTAAGATAAGGATTCCCTTCCGCTTTTGCCAACTGAAGGTCCGCCGACGCAATTTCGGTTTGTAGTGCGCGCAAAATCTCTTGGTCTCCTTGCGCCTTAGCCAGATTTTGGGCGTGCAAAACCTTCATTATTTTGACGGCATTTTTTACTTGCTCCAGGTCCCTTGCCTCGTCGTCGTCATGAGGAGAAATATCATGAAGGCGTCGATACTCGTCGCTTAAGATTGCGGTGATTTGATCATCGGAGAGGTTACTTGCGCTCATGGCTTGATCTTATTCGAATCTAACTCGAAAGGTCCATCTTTGCCTGTACGCACTTTGACGTATTGCGGTGCAGGTGGGCGAGACTGGTAAGCTCCCTCTGCTACCAAACCCGATTCCAATCGATGTGCTCCGCAGCGAACGGAGAGCGGCTGCGTTCCATTTGTCGGAGCGACCACTGCATCAACTCGGACGCAGCTTGGCCGCCCGCTTGATCGAATGCCAAGGGTCTGCGGCTAGGCCCATCATGATTGCACCTATGAGAGCGTCTGCCCGGTCGGGTGACTCGCCACCGCGGCTGTTTGACTGAAGCACGTTCGTTACGGTTACGGCTGCTTGAAACTTTAAATCCCGCCGAGAGCATCACTAGCTGTTTGTCGCTCTTAGTTCTCGGACGATATCTTCGAGCGTGACAATGCCGACCATTCGCTTTTCATGAGTCACCACCGGTAGTTGGAGGAGATTTCCTGCCCGCATCAGTTTTTCAGCTTCAGCAATGCTTTGGTCTTCAAAGCAATAGACGGTTTTGCGATTCAGTCCCGTTCGGGCGAGTTCGATCTTTGGATCGTGGCCGAAACCCCCGACTTTGCGGTTCAACTCACTCTCACACACCGTACCGAGTAAATGGCCGTTCTTATCGGTCACAGGAGACCAGGTCATCCCTTCAGATCGCAGCTCATCGCAAGCTTCCTGCACCGAAGCCTCGGGGCGCAAAGTTTTTGCCTCGCCGTGCACGATTTCTTTAAGCGTTCTTGGCGCAAGTTCTTCAACCTGGCCGATGGCGGATTTGGTTTTCATAATAGTGTGGTTTTGCCGAATCTCTTCTGCAGCCAAGCTTCCATGTTCCAACCGGTCCTCCGAAGCGGAAACGCTTCGCCTGCCTTGAACCCAGGATCTTTGCGGTAATCAAGCGTAAGCCAGCTTTCGGTCAAAGAAGTGCCAAAGGAGCCGCAGTAGGGATTTTTCTTGAACCTCAGTCTTTCGAACGGGCCGAGAAACTCGGAAGGCACCAGTTCGATAATGAGCCGATATTGGTCGCCGTATTTCTCGGTTCGATAGGACCTTTGCGTGAATCGATGTCATACTGGTGCCTCTTTAGTCCTTCAAAGATAGTTGCGCGGAAGAATCTTTTCCGCCTTCCCCGATCAATCGATCGATTCCGTCGGCAATTTCCTCCGCTTCCGAGAGAGGCTGAACGTCTGATATTCCGCAGGCGCTAACGAAGGCTTGCTCATTTTCATCTGTAGACTCGTTCATTTGCACTTCCTTATTTAAAAAGTATGTGACCATGAGCAGGCTGATTTAGTCCGTTATCCAGAATAAAAAAGTGCTCATCTTGGTAGTCTTTTTTTAGAATTACGACCTGACTGATTCGCGTTTGGGACGTGGTGCAGTGGTATAAAACGCGGTGCGGTGATTTTCCTATCCACGTGTCAGCGGAATTAGCAGCCAAAAGCTTCATGGACATTCGCTTTCGTGCGATCGTCTTGCCTCTAGTCACTGAGCGTTTCTTTCATCCCCGTCTAGTTCAGATTTGCCGTAATCGGAGAATCCACTATCTGGCATTATGACTCTCGACCTGATCGCTGAGCTTCTCCCATACCCTTCTCGAAGTTTTATGGTTGCTTACGAGTATGACTACCGACAAGAGTGGATCGAGAAGCTGTGGCGGATCATAGTTCGCTCTGGTCCAAGTGTAGTTTCGGCCCATGAGTGCAATACCAATATACCCGCGGACTCCGTAGCAAGCCCTCTGTCAACGTCTGGCACATCGTGTATAGCATCGTTCATACTTGTGTTCCCAACCTGCGCTGCTTCTCTTCTCAGGCTGGGGAGCGTGGACATTGTTATGGAGTCGGGGGCTTTGCAAATACTATTGTTAACTATCTTTTAGAATGTTATGATTTAAAGATAACGCGCCGTTTATCTTATAATTCTTCATTTAGTTCCACCACATGGTGGACTCGTGAGCAACTCAGGATGGACTCGAACCGCCGTCTTTCAGATCCGTTTCTCGCTTTACCCGAACCGTGATCTTGTCGCTCCAGCCCGAACCCGTGCACCGGCCTTGAGAGGGCGAGCGTTTTACGAGAGAGATTGAGCTTCTGACGCCAGTTTTGACGCCAGATTTTTCGGGTTTCTGCTGCTACAGTGGTCCACACCTCTTGGCGAGGTCGGTGTATCGAGGAACTATCGTTTTCGAGCGACCGGGACATTGTCCGATCGGATAGGAAAAGACTACCCGTTTGGGAAATAGACTCTGAACAGATGATACAGATGGTAACAGGCTTTGCGTCGGCAAGGCTTGTGACGGTTATACGACAAATGGAAAGGAGTGTCAAAGAACTCGAGGCGCTGCAAAAGTTCGTCCCGTTTGCGCCGTGCACGACGAGCTACAGGATGGGATGGAAGGGGCTGGAAGCGGTTCGTTATCGTACCGATTCTGCCAGTGTC
>WNFL01350793.1_pt1 | contig 16881 bp, 17 predicted proteins | sample 5400361 | NCBI WGS metagenome assembly WNFL01 (sample SAMN13153351, study PRJNA577476) | soil metagenome | isolation source: 40 cm soil on Douglas fir-dominated hillslope | place: USA:California | collected 2013-09-17 | reverse complement strand
TATCGCGACGCGAAAGCCTATGACGCGCTGATCCAGGGAGAGGCGGGGCTGATCGCGACCACGGGCTATCCTGACAAACCTGCGCGCGTGGGCGTGTCCGTAACCGATCTCATCTCGTCCATGTATGCCGCCGTCGGCATCCTGCTGGCGCTCTATCAGCGCGAGAAGACTGGGCGCGGCCAGGTGATCGATATTTCCATGTTCGAGTCGGCGGTCTCCTGGCTCGGCTATTTCCCGCACCATTATTGGCATCGTGGCGAAGAGCCCGAGCGCCTTGGCTTGCGCCACCAATACATCACGCCCTATGGACCCTATCTCGCGCGCGATAAGAAATATGTCAGTGTCGCCTGCGCGAGCGCCGCCGATTGGGAGACCTTTTGCAGGGACGTGATCGAGCATCCCGAATGGCTCTCGGATCCACGATTCAAGGATACGGAAACGCGGCGCAAGAACCGCGATGTGCTCGAGGAGATGATCGCAACCGTCTTTCGCGAGCGCGCATCCGAGGAATGGCTGAAGCGGCTGGAAGCGAGCCGACTCCCCTACGGCCGGGTCAATAGCGTCGCCGAAGTCCTCGCCCATCCCCAGCTCGCCGCCCGCCACATGATCGGAGAGATCGATTCGCCCGTTGGCCGCATTCCGGTGCTGGCGAGCCCTTTGCATCTTTCCGAAAGCCCTCAGAGGCTCGATCCAGTCCCGGAGCTCGGCGGCGACAACGACGCGATCCTCAAGGAGCTCGGTTACAGCAACACGGACATCGCCGCTCTCCGCCGCGACGGGGTCGTGTAGAAAAAGCCCCGCCCCGGCGATGCCGGGACGGGGCCTGCAAAATGGCTATGCGAGATTGTTAGCCGATGATCTCGATGATTTTGTGCGTACGCGGATCAACGATGACGGTTCTGTCGTTCACGACCACCCAGCGGTACTCCGTCACGCCATATTCTTTCGGGACTTCATAGTAGGTCACGCCCGTGGCCGGCAGTTCGGCGCCGATCACGATTTCGCCCGTATAACGGAAGGAAGGATGATGCTCCTTGACGACGTATTCGCGGAATTTCGGCTTGTTCTCGTCCGAGATGCCGCCGACGATCGCGCCGCCGACCGCGCCTACACCCGCGCCTATGGGCCCACCCACAACTGCGCCCCCGACCGCGCCGGCCGCCGCGCCCGTTGCAGCCCCGGATTGGGCGTGGGCCGCGAAAGGCATTACAAGCGCAAGCGCTGTCGCGCCAGTCAAGATTTTCATACGCATGGAGAGCTCTTCTGTGTAACCGGGCAACGAACGATGCCCGTTCCGCTTCGGGTACTGCTGCCAAGATCCAGCAATCCAGCGCCTCAGCAGCTCGCGAGCTTGACCGTTTCCGCAAATGTGAAGCGTCGCGAATTCGCGCAGGGCTACCGATCGCCGAGCGCAGGCGCCATCTCGCGTGCGGCGTCAGGCGTAATCGATCGATCGAGCATGAAGCAGGCCGCGCCCGCCGCAAGCAAGGGAAGCGCGGCAAAAAGGAAGATCATGTCGAGAGGCGTCCGAAGATAGATCAGGAATCCGGCAATCATCGGACCCAGGATCGCGCCGATCCGCGCCACGCCGAACGTCGTTCCCGTTGCCGTCGAGCGGATGAAAGTCGGATAGATCATGCTCGGAAGCGCGCTTATCCCGACGTCGCCGCCAAGCACCAGGATGCCGGCGGCGAAGGCCATCGTCATGGTGATGCCCGTGCCGATAGCGGCGGCGACTCCGATAGCGGCCACGGGAATCACGGCGGAGATCATCGCAAGCGTCGTCACCGGGACGCCCTTCTTGTCGACGAGGAATCCAAAAACGAATGCAAAGGCAGCGCCCGCCTGGAACAGGGCTTGACTGCGCGCTGCGTTGGCGAAGCCGAGCTCCGGCGTCAAAAGCGTGGTCAGCCATTGCGACAGGAAGAAATGCGTCATGAACGCGAAGCCGAGCGCGAGCCAGAGAAAGATTGTCATTGCCGAGCGTCCTTGCGCGAATAGATGCTTCACCGGAACGCCCTCACCGACGCTTTCGCCGATGGTGAAGGAGGTTGCCGGACTAAAGCCGGCGCGTGGCTGAAGTTTCTGCGCGTAGCGAAGGATGCGGTCATCGCCAGGCTGTCTCAAAACGAGATACCGCAATGATTCCGGAAGCCCGATCAGCAGGATCGCGGCGACGGTGAGCCCGCCCACACCGCCGACGTAGAACACCGAGCGCCAGCCGAATTGCGGAACAATTTCGGCAGCAAGGAGGCCGCCGCCGGAAGAACCCGCCGTATAACCAAGAAACAGCAGCGTTACGAAGAAGGCGCGCCGCTTCGTTTTCGCATAATCGGACACAAGCGCGATCGCCATCGGCATCCCGCCGCCGACGCCCAGGGCCGCGCAGAATCGCAAGAGGGAAAGCTCGACCAGATTGTCCGCGAGCGGAATGGCGAGCGTGAAAGCCCCGAACACCAGAACTGCAAGCACGGTCGCGGGGCGCCGCCCGATGCGATCGGCGAGCATGCCGAACGCGACCGATCCCGCGATCCAGCCGATGATGCTGAGGTTGAACACGGGCGTCATCAGGGCGGCGCTGATATGCCACTCCTCGACGATTGCGGGCGCGGCATAGTTGATCGCCTGATTGTCGTATCCGTCGGCAAGCATGACGAGGCATGAGAGAAGAAACGTGAACGCCGCGAACCAAGTCGGTTCCTGATTTTCCAGCACATCGCCGATGTTGACCGTTTTGGTCTCAGCCATTGCTGCTCTTTGCCTCGGGCGATGAGAAAGCTAATTCTCGATCACTACCGCGCGGACAGGGGACGCCTCGACATTTTTCATCTTCAGCGGCAGCGAGACGAGCGTCACGCGCGGCTTCGTAATCTGCCAAAGATTTGTCAGATACGGCATGGTGATGATCCCGCGCTCGAGCAATTTGCGCGTCGTGCAATTCGCCGGATCCATCGGCCCGGGTTCGTTGGCGTGATAGAAGTCGAATCCGACGATGGCGACGGCGCGCTCGGCACACCAGGCGACAGCCTCATCGCTCAAGTACGGCGCGCGCGCCATCCATTCCGGCGAGCCGTCATAGTCCTTGTTGATGTCCGTCCTGAGCAGGAGCCGGTCCCGGGGCTGCATCAGGGCTCCGACGCTTCTTTCGAGATCAGTCGGCGGGATCGCTTGCTTGCCGCCCCTGTGGCGAAGGTCAGCTATCACGGCCGGGCCAATGAAGGTGTTGAGGTCGAGCTCGTGGAGCTCCTTTCCCCCCTTGATCATGTGCGATGGCGCATCGACGTGCGATCCGGCATGTAGCCGCATATGGACGCCGCGGACCAATTGTTTCAGGCCGCCGTCGTCGTAATCCTTGATCACCTCGGTCTCGAACTGCATGTCCTTCTTGAATCCGGCATAGGTCCGCATGCGAAACTTGCTTGCATCGAGCTCGAGACTGATGTCGATGACTCGGACCGCTTGGCCTAAGAGGATCGAAATATCCGATTGAGGGCTGGCACCGCTTTGAGGGCCCGAAACCATCTCGTTCACGGCTTGGCACCTCCGTTTGGCGGCGAGGAAACGAGACCCCCGTTGGGGCCGTGAGTCAACCCGCAGGCCGGGTCCATTCCAGGCCCTGATGGTGGGCTAAGGCCCTTATAGGCTCGCTGGGGTAGTGTTATCGTACCCAACGGCAAATGGGGGCTAGGGATGATCCATTTCTTCGCCGAGCTGGTGCCCGCTGCGTTCACGAATTCGGCGCAGCCTGCGCGCACATCATCAAAGTCATGCCCCGGTTTCCAACCAAGGGAGAGAGTGCGATGAGACGGCCGATCAAGCTTGCGCTGTTGGGTACTGCTGCGCTGTTTTGCGGTCTAGCCACAATGGGCCACGCGCAGGCCCCCGCAGTCCTAGGCCTACAGAAATCCGTACCGAACTTCGTTCCCGTGACCGACGCGATGATGCGCGCCCCCAAGGCTGAAGACTGGCTGTTGTACCGCGGCAATTATCAGGGCTGGGGCTACAGCCCGCTTGATCAGATCAACAAAGGAAACGTCAAGAATCTGCAGCTCGTGTGGTCTCGCGCGATGGAGCCTGGCACCAACGAGATCACGCCCATCGTTCATGACGGCATCATGTATCTCGGCAACCCGGCCGACGTCATTCAGGCGATCGATGCCGCCACCGGCGAACTCATCTGGGAGTACCATTATCCGGAACCTGCGGCCGACTCCTTCCCGAGCGCGCTCGGTCAGCGCAAACGCTCGATCTCGCTCTATGGCGATAAGGTCTATTTCGTAACCTGGGACAACAACATCGTCGCGCTCGACGCACAAACCGGCAAGCTCGTCTTCAAGATGAGCCGCGGTAGCGACAACACGGTCAGCAATTCAAGCGGGCCGATTGTCGTCAACGGCATGATCATCGCCGGCAGTACCTGCCAGGTCGCTGGCCATGGCTGCTACGTCACCGGCCATGATGCGAGGAACGGCGAGGAGCTCTGGCGCAACGAGATGATCCCGAAGCCCGGCGAGCCCGGCGACGAGACGTGGGTCGCGCCTTACGAAAAGCGCTGGATGACGGGCGTTTGGGGTCATCTCACCTACGATCCCGATCTCGATCTTATCTTTTACGGATCGAGCGGGGCGGGACCCGCGTCCGAGACGCAACGCGGAACCATCGGCGGCACGATGGCCGGCAGCGATACGCGCTGGGCGGTCCATCCCAAGACTGGCGAAGTGGTCTGGAAGCATCAAACCTTGCCGCGCGACAACTGGGACCAGGAATGCACCTTCGAGATGATGGTCTTGACCACCTCGGTCAATCCTGACGCGTCTGCCGCCGGCATGATGTCGGTCAATCCGGACGCGAAACGCGGACCGCGGAAGACGCTCACCGGCATTCCCTGCAAGACGGGCATCGCTTGGAGCTTCGATGCCGCGACCGGCGAATTCCTGTGGGCGAAGCAGACGTCCGAGCAGAATCTCGTGGCTCGCATCGACGGCAAGGGTCTCGTCACCGTGAACGAGGACATGGTCTTGAAGGACGTCAACAAGACCTATCCGATCTGCCCGACTTTCACTGGCGGCCGCGACTGGCCGATGGGCGCGTACAATCCCAAATCCAATCTCATGTTTATCCCTTTATCCAATTCCTGCCTGAACACGACTGCGCGCACCGACCGCGGGACGAGCCCTGAGTTCGTCTACAACGTGACGAATATCGGCCGATTCCCGCCGGGCAAGGACAAGGTCGGCCGGATCGATGCGATCTCGGTCGAGACGGGCCGGACGGTCTGGAGCTGGGAGACGCGCGTGGCGCTCTATTCGCCCTTGCTGGCGACGGGGAGCGGCCTCCTGTTCAACGGTTCGATGGACCGGTATTTGCGCGCCTTCGACTCCGACAATGGTCAACTCATCTGGCAAACCCGGCTTCCCTCTCAGACGGTCGGTGGGGCGATCACCTATTCGGTCCAGGGGAGGCAATACGTCGCGATCGCGGCAGGTGGGGGCGCGGTCGCGGGGATTCAGCTCGGCTTGACGCCCGAGGCGGACACGAAACCCGGCAGCAACGGCATTTACGTCTTCGCCTTGCCGCAATAGCCGCGAACGTTCTTACGGGCGAGGTGCCGCGGAGCGGCAGAGGGGGCTTACTTCCCGCTCTTGAGTTCCGAATAGACCATTGCGACAAACCGGTCGGCGCTCGTCCCCTGACCGGCGGGCAACAGTCCGCCCGCGACCTTCGCATCAAAAGGTGCCGTTACTTTCGCCGCCAATACCTCCTGCTGCGTCTTACCCTGCGCGATCATCTGCTGCACTCTTATCTGCACCGCGACGATCATGTCGTGATAGGGAATGAGATCGTCGCGCTTGATGATCGTGCCGTGGCCGGGGACGAGCTTCGTGTCGGGGCCGGAGACCTTGTAGAGGTAGTCAATCGCTTCGAGCGCGCCTTTGAGCGATCCGCCATTGTTGGTGTCGATGAAGGGATAGCCGTAGTTGCGGTAGAAGTCGCCGATCATGATCACGTTCGCATTCTCGAAGCGGATCATGGTGTCGCCGCCGGTGTGCGCGGCTCGAACCGGAATGAGATCGACGACCTCTCCGTTCATGCGGAATTTCACCGGGGTGCCCAAGCCGTAGGTCACGGTGGGCAATCCCGCCGGGTCTTTCGCCGCCGTGCCGGGAGCCTTCAGCAATTCCTCCCGCAGCTCCTCGCGCGCAATCAGCGTCGCGCCCATTTTGACGAAGTTGGCATCGCCCGCGGTGTGGTCAGCGTGAACATGCGTGTTGACGAGATAGCGGATCGGCGCGGCGCTGACTTTTCGGATTGCGGCGACCACCTTGTCGGTCAGCTGGGCGTATTGCGCATCGACCATGAAGATGCCGTCGGGACCGGTGAGAATGCCGATCCTGCCGCCGGCCGCGTCTTCGTGAGCAGGATCGGCACCGGCCGAGCCTGACAACAGATAGATGTTCGGCGCGATCTTCTCGGTGAGGATTTCGATCTTGCTGTAGTCGCGTCCGTCACCCTGCGCCCACGCGCTTGTGGAAAGAACAACGGCGAATACCGCCAACTGCCATGCCGGTTTCATCTGCCTGCTCCTCGTTCCGGGAGACGCAATTTCTCACATATGCGCAATCCCGTCACGCATCGGGTTTCACCCCCGTGACTCGAATCCCGGAGTGATGGACCTTGTAGCGGCGGTTGAGTGCGATGAGCAGCGCGGTGATGCCCTCGACGACGCGCGACATCTCGAGCGGCCCCGCATCCAGGGGGCGCAGTCCCGGGATGAGCTTCACCAGGGCGGACAAGCGCTCCTTCGCAGCCGCATCGTCGCCGCAAATGAGCACGTCGCAATCGGGTTTGGCGGAAAGATCCTGCAGGACCTCGGCCGACACGCTGTGAAAGGCCGAGAGCACGGTGATTCCGGGAAGGAGATCGCGTGCTGCCTGCGCGGCCGAACCCTCCCAAACGCCCAAGAGCCGCGTCGGCTTGCCGCCGACTGCCGCCGCGAGCGGAACGCTGGCATCGACTACGATTGCGTCTTTGAGCGCCGGCTTGATGCTCTTGATGATGCTCGCCTGCGCGGAGAAGGGCACCGCAAGCACGACCACTGAGGCTTGAGCGGCCGCTTGCGCATTCTCGGAGCCCGCCACGTCGGCACCCGGTACTGCTGCCTTCACGCTCGCGGCCGCGTCCTGCGCTTTCTTCTCCTCGCGCGAGCCGATGAGCACGGTTTGCCCAGCCTGCGCCCAGCGCAGCGCGAGACCCAGACCGAGCTCGCCCGCGCCTCCGATGATGGCGATCTTTTCGCTCATGTGACGTCCTTCTCGCGCTCCAGCCGCCTTGTGTCACGCTGTCATGACGGCCGCAAGAAATTCCGGTTTCGCTGGTTGCCCTCATGCTTCGACAAGCTCAGCATGTGTTCATGATGCAGCGTACGCCGATCCAGATTTTTCCGCTTAGCGGCCTCCCCGAGATCAAGCCGGGCGATGATCTCGCGCGCCTTATCGTCGAGGCGGCGAGAGCTGCGGACTTCAGGATAGAAGCCGATGACGTCCTCGTCGTCGCGCAGAAGGTCGTGTCCAAGGCAGAAGGCTGCATCATTGCGCTCGATTCGATCGTGCCTTCCGAGCGCGCCCGTAAGTGGGCCGGCGAATGGGGCAAGGACGCACACGTGATCGAGCTCGTGCTGCGGGAATCCAGCCGCATCGTGCGTATGGCGCAAGGCGTGATCGTCGCGGAAACCGCGCATGGCTTCGTCTGCGCCAACGCAGGGGTCGACGTCTCCAATGCCGCGCCGGGAACGGCCATCCTTCTGCCGCTTGACCCCGACGCGTCGGCGCTCTCGCTCCGGCAGGGGTTCGAGGCCGCTTTCGCTGTCCGCTTGGGCGTGATCATCGCCGACACATTCGGCAGGCCGTGGCGCGAGGGGCTCGTCAACGTGGCGCTCGGCGTCGCCGGAATAGGGCCGCTGCTCGATTACCGTGGCAAGCGCGATGCTGGCGGCAAGACGCTGCAAGCAACCCTCATTGCCGTCGCCGATGAGTTGGCCTCGGCCGCCGAGCTCGTGATGGGCAAAGCCGACGGCGTTCCCGTCGCCGTCGTCAGAGGCGTGCAGCTCGCCTCAGAAGCCGGCACCGGGCGCGATCTCATCCGTCCCTCGGAGCGGGATTTGTTTCGCTGAGGCGCGACTCGCGGAACAATCGCCCGATACCATGTACTTATCGCAAGTTGCGTTCCATGCTGCTCGGGTGATTCTTATCTACTGCCAATTGGACCGGGGGGACCGACCCGATGGCGGAAGTCAGCTTAAATCTTGACGGCGTCAAGGCGCTCATCGTCGACGACGACACGTATTCCGTTTCGTTGCTTTCGAGCATCTTACGCGGTTTCGAACTCCGCGCGCAGACCATCGTGCCGTCCTGCGAGCGTGCCAAAGAGCTCCTTCGCGACAGCTATTTCGATGTCTGCATTTGCAAGGCGGACTTGCCCGGCGAACATGGAACGGAGCTGGTGCGCTGGATCAGGCATCGCAGCGGCGAGTTGATCCGTTTTGCTCCAGTGATCGTCGTTACTGGTTATGGCAAGGCCGATGTCGTATTCGAGGCGCGCGACAGCGGCGCCGATCTTGTTATCAAGAAGCCGATATCGGCGCAGTCGATGTACGACCGCATCGACTGGGTCACGCGTCACGACCGTCCTTTCATCGAATGCGAAAACTATATCGGACCGGATCGCCGACATGCTTCGCTCGCGCCGCCCGGCGGCAAGGAGCGCCGAGTTTCCAAGGTCGTTCTGGAACGTCATGCGACGAATCCGGACGGGAAGCTGGTTGTCGAGCTGTGAGCGCGGCGAAGGCGCGAATGTTCTATGCCCCGAACGGGCTCGCCGAGCTCGTGCGGCGGCCCGGGGGGAAGCCTCGCGATACCGCCATTGCCGACGCTGCCCGCAATGTCGAAGCGAAGAAAGACTTCCTCCTCGAGGGCATCCGCGATGGCGTGCTCTCGATCGAAGCCGTCATGCTCGCCGTCGATGCCCCAGCGATCCCGGCCATCCATAGCGATATGATAATCGCCAATTGCGATCGCATTATCGGGCTCGCGGGTGTCCTCGGATTTGCCGCCTTGGAAGCCGCTGCCAAGAGCCTATGCGATCTCATGGCGAGCCTCGACCGTCTCGGAGAGACCGAGAAGGCCCCGGTTCTGGTCCACGTCCAGGCGATCCATCGTCTGACCGAGAACCTCTCCGAGATCAGACCTGAGGACGACGCGGTTTTGCTGGCGCAGCTTGCGCGCCTGGTAAAGCATTACGAAATGCGGTCGCGAAGCGTCGCGCGATAATCCCGCAGTCTGTGCCTTACTTCGTTCCAAAAGGGCTCGGGGCACGATAGACTCCGCCCAAAATTCGAGGGATCTCGGCACTCGAGAAGGAGGAAACGTGGGAATGACAAGACATATGATGATGCTTGCGGCGAGCTGTTTGGTGGCGGTTGCCCTCAGTGCGGGTATCGCGGGCAAAGCCGCAGCCGCGGACGAGCCCTTGAGCAAGAGCTATCGCGTGACACGCGCAAAGGATGTCGAATTCCAGAAATTCCAATCGGCGAAGGTGTTCGACAATCTATATTACGTCGGCCCCGGCTACGTCTCCGTATGGCTCCTGACGACGCCGCAGGGCGACATTCTGTTCGATACCACGCAGGAGCCCTATGTCGATTGGGTTCTCGACAACATCAAGAAATACGCAAACCCGCGCGACATCAAGTACATCATCCTTTCGCACGGCCATCTCGATCATTTCGGCGGCGCGGCGAAACTTCAGGCGGCAACCGGCGCACGCGTCCTTGCCGTTGAAGAAGATTGGAAGATGATGGACGCGTTCAAAGCGCGGCCCGCGCCCGTGGGTCAGGCAGTGGACGTTGCGCCCAAACGCGACATGGTGGTGAAGGAAGGCGATCACCTCGATCTCGGTGACCAGCATCTGATCTTCCACTGGACGCCCGGTCATACCCCCGGCGTGCTCACGACCGAGGGCATCATCGTCTATGACGCCGGCAAGCCGCACAAGGCGATCCTGTGGGGCGGCGGCGGATATCGCGGCGGGTTGAAGGAAGCAGAGCAATCGGTGCAGACGGCGAACGCCGTCGCGGCGATCAAGGGCGTGGAAGTCAATCTTCAGATCCACAGTTGGGCGGAGCCCGTCGGTTATCCCGGCGGCGGCATCAACGAGCGCATCCTGATGCTGAAGAATCGCAAGCCCGGCGATCCGCATCCGATGGTGGATCCCACGACCTGGAACAATTGGGTCAAGCGGGCGCAGGACGAGTCGGTCAAAGCCGTCGCGATGGAAAAGACAAAAGCCGCGGCGAAATAGCAGCCAGACGGGAATCGTGTTCCGAGTGAGGAGCGAGCAACGCTCCTCACCTTTGTTTCTTATGATGCTGCTTCAGCCAGCCCCCGGTGGCGCAGTCGAAATCGAGCATGGTTCCCAACGCGTCGAGATCGGCTGGCTCGTCGATGTCGAGCGCTATGCGCGAGTTGCGGATGATCTTGATCCGCGCTTTGCAGCGCTCCGCTTCGGCGAGATGCAGCCCGAAGCTGTTCGGCCCGAAATGCGATGGGAAGAGGGAGGGGGGAGAGCGCAGCAGCGCATTCGTTCCCGTTCCATCGCGCGAGGGCACAAGCACGGCGGATGGCTCGGGGTCGAGCGCCGCAAACAGCGCCTGGATATCGGCCGCGGAAACAAGCGGAATGTCGATCGGAAGCCGCAGCAGCGCGCTTACGCCCTCTTCGGCGCAGCGCCGCGATGCCATATCCACCGAGCGGCTTTCGGAAATCTGTTCCGTCTCGACAATCGTTTCCCAGACGCGTGCCCGCGCTGTCGCGAGCGCGCGCTCCTCGCGGCTGACAACGTAAACGCGATCGATCCCTTTGACCTCAGCCACGACGCCGAAGATGTCATCGCATAGCGCTTCGGCGAGAGTTGCCCGCTGTTCTTCCGAGAACTGCGGCGCCAGTCTCTCCTTCGAATGCTGGAATTCCTTCACCGGAATGAGGATCGCCTTCAACTGAGCTGTCCTCTGAAGAGCGCCAGCACCTCGCCCGCAAGCTGCTCCTTGTCAGCCGCCGTGCGCATGACGGTGGAACGAACAACCGGCTCGATATCCAGCGCGCGGATTTGAGGGCCCGCGGCTTCGTCGGCTTCATCGATCACCAACGTCGCGCAAATATCGCGATAGAGCCGCGCAACGCCCATTGCGGATACCTCGTATCCGAGCTCCATCATCATCTTGTCCGAGGGACCTTTGAGCGACTTCCCGCTGATGAGAGGGCACACCGCGACGACATCCGCACGGCGCTTGCGCAATGCCTCGCGAATGCCCGGCACCGCCAGGATCGGTCCGATGCTGATCAGCGGGTTGCTTGGGCAGATGATGATTCCATCGGCTTCTTCGAGCGCTGCCAGCACGCCGGGCGCAGGCTTCGCGCCCTCGATGCCGTCAAACACAATGCCTGAAAGCTTAGGCTCGCAACGACGTCGAACAAGATAATCCTGCAGGTGCATCCGGCCTTCGTCGGTTTCGAGAAACGTCGGTACGAACTGATCGCTCATCGGAAGAATGCGCGCGCGCACGCCAAGCGCTTGACGGATATCGTCGAGCGCCCGCGACAACGTCGCGCCTTCTTTCATCAGCGTCGTGCGATGGATGTGGGTCGCGAGATCGGCGTCACCGAGCTTGAACCAGGTGGGTCTGCCGTAGATCTCAAGCCCTCGCGCGACATTGAGCGTCTCGCCTTTTCGACCCCACCCGGTTTCCTCATTCACGACGCCCGCCAGCGTGTAAATGAGAATGTCGGGATCGGGCGACACGTGCAGCCCATGCATAACGATGTCGTCGCCGGTATTGACGATCATCGTGAGCAGCGACGGATCCATCGCGCGATAGAGCCCGAGCGCCAGCTTTGCCCCTCCTACACCTCCGGAGAGCGCCGCGATTTTCATTGTCCGACGGGTCTCAAGCTTGCCTGCTATTCCAACCGCACATTCTTGCTGAAATCGTAGTCGTGCTCGCTCATCCCTTCAAAGCGCCAGCGCACGTCGTTTTTCCATTCACCGGCAAAGACCTCGCGCAGGAAGCGCTGCTGCGCGGCCCAGCCGGCTTCCGCCTGTGCCTTGCGGTACCGACCCGGCATGGTGTCGTTCAGCCAGCCATGCGGCGCGCCGGCATAGAGATGAATCTCATAGGATTTCCGACGCGCCTCGAGCGCGTCGCGAAACCGTCGCACCTCGGCAATCGAGATCAGATGATCGCGCGAGCCGAAGGCGCCGAAGACAGGGCAGGGGAGGCTTCCAATCACTTCGTCGAGCGGGCGCGGTTGCAGATCATTCGTTGCCCATTCGCGTTTTCCCGCCGCGCCATACCAGACGATCGCGGCTTGGATCGGGACCTCGGCCGCGAAGACGAGCGGATGCCGTCCGGTCTGGCAATATCCGGCTACGGCGATCTTCTTGAGATCGGCGGCGGGATTATCTTTGAGTGCCGTCACAGCCGAGTTCAGCAGCTCGACGGATTCCGGATCGGACATGTCGTAACGCGCATCGCCTGCGTTCAGTGTCTTCTGATCGGGATGCCTGAAAAAGAAATTCGGCGCGAGCGTGAGGAAGCCGTCTCCCGCCGCGCGGCGCGCCAAATCCATCGTGTGCCTGACCAGTCCGTAGCGCTCGTGCATGAGGACGAGCACAGGAAATGGACCGGAACCCGCGGGTCGCGCCAGGAACGCCGGCATGCCGCCGGGACAGGCGATCAACTCGCTTTCGATTTTGGTCACCTTTCTCCGGACCTTTGTCCAAACGATAGATAACGGGAACCTCGCTGGCATATCAATGATCTGGAGCCCTACGCTACCAGGAGTTGGGTGCGAGGGTTTTTTGCTTTCCAGTTGCGATTTAAAGGCTCTGCTTTCCGTTAAGCGGTCGTTTGGCGAAAGCCGAACCGGCGCTGGGCCAAATTCGCCGCATGGCTTAGACGCGCTCCACTTCTTGCCCTCGCCCAAAAAGGATGAGCCATGAAAATGAATAAAGTTGTCTCCGTTGTACTCGTGTCGGCGGCTTTCGCGACGCCGGCTTTCGCGAATTACTTCTCCAATCCAAACATCGGCATGAACGCGAATGTCGGCTCGGCGCCGAACCCGACCCCCGCTGATCTTCGCGCGGACCGCATGCTGCCCCATATCGCGCGCAGCACCCAGCAGCAGCACGTCGTTCAAGTGGCGACGAGCTTGCCGCGCACATACGCGCCCGAAGCGCGCGAAAGCGCGCCTGCGCCGCGCATGATCGCGCCCGCGCCGATGATGAGCGCACCCGACGGCAGCTCGACGGAAAGCTCCGACGGATTTCTTTCCACGCTGTGGAATTGGCTGCCGTTGTAAAGGACTGTTGCCATCCTCGGCGAGCGACCAACTCGCCGAGGATGACAATGTGTTCCGAAGGATCAATCCAAACTCTTTCTACTGCAGCAACTTGCGCAGCCGGTCGATGACCTTGGGCGGCGCGCGGTAGGCATCTTCCACGACCTGCTGGACTTGAGTGCCGGTTCTCGGCGTGTTCACGCCGAGCGACATCCGGTTCGCGTCAGCGAGGAAGCCCGGGTCCTTGAATGTGTCCTCGAAGGCCTTGCGCATTTGGGCAACGCGGTCGGGAGCGACACCCGGCGGCATGAGATAGGGCCGCCCCAGCGTCACTTCGGCCAAGCCCGCCTGCAGCAGCTGTTTGTCGTCGGGATTGGAAACGAGGTCGAGCGCGCTCGGCACTTGCGGCAACGAGGGCTCCTTCTCGAGGCCGTATTGCAGGAGCAATTTCAGGTTCTTCTCGGTGCGCCAATTCGGTCTCGTCGCGTTGAGCGTGCTGTAGAACATGCTCGGGAAACCGTCGACTTCGCCGCGTTCCATCGCGAGATAGGCCTCGTTCTGCCCAGGATAGCCGACGACAGGCTTCATCTTGGTGCCAAGCGTCTCGTTGATGAGGCGCGCGTAGAAGCTCGGCGTCGAATTTGCGCCTGAGGCTCCGACCACGATCTCGCGCCCTTTGAGCTCCTGGATCGAATTGACCGGCACCGTGCGCCAGACGACGACGAGGCCAACTTCGACGCTTGGCGAGCCGAGCCAGTTGAACTTGGTTGCGTCGTAGATCGCCTCCTTCGTGCCCAAGAGCGGCTCGAATGGCGTGTTGTTCTGCATCGCGCCGATGAATGTCCCGTCCTTGGGCGCGTTGCGATAAAAGTAATTCATTGCGACGATGCCGCCTGCGCCCGGCATGTTGCTGACCACGACGCGCGGGCTCCCGGGCAGATGCCGGCCGAGATATCTCGCGATCGTGCGCGCCATGATGTCGTAGCCGCCGCCCGGACTCGAGCTCACCACGAGCGTGACGGTCTTGCCTTTGTAGAAGTCGGCTGCCGGCTGAGACGAAGCCGTCGCGCAGACGACGACGGCGGCGAATGCGGCAAGGACGAGCTGGGCCAGCCTTTTCACGTCAATACGGCCGGACTGTTCCGACAACCGTGGTGCGCAGCATCAGGCGACGCTCGTTGGCGGGAAAGTCGGTCCGCGCATGGCTCGAGCAGCGATTGTCCCACAAAAGGAGATCGCCCTTGCGCCAGACATGCTCGTAGATGAATTCGGGCTTCTCAGCGTGATCGAAGAGGATGCCGAGCAGCCGCTGGCTCTCCTTTTCCGGCATATCGTCAATCTTTACCGTCATCAGCCGGTTCACATAGACCGCCTTGCGCTTGGTGTCTTCATGGGTGCGGAAAACCGGATGAACGCACTCATTGAAGGCTTCCGTGCCGCGATCGTCTCCGCGCTGGGTCGATCCGTAATTGTAATGATGCAGGGCGCGCTTGCCCTCGAGCTGCTCGCGAACCCCCGGAGCGAGGGTCTCGTAAGCTGCATATCCGCTCGCGAAAAGCGTATTGCCCCCGCGCGAGGGAATCTCGACCGAATAGAGCAGCGTGCCCTTGCTCGGCACGTCCTTATGGATCATGTCGTGATGGAACATCATCTCGCCATCGGGCAGCGCGCCGATCGGCTCGCCGTTCTCGCGGATGTTCGAGATCAGCATGATGCCCGGCAACATGCTGGCAAAGCCGGGCGGATGATATTTCGCCGGCCGGTCGAGATGGCCGGCCTCGCCGAAATAGGTGGTGACGCGGAGCAGGTCTTCTTGGGCGAGTTTCTGGTCCGGAAAGATGATGACGAGATGATCGAGCCAAGCCTGATTGATCGCCTTGACCGTGGCCTCGTCCGGTTTCTCGCGCAAATCGAGCCCGCGGATTTCCGCGCCGATGTGCTTCGTCAAAGGCACAACTTCCACTTTGGCCTTGGCCATCACGTTCATGAGCGTTCCCGGAACGGCACAAATTTCACTGCCGGTAGAGTACCCAACGCGGTCCCTCGAACGCAACCTTCCGACCATTCACCGCTCGCTTGAGACCGGCTAGCGGATCAAATCCGCCGCCTTTTCCGCCATCATCAGCACGGTCGCGTTGATGTGGGCCGATACAAGGTCAGGCATGGCCGAGGCGTCCACAACCCTTAAGCGCTCCATGCCGCGGACGCGCAGCTGCGGGTCGAGCACGGAGTCTTCGTGCGTGCCCATGGGGCAAGTGCACGCCGGATGGTGAGCCGTGATTGCCGTTTTCCTGATCCAGGCGTCGATCTCTCCATCGCTCTTGACGCTTGCACCCGGAGAAATTTCCGCGCCGCGATAGGGATCGAGCGGCTTCTGCGCGGCGACCTCGCGGGCGCGCTTGAAACCTTCGCGCAAGGTCGAGAGATCGCGCGGTGCAGAGAGGAGGTTCAGGAAGATGCGTGGGTGTGCGCTCGGATCTTTGGAGGCAAGCTTCACCTCGCCTCGACTCTCCGGATGGAGCAGCGTCGGACGGATGCCATAGCCGTCGGCATAGGCAGAGCGGAGGAGCGGGAACCACAGCCGGGCGTTCACCGGCGCGCCGCGGAACATGAATTCGATGTCGGGCGCCTCGAGCTCAGGCCGCGTCTTGACGAAAGCGTGCAGCCCGCCCGGTACGACGGTGGCGGCTCCGCTCCCGAATGCATAAGCACGGCACATGGAGAGCGCCATCCGGTCGAAGCGCATCGCCTCGCTGAACGGGCCGGCTGCGGGGCGGCTGAACATGATCAGGGCCGCCACGTGATCCTGCAGGTTCTTGCCCACGGGAAGATCGACGACCGGATCGATTCCCATTTCCCGTAAGTGCTCCGCCGGACCGATGCCGGAGAGCATCAGAAGCTGCGGCGTGTTGAACGCGCCGGCGCTCAAGATCACTTCCTTTTCGGCTCTCGCTTGGATCAGGTGACGCTCGCGCGCGAATTCGACGCCGATCGCCTTAGTGCCCTCGAGAATCACGCGCGTTGTCAGCGCGCCTGTTATCACCCGGAGATTGCGCCGCTTCAGCGCCGGCTTGAGATACGCGCTTGCGGCAGAGGAACGCCGCCCGTTGCGGATGGAATACTGGCTCCGGCCGAAACCCTCATGAGTCCCGGCATTGTAATCGCGGACATGCGGATAGCCGGCCGCAATCGCCGCTTCGATCCAGGCATCGAAGAGCGGATCTCTCGTCTTCGCCCATTCGACGCCAACGGGCCCGCTCGACCCGCGATAGCGCGTTTCGCCCTCTTCCCAAGTCTCGACGCGCTTGAAATAGGGCAGCACCGCTTCGTACGACCAACCCAAAGCGCCCGATTGCGCCCAGCGGTCATAATCGGCGGGATCGCCGCGCGTGTACGCCATCACATTGATCGAGGACGAACCGCCCAACACCTTGCCGCGCATCGCTTCGATTCGGCGGTCGCAGAGATTGGGCTCAGGTTCGCTGTCGTA
>WNFL01143081.1_pt1 | contig 16883 bp, 16 predicted proteins | sample 5400361 | NCBI WGS metagenome assembly WNFL01 (sample SAMN13153351, study PRJNA577476) | soil metagenome | isolation source: 40 cm soil on Douglas fir-dominated hillslope | place: USA:California | collected 2013-09-17 | reverse complement strand
CTCGATGATGAGCGAAGCGGTCAGCGGCAAGTCGCTCGCCGAAGTCGAAGCGCTGTACCGCGAAGTGCACGCGCTGCTCACCGAGCCGGCGCACGTGCCGGCGCTCCCGCTGGGCAAGCTCATGGCCCTCGGCGGCGTGCGCGAATTCCCTGCCCGGGTCAAGTGCGCGAGCCTGTGCTGGCACACCCTGCACGCCGCCCTGCAGCGCCATGCCGTTGGCGAGCGACCGACGGTCTCCACGGAGTGACGATGGCCGGATACGAGAACGAACCTGTAGTCCTCAGCCGCGATGTGGAGGCGGTGATCGTGCCAGCTGGCACGCCCATCACGCTCAAACAGGGCGTGGCGGGCTACATCACCCAGGCACTGGGGGGGAGCTTCACCCTCTATATCGAGGGCAACCTCTATCGCATCCCCGGCGAGCAGGCCGACGCCATCGGCAAGGAACGCGTGCTGCCCCCGGAACTGCCGCCCAATGCCACCGAGGCGGACGTCAAGGAGCTGGCGTGGGCGCAGATGCGCCGCTGCTTCGATCCGGAAATCCCGATCAACATCGTCGATCTGGGCCTGGTCTATGCCTGCGACGTGACGGCCAACGCCGACGGCACCCGCAAGCTGAACGTCTCCATGACGCTCACGGCGCCGGGCTGCGGCATGGGCGAGGTGCTGGTGCAGGATGTGCGGGACAAGCTTGAGATCATTCCCACCGTGAGCCACGCCGATGTGCAACTGGTGTTCGACCCGCCCTGGAACCAGTCCATGATGTCCGAGGCCGCCCGGCTGCAGACGGGCATGATGTGGTGATCGCCCTCGCCCCGTGCACGAACTGATCCTGATGCGCCACGCGCAGGCGGCGCTGGCCGAACCGGGTGCGGAGGATTTCTCGCGACCGCTCACCGCCGCGGGACGCACGGCGGCCGCCCGCGCCGCGCGGGCGCTGGTCGCCGCCGGAGCGCGCGTCGAGCGCGTGCTGCTGAGTCCGGCGAATCGCACCCGCGAGACCGCGATCATCGCGGCGCGCGAACTCCAGCTGGACGAGGCACTCCTGCACTCGGTTCCGGAACTCTACGCGGCGCCCGCCGCCGTGATCCGCAACGCGATTGCGCTCCACCACGGCGGGGCCCGTGGCCTGCTGGTCATCGGCCACAACCCCGGGATCAGTGCACTGGCCAGCGAGCTGTCCGCGCACCGTGCGCCCGCGCACCTGCCGACTGCAGGGATGTGCCGGCTGCCGTTGACCGAAGCCGGGTGGCGGGAGCTGACACAGCCGTAGCGGACGCGCGTTCAGAATTTCGCGCGTACCCCCAGCACGTATCGCGACTCGAACTGCGTGGTGTTCAGCGGCATGTCGGGCCAGACCAGGTAGTAGTGTTCCTTCTCGCCGCTGAGATTGGAGCCGTTCAGGAACACCTGGAAGTGGCGGGCAAAATCGTAACTGGCCGAAGCGTCCAGATACAGCGTTGACGCCTGATACTCTTCGAACCCGCTGATGCCGCCGTAGTTCTCGGCCACGGCCCGCTTGGAGCGGTAGTTGCCGGCCACGCGGACCTGGAAATTCTTGTCCTGGTACCAGAGGATGAGGTTCGCCTGTTCCTTCGAGTTTTGCTCGAAGGGAATCGTATTGCCTGCCACGTCCTTGCCCACATCGCTGGGCGAGAAAGTGAAGTTGGCATCGACACCCAGATTTGCCAGCTTGCCCGGCAGGAAATCGAGCGCCTGCTTCAGGCCGATTTCTACGCCGCCGAGCGACTTGCCCGCGCCCTGCGCCGGACCGCTGATCCCGACGCAGCGGCGCACCACGCCATCCTGGTCGGGCAGGTCGCACCGCACCGCGCTGTCGTTGCGGACGAAACTCGCCACGTCGACATGAAAGGCGGCGATGCTGAGCATGCTGGCGCGGCCGAAGTAGTACTCGAGCGAGACGTCGTAGTTGGTCGATCGCCAGGGATCGAGATTGGGATTGCCGTTCTGCTGGCCGCCGAACACGGCGATGACCGGTGGCGGGCCGGCCGAAAAGGCGTAATTCAGGGTAAGGCCGCCGCCCCATTGATCGAGATTGAGGAGCTGCATGTTCTTTGAGAAGGCCAGCCGCAGCCGTAGATTTTCGTGCAGGTCCACAAACAGGTTGGCGACCGGCAGCACGTCGGTGAAGCTCCGGTCCGTGTGCACGATGCCGAGGTCCTGCGGGCTGACGTAGTAGGGACCGCTCGGCCCCACCGTGTGCTGATCAATGCCCAGGTGAGTCCTGATCAGCTTAAAGCCGACATTGGCGCCAAACCGATAGCTGCTCCCCCCTTTGAAATTGGCCTGCAGGTAGGCGCTCGTCTGGCGAACATCCACGTGCCAGGTGCCGCCCGGATCATGGTCGCGTATTTCACCCGGATACATGGAGTTCTGGAACGCCAGTACATCGTCCATGATCTTCGGATCGAGGGCGTAGACATTCACGCCCTGCACGTCGGCCAGATGGTTATACAGACGCGTGTTGCTGGAAATCATCTGGCCCAGCTGGCCGGGATTCAGGCCCACCAGCGGGTTGTTGCGGAAGAAACCCGTGACCGGATCGCCGGCCTTGCAGGCCCCGGGAACGCCACCGCCGTCGAGCATCACGTCCGCGGCCTTGTAATGCACATAGCAGCCCCCGGGGACTGGAATCCGGGTGGAGAGGTCCTCCGTGCCGGCGACCGGATCAATGACCGGATTGTAGTAAGCCAACCCGGCATCGATCGGCGCAATGAGCGCGAAATTCTCGTTGTCGGCGCTGTGGCTTTCCTGGCGGACGCCAAAATCGACCTTCAGGTTGTGATCGCTGAAATTGTAATGGCCATCCGCACGCAAGGCCTTGATGGTGGCACTGCGGTCGTAGTCGCCCTCGGAGGTGACCGTCTTCAGCGCGTAGGCGTTGACGTTGCCGAGCGTGTCGAGCAGCGACTGCGGCAGGCCGAGTCCCATATGGTCGCCAGTCAGAGTGATGGTCGCCGGAATGGTGTTGGGTGCGAATCCATACGGGTTGAACACGCGCGTACCGCCGGGCACCACGTAAGTATAGGTGGCAGGAGGGACGGGAGGGGGCAGGGCATCGGGCGGTTCGTTGGGCCAGATCGAGCCGTCGGAGATGGCGTATTGCAGGTAGCTCTCCATATGCAGCTGGCTCGCCTTCGCATAGATCGCGCGCACGTCGCCGGTGAATTTCCCGCCCCGGTCGTAACTGAGCTGCAGGTTGAAATTCTTCGAGTTCGACTTGTTCACGTTATCGTCAGAATAAGTCTCGATGTCGCCCACATAGAACTGGCGGCTCTGCGTGGTGTAGAAATCGTTGGCTGGCGCGCCGGTGCTGGGATCGTTGTAGCCGTTATAGACCTGCACGCCAGTGTTGCGCTCGGCGAGCGGCAGGAACGTCGCACCGTCCCAGCTGGCGGAATTGAGCTGGTAGCCGGTCTGGCGATCGTAGCTCTTTTCATTGGTGTAGAAGAGATCCGACAGCAGCGTCACGCCCGGCCCCAGTTCGGCCTGCAACGAGACATTGAAGCCTAAGCGCTTGCGTTCCAGCTGCTCGTCGATGGCAGCGTAGTCCGCGGTGTTGTAATAGACGCCGTTTGCCCTGCCGTCCCCGTTGACGTCGACGTCGCAGCCGCTGGTTTCAAAGCCCGGCGCGGGGCTGTAGAGCCCATCGCTTCCCCGGGGGCACAGCGACGGAGTGAGTAGCACCACGCCGGCCGGGAGCGGAGCGCCGCCGTAGGCGTTGAGGAAGCCCACCCCCAGCGTGGTGTTGTCCGAGGTCTCACCGACGAGTTCACCCGTGTATTGACCCATGCCGTCGAAGGAGTGCTCGAGGGTGACGTCTGAATACGCCGCTGAGGCCACGATTCCCCAGCGGTCGGCGTGGTAGCCGACGAGCGTATTGAACTCAGGCTGGTACTTCTTGGTTTGCGAGCCGTGCAGGGCGGAGGCCGCTCCCGCCAGCGTCCAGCCCTGCGGCAGATCGTAGGGGCGGCGCGTCTTCAGGTCGATGGTGCCGGTAATTCCAGCGTTGAGGAGGTTCGCCATGGGCGACTTGCTGACGTCGGCACCGGCAAACAGTTGCGAAGGAATATCGCCGAAGTCGGGCTGCACGCTCACGATGGAGCCCGTGGTGAGGAAGGCTTCGCCGTTCAGCAGCGTGCCCACCTGCGGCAGGCCCCGGATATTCACCGAGGTGCCCTCCCCGCCCACGCGATTGATCTGCACGCCGGTAATGCGCTGCAGTGAATCGGCAATGGTCGTGTCGGGCAGCTTGCCGATGTCCTCGGCGGCGATGCTGTCCTGGATCGAGGCCGCATCGTGCTTGAGCTGGACCGCCTTCTGCTCGGCGGCGCGCACGCCGCTCACGATGACTTCCTCGAGCGTGTCCGCTTCCTGTGCCGCGGCCGCGCGGTGCGAGGGCAGGCTGGCGAGTATGACCTGCGTGACCAGCATGCTCAACGAAGCGCAAGTAGTTTTGTGGGCTGACATTTTCGGTTCTCCCCTGTTGCTCATTCTGGTTTCTTCGGATCCGGCGCCCGATCGGGCAGTGGCACGACGAGGACCTCCATGTTCCAGATGTCCGTCGCATCGTCCAGCCGGCACTGATAGCCGTAGAAGGTTTTCTCGAACACATGCTGGAACAGGCAGGCCCGCTCGCCGTCCTGCACGGGATTGCCGGCCGCCGGCATGAATTCGCCGTCGGCCCGGTCGGCGTAGAACACCTTGACCTGCCAGACGCCCTTGTTGGTCTCGCTGTAGCGGTTAGGGTAGATTTCGGTGGCGAGGTAATAGATCCCGCTGCCGCCTGCCCCGCCCTTCGGCAGATACATCAGGTTCGGGGCCGCGACCGTCGCCGTGCTGTGCATCAGCAGCCGGTCAGGCGCGCGGTCGAGCTCCTGGACGGACTCCGCGCTCCGGCTCACGATGTCGAAATAGTTGTCGTCGTTGCCGCGATACCAGGTCAGGAAGAAACGGCCGGTGACCGGATCGTGGAACAGGTTCGGATTCTGGTTGCGCTCGTCGGTGACCGGCTTCACCAGATCCCTGAGCTCCGTGAGGTGCATGCCGTCCTCGGAGCTGGCGAGCACGATGCGGCTGGTGGGCGTGTCGTAGTCGCGCGTGATGGCGAAATAAAGCCGCTCGGAATGGGCCGGGTCAGATTGCCCTCGTACTTGTTCCAGTGGACCAGATCGTTGCTGCGCGCCAGGCCGATGCCGCGTCCATGATTCAGGCCGTACCAGCCCCAGTACCTGAATCCGCCGCGGTTGAGCTCGATCACGGACAGGGTGTGCGGTTGCTGGTCGCCCTCCCAGTCCTGCGCCGGCCAGGTGAGGCGCTGCGGTTCTGGAAGCTGCAGGTAGCCGACAGGCGCCGCTGCCTGCACCGTCGCGCCGGCGCACAGCAGCGGCAGGAGCAGCAGGCTGCTGCGCCGTACTCGTGCCAGCGGCAGGTCGGCACCGCGCATCAGGCTTTGTCCGTGGCGCGGTCGCCCAGCACGGCATTTCGGATCAGCGGCCGGGCCCAGAAACCGACGCTGAGCACGATCCCGAAGCTCACGTAAAGCAGCAGCATTCCGCCACGCAGGCCGTACAGGTCACCGACCTTGCCGATCAGCAGCGGCCAAAGCGCGCCACCCATGATTCCCGTGCACAGGATTCCGGCAAACGGTCCGTGGTGCGAGGGCACGGAGTTCAGTGCCAGTGAGATCACGGTCGGCCACATGATCGAGGCAAAGAAGCCGATGCACGGAAAGGCCAACAGCGAGACCCGGGCAGGGCCGAACAGGGCCAGTGTCAGCATCAGCAGCGCGCACAGGGAAAAGCCGACCAGTACGCGCTTGCTGTCGATGAGCTTGAGCAGCGCCATGCCGGCGAGGCACCCCACCGTCATCAGTCCCCAGAAGTTGGAGACTGCGCCGGCGCCCGTGACGTGCGGATCGTAACCGTGGTAGCGGTGGAGAAATTCCGACATCCAGTCGGCGGTGCCCTGCTCGGATCCGACGTAGGCCACAATGCAGAGGAAATAGGCCCAGATCGTCGGATTTTTCAGGAGCGCCGCGTACATGGCCAGCGTGCCGGCCGATTCATCGGCGGTGCGCTCGACCTTCGCGATCTTCAGCGGGGCGATCCCTAGGGCCATCAGGCCGGTGACCACGGCGAACAGCCAGTAAATTGAGGTCCACGGGAGCGCGGCGGGCGTGACACGTCCCAGCAGGCCGAGCAGTCCACCGGACGGCAGGTGATGCACGCCCAGATTGCCCACCAGGTAGGAATAGACCAATGGACTGACATAGGAGGCGGCACCAAACACCAGCTGCGCGAAGGCGGAGTTGAACGCGAAGTGCTCTTCACCGCCGGCCACGCGCAGCATGGGGTTGATCGCGACCTGCAGGGCCGCCATCCCCGCACCCATGATGAACAGTGAGGGTACGGCCACCTCGTACGTCGGGTGCAGCGCGAAACTCAGCGCTCCAGCCGTGCCGGCCACGAACGAGACCACGATCAGGTTGCGGTCACCCCAGCGCTCCACGAGGAACCCGGCGGGGATCGACATCACGCCGTAGGCGATAAAAAAACAGAATGGCAGCACGGCCGCCATCGCATAGGAGACGTGGAAATCACTGATGATGTCCGGGACGAGCGGCCCGAGGATATTGGTCAGAAAGGAAATCACGAAGAAGATCGCGAAGATGAGCGCAACGATGTAGCGGTTCCTTTTCATCGCATCCCCTACTCGGTATCCGTAATCTTGCTCGTATGCTCGAAACGCCCCGCCTCGCGACCGCTGAGGGAGGCGAGCACCAGACTCATCATCTGCACCGGCAGGATCTCGACGATGGGCCGCAATTCCGGGTCGCACTCGGGCAGCCGCAGCGCCCTGAAGGCCGATTGGCTGCCGATTTCAAGGCAGCGCCGGCCCTTGGCGACCAGCTCGGCGGCGAGTTGCTGGTTGAGCGGGCGCGTGCGCTCATCGCCGTTGAAGACCACGGTCAGCATGTCGGCCTGCAGCATCTCCAGCGGCCCGTGCCGCAGCGCGGCGCTGCTCATGCCTTCGGCATGAAAATGGGCCGATTCCTTGATGATCAATGCGCCCGTGGCCACCGCCGCCAGGGAATCGCCCCGCCCGGACAGGAACAGGTGGCGAATGCCACGCAACGGTCCGGCCAGGGCGTCCACATGCGGGCGCCAGTCCTGCAGATACTGGCGGGCAAGCTCCGCGGCGGGTTCGAGTCGCTGGAGTGTGCGGGCCTCGGGGGCATCGGCGAAAATCGCCGCCAGCCACTGCAGGCAGAGCATGCCGCCGACGTAGGTCTTGCAGGACACCGAAAATTCCGTGCCCGCGTGCACCAGGATGACCAGATCCGCGCGCCTCGCCAGCGGACTGTTCGCTGTATTGGTGACACCGAGGACCGGCGAGCGGCGCTGGAGCTCGAGGAACCGCACCGTTTCGGCGCTCGCGCCGGACTGCGAAACCAGAACGATCAGCGCCTCCTCGTCACACAACGCCATGCCATAGTGAATGAGCTCGGAAGTCTCGATCAGCACGGGATGGAAGCCGCCCGCGATCAGCGACCAGTACAGGGGCAGCAGGGTGTGGAAGGACGAACCCATGCCCGTCAGCACAACCCGCGCCCAGCGGCGCGATTGGACGAGGCGGTGCACGTTTTTCCACCGGTCGGCAAGGCGCAAGGCGCCGAGCGTCGCATCGAGCGCCGCCGGCTGATCCATCAGGTCGCGGAAGTACTGGCCTTCGATGATCGGGAGCGCCGTGCCGGACATCAGCCGTACTCCCCGGCATAGCGATGCGCCCAGACGACCCCGGCGCCGATCAGCGGTGCGTCGCCCCGCAGCGAGGACCGGATCAACTCGACGCGATCGGCCGGCACGTACCCGCACTGGCGGCGCACCACCTCGCGTATCGCCGGCAGGAACAGATCGACACTGTTCATGACGCTGCCGCTCAGCACGATGAGTTCGGGCACGTAGAGCGTGATGAGATTGGCGATGCCGATGCCCAGATACCGCCCGGCGCGGGCCACTTCCTTGAGCGCCAGGGGATCGCCGGCGCGCGCCAGCTCGCAGATCTGCTTGGTATTCAGCTCCGGATACGGAGAGTGTGCAACCTTTGCGGCGCGCGCGTAGCGCGCGGCGATGGCCGGACCGCTGGCGAGCGATTCCCAGCAGCCGCGCGCACCGCAGGAACAGGCGGGCCCCGTATCGTCAATCACGTGGTGGCCGATCTCCGGATGCGCGCCATCGACGCCGCGGTAAATCGCGCCGTTGATCAGGATGCCCGCGCCGATGCCGGTGCCCACCGTCACCCCGATGAGGCTTTTCTTGCCACGACCCGCGCCCCATGCCGCCTCGGCGAGCGCCGCGGCGTCGGCGTCGTTCTCCATCGCCACTTCGAGGTGGAGCCGGGAGGCGAGTGCCGCCACCGGGTTGGCGTCCTTCCAGCCGGGAAGAAAATCCACGTCACCGATCGTCCCACGGAGCGGATCCACGGGGCCCGTGCAACCGATGCCCACGCCCCGCATCGGCTCATCGATCTGCTGGCGAAAGCGCTCCAGCATGGCGGCGACGCGCTCCATTGCGTCATCAAATCCGCGCGCGGCGGCGGTTGGCGTTTCTTCCCGGACCAACAGGCGGCCGGCCGCGTCGATGGCACCGACCGCGATCTTCGTGCCGCCGATATCGACCGCGCCGGTGATCATGGCCGCCCCCGCCGGCCTCACTGCGCCTGCCACTCGAGGAGGGCCGCGCCGTACGCAGGCAGCTCGACCGTCCAGGTGCTCCCCGCGGCGGGCACCGTGACACTTCCCTCCGGCGTCAATCGCCGCAGCGAATGCACGGGCAGCGTGGTGCTGAGCCTGGAGCGCAGCGCTGTGGCACTGTGGTTGGCCACGACGATATAGCCGCCGCCCGCGCCGCTCAGTGCCGTGGCTTCGACCGAACGTTGATCCGTGGAAACCAGGGGCCGAACGCCACCCCAGTCGCGCAGCGCCCGGTACAGGCGGTAAGCGGAGGCGTCTTTCTCGAAGGCCATGGGCTCGCTGGCCAGGTATGATTCGAGCGGATAGGCCGATAGCAGCGTGACCCCCTTCCCGAGGCGGTGCGCGACGAGCGCGGGGCGCTGGTCCTGGTCCACCGCGATCACTTCGCCATCGGTGACCTCAAGTCCCGAGCCCCAATAGCGCGTGCTTGCCGCCGGAACAGCAAAGCGCAAGGTCTCGCCCGGCCTCAGGTCACCCAGCGGCTTGACGATCTTCAGCGTCACGGCGCTCACCACCGCGGCGTCGGTCATGTGCGCGCCAAACAGTGCGTCCATCCCGGGAATGGCCGCATTGGCGGCCAGCGAAGCGTAGAGCAGGCCGCCACCCCGTACGTAAGCGTTGGCCCGCTCCCAGAAATCGGTATGCAGATGCACGAAGATCGGATCCGTCGCGGTCAGCGGCGAGGGCAGCAGCACCATCGGCAGTTTTTGCCACTCGCCCGCTTCCCTGGGCAGCACTGGCGTCAGGCCCGCCTGGTGCGCCAGGATGAATGCCGAGAGCACCGATCCCATCACCCACGGATTGCCGTCGTAGGGATTTGGGGCCTGGCCGTTCACCGCCCCGCCCTCGCTCACGGAGACGAAGGGAATGACATTGGGGCCGCTCAGCCCGAAGCGCGAGAAATCGCCCTGCGTACGCGCCCATTCTTCAGGCACGACAATCGCCGCATCGCCCATCGGCACCGTCACGCCCTGCAGGTGCAGGCGCCGCGAGATCGCGGCAAATTCCTGGAAGGCGGCGCCCTGGGGGCGGAGCTTGCGGTCCCAGGTGGTGAGGCCGAACTGCGTTTCGTGGGGTGAACGAAGATAGGGCACCTGGTGGTACTGGTTCGGCGCGGCGTCGGTGTAGCACCACAGGAGGAACCCGTCCGCGCCGGCGCCAAGGGCCGAGTACATGCTGACCCGGTCAAACTGGGTGATCTTCTCCGGCGAGTACTGCGCCGAGGACGCGCCCATCTCCTGCACCATCACCGGCCGGCCGGCGCCGCGGCTCAATGCAGTCTCGAAGGCGGCGCCGTAGGTGCCGCGCTCCGAGACCATGTAGGGATGGACACTGAAGAAATCGACGTCGCCCGCGATCACGTCGGGACGAAACGGGCCGTGTTCCATGTCCTGGGTGCTGACGCCGGCCACGATCGGGTGCATCCGGTCGAAGCTGCGCAGACCGCCGGCGATCAGGCGGGTCCAGTTGACCGCCTCGGCGTCGGTGGTGCCCGCGCTGATCCAGAAGGGAGGTTCGTCAGTCAGGTCCCAGGCGAGTATCGCGGTCTCGTGCGCATAACGCCGACCGAATTCGCGCGCCTGGTTGGTTTCGAGCCGCAGCATCTCCGGGTTCGATTGCGGGTTGCGTCCGTTGCGCCAGGCGACGTCCCAGTAGGCCTCGCCCACTTCCCCGCCGACAAACAGCGAAGGGTGCAGGTAGATGTGGTACTTGTGCGCCAGGGAGACCAGGAAATCGAGTTGCGCGAAGGCCTCGGGGTTGTACTCGCCCGGTCGCGGCTCGAACCACGCCCAGAACAGGTCGAAGCGCACGGTGTTGAAGCCGATCTGCGCCATCGTGGAAAAATCGGCCTCGATGTCGGCCGGATCCCATTGCAGGGGCCACTGCAGCGCGGCCTTGGCCGGTACCCAGTGCGCTCCGGTGACGAGGAAGCGCTGTCCCCCGGCACTGAAGTAATTGCCATCGAGGCTGGCCTGGGCCAGCCGTGGTGCGATCTGGGCCGCAGGCTCATCTGCTGCCGCCCGCGAGCATTCGGGAACGCCAGCGGCCAGGACGCCGCTGAGAATGATCAGGCGCGCGATCCATCGGCCGGCCCCGCGTCCATGCCGGTCGGGCGCGGCGGTTCTAAACGCCTGCGCACGCGTACTCACCATCGTTTACGACCCCCCTCTCACCTAGTATCATATCATTATAGGTTAGAGCGGACAACAGATGAAACGCGGCATCACCCTGCATATCGATCGCGATGGCTTCGTGCCCTACTACCAGCAGATCGTCGACCAGGTTCGCGCGCTGGTGAAGACCGCGGCACTCACCGAAGGCGAGGTGTTTCAGTCCGAGGGGGAAATCGCCCGCACGCTCGGCATCAGCAAGATGCCGGTCCGCCAGGCCTTCCTGAAACTGCGCTCCGAGGGACTGCTGATCATCGAGAAGGGCCGGCGACCGGTGGTCGGCTCCAGCCGCGTACCGTGGAACTTCCAGGAGCTGCGCGGCTTCAGCGAGGAGATGCGCCGGCGCGGGTTGGTGCCTTCAGCCAGAGTATTGGCCCTCAAGCGCATCACGGCGGACGCGGAAGTCTCGCAGGCCCTGCATCTGCGGGCCGATGAAGCCGTGTTTGCTCTGCACCGTTTGCGCTACGTCGATGACGAACCGGTGGCGCTGGTCACGAGCTTTCTGCCGATCGCGCTCTTCCCCGATCTGGATCAACGGGACCTGCAGGGCGTGTCCCTGTATCGGCTGTTCGAAACCGTCTACCACCGGAAGCTCAATTGGGCCGAAGAGGAAATCGGTGCCACGACGGCCACCGAAGATCAGGCCCGGATGCTGGGCACGGCGCTGGGCAGCGCGCTGCTGTACGTGCGCGAGACCACCTATGACCTGAAGCGCACGGCGATCGAGCACAGCCATTCCTTCCTGCGCGCCGATCGCTACAAGGCCACCGTCGTCTCAGTGCGCAAGCGCTGATCGCGCCGCGGCCGGCGGCGCTTCCGCATTGAGCAGCGCTGCGCTCAGCAGCAGCCAGGTCGAATGCGGCAGCCACTGTTCGTCCCAACGCCAGTTCTCATCGTCCGGGCCTGGTGCGAAGGAGATGCCGCGACCCTCGGGGCTCCCCACGGCGCCCGTGATGCCGTTGGCAATTCCGCCCACCAGGTTGGTCTCCGAACTCTCCGAATAGTCGGGGTTGTGGCCGCCGAAGCCATAGAGCATGCACACATCGAAAGGGTTGCGGCCCAGGATCCAGTCGAGCGAGTGCTGCGCAAAGACGGCCAGTGGCCCGCTGACGCCGAACACCGCTCCGGACTGCCCCGCCGCCCGGCCGCCGAGCGTAGCCGCCACGGCGAGCGAGGCCAGCCGCGCGTCTTCGCCCTGCCACCAGTACCCGGTCTCATTCGCGTGCGGCATGAAAAATCCCGTCAGCAACTCCGCGCCGCGTTTGCCGTCGCGAAACAGCCGGAAGCTCTGGCGCGGATAATCGAAGGGATTCGCCACGGCGGCGTTGAGGGCGAGCTGGGCGTCAAGGGCGCGGGCGATCGCGGCGCGAACCGGCGGGGCGTCCGCTGGGCGCGCGATGGCCAGGTACTCGCTCAGCGCCAGCAGCGGGAACCCCGCGTCGGCGGCGTGATAGAACGGGCGATCCGTGGCGTCACTGCGAAACCACCCCGCCGGGCTCAAGCGCTCGACAAGATTACGGGCACGGCGGTCCGCCGCCTCGCGGTACTCGGCCCGTTTCGTCGATCGGTACAGTTCAACCGCGGCCAGGAGCCCGGTGTAGTCATCGATGATGTTCTCGACGCCGTCGTCGTCGTACTCGCGGTTGTGCTGCGCCAGGTGCGCGAAGGCGCGCCTGGCATCCGCGAGGTAGGTGGCCGCGGAAAACTCACCGGAGATGCCGCTCTGGCGCGAGAGCCGCGCGGCACGGGCGAGCGCGGCGATCGCCACGCCGGCACCCTCGCGCATCGCCGCCTGGTAGTCCGTGGTGAATTTCCCCTCCTCGCCGACATAACCGGTGACGGCGCGCTCGGCGCCCGGGCGGCCCCAGCCTTCAAACACGGTCATGAAGAAATAGCCCTCGGGCGAGAGCAGGCGGTGCATGAAATCCGCACCGTACAACGCCTCCTCCACGAGCGGGCGTTCCAGTCCCGCCGCGCGCAGGCGCGTCGCTGCGGCCTCGTGCACGCGCGCGAGCGTCCAGGCCGTCATCCCGGCCTGCTGCGGATTGAAATAGTTGGCGTAGGACAGGTGCGAGAGGTACTTGCCGTTGTCGCCGCCGGCGTCGCGCCAGCCTCCCCAGACATCGACCCAGCGATCGGATCCGAACACGTGAACGTGGTGATCGCTCATGTCGAGCCAGCGGCCCTGGCGAAAGTAATCGATCAGGGCTCCGGCCGTGACTTTGAACAACGCATCGCGGGCCACGACAATTTCGGTGGATTGCCGGCGCTCCTCGCCCACGCGGGCCCGCACACGATAGCGCCCCGGCTCACTCAGCTGCGAGAAATCGGCGAGATAGTAGTGCTTCGAGGCGCCCCACTCCGCCAGGTCGGGCTGCGGGACCAGCGGTGCCACCAGGACCGTCTTGCCGTCGCGAAGGACTGTGAACTCCCCGGTGGCGCCCGCCTTGTCCGACTCGACCAGCGCGGATTTCGGTCCATCCGCCTCCAGCGCCACACGATTGACGTGCACCGCGAGCTCGCCCATGGCCGGCGCCGCCACGAAGATCGAACACAGAACCGCCACGCGCCGGGCTGCGCCCACTGCCAGACCCCCGATTAATTCTTCATGCCGACGGCCGTCACTCGACGGCGCAGAAACAGTACGCGACCGTCCGGCCCGGCACCCTGGTAAAGCGCTGCCACAGCCGCACTTCGCGCTGCAGGGGCGCCAGCTGCGGTGCCAGCTGCGGCGCGAGCCGCGCCACCACGCTGGCATTCAGCCCGCCGCTGCCCAAGCCGACGGCGCGCGACACCCTCGCAATCGTGGTGCGCATGTTCAGCAGCAACTGCTCCGTGAAGCTCAGTTCCGGCTCCACGACGCGTACGTTGTAGTCCTTGCCGAGCTTGGCGCGCTTCGCCGCTTCCTTGACGGCTGCTTCATAGCCACCCAGCGTATCGACCAGCCCAAGCCGCAGCGCCTCGCTCCCCGCCCAGACGCGGCCCTGCGCAATCTCATTGATCGCGCTCGTGCTCTGGTGGCGCCCGGCCGCCACGTGCTGCAGGAACTCGTCGTAGGAATGATCGACGCCGGCCTGGATCAGCTGTTCGAGTTCCGGCTTGAGCGGACGATCGAGACGCAGCGAGCCGGACAGCGCCGTGGTACCCACTCCGTCCACCTGGACGCCGAGCTTGGCCAGCGTCCGGTCGAAAGTGGGAATCGTGGCAAACACACCGATGGAGCCGGTGATGGTGTTGGCGCTGGCATAGATCGCATCGGCCGGCGCGGCGATGTAGTAGCCCCCGGACGCCGCGACATCGCTCATCGAGGCAACGACGGGTTTTCCTGCGGCGCGCAGTGCCTGCACCTCGCGATAGATCTGCTCGGAGGCCAGCACGCTCCCGCCCGGGCTGTCGATGCGCAGCACCACGGCCCTGATGTCCTCGTCCTCGAGGGCACGTCGGAGCAGCGCCGTGGTGGATTCGCCTCCAATCGTGCCCGAGGGCTGGTTGCCGTCGAGTATTTCGCCGCTGGCCACGACCACGCCGATGGCCCCCGCAGGGGGGCTCCGGCGCGACTCTTCGCGGTGCACGACCTTGAGATAATCCTCGAGACCCACCGAACGGAAACTGTGGTGGGCGTCATCAGGGCCCACCAGCTCGATCATGCGCTGCTCGACTTCCGCCGCGGTGCGCAGCCCGGTCACGAGGCCCGCGGCCTTCGCGACGCTCGCCGTATCGCCACCCGCCGCGCGTACCGCGGCGGCAAAGCCATTGGTGTAGGCGTTGAGCGCTTCCGGATCCAGGCGGCGCGCGTGGCCGACCGAAGTGCGGTACCCCTGCCAAAGGGACTGCAGGTAGATGCCGCTTTCCTGGCGATCCTCGGCCGACATGTCCCGCCGCACGAAGGGCTCATCGGCGCTCTTGAACTTGCCGGCGCGGACGAGGTGTACGTCCACGGCCAGCTTGTCGATCGCGTCCTTGAAGTACATGCGGTAACGGTCGTAGCCCGGGAGCAGTACGAAACCCATGGGGTCGAGGTAGATTTCATCGGCCTGGGCAGCGAGGTAGTACGGGCCCTGCAGGAAATAGCTGCCGCGAGCCACGACCTTCTTGCCGCTGCGCCGGAACTCCGCAATGGCCCCCGAGAGCTCCTCGAGCTTGGCCTGGCCTACGTGCTCCAGATCGTCCGTGTCGATCAGCAGCGCCTGGATGCGCGCATCGCCCGCGGCCTTGCGGATCGCGCGTGTCAGGTCCCACAGCAGGGTCTGCGGCTCGTTCTCTCCCTGCAGTTCGTTGACGGCGCGCTCCAGCGGCTCGCCGGCGAGTTGCTCGACGATGTCACCCGAGGGGTGAATCACCAGCGCGCCGCGCTCGGGCAGGTGCGGGACCGTTCCGCGCAATCCGGCGACCACCAGTGCGAGCAGCGCCAGGAGCAGCAGCAGGTGCAGCACCCGGCGCAGCACGTCCAGTCCGTGCCACACGCCCCCGAAAAAGCGCAGCAGGTAGCGCACGATCCTGCGCTGACTCAGACCTTCTCTTCAATACGCGCCGACTTGCCGGCGCGATCGCGCAGGTAATACAGCTTGGCGCGCCGGACATTGCCGCGGCGCTTGATGCTGATGTCGCTGATCGACGGACTGTGCGTCTGGAAGGTGCGCTCCACGCCTTCGCCGTGCGATATCTTGCGCACCGTGAAGGAGGAGTTGAAGCCGCGATTGGAAAGAGCGATCACGACGCCCTCGAAGGCCTGGACGCGCTCGCGCTCGCCCTCGGTGACTTTCACCTGCACCACCACCGTGTCGCCGGGCTTGAAATCCGGCACCTTACGCGTCATGCGCTCGGCTTCCAGGGTCTGAATAATGTTCATGACTTGATATCCTGTTCCTGCAAAAATTCCCGCAACAGCGCCGCGCCTTCGGCGTCCAGCTCCACCCCATCCAGCAGCTCGCGACGCCGCAACCAGGTGCGGCCCAGCGCCTGCTTGCGCCGCCAGCGCTCAATCGCGGCGTGATCGCCGGACAACAGCACCGCCGGCACGCGCCGCCCCGCAAATTCCTCGGGCCGCGTGTAATGCGGCCAGTCCAGCAGGCCCGCATTGAACGAATCCTGCTGCGCCGATCTTTCATCGCCCAGCGCACCGGGCAGGAGCCGCGCCAGTGCATCGATCAGCACCAGCAGCGCCGGCAGCTCCCCGCCCGAGAGCACATAATCGCCGATCGAGAGCTCAAGATCGACTTCGCTCTCGAGCACCCGTTCATCCATGCCTTCGTACCGTCCCGCCACCAGCACCAGGCCCTGGTGCCCGGCCAGCGCGCGCACCCGCTGCTGCGTGAGCCGTTCCCCCTGCGCGGACAGGGCCGCGACGGGACTGCCCGCCGGGACACGCGCGCGCGCCGCGCCAATCGCGGCACTCAGGGGCTCAGGCTTCATCACCATACCCGGCCCGCCGCCATAGGGCCGGTCGTCCACGGTGTGATGCACATCGGCCGTATGCCGGCGCGGATCCTCCGTGCTCACCTGCAGCAGCCCCCGCCGCTGCGCCCGACCGACCACACCGTGCAGCAACGACTCCCGGATCATCTCCGGGAACAGCGTGACCACTTCAATCAGCAACACCTGCTCACACGCCGGCCTACAGCTCTTCCGGCCAGTCCACTTCGATCTCGCGGCCCTCCAGATCGACGCGCACCAGATGGGGCGGTGCGGCCGGCACCCAGTGCTCGCGCGCGCCACGCACCACCATCACCGGCGCCGCGGGCGCGTCCACATAGTGGCTCAGTTCACCCAGCTCTGCCCCGGCGCGGTTGCGCACCCGGAAGCCGAGCAGATCGTCGCGGTAATATTCGCGCGCCGCAGTCGGCGGCAGCTCCGCTCGCGGTACTTCGATATCCCTGCCGCGGAGCAATTCCGCGGCGTCCCGATCCTCGACACCCTGCAATCGCGCGCGCAGCCAG
>WNFL01337204.1_pt2 | contig 16886 bp, 15 predicted proteins | sample 5400361 | NCBI WGS metagenome assembly WNFL01 (sample SAMN13153351, study PRJNA577476) | soil metagenome | isolation source: 40 cm soil on Douglas fir-dominated hillslope | place: USA:California | collected 2013-09-17 | reverse complement strand
ACGTTCGGGCAGGGCGTCGAGTACGCCGAGCTCATCGATGTCTCGAGACTCGGCGCGATCGTCAACAAAGGGACGACTCCGGCTGCTCGACCGGGGAATCCGCAATACAGAATCGCAGAGACGCCATCTGGAATTCTCAACTCGATCGGGCTCGAGAATCCCGGCGCGATCGAGGTCGCGCGCAAGTACGGAAAGGTGTGGGCCGAGCTCGGCGTCGCGGTCATCGTCAACGTCGCGGGATACAGCGTCGACGACTACGTGTACGTGGTCCATGAGATGACCGGTACGCCGGGGGTCGTCGCGTACGAGATCAACGTGTCTTGTCCGAACGTGAAGGGCGGCATGCTCTTCGGCTGCGATCCGGACCTTGCCGCGGAAGTCACCCGCGCGGTCAAGGCGGAAACCGATCTACCCGTCATCGTGAAGCTCACGCCGAACGCGCCCGACGTCGTCGCTGTAGCGCGCGCTTGCGAGGAGGCGGGTGCGGATGCGCTCACCGCGATCAACACCGTGCTCGGAATGCGGATCGACACGCACCGGCGCCGCCCGGTCCTCGGGACCGGCAGCGGCGGCCTGTCGGGACCCGCGATCAGGCCGATCGCCGTCCACATCACGTATCAGGTCGCGCAGGCGGTCGGGATCCCGATCATCGGCGCAGGCGGCATCACCAACGCGCAGGACGCGCTCGAGTTCCTGATGGCGGGAGCGTCTTCGGTGCAAGTGGGAACGGCGACCTTCGCAGACCCACTCGCGCCGCTCAAGGTGATCGAGGGTCTTGCTGCCTACGTGAAGGAACACGGGCTTTCGTCGATCCGCGACGTGATCGGCGCGGCGCTCCCCGTTCGCGAGGACTAGCCGAGCGGGAGCGCTGTCTCCACCTGGCCCGCGATCTCGAGCGCTTTCTCGTTGATCGTCTCGAGCGCAGCGACCACGGCCGGGTCGATGCCCCGCGCATCCGCGAGCGCTCCGACGAGCCGGTCCCTCGCCGCGTCGAGGAGCCGCATCACGTTGGCGAGCTCGTGCAGCGCGGGCGACGGCTCGAGGTGCGCCGTGTAATTGGTCGCAACGGAGCTCGCGAACGATGCGGCCCCAGCCGCGAGCGCGCCTCGTAGGAATTCGTTTCGATCAACAGTGGCCATGCATCCCCTCCCGTCGTCCGCCGAAGCGGGCCAGCAGAATATGCACCGGCATGTGCATTTCGACTGCTGCTAGGCGATGAACGAGGCCCTTGAGATACCGGTCCGACACCGCTGCCATCTCGGCGCGCTCGTGGATGAGCTCGCTGAGCACGCACGGCGGGGACTGCGCGGCGAGCCGCTCGCCGAACGGGCCCGCACCGGTCTCGCGCACCTTCTCGCGTCGGAGGGTTTCGCCTCCTGCTGCGTACCGAAATACCTCGCCGTCGCGCCCAGGGTCTTCGAACATGAGCTCCAGGTTCCCGTCGCATCGGCACAGCCCGCGAAGCTAGACGCGCGCGTGCTCCTCTGGCCGATCGGGGCGAAGGACGCGCAGCACCCGCACGCCAACGGCTGGGCGGTATTCGCTGCCGTGCGCGGGACGCTTGCCGTTCACGAGCGGCACAACGGCGAGCGACAACCTGAGCGGGCAATCGTCGTATGTGAACCCGAGGTGCTCACCGCCGGCGACGGGATCACTCACCACATCCACAACCGTGGCGACGAGGTCGCGCTCAGCGTGCACGTGTTCGGGACCTAGGTGCGGCGGCCTCCGGCGGCCTTCTTCAAACCCTTCGGCTCGCCGTTCGAGGCGGCGCTGGCGAGCGGACGGTCGCCGTTCGCTGAAACGCCATTCGGCGCGGTCCAACGGACGAGTGACTCCAAAGCGACTCCACCTGTCGGTGCCCACCGATGCACATCATCGGCGCCGGCTCCATCGCAGTACGCCCAAGCGCCTTCGTGGATCGTGAGACCACCGTTGCCATGCCGCGAATGAAGAGCGCGGTGCTCGGACGACTCGCACTGCCAGTGGATGATGTCTCGCGTCGACAAAATCGAGACCTCCCCAACGCCACGCGCCGAAACCGGTTTGTTACACCCGTCGACTACTTCATCACTCGATGCCCGGTTCGTCATTACCGCACTTCATGGGGCGGCAATTGCGTCGCCGCTTTACTCGGCTGCCGTACTCACGTCGGCCTGTGACTTGAATCGGTACCCCGCACCGGGGACGGTCTCGATGTAGCGCGGCGCGCGCCACTCGTCGCCGAGCTTCACGCGGAGCTCGCGAATGTGACGATCGACCACGTTGCTCTCGATCTCAAATTCGCCGCCCCACATTGTCGCGAGGAGGTCCTCGCGGCTCAGCGCCTTACCTGCGTTCGCTGCCAGGAGATAGAGGAGCGTCTGCTGGATCGGCGTCAGGTGAAGCTGTCGCCCGCCGACGCTGACGCGCTGTTCGATGAGATCCACCTCGAGGCCGTCGAGCTTGATCTTCGGCACGATCGGGATCGACATGCCGTGGGCCCTCCGCAGGAGAGCGAACGGCCGGGCGACGATCTCGTCCAGCGTGAACGGCACTTCGATGATGTCGTCGGCGCCGCGCTCGTACGCGCTCAGCTTCAGCCTCGTATCGCGCCGACGGGTGAACGCCACGATGGGCGTATGGCCGTGGGCCAGGCCCCGCCCGATGACGTCGATGAATTGCTCATAGAGATCGAGGTCGAGAAAGGCGATGTGCGGCGCCCAATTGTCGACGATGTCATGGCATTCGTCCCGACTCGTCGTTCTCCGAATGTCGTAGCGCCCATGTTGAAGCGTCAGCGCGACAAGGTTTCCGAGCGTTTCGTTCATGACGAGCAACGCCCGGGGTTGTCCTACTTGAGAGAGTTTGGCGCCCTCGCGGGTGCGCCCGCTGGGAGCTGCCACCGCTCATGTCTACGCGCCGCATAACGCCCTGTCATGACGCGAACTCACGGGGTCGCGAGAAAGCGGTACCCCTTGCCTGGGACAGTGCCAATGAATCGAGGATTTCGCCAGTGGTCTTTGAGCTTCAACCGCAGGTTTCGCACGTGGCGATCGACAACGTTGCTTCCTGCGACATAGTCAGCGCCCCATAACGCGTCCAGGATCTCCTCGCGTCCGAGCGTTTGGCCGGGATTGGATGCGAAGAGGTACAGGAGCGCCTGTTCCATCGCGGTCAGCTCCGGGCGAAGCTTCCCGACTTTCACCTGCTGATTCAGAAGATCTATCTCGAGACCGGCGACGGTTATGACGGGAATGAAAGCGACCCCGTCCCCGTAGCTCCGGCGCATCAAGGCGAGCGTGCGAGCCACGAGCTCCTCGGGCACGAACGGCACCGTGATGATGTCGTCCGCTCCACGATTGAAGGCGGCGAGCTTCGTCTTGAGATCGCCTCGCACGCTGAACACGATCGTCGGAATCCGCTTGTTCGCCACACGTTGCCCGATGAGGTCGAGCTCGTCGGCATCGTCGGCATCGAGATCGACGAGGAGAAGGTGCGGCTGCCAGGAGTCGAGCTCGGTCCGCGCGCTCACCGCATCCTTCACGATCCGCGTCACGTATTTGCCGTGGTTGAGCGTGAGGGCGACGAGATTCGCGAGTGGTTGATCGATCACGACCAATACCCGGGCGGGGCCTAGAAGCTGGTTCTTCTTTATCTCGCGAGTCTACTCAAGCGATGAAGCGCCGTAATCAGCTCATCGCTTCAGGATCAAGCCGATCTTTCCGAAGGTCGCCCTCGGTTCCGCGAAGATCTTCACGCCATCGGCGCCGTCCCGCACATGGTCGGGTGTGTGATTCTCGGCGATGAACTCGATCTCCCCGAGCTGGCGGTGCGCGGCAAACAGGCGCGCGCCGATCTCATGGACCAGGTGCTGGATCGAGCGGCTGTTGAATTCATGAAAGATCCGTTCGATCTCGTCGCGTACGGCACGCGGTCCGAGAAAGCCTGGACCCTCCGCCACTCCGTTGCTGAGTTCGTTGTAGCGCCAGTACACGTCCATACGGACGGTCAGGGGCCGATCGGTGAGCTCGGGCAGGGTCGTGTAATCGTCGCGCGCGAACGTCGCGAAGGAGCTGCCCGTCGTCTTCACGAACCTCATCCCTTCCCATCCGCTGCGCGCGGACCTGCGCGACCGCCCGGTCCGCGCGTGTCGAGCGGAAGAGCACGTCGCTCGGGCCACGCTCACCGGCCGCCGCGTCCAGCGGGACTTCGCGCGCGGAGACGCGAAGTGCCTCCATGACGGGATACGTCTCGATGAAGCGCCGACCGAGGAAGGCGCTAAGACCCAGGAGCGTGCCGCCCGTGTACTCGGCCGCCATCGCGTAAACGAAGTTTTTCATCGTGTCGGTGGCGACGACCTCCCGGTTGTCGCCTTCGGTGTACGCAGCGATGAAGCTCTTCCCGAAGACATCGATGTCGACCGACGCCGCGAGCGGCGCGATGTCACGTCCGCCCAGCCGATAAAAGGCGACGTGGGCTTTGCCGTAGCTGATCTCGGTCGAGGTCACGACGCGATTCGCCCCAGACGATCGCGCGCGATCGCGAGGAATTCCTCGATCCCGGTCGCGAGCTCCTCCTCACGCGAATGGCGGAGGCGCTGGCGCATGAGAGGCACGATCTCGGCCTTCGAGCGGCCGGCGACGAAGACAACAAAGCGGAACCCGAACGTGCGCTCGTACTCGCTGTTCATCGCGGCGAGCTCTCGCAACGTTGCACCGTCCGCGTCGCCACCCTGCTCGCGGCGGGACGGAGCCGAGAGCGACATGGGATCCGCCCCGATCCGGGGGGGAGCATTCAGCACGCCGATCCGCTCGGCGTCGGACATGCGCGCGATCTCGGAACGCGCCGATGCCACGATCGACTCGGGGTCGCGCCCTCGGACGCGCTCCGCGAGCGCTGGAGCACGCTCGAAGATCGCCGCGAGCTCTTTCCGCGCGATCGTCATCACGACCCGCGGTAGCTTGTCACCCCGAAGGGGGTGACGAGGAGCGGAACGTGGTACTTCGAGTCCAAGCCGATCTCTACGTCGAGGGCCACGCGCCGGAAGAAGCCACTCACGCCGAGGTCGAAGACGAGCCGATAACGGCCAGGATCGAGCGACCCGGCCAGCTGGCTGACGCGGCCGTCAGCATCGGTCACGCCGCGCGCGATCACGGCGCCGTCCTTCTCCAGCGAGACGGCGACGCCCGCTGTGGGGCGCCCGCTCGCCGTGTCGAGGACGTGCGTGGAGAGGGTCGCCATGGGCGGCCGGTATCGTACGCCCGCGATGACGATGCTCCGCATCACGGCCGGACCCTTCATGTTCCGAGCACGCCTCGAGAAGGGGGGCGCGCCCAAAACCTGCGCCGCCATCCAAAAGCTCCTCCCGCTTCGAAGCAAGCTCGTCCACTGCCGCTGGAGCGGCGAATCGACGTGGGTGCCGATGGGGGATAGGCGACTGGGCGTGGACTTCGAGAACCACACCAGCCATCCCGCACCCGGCCAGATCCTGGTGTACCCAGGCGGATTTTCGGAGATGGAGATCCTGTTCCCGTACGGTTCCACGATGTTCTCGAGCAAGGTCGGTCAGCTCGCCGGGAATCACTTCGCGACGGTGATCGAAGGCAACGAACATCTGGCGGAGATCGGTCGGCTCACGCTGTGGGAAGGCGCGCAGGACTTCAGCATCATCGAAGAGTGACCGCCAAGGCCGCCGATCTGGCCATACGTGGGGCGCTCGTGATCTCCGACGGCGCCTATCCGCGAGACATCCTCGTCCGCGATGGGCGGATCACCGCCCTCGTCGAGCCCGGTGCGTCCGGGGCGCAGCGGGAGATCGACGCCCGAGGCCTTCTCGCGCTGCCGGGGATCGTCGATGCACACGTTCATTTCAACGAGCCTGGCCGAACGGACTGGGAAGGGTGGGCGAGTGGGAGCCGGGCGGCCGCGGCCGGCGGCACCACGACGGTCCTCGACATGCCTCTCAACTCTGTCCCCCCGGTCCTCGACGGCGACTCGTTCGACGTCAAGAAGGCAGCCGCGGAGAGCGCATCGATCGTCGACTTCGGACTCTGGGGTGGACTGGTCGACGCGGACCCGGCGAGCCTGCGCGAGCTCAGCGAGCGAGGCGCGGTCGGGGTGAAGGCCTTTCTCTGCGACAGCGGAGTCGCAGAGTTCCCGGCGCTCCATCAGGAGGACCTCGTGCCGGCGCTCCGCGCGGCCGCGGAGGCAGGTCTCCTCGTGGCGCTGCACTGCGAGGACGACGGCCTCGTTCGCGAGGCCACGGCACGCGTTCGGGGCGAGGGGAGGCACGACGCCGTCGCATGGCCCCTCTCGCGTCCGCCGCTCGTTGAGATCCGCGCGGTGGCGGCCGCGTGCGCGGCCGCCACCTTTCCGCGGTGGAAGCGCTCGGTGCGGTCGGCGCTGCCCGGGACATGGGCACCGACGTGAGCGTCGAAACGTGTCCTCACTACCTCACGTTCGACGATGACGATCTCGCGGGGCAGGCCGCGGTACTCAAATGCGCGCCGCCGATCCGCGACCGCCGCAACCGCGATGGACTTTGGAAGGCGCTGCTGGAGGGAAAGATCGACCTCGTGGCTTCGGATCACTCGCCCTGCCCGCCGGATCTCAAAGCCTCGGCCGACATGTTCGCGGCGTGGGGTGGGATCGCGGGCGCCCAGTCGCTCCTGCCGGCGGTGTTCGCCGGAGCGTCGATGCGCGCCGGCGACGGCTTCGACGTCCGAAAAGTCGCGGGTTTCGTGGTCTGGCGACTCTCGGTGATGCCCGCGAAGCGTTTCGGTCTCTGGCCGCGCAAGGGCGCGATCGCGCCGGGCTCGGACGCGGACGTCGTGCTCTTCGATCCCGCCCGCGACTGGACGCTCGACGCAGAGGGCTCGCGCACCCGCGGCGTCGACCCGTACGTGGGCCGCCCATTCCGCGGGAAGGTGGTCCGCACGCTCGTTGGCGGTCGCACGGTCTATAACGAGCGCGAGACCGTAACCAATCCCGTGCGCGGGCGATTCATCCCGCGAGGGGAAGTGGCCGAAGGATGAGCGCGATCACGACGCGCGAACTCGTCGAGATCGACGAGCGCAGACTCCTGCGCCGGCTTGATGACCTCGCGCAACGTGGCGCGCTCCCCACCGGCGGGATCTACCGGCCCCTGTATTCGCCGGCTTGGAGCTCCGCGATGGACATTGTGGCCGTGTGGATGAAGGAGGCCGGCCTTCTCGTCAAGCGCGACGCGGTCGGAAACGTGTGGGGGCGGATCGAGGGATCGCGTGGCGGACGAGTCATCGCGAGCGGGTCGCACATCGACACGGTGCGTGGCGGAGGCGCGCTCGATGGCGCGCTTGGCGTCGTCGCGGCCGTCGAAGCGGTGAGCAGCCTGTGGCAGCGCTTCGGCCGATCCACCCGAATACTCGAGTGCGTCGCGATCTGCGAAGAAGAGGGAAGCCGATTCGACACGAATTTCTGGGGCGCTCGCGCGATCGCCGATCGGCTCGAACCGGGTGAGACCGAACGCGCGCGCGACGGCGACGGGGCGACCCTCGGTGAAGCGATGCGGTCGGTCGGTCTTGATCCCGCGACCGCCTCGACCGCCGTCCGCCGCGATCTAGACGTGTTCGTCGAGCTCCACATCGAGCAGGGACCCATCCTCGAGGATCACGGCCCCCGGCTCGGCGTCGTGACCACGATCGCTGGGACCGCGCATCTCGAGGTCACCGTACGCGGCCAGCCTGATCATGCCGGCGCGATGGCCATGGACCGGCGCCGCGACGCCTTCCTCGGGGCGTCCGCGATGGCGCTTGCGATCGCCGACGCCGCGCTGCGGATGGGTCACCCCGCGGTCGCGACGGTGGGCACGATCGCCGTCGAGCCGTCGCAGGTGAATGTCGTTCCGGGTCTCGCGCGCTTCACCGTCGACACACGACACCCCGACCCCTCACGGCGAAGCGAGCTCATCACCCAGATCGGCGATGCAGCCAAGAAGATTGCGAGCGAGCGGGGTCTGTCAGTGGAGATCAAGACACTGCGCGATCGGCCGCCGGTGACGTTGTCCCCGCGCGTTACGGATGTCCTGCGCCGAGCTTCCGTCGCCGCAGGCGTCGAACCACGTGAAATGACGAGTGGCGCGGGCCACGTGCGGGGATGCTTTTCGTGCCGAGCATCGGTGGCCGCTCGCACTGTCCGGAGGAAGCGACGGCGGCCGAAGACGTCGTGTTGGGCACTCGCGTGCTCGCGACGGCTCTTCGCGAGCTCGCGTATCAGCCGTGAGCGTCTTGCTTCGCGGAGGGACGCTCCTGCCGATGCGGGACTCCTCGCGTCCAGCCACCGGCGACCTGCTGGTGAGCGGGACGCGCATCGGGGGCATTGGGCAGGTGACGCCGCCCGCCGACGCCGAGGTCGTTGACATCTCGGGATGCGTCGTGATGCCGGGCCTCGTCCAGACCCACGTCCATCTCGTGCAGACGCTCTTCCGCGGGCTCGCCGAAGACATGCCGCTCCTCGGATGGCTGCGGACGCGGGTGTGGCCGCTCGAGGCGGCGCACGACGAGGCGTCGGTACGCGCAAGCGTGCGTCTCGGTCTTCTGGATCTGCTCACGACCGGGACGACGACGATCCTTGACATGGGGACGACGCATTTCGGCGACATCGTCGCTGAGGAACTCGTACGGAGCGGCATCCGCGCACGCTTCGGCCAGGCGATGATGGACACGGGCGAGGGTGTTCCGGCCAACCTCGTCGAGACGACGCGCGCCTCGCTCGATGCCGGCGCGGCGCTCACGAAGCGGTGGCACAAGGCGTCGAGCGGGCGTATCGGCTACGTGTACATGCCGCGGTTCGCGCTCTCCTGCACGCGCGATCTTCTCGAGGCGGTAACGCAGCTCGCCAAGCTCAGCGACCTGCTGGTGCACACGCATTCCAACGAAAGCGTCGACGAACGAAACGCCGTGACCATGGCGACGGGGCGCTCCCCGGTGCAGTACTTGCTCGACACAGGCATCGCATGCGAGCGCGCGATCATCGCGCACGGCGTGCACCTCGACGATTCCGAGATCGAGATCCTCAAGACGACAAAGACCTCCGTTGCCCATTGCCCATCGTCGAACCTGAAGCTCGGGTCCGGCATCGCGCAGGTCGCGCGGCTCCGCAGCGCGCGCATCACCGTCGGCATCGGCGCGGACGGCGCGGCCTGCAACAACCGGCTCGACGGATTCGAGGAGATCCGTCTGGCGACGCTCCTGGCGCGCGTGGTGAGCGGCATGGGAACGTTGAACGGCTACGACGCGATGGGGCTCGCCACGCGCGAAGGCGCGAAGATGCTGAAGATCGACTCCGAGGTCGGAACCCTGGAGCAGGGCAAGCGCGCGGACCTTGTGGTGCTCGACCTCGACAAGCTCGACGGGCCTGGTGGGGATCCGATCGCGCGGATCCTCTTCGGCGGCGGATCGCGCGCTGTGCGGCACGTGCTCGTCGACGGCGAATTCCTCGTGCGCGACGGCATGCCGACGAAGATGGACGCCAACGAAGTGCGCGCCAAAGCGGCCGAGCAGCTCGGACCCCTTATGAGGCGCGCCGGCCTGGCGTGAACGCAGCGCGGCTTCCGAGGGGCCTGTCGTGCTCGGGGGCCCTCCCTCGGCCACGTAGGGCCTCGGGTCCCCTGCGCGCGCCAGCCCCCTCGTCGCCGCGTCGGTCTTCGCCTCCAGCTCAGCGCACGCTCACATCAACATAAGCGCCGGCGTTTTCGAGCCACTCGACGCCGTCGATCACCGGCCTCACATAGAGCCGGTATGTCCCCGGCGCGCTCGGTGCTTGGAGCTGGACGCGAAACCAGGCTTGCTGTCCCGGACCGACCCACGTCGTCGTCTGCTCGGCGGGACGGTTCGCCGCGATCCAGCCCGGCGCGGCGAGCATGCTCGGTGCGTCCTGCGGGCTCCAGGTTCCGAGCCGCAGGGCTGTCGCCGAACTCGTGTCCCAGCCGGTCCTTCCGGTGTTCGTGAAGGCGATGACCCACTCCGCCGCCTGCCCCGCAGCGATCGTCGGATACGCGGACTGGGCGTAGAACGTCGAGTGGTACTCGGGCGCCGCGGGGTAGGTTTGGTCGACGACCGAACCGAGTGTCACGACCCAAACGCATGGATAGGCGCCGCCGCACGCGACGCCGAAACCTGCGGCGCGATAGCGACCGTCATTGAGCTCCGCCCAGTGGGGCGGTGAATTGAGCCAAAGGCGCATCGCCCCGTCCGCGGTCGGAGCACCCCACGCGATGATCTCGCTGGTGAATGCCTGGCTCACGGAGTAACCCGCGTCGGCCATGCGCTGTCTCGCCGTGCGGCCGTCGGTCGACTGATGCGGGACTGCCGGCGGACCGTGTTGCGCGATGTCGTCGGCCATGAACTGGGCGGCCGCCTGAAGGGTCGGGCTCGCGACGACGGTCGCGAGGCCGCGTGACGCCCGATACGCGTTCACGGCCGCAAGGAGCGAATCGTGCAGAGGTTCCGCGCTGGCGGCGGTCGACTGCGCTGCGAACGCCAAGAGCATCGCGGCCGTGCAGAGGCCGCGTGTAAGCGATCTCACAAGAGCTTCCCTTCCCCGTACGCCCCGATCCGGGCCGATCGACAGTGCCACACGAGCCCCGAGAACTCAGGGGATGTGGCCCTCGGTCGACCGCTACCTGATCGAGGGGGCTCTTGTGTTCGCGGTTACGCGGGCACTGCCTTCAGTGCCGTGACGTTCACTGCCGGCACCGGGCGCGAGATCCCCTTGAGGCTGAGATCGCCGACCGACTCGACCTCGACATCACCCTCGACCGCCGCGTGCATCCGCTGGCTCAAAAGGATCTGGCCGCCCTTCGCTTCAGAAGCGAGCCGTGACGCGAGGATGACGACGTTGCCCACCGCGCCATAGTCGTAACGGCCCTCGAATCCGATGCGACCCAGTGTCGCGTACCCGACCGCGATCCCGACACCGAAGTTCAGCTCGTAGCCGCGTTTGCGCCAACCGGTCGCAAGTCCATTGAACCGCTCACGCATCGCAACCGCCATACGGACCGCTTGTAGCTCGTGATGTTCGGTCGGCACCGGGTCGTTGAAGAACACCATGAAGCCATCCCCGGCGAAATGCTCGAGAACTCCGCGATGAGAGACGATGAGCTCTCCCATTGCGCGGTGGTACTCGCGCAAGACTCCGAGGACCTCCTCGGGTTCGGCCTGCTCGGCGAAAGCGGTGAACCCGCGCAGATCACAGAAGCTGACCGTGATCGCGCGCCGGTGGCCTTCGAGCAGCTTCGCACCTTCCTCGCTCGTGATGAGATGCCCGATCTGCGGCGAGAGGAAGCGCGAGAGCTCCGCGCGCTGCCGTTCCACCGTTTCGAAAAGCTCCACGTTCGCGATCGCGATCGCGGCCTGGTCTGCGAATGTGCGCACCAGATCGATCTCGTCGTCGCTGAATGCACGGACCTCAGGACGGACCAGCGAGATGACCCCGAGGACGTTTTCGTCGCGGATCAAAGGCACCGCCAGCAGTGTCTTGTTGCCACCGAGCCGCGCGAGGTCCGCCGCGCGGCCGGTCGCACCGCGGTAGTACTCCTCGACATCGGCGACCTGTATCGGCCTTCGCTCCAGATGCGCTCGGCCCACGATGGTGTCCGGACCGATCGGCATCGGGCGGTCATCGACGATTTGCCTAATGGGATCCGCGCTCGATTGCGGTGCGACCGCGAGCACGTAGGAGTCGCCGACCGTCCGCCAGATGATGACGTCGCGCGCATCGCAGAGATGCGCGGCGTGCCTCGCGACCGCCTCGAGGACCGGGTCCAGATGGAACGCCGACGACCCGATCGTTCGGAGGACGTCACCGATCGCGGTCTGTCGCTCGAGTGCGCTCGCAAGGTCATCGTGGTACCGCTTGACACGAAGGAGCGATCGCACTCGCGCGAGGAGCTCGGTTTTGTCGAGCGGCTTTGCAACGAAGTCGTCCGCCCCGGCTTCGAGCGCCTCCTTCTTCTCTTCGCCGCCGCTTGCGGTGATCGTGACGATGGGTAGGAACGCGGTGGCCGGATCCTTTCGGAGCGTGCGGCAGAGCTGGTAGCCGCTCATACCGGGCATCACGACGTCGGTGAGGATCATGTCGAAGCGCTGGGCCCGCGCCTTCGCGAGCGCCTCCTCTCCTGATGCGGCGCCAACCACCTCGTAGCCGGCCGGTACAAGGATCGCCTCGAGGAGCCGGACGTTCTCCGGTTTGTCGTCGACCGCGAGAATGCGCGCACGTCCCTCGGTCACGCCCGGCCCTTCGCGATCAACGCCGCAATGTCCTTGGCGAACGACTTGACGTCGATGGGCTTCGCGATGAACCCGTCGAATCCGGCCTTGTCGAACCGTTCGCGGTCGTTCGTCATGACGGAGGCGGTGAGCGCGACGATCGGGATCCGGGCGGCATTGCCGTCGGAGCGGATCTGCCGCAGCGCCTCGATGCCGTCGATTCCAGGCAGCTGGATGTCCATCAAAACGAGGTCAGGGATCTCCTTGATCGTCGTGGTGACCGCCGCTTCACCGGTCGTAGCCTCGAACACGGTGTGGCCGTTGTACGCGAGGAGATCCCTCGCGAGCTTCATGTTCTTCTCGTTGTCCTCGACGAGGACGATGCGACTCACGGCTGCGGCAGCGTAAACGTGAACGCGCTGCCCTTGCCGGGTGCGCTGTCGACCGTGATGCGGCCGCCGTGGAGCTCGACGAAGCGCTTCGAGAGCGTCAGGCCGAGTCCGGTGCCCTCACGAGAGCGCTCGGGATCGCGGCCTACCTGACTGAACTCTTCGAAGATCCGCTCCTGGTCGTTCGGTGCGATGCCGATGCCCGTGTCGCGGACCACAACACGGACGTGGCCGTCCTCGCGAGCGGCGGTGACGTCCACGCGCCCGCCGTCGGGGGTGAACTTCACGGCATTTGAAAGTAGGTTGTAGATGATCTGCTTCACCTTGCGCTCATCGCCCGAGATCTCTTCCAACTCTGCCCCGACGTCGAGCCCAAGCTGGATCTCGTGCCGGCTCGCGCGTTCGCGGACCATCGTCACACCGTTCTCGAGGGCGGTGCGAAGCGAGAACGTTCCCCGCTCGAGGTCCATCCGGCCGGCCTCGATCTTGGACAGATCGAGGATGTCGTTGATCAAGGTGAGGAGGTGGCGGCCCGACGACAGGACGTCGGCCAGGTACTCCTCCTGCTTCGGGTTCAGCGACCCGAAGATCTTCTCGAGGAGCACCTCGGAGAAGCCGATGATCGCGTTGAGCGGGGTCCGGAGCTCGTGCGACATCGTGGCAAGGAACTCCGACTTGTGCCGGCTCGCGATCTCGAGCTGTCGGCTCTTCTGCTGGATCTCGTTGAAGAGCCTGACATTCTCGATCGCGATCGCGGCTTGGCGCGCGAAGGTCTCGATGAGCTCGATCTCAGCTGGGGTGAAGGCCTTCACCTCGCCGCGGCGGATCAGCAGCGCGCCGATCGCAGTTTCCTCACGAAGTAATGGCGCGGCGAGTGTCGTACGGTGCCCGGTTTCGCGTGCGTTCGCGCGGCCTTCCGGATACTCAGGCGCCTCCTTGAGGTCCAGCACGTGCACGACCGTCCTGTCGAGGACGGCGCGACCGGCGACGTAGCCACGCGTGAGCTCGAAACGAGGGGTGCCCTCGAGGACGAGGGGAATCGGACCGACGTGCGCGACGTCGAGCATGGTGTCGCCCTCGACGAGCGAGAGGGCTGCGTCTTCGGCGTGGCAGAGCTCCGCGGCGCGGACCACGATGGCGTCGAACACCGGCTGTATCTCTGAGGGATGCGAGCTGATGACGCTCAAGATCTCGCTTATCCCGGTCTGACGTTCGAGCGCCGCCTGCGTCTCGTTGAAGAGGCGGACGTTCTCGATCGCGATCGCCGCCTGGTCGGCGAAGGTCTCGATAAGGCGGATCTCCTCGTCGCTGAATGGTGCCACCTGCATCCTAGCCACGCCGATCATGCCGACGACCTCACTGTTCTTGAAGATGGGAACGCCAAGCACCGTGTGCACGCCGTGCTCGCGATTCGGCGGCCATTCGTATTCCGGATCAGCAAAGAGATCGGGGATGTGCACTGGCCCGCGTTTGAGCGCGGTCCGACCCACCAGGGTGTTGGGGGTGATCGCGGTCGGGTGTGTCCGCTCGTAGTCGACGAGCTCCTTGACTCCGCCGCTGGTCGCGACGAGATGGAAGACATCCCCTTCACGGCGGAAGAGATATCCCCACTCGGCTCGGCAGAGGTCCGTCGCGTTCTCCACGACGACGTTGAAGACGGATTGCAGGTCGAAGGCCGACCGGCTGATTGTCTTAAGGACCTGTGCGGTCGCGGTCTGCTGGTGCAAAGCCTCCTTGGTCTCGTTGAAGAGGCGGACGTTCTCGATCGCGATGACCGCCTGATCCGCGAATGTCTGGAGCAACTCGATTTGCTTGGGCGTGAACGGCTCGACCTCCATGCGGCGGATGGCGATGCCCCCGATGGCCTCGCCGTGGCGCAAGAGTGGGACCGAGAGCGATGTCCGATAGCCCCAACGTCGCTGAAGTTCGACGCTGATCGGGTATTCCGCTGGGTCGAGATCCGTGGCGTCCGGAGTGTGGATCGTGCGCTGATCGACAATGGACCGGCCGATCAATGACTCGCGGCTCAGGGGGAGTGTCTCTCCAAGGCGAAGGGCTGGGATGGGACCCGTGTGGCTCCATTCCCGGAGTACGTCGCGGTCGACGCGGTAGATATGCGCGTCGCTCGCACCGCACACGCGAGCCGCGTTCTCGGCGATAGCGTCGAGGACCGGCTGGACCTCGGTCGGGGAGCTCGCGATGACCTTCAATATCTCGCTCGTCGCGGTCTGCTGGTCGAGTGCTTCTTTCGTCTCGTTGAAGAGACGGACATTCTCCATCGCGATGACGGCTTGATCGGCGAACGTCGCAAGAAGCTCGATCTGTTTCTCGCTGAAAGGCCTCACCACGGTACGTTCGACGGAGATAACGCCGATGGGCTCGTCCTCCCGGAGCAGCGGGACGGCCAACATCGTGCGAAACCCCCCCATGCGCTGCAGGTCTTTCAGCTGGTACTCGGGGTCCTCTTGCGAGTCCACGATCTGGACGGGCCGCCGCTCGAAAAGAGTGCGCCCCACCAGCGTTCCCCGTGAAGGCGTATAGCCCTCGGCCATCGCCTCATGCAGTGCCCGGAGGTACTCGTCAGAGCTGGCGCCGAAGTGAGCAACGTCGCGGAATACATCACCGTCGCGCGCAATCAAGTCTGCCTGGTCGGCCTCCATGAGTCGCCCGGCGTTCTCCACGAGGGTGTCCAGGATCGGCTGAAGCTCGAACGGTGCCCGACTAATCGACTTCAGCACTTCCGACGTGGCTGTCTGTCGCTCGAGCGCTTCCTTCGTCTCGTTGAAGAGACGGACATTCTCGACGGCGATGACCGCTTGATCGGCGAACGACTCCACCAGGCTGATCTGACTGTCGGTGAACGGAGTGGGCTCGCGCTTCCGGATGAGGATCGCGCCGACCGACTTGCCCTCGCGTTTCAGCGGAGCGACCAGGATGGCGCCGTTATCGACGCCCATCGCCTTGGACCGCTGTCTCGCGTGCTCGTAGCGATCCCATTCCGGCGCGAAGAGATCGGGGATATGGACGGTGCGGCCCTCGACGACGGCGGTCCCAGGAACGGAAGAGAGGGCGATCGGACTCGGCTCGTTGCTGGGCGGAAGACTGCCAAAGTGCGCGAGCGGGTGCAGCTTGCCGTCGCGAGCGAGCAGCACTGTCGCGTCCTCTGCTCCGCAGTATCGGACGGCGCTCGCGGCGATCACCTCTAAGACCGGCTCGATCTGGGTCGGAGAGCCAGCGATCGAGTGGAGGATCTCGGACACCGCGGTCTGGCGCTTCAGCCCTTCCTTCGTCTCGTTGAAGAGGCGGACGTTCTCAATGGCGATCGCGGCCTGCCGGGCGAACGTTTTGACGAGCTCGACCTGACGATCGCTGAACGGCCGTGCCTCGGTCCGGGTGAGAACGAGAACACCGAGGAGGCGTTCCTCGGCAAGGATGGGGACGCCCAGACGAGTCGGCGGACCGTCCTGAGGAAGCGATGGATTATTCCTGGCGTCGGCGATGTGGATCGTGGTGCCAGCGGCAGCGGTCATTGCAACGACTGTCTCGGGAGACGTAATTCGCTCGCCGATGTCGAACAGACCTTTAAGCCCCCCAGCTTTTGCCCGTGCGACGAAGGAGTCGTCCTCCCCGCGCCAAAATATCGCGCTGTCCGCCTCGCACAATCGGGCGGCGGACTCGGTCACGGCCTGGTACATCGGGTCGAGGTCGAACGGGGCTTCGCTGATGACCTTCAGGACGTGCGCGACCGCCGTCTGCTGATCGAGGGACTCCCTTGTCTCGTTGAACAGACGCGTATTTTCGAGAGCGATCACGGCTTGGCGTGCGAACGTCTCCAGAATGTCGATCTCGCGCTCGCTAAATGGCCGCACCTCGTCTCGGCGAGCGATGATGATCCCGAGCAGGGTGGCGCCACCGACGATCGGGACACCGAGGATCGTTCGAGTCGGCCGGCCTGAGAGCGCGGCCAAGAAATCCGTAGGTTCGGCATCGCACTCGGGATCGGCCAAGATGTCGGCGATCTGCACGCTCGCCTTTTCAATCAGAACCCTTCCCAGGAGCGTGCGCCGTTCTTTGACAAGGCCGCGGCCCGTCGTGGCGGTCTTCGCGACCCGTCCAAATGCCTCTTCGTCCGCGAATCGGCCTGTGCTCGTAGCGCTCGCGACGTGGCGGTAGGCGTCGCCGTCCCGCCGGAAGATCGATGCGTTGTCGGCCCCCCCGAGGTTAATGGCGTTCTCGACGATCCTGCGAAACACGAGCGTGACGTCCTTTG
>WNFL01438216.1_pt1 | contig 16896 bp, 17 predicted proteins | sample 5400361 | NCBI WGS metagenome assembly WNFL01 (sample SAMN13153351, study PRJNA577476) | soil metagenome | isolation source: 40 cm soil on Douglas fir-dominated hillslope | place: USA:California | collected 2013-09-17 | reverse complement strand
CAGCAAGTTCCCATCCCCGCCCATCCTTAAGCTTGCTTGCTCCATTGCACGCCCAAAAGTCATATACAGCGCTTGCATACTCCCTCCCGTTCCTGTTGATCGTACCTTCCTCTCCATCTCCAGTCCAGATACAACCAAGGCGTCCGCCTCCGCTCCGTTACAGTGCCATTATCTCATCCGCATTGATATCTTTCGGGTTCTACCAGCCACATGAACGCATGGATGACTGTCCTCACGAACAAGCGGAGGTTCGACTTTTATCATGACTCCCTCCAGTCCATCGCGGCCTATCGATTGGCGACACATGGTCCTGCTTCTCGGGTTTTGGTGCGGAAGTCCGGAGTATAATGTCAGAACCGGACTGAATGACCACATAAACCGGTGCCTACGGTGAATCGGCGCCACCAATGAACGAGAGTTGCTTATCGAACTCAATAAGGTTTGGTAGAAGCCTCTTGGGGCTTTTCATTGAAGGTCTGGAGAATTGGAGTTGAGGCGGGGGAATAGGAGGCTGTTGTAATGGATAGATGTCATACTTGATCGTCAATCCATAGGCACTTCCTGATTTGCCCTTCACAGACTTGAATGAGGAACTTCGGGAGTAGCAAAAAGCTTATTATCAATATTGAAGCCCGCTGGACGGAGTCGAACCGTCGTCTTTAACCGTTACCTGGTTAATGCCATACCACTGGACCACAGGGGCACAAGTGTGCGACTTGGTCCCAAGTTTAGTTTATGTCGTGACCCCCGGTATACAGATAGCTGAGAGGATGCCTCATCACACACCTAAGTATGCACTCTCCCATGGGTTCTGGAATTCAAGTTGCATGTTGAATGTGATCCAGGGCACTTTTGTTACTCAAACTTCAAGTCTTCAGTAGGAACACAGCACCAATTAACTGTCCAGCTCAAGAGGAATCATACTCCCATTACAATAATAGCAATATGAACGTCTGTTTCTTACAGATTACAGATTCAATGACTCACTCAGGTTGTGAAATCCGTTGCTGTCGTCTTGTCTCGCCGATTCCACGCCAATACTAATGGCTGGCAGGCACGGATCTGCGTCATCGCATGAAGTAACCGATGAATGCGCTTCTGCTCGTTTATACGTCGACCCCGCTCCCACCCTTGGAGACACGTTCGCTTGCGCATCGGCAACCGCCTTGGTAGTGACTTAGTCACTCGCCAATCATGGAGGAGGAAGCGGGAAGGGCAATTCATTTCCCCGGATATGTGTTGCACGTATGCTCGCTGCGCAGCCCGCTCTACTCCGGTTGTCCGGCAAACACCCGAAAGAAGCAGATGATTACACAGAGGACTGAGAAGGCGGTAATGTCATTTGGAAGAGGCGTGCATAAGGTGATGGTTTAGTCGGTGTGTCCATGCGTCCATCATTTCTCCCCGTATGCCGTATGTCCACTGCACACTGCACAGGTTTCTGTAGAAGTGCCAGGAAAGCGCATAGTAGAAATGCCAGTGTTGTCGAGAGGGTCGCTGTTGGGGCTTTGACAGCCCGTTTCACGGGGCAGGCAGGAGTCATTAATGTATTGAGTGCGCGGCGTCAGTCGGGGCATGCGGGAGAAGTTCCAAGGAGTATGCTACGACGATGATCCGCAGCCGTATTCGTACCAGCGCGTTTTGTGCCTCAGGGAGGTGGCATTTTCTTCGAAGTCGGGACAGTTGAACACATGAAACGGTGAACAGGAACTGGAGAAAACGCGAAGACCAGGGCTTGAGCTTGTCATTCAAGCAACTCAAGGAAGGAATCGAAATAGAGCTGTCACTGCCTGGCGAAGCACCAAGCACCACCCTCGGAAACTTAGACCCACGCGCGACCTCTCCGAAAACTTCCATTACAAGCTCCAGTACTCTCAGGTCCCTCTGGTGTCACCTTTAGCCTGGACACGCTATTTTCAACGCGTGTCGCCCAGAAAGAGCGAACAACCAGCTCTGCAGACCTCACCACAAGTCTTCTGACCCCACCAAGGCTCACCCAAACCTCCTCCTACGCTCAGCCTGGGGCAGCTAGCTGAGTTGTATAGAAACTAGACGACTTTGAGCACTCCGGTGTGCTGAAGATCCGCAGATAGTTTTCCTCTACAGGTGAGGCACGATCTCCTATACGAGCAATGTTTCATCGCACGCAACTACCCCAAGCAAGTGTGCGCGTCTTATGCTATTAGTCCTCCAACGAAAGGTTCCTGGGAACCTTGGGACTGCAGCAATTTGTCCATGGTGTTTGCAGCCAGTGCAAGGATATGCGCGGTGTTTCACGCTGATTTTAGGACATAGAGCACTTCTGTTCGGTGTTTCCGAAGGAAGCAGTCGAGGGAGCCCAAGGCTAGCCCGTCGCCCAATGACTAGCTCCGATCCATGGGCTGACTCTGGTTGATCCCGGGTGTGCTGAAGATCCTAGTGGCTTGGTAACGCATTCAGTATGTCTTCTCCATGGGTATGGGCCTGCAATGCTCGACCGGTCTGCGGGGCATTCGACTCGACGAGTTCATTATCACGTTCGCCGATCGTTGAACTGGCCTAAGGCCAAATCACCATTACTTAGATATGCGGCATCTTTAGGCCTATATGTGATGCCCACAATGCTTGGTATTGCGGCCAATCATTCGCCTCGTGTCTGCCTCGAGGGCAACACCAAGGCCGTCTCCCCCTTGCTCGATTTCCTCCGTCTGCCACCGCATTGCTGTGTCATGCTGGGCTGGTACCTCCCTGTGCCGCATAAGCATTGGAATCTCGGTTTGCAAGCAGGCGACCAAGCCTGGACTTAGCCTCTCCAACTAGTCGACCTGAAACCCAGTTCGTTCTCGCTCTCGATTTTTCGACAATTCATGCACCAAATCCCCACCCTGGATCAATTACTAACCCACCAACGATATACAGACACCTCTGGTTACCCCTTCAACCTTTCCAGTAACTGAACACACTCCGCACCCATCCACCATTCGGACTTCGTATACAAAAACCACCTATGCAGTCATCACCGACGCATCAGCAATATTATGAACGGGCGTCGCAGGTAATTCGAAAGTCGCCTTCTGGCAGAACGCTACCAGGCATGCCCTCACCTCTTCCCGACCCCTCGGCCTTTCCGGATCCGTATCCATCTTCTCGATATCACAACACGACCACGACCACGACCACGCCACCAGTGTCGTTATTCTCCGCCGGGTCATCTTCGGCGAGATCATCGGCATACACCAGTGCCAGCCCAGGCTCCGCACTCCGTTCAAGTGTTGCCTCATCAGATTCTGCTCACGGCCACCGTCACCCACCACAACCGATCGTGGGCTTCCCGCCAATGAATGGTCCAAATAGCTCAGTACCAACGGATGCCTTTGGGATCTCCCTTGCGGTGCCACCGCTCCCATCGCAGCCGTTGCATGCGCCGTATTCGCATCAGGACTCATCGGAGTCTCATTTTCCGAACCATTACGACAACGGTGCACCTCTGAGTCCCAGTGCTATTGGTGTTGCTACCACTGCTGATGAAATTGCACACTCGTATGCTGAGCCTTTGCCCGCTGCAGTAGCACGGCAGGTTGCCTCGAGGCCTGGCTCACGGCCATCCACGTACGCAGAACAAGAGCAAACGAGGTGGTCATCATCCAGCCAGGCGGATTCCGGATCTAAGTCTAGCTCATGGGGCAATTTCGATCCCAACGCCCGACATTCTGGTACCTTTGACTGGAACAATATACCTGGACACCAGGAAGGCGGAATGACCACGGACGATGAGGATTTGTATGATGAGGAACCCGATCGAACCGCCGCGGTCGTTCTAGCAGAAGAGGGCAAGGGACACATCGTTCGTGGAGAGGGAGTGGACATCGACAAACTTCAAGCACCTCAAGGTACGTGTAACGCTGGCTAGCTGAGACCCTCCCTTTGACCTTTAGTTCCGACAGGAACGACGCATTTGCTCCTCGGTGCCTCCGCTACACCCAATCGTCTTCCCAACTACCTCGGTACCGTACTCCCACTCATCTGTGACACCCTGCTTGCCCTCGACATATCTGGGAATTTTCTCCCCTCGTTGCCGCCCGCCCTCGCCGCATGCACAAATCTCGAGGAGCTGAACATCGGTTGCAATCCACTGCGGGCGATTCCTACGTGGCTTGGCGTGCTTGTTTCGCTACGAGTACTGATAGTGGACTCCACGGGAATCGCCGGTCTACCAACCAGCTTGAGTGGGTTAGTGCAACTCCACACGCTGAGCATTCGCCGGAACCGCATGCACTCCTTACCCAGTTGGCTCTGCTTGCTCCCCATTCTGGAAGCGCTCTATGTTGAAGGTAACCCATTCCAAGGGCCATGGAAGGCGCTTCTCGAGCCACTCGTCCCACGGCCCGTCGGACCCCTACAATCGTCTGCAGATCCGTCAACACCACAGCCGTACCTACCAAATACACCCCATACCGTCAACTCGATGGCTTCCTCTGGAGCCGCGTCGTCGGACTCTGATTTCGCACAATTTCATAGTCACCAACCTTTGTCAACAACTGGCAACCTTGCGGAATACGATGATCGCACAATCACGAATTCGAACACCACCGGAGCGGATCACGCCTCAGTAGCCATGCACAACGATGTTCCCTGGCAGCAGGATTCGACCCTCCAAAGGGAATCGGTCGCAATATACCCAAAGCCTCACATCAGCATCGCCGCATCAGCTAACACTCGTCCTCGCGGTCCAAGTGACACCCTCAGCGCGCGACCTAACACGACGCATGGCGAAGACGCTCTAGGCCACCGAAGAAAGCTGTCGAGAACGAAGACCACGCCAACTCGACGGACGTCGAGGCCGCTCTCGTTCCTTAACTCGCACCTCCACAACCAAGTACAGGTTCTCGAACCGGGAGGTGGAGCAGAAACGCATACGCGGCACCAACAGGAAGACAGCAGCCGCGATGTGATAGCCCAGTCACTGCAGCCAGCAGAAGTGGCTTCTTATGCGCCGCCTTCTCCTGTTCGAAGAATGAAGAGCGCCGGAGATATTAAGCCCGGAGTTTCTCCTCGACCTGCTACCAAGTCGATGCATGAATCATCTACTTCAAAGTTTGGCGACGATCGGCAAGAGTCGAGGTTTCTGTCTCTTCGTTCAAGAGGCCCTCCGAAACATGACTACCGGTCTTTGACCGCGACTGTATTCGATCCACCTCTAAAGGACAACGAAAAAGGACGAGAAAGGAGTAAATGGGGATTCTTGAAGAAAATCACCACTGTAAGCAGGCCGAGGACCCCTGTCGAGTCTGAGAGGAATCATCGACTTGGTCCACCTCGTCAGATGAGTTCTCCTCTGCATAATGCCATGTTGGTATCCAGCAAGCTGGGTGCGACACCTGCCGGTTTACGATCGACCGTTAGCTTGCATAGCACTCAGACATCCCCACCTCGTCGATTGACGAAGAAGCCTTCCGGGTCGACTCTCTCGGTGGCTCATACCTCAACTGCCACTCTCATGCCTCCGGGATCCAACCCACCTACGTCAGGGCCGGCGGGTCAAATGGGACCACCAGCAGCCGCGCTATCCACTCCAAATCTCCATGCTGCCACCAATCCTCCCCAGACCCCACAACCGCAGAAGAGACGCTCATTCTTACCAGTTGATGGACCGACTCCGATCACAGTCCCAGGACTACCACTCTCCGACGCTATCATCGTCACCGGAGATGATGATCAGGGCCCTAATACTCCGCTGGAAGGTCTGTCTAGTCTATACTATCGACCTAGTCTGTACGATGACGAGAGAGAGAGGGAAAGACATATCCGTAATTTGCGATCGGTCATGGCATATTTGCGGGATATGTGCGACCTGAATGCTGGCACTAGTCAAGGAGCGGCTGCTGCTGCTATTGCCGCTGCCAAAGCTCGTAACGTCCCACCACCATCTGTGGCTCAAACCCCCGACCAGCCAAGAATTATGAGGAGTAGAGGAGCCACTGTGGGCAGTGCGGACGCAAGTCAGATATTGTCAGAAGCGTCATTTTCAACAACCACGAGCTTGACTGGGTTCAGCGCTGGCTCAACGCCGTTGTCAATGTTTTCCCAAAATCCCGCATCGGTTTCATTCTCGCCGACGAGCCCAGCTGCTTCCATTGGACTTGCTGCGGCTGTTGTCGGGTTCAGCAAACCAGCTTCATTCGGTGACTACGATGGCAGTGGCGGTGGTGGAAATCGGAATTCCAGCGGGTCGTCGCATAATCTTGATGAGAAGAAATACAAGGACGACAAGGGCAAGCGTGCCATGATCGTCAAGGAGATCGTGACGTACGTTCCATCGCGACACGCCTCGATTTATTTCTGTTGCTGACCTTACTTACAGCACCGAGCGTACATATGTGAAAGGGATGCGAGAACTAGTTGACATTTACGTCAAACCCGCATCCGCGCCCGTGACTGTCATCGGCGGTGTGTCTACCAAGGAGACAGTTGTCCCGGCTAGCGAACGGAAAATCGTCTTCAATGGCCTTGATAGTTTACTTTCTTTCCACAAAGAATCGTTCCTGCCTTCTTTGGAGAAAGCCTACACCAGCCTCGAGTGCTCAACTGATGAAGATGGCGAAGCCTCCACGAACGCTGCTCTGGCTGTTGCTCGAGTGTTCGTCTCGCATGCCGCTTTTATGCGAATGTACTCGACGTATATCAAGTGAGCCCCCCAGCATGAGAATGGTGTGGATATGAAAGATGCTGACGCCCCATTAGTAACTTCGATAATGCCGTACAGAGGATCAAGCAGTGGTCTGAGAAGCCGCCCACCTCTAGCGGGTCTGCTGCTGCTCCCGGCACTGGCACTTCAAGCACTAGCGCAGCAACCATTACTTCTGGCCCAAATCCGAATGACTCCCTTACTCCATCTCAGAAGAAACGAATCAAGCAGTTCTTGAAACGTTCCCGAACACACCCGCGTCACTCTCAGTTGAATCTGGAGGGTTATCTTTTGCTACCCGTCCAGCGGATTCCTCGGTACCGTCTTCTGGTAAACCTACAGTTACTAGTAGGAAATGCGCCACTGACTTATTCTTAGTTGGAAGAGCTCGTCCGCGCGACGCCTCCCAAACCTGATGCTTACGACGATCCCCTTGATCGTGCCCTCGCAGAAATCACCAACATGGCAAGTAGCATGAACGAAGGAAAGCGAGACGCGGAGACTCGCCGCAAACTAGTTCAATGGCAGACTCGGATTCGGGGCAAATTCCCAAGTCCTCTCGTTCAACCTCACCGTCGGCTGATTATGGACGGTCGTCTGCAACTTTCCCGCGTTGTCCGCAAGATAGCCAACTACTTTGAGGTCACGAATGCCGAGGGCGAGAAGGCACTCATTTCTGTCGAGTGTCTACAGCCCGAGGTTACACCCCGCTCCTTGGTCGCGATTCTATGCAATGATTTGCTTGTTCTCTGCAAAGATCCAAGTGGCGGGAAAGATTCTAATGGACCTGTCGACCTTTGGGCCGTTCTACGGATGCAAACCGTTCCACAGCCTGCCAGTGTCGTCCACAGCAACGGTACGCCTTTTCACAGTCGCCACCAACCTTAAATGACTCATCATTCTTCTAGCTCTTCGCTTAGTGGACAACAAGGCTATCCTGTACTTTGACATTCCTACAACATCGGACGCAGTGACTTGGGCCAGGGGTTAGTTCTTCCTCAGTTTCACCATCTCCGTGACTTTGATGTTGACTATTTGCAGCAATCAATATGCATATACCAGCCATCTCCAAATAATCCTAAGATATTTACTTCTGTGCCTCCACTCCAATCTCGTATCTTGTGTCTCGCTCCATATGTGTCTCTTTTCTCCATTAAGTTGGTATGAGGATTGCGAACTCTTTGCCATCTCATTCTTGCAATTCATTTGCATTTTGCTATTACAAGCTGCCACTCGTTCGCTGCATTTTGTCTCTCGATTCTCGATCTTTGATTTCAGCTGCTTGTTGCTCTCTTGTTATAAGATAAATCTCCATTGCGGCGTAATACATGAGAGCTGCAACCACAACAAGCAAGATGATGCATGCAAGGATAAGACGAGAACGATACAAGCGAGTGTAGACCAACGCTACACCCCCCCAAACCCAATGTCGAAGAAAATGGGCGCAACGGTGATGAGATGTCAAAATCCAAATTACATCAAGCAATCAAGCAGTTGCGCGAGACCACATTGGCCACACAACCATAGCATTGTCCGGGTCTTCTGCATCCTTCGTCTAGAGATTGAGTTTACTATAGAAGCTATAAATTAAAACGAATGGAATGACGCACCGCAACGAAGACTCTTTTATCATCCACTCGTAGTTCCAAAACGTTCCGGGGGACCATATCCGAGACTACCTCGTAATATGGTAGGTGGGTCTCCACGACCTGCTCCAAACCCCTCACTTGGCGAGCCGTAGAACCGAGATGGAGCAGCCTTTCCGTGACGGTCCCTATCTCCTCCTTTTCCTCGATGGGGCCAGGTTTCTCTTTGCCCTTGCCCTTATGGTCGTCCGCCTTGTATTGATCATAGTCTCGATCGACGTCAACGTACTTGACACCCGCGGCCTTGCCCTCATCGCTCAACGCCCACTCTACAGTCGCAGTACTGAAATCTAGCACGCTCGCACTCCTCTTGATAGCCGCTGTATCGTCCTCGGTCTCATGGTGACCTTCATTTTTTGACCTATCCAGTAGGGTGATGATACGAGAGCCGTGGCATGAAGGTGTGGGCCCTCGTGCAGCCTTAACGAGGTGTGACGCAGGCAGTAGCCGTGTATTCTTGGGACCCCAGGAACTCCATGGGCGGACAGTCTGCGGTGAGAGGGCAGGGTCATGACCTTCTGCTTGCGGGTGCACCGCATCTAAAAACGTGGATCTCTTCATCGCAAACACGGCCATGGGGGGTTGGAAGTGCCATCGTGTCCGCAGGAACACAAGCGCCTGCTCGGGGCATGGCTGAGTACGAAGGTGTGGCATATCCGATGCCAGGACAGAGGCGTCAGAGCGCAATCGTTGAATGGGCGTGCACCAGAGCCACATGTCATTCAAGGAGTTTGCACCCTCTTGCGTCAAGTTTGGCATTGCAAACGTTGCGCGGTGGGTCCATTGGCGAAATTCAGGTGCAGCCCAAGGAGGTAGTGCTGGCCTAGGCGGTGGAGAAGACGTGGTTGAAGGAGTCGCAGGTACTGGGCTCTCCTGTTCGGTGGGCAAGACGGCATTGCTGAAGACTTTGAGTAGCGGCTGTCGCTTCTCCCCATTGAAACAACACACGAGAATCGTATCGTGGGAGAGAATCGTGTAGTTTATTGCCTTTTCCTGGAACCACTGTGGAATCTGATATGAGTACACAGCCAACGACAATTATGACATAGGACTTACGAGAACCTGCCTAGCCTTCGTCTTCCAGTTCCAGATAAGCAGATAGGAGCCCTTAAACTGGTCAATACTCCGAAAGAGCACAAGATCACCCACGACCTGGACATGCGGCCTCTCCGCCTCCGATACCGCATATGCAAGCCCCTTCCAATACCGAAACTCCTCTTCAACCTCCACGACATCCTCCTTCCCTGTTGTTTTCACATCCGGATTGGCAGCTGCCCATCGCGCTCGATCAGCCTTGGAGGCATAAGGCACAGCATCAGGATGTGGACCGCCCTTGAAGAGATCGTAAACCCGTATGACCTGGTAGGCATGTCTTCGCATAGGTGGAGGCCTTGGCTCTGGACGGAAAACGATAGGTGGTGGTGACTCGGGTCCTGGTTGGACAACAGGGGTGGGGCTGTTGGGAAGGGGAGTGATGAGCGAATCGGGAGTCCCGGGTGGGCTGTTTGGCAGTGGGATGAGATGTGCTTGAGGTGTAGGTGCGCGGCTGTTGGGCAATGGGACTGCCCAGGGCTCTGGCTGTTGCGACGCTGCAGCGGAAAGTATCCAACCCATATTGGTCTCGTGTGAATCCGCACCCAGAGCCTCGTTGTTCGACATTTGGGTTGCCTCCAGTGGCTCAACTTCGAGGATGTCAAAAGAAGGGTCTCCGGAATCCACCGGTGGAGGGGAAAGATCCGCATTGAGGTTTAGTTCCTCTAGAACCTTGCTCGACTCTTGTAACGCGTCGAGGACTACCGAGTAGTGGCTAATGAGCCCTTCCTTCATAGAATCTACATCATGCGCAACCTCCTCATTCTTTTCTTCAGCATTTGAAAGTACCTGTTCTTCCTTCGAGGGGACTTCAACAAGAGTTGAAGAGACAGGGTCCAAAGACAGCCCAGGTTCGAGTTCGAGGGCTGGGAGAGAAGAGGGCTGCGGGACGACATCAAGTTGCAACGCGGATTCTTGTGTTTGGTCATCAAGTGAGGGTTTTTCTATCTTGACGGAGAGGAAAGGGTCCGTCCGATCGTCTACAGGACTTTCAGGCAATGACTTGTACAGTGAAGCGGACGGAGGAAGGCGTGGCATGGTCGCGGTGAAGATTGGTTCTGGTAGCTCTATGATCCTGTAGATTAATGCGTGAGTGCTGAATTTTTGTGCCTTATTGAGCGAATCGCATACATGGTTTGTACCGTCACCAGCAGTTTCTGTCGTGGATCAAAGTGAAAATCGTTGAGTGTTTCGTGTAAAGGGGTGGGTTCACCCCAATGAGCGCTTTGATGGGTGAAAAGGAGCTTGTTGCTGGTCTTCGGCAGGTCTTCCTCGTTTGGCATTCGCCATACCTCAAGGGCCCAACCCGCGCTGAAGCGAATGTTTCGACACAACAATGCAAGATCATCCTCAAAAAGGATGTGAGATCGAGAGAACGGGTTGAAGTAGAACTTGGTTTTGGCCCCTTCCTCTAAGCCAAGGTCGGGATCCAAGTCTGTGGCGAGACGAAACCAATTGTGATTGAGGGCATCGTGTTCTGCGCGAATGTGGTGTACGTTACGCCTCGTTGACCCTGGGTGGTGAAGAAGTTCCCGTGATTGCTGTGCAAGGAGGTTGTTCAATGGTAATAGGGTAGCACCATAGATGGCCAACAGCCTTTTGCAAACCTAGAGGGCCACACTTGGTAAGAACAAATATAATAATTAAATTGTATTCAAAGTAATGGGACGTACGAGTCGGAGATGTCGGAGGTCACCCACAGGTGTGAATTCCGCGATGAGGATGAGAATCTCGTCTGGCAGGCTCAGGAGGGAGGAGTTCATCTTGAACCCTAAAGAGTAGCTAGTCAGCACACATTAATATTATATCGAAAGCATCCAACACGGAGTTTCGGCAGGTCGCGCGACCACGGACCCCGCACTAATGCGAGCAAGCTGAGGCTGGCGGGAATCGCTTGTTGGTATTGATGGTACAAGACGGTGGCAAATTTTATAAACGAGGTTGTAAGGCTCTCTGCGCGACTTTGGGATGGCCGCAGTGACGAAGGAAAGCAAGCCTCTGCTGCTTTATTGACCAAGCTTCCCTCCAGATACAATACGCCCTCGTTACCCTCGACAACCCAAACGACCGAAAATGTCTGACAAAGTCCGAGAGTTCGTTGAGATTCCCCAGCATTTTCTCAAAGAGGGTAACCAGGTCAGTCGCCCGCCGCCAGCAAACGTCGGAAACGTGGCTGAACATTTGTTGGCACTTCTTCAGTTCCTTACCCGCTGCACAAAGCCTTCACAGAAGGGTATGTGATTGCAAGATACTTCTTCAACTGCAAAGCCCGTGGGCTGCTGTCCTGATAAGTCCTTGTGCTGGCAGAATACCTCCAAATCTCAAAGGCGGTCGCAATTGGCTTCGCCGTTATGGGCTTCATCGGCTATTTTGTCAAGCTGATACATATCCCTATGTAAGTGTCTCCCTTGTCCCAGAGACGTTGTCGTCCTATCGCTGACCTGTGGGCCTGCTCTCAGTAACAACATCTTAGTGTATGTCGAATCATCCTTTCTTAGTCTCAATTCAGAACTGATGAAAGTGCTGCAGCGGTGGAGCATGAGGATATCGTCTGGATACTCGACAAAAGTTCGCGTTCTTTCCACGCGGTTTATATCGCCCACCTGAGAGCATTTTAATATTGATTAAATAACTTTATTATACCACATAATGGGGCGTCATCAGCCTATGTCTGGCCAATTTGAACAACCCGCGTTATCACTCGAATCTCAATGACACGCTCACTCCTTGCGGTCACAGCGCTTCAATAATTTGACCCTCTCATCTCTGCCTAGGGTAAAGCGTTCCTTCAGGGTAGCGGCCCGGAAGGTGGTGACCTGTCTCTCGCCTTCCTTTCGCAGACTCTTCTGCAAGATCGCTGATTAGGGATTGGATAACAAGAAGCCGGGGAGCTACCATATGGCATCTTCGCGGAACCGGTCCGTCTCAGCCAACAGTCCAGCGCCGTGGAAGCGAGCATGTTACATTCGACCAGACGAACAGGAAGCACATTGGGACGTATGCGAAGTGCAAAAGGGTCAGATGGCTATTTAATCTGTCTCAATTCTAATTCAAGTGTTTGAGTACTGCTCCACAACGCCTGTTTCTCCATTCTCGAAGTTGGGCAGAGCAAACACTTTACCAAAGGAATAGAATATTTGACCATTCTCATATCTGTGTTAATATATTCTCGTTACCCTCTGTATACACCACGCTATTCCACTGTGACGGAAATCAAGTTGCAACTTCGACCTCTCCTCGCGGAACGAGACAGGGTAGTTGCGTTCTCCATGGCCGTCCTGAGATCAAAGTATGAATTGACGTACGAGAAGCTCCTTAGTGTCGGTATTAGAACCCACAAGTGTCCTTTTTTGTGAACCTCATGTAGTCTCTCAACAGGGATCAGGGCCTTCCCAGATCTCTCCTCAGATCACCACTGACCAATTTTGGGCGGATCTACTGGCTCTCGATGTCAACTCTACCTGGCTCTCTGCCAAACTGCGCGGGCTGAGCAGAGCGGGTTGTTTGGGTCCGCAGAAGGCGAGTATTATCGGATTACATATAACGTTTGAGTGGACTCCTTAACTAACACCTGAAATTTGCTCGTAGCCTCTGATTACCATTCTCTTTCAGAAATGTATCGCCATGTTTGCTGAAGCAAGCGTCACGGACCAGCGGAAGGTAAATGCTCTGATTACCGCCTCAGTACTTCTTGGAGCGGTGCTCCAAAAGGACTTGAGTGGGTGGGAGGTGATGGACATATTAGCCGGAAGTGTCACAGAGAGCGATAATATCTTTGGGGTGGGCCCATGACCTATTTAGTTGTGGGACGGACTAAAATATCGGGCAGAAACTGACAGGAGCTGTAGAAGACGTATTGAAGGACAACACGGGACCCGGTATGTCGCCCACCCAATAATTACGCCTCTACCATCCTGACTGAGATATCGAGACAGCTCACCTTCGTCATAAGACTCTTCAGTTGTCTCTTGTATTCATGTGTGGCATTCAGCAGTTGAGCCCTGGTGCATACTTCCTTCGAAGAGATCTATTCTCTACTATTGTTTTGGTGCGTTCCTGGGTTTAGTCCACTCCGTCATATATTAAAACCCCTGCCCCCAGATTATCAAATCTCCTGATACAACCGCGTTTACTTTCGAGGCTACGCTCCTCCTATCCCTGCTTGCCAATTTCCACAAGGCTGAAGCAGCAAATCTCAACCCGTATCTTCGACGAATCCGTGAAAGCACCGACCACGAGCTATTTTCGAAGATTTGCTGGGCCATTGACTTTGCCTTTGATACCACAACCAAGCAAGCCCCATAACGAAAGTATGAGCGGCCGAAAACTGACACTCAGTAGGCAATATCAGGACATATCCGACGACTCTCCTCTAACTTTGGTATCCTCTATGGGCTCTTTATTTGCGTCATTTCGACTGGATCGGGCTCTCTCAACCACGCCCGCGGAAACACCCAAAGAGCTTTTCAAGGATCAGTAAGTCCGCCTCCCATCTATACCGCAAAAATCCCCTCATCGTATCCAAAGGCCAATAGAAGCGGCGATCGCCCTACTGCCGTTTTACGAATTGCTGCAGCTCAACCAACTCTTTGGCTCAGTTTTCCTTGAAACCCTTTCTGGTGCTACCGATGAGTCGATATCCACCAGGCCACCTCTTCCAATTGCAACGCTTTCGCTGTGCTCTTATATTCTCTCACATGCCGGCTCAACGGCTACTGCACGGTCACTGGCTTATGCCAATCTCACTTTACGGACGCTGCTGTTACTGGTAGAGGAGGAACCTATTTTCAGGAAGTTGGCTCGAGAAGAAGGAGTCGTTCGACTATGTCGGCAGGTCGGCTTTGCATCGCGGTCACCCTGTTTTCTACTAATACTCTTCCATTCAGAGACAACCTTATTTGCCCTCAGTAAACACACCTCGCTCCCTACTATCCTCTCTGTTAGACTGCTGTGTGTTGTGGTTACGGCATAACCTTCACCGACGACTGCAAGTTGCTTCACATCGGTAAGGATGTCTGAGCTCGAACCTTCTCTAGGAACAAACACTCTGTACTTATAGGGTTTGTATCTGGACCATACACCGCACCCTTTGGGGCCTGCATTGCGAACGTATTCGCTTGGGTGAGTCACAATTTTGACCAACCCGTTGGGTGCTAACATTCCAGAAAGAATACCACTGGGAGGAACTTTGGAGGGCGGTGATTGGAGTACTAGAATTCCTCGCAGTGCGTGTGGACGACGTCAAGAACCTAGGCAGGGTTGACGAGCTGGTTCAAGAGGTTAGTTCTTGACTAGTATGAAGGGATCAGCGACTAATTGCTTGAAATAGATTTTGATTACTCTGGAGTTCGCTCTCCTCGTATCGGAGCAAGTGCTTCCAAGTGCGAGCGCTGTACATCAGTTTATCGTGCGTCATGCTGTCTGTCATTGGTGAGGACTGGGTCTGAGAACCATCTTCAGTACGAGCTCCTACGCTCTCAGTCAACCTTGAAGAAGCAAGGTGCCCTCTTGACCGCCCTCGAAGTTCCGATGCCGGCCAAACCTGCAGCCAGGGGAAAAGTCTTGACTCTTCCTGAACGAGCACTACGTGCTCTCCTGACATTACAGAAGATCGCCACATCTTTTGAAGAGAAGGCCGCTGCGGGAGGGTCGAGTGGGCTGAGCGTGAGCGGCATCATGAAGGTAATCGCCAAGGAGGTTGAAGCAAACGGGCTAGGAAGTAGGCGGGGACGAGAAATAGAAGAACCTGTGTACGTTTTGTTCCCTTCCTTTGTATTCATATTCACGCGCATTTCCCTAGGCGGCGATCGGATTCCAATGCCGACCTTGGATTTGTGAAATGGGCTTGTAGCGATGGATTAGCTCTACTGTCTTAGTATGGAACATGCATGGTGACCCTCGCGATAGGGGTGCTGAGTTTTGTTGTTGTTGGTTTGTTGTTGGGTGGGGTTTGGTCAGCGCCCTTCTCTGCAACCGCCACTGGCCATTTTACCTAATAAGAGCACACAAACACCATCGGTAACACTACAATACCTAATTAAACTCCTCGTCGTTTGAACCGACGTGCTTGTCGTGTGCGTCACGAGCGGTCCTAACGCCGCCAACCCATGTCGCTGCTTTATAGAGAAGGGTCAAAAAGTACGTTTATGTCTTGTCTTGATCGCACTATGCGTGGCATGCGCGCACCCCCGTGCTGGGTGAGTGTGTTGACGTCGAGCCAGTGTTGACGCCCCCTGTTTCTCTGTAGAGACGACGGCTGTGGCCTCACCTCACGGGACCTTCCCCGGATCGACTCACGGTCTTATTCGAGAAGGAACACACCCAACTATGCCTATTCCAGTCGGGTTTCACGGGCAACAACCTTCCAAAGTATCTCAATCCACAAGCCTGTCTCAAGCAAAGACAATAGCAACACTTATCCCTCAAAGCAAATCCTTTACTCCTTATAACTCACAACCTGGGCTCCCGGGCGTGATGATTCGCCGAGATCAGACTCAGCCAGACTTCATTTCAGGAGCGTCCCTCTCGCAATCTCAAAATTTATCTCCTCCATTCAAACAGGGCAATGTTCCTTACAATCCAGAAGCCCTGTCGCGGACCGAAACCCAAGCCGTCGAGCACACTCACGACTTCCCAGAACGGTTCGATGTCGATGATGACGATACGGACCTCGCGCCTACCGTTCCTATTAGCCCATGGGAAGATCTTCCGCATGCAACACGTCTAATGCGTCGCGCCTTGCGAAAGGGCATCAAAGTACGGGACTTTGGCTTCAAGCCAGACGACGAACGGCACTATGGCAAAGTCGACGATTGGCTTTGGAAGCTTGGGTATCATGAGACTGGTCTGGGAGAGAACTGGAAGATGGAGTTTCAGCCGAGGCTACCTTGGGATTTGTCCGACCCTTCCTTTGACAAGGAAAAAGAGAACGCAGAGGAAGGAAAGGGAAATAGCCCGAAAAGGAGCAAAGAAAAGCCCTGCTATGTACCGACCTTTAATTTATCGAGGACGCCATTCTCGCCACAAGCATTAACGGAAAAATTGAGGGGGGTCAAGAGGGAGCGGTCGGCGGAGTCTGAGGAGACTCCCGCCGATTTTCGTGGGCCAAAGAAGGTTCCCAAACTGGAACTATGCAAGGATGGCGAAGACGTTGTAATGCGGTCGCCGAGAGACGGGGATATCAATGGTTTAGAGAGTGGGTAATGACAGGGTACCCTGGTTTGAACCTTGCCTTCCTATCATTATGTATGATGCTATTCACGGGTGCGAAATTTGTGCTTGCATGCAAATCGTTCTGGTTCTTCATTTCGGAAGGGTATCTCGCGTCTTTGCGTATTGACCACATATATAGCACGTACCGTTTATAGCATCATTATTTCACCATCTTGGGACTTTGTAGTGCAAACACACCAGAACACCAGATTGGCGCCAGGTGGTGAAGAACAAAAGGGCAGGTGGTTGATCAACCAAATAGCGATCACTTGAACCACTCCT
>WNFL01005919.1_pt1 | contig 16899 bp, 14 predicted proteins | sample 5400361 | NCBI WGS metagenome assembly WNFL01 (sample SAMN13153351, study PRJNA577476) | soil metagenome | isolation source: 40 cm soil on Douglas fir-dominated hillslope | place: USA:California | collected 2013-09-17 | reverse complement strand
ACCGCCGAGGGCGGCGGCACCGGATCGTGGCAGCGCCCCGGCTCATCGCTCGCGGCACTGATGGGGCGGCTCGACCCGCTGGTGCTGTGGTCGCTCGCGATCCTGCCGCTCGCCGCCTGGGGCACGGTGCTGTGCTTCCGCGGGGCGCGGCGCTGGTTCCAGACCTTGAGCGTGTGGGTGATCGTCTACTTCACCGCGCTCGGCGTGGTGTTCTTCGGCTCGCTGCGCATGCGCGCGCCGATCGAGCCGCTGATCGCCCTACTCGCGGCAGTTGGGCTCGACGATCTGTGGCGGCGGATCCGCAGCCGCGCCCGGGGCATGCGGGTGGTGGAAGGAACGCGTTAGCCCAACGTCCGAGCCGCGTGGGGTTCAGCGACTTGCGGGTTCGATCACCCGCACCGGGCGACGCTGCCACTCGGCGAACGCCCGCGCCATGACCTGCTCGGCCGGCTTGCCACGCGGCGTGAACGAGGGATCCGTCGGTCCGCCAACGCGGTCGGTGCTGAACCACTTCCACCACATCGCCCCTGCCACCCAGTCGCAGGGCGCGAGTGCCCGCACCACGGCCTCGTAGCAGGCGCGCTGGGCCTCGAGATCGGGGGCGCCGCGATGCTCCTCCCAGGGGCGCACGGCGGCGCCCTCGAACGGCGCGTAGCCCAGCTCGCCGAGCAGCACCGGGCGGCGCGTGCGCGCCGCCACCGCGCGCAGGCCGGCGAGCGCCTTGGTCGCGCCGGCCTGGAGCTCGGCGATCGATTGGGTGGGCTTGGACGCGAGCGGGTCGTAGAACGACACGCTCACCAGATCGAGCGCGTCCCAGAAGGCGACCCCTCGGACCTCGTCGCCCCAGTTGGCGTCGTAGGTCAGCGTGCCGTGGTAGATGCGCCGCACCTCGCCGATCAGCGCGCGCCAGCTTGGCCCACGCCATCGCCGGCAGCTCGCGCGCGTGCTCGCGCAGGAACGCCAGCGCCCGGTGCCTGGCGCGCACGTCGGCCTCGTGCTCGGAGAGCCCGTGGAGCTCGCCGGCGGCGAGGTGCGGCGTGAGCCACACCCTAAGCCCGAGTGCCCGGGCGCGGGCGCCGGCTTCACAGACGGCCTCGTCCGACTCCTCCTCGACCCCGCCCGCGGCGCTCATCACGATCTGCGGATCGCCGCCCCCCGGCAGGTAGCCGAACGGGGTGAGCGAGATCCAGTTGGCGCCCAGGCGCTGCAGGGTCGCGAGCTCGCGCGCGCAATCGGCCGAGAGGTAGCCGTGATCGAGGCTCACCGCGTGCGCCAGGCACACGCCGCGCTGGAATCCGTCGGCCGGCCGCCACACCCGCGGCGCCGGCCCCGCGCCGCCGGCGCCCAGCCGTCCGAGCGAGTCGGCGGCGAGGCGGTAGCGCTCCTCGACGCGCGGGGCACTCACCCCCGCGGCGCGGCACAGGCTGTCGAGCGTCCCGGGCGGCCGATCCGCCAGCAGCGCGAGCAGCGCCGCGCGCCCGCGCGCCCCGGCGCACGCCAGCACCGCGCGCACCAGCACCGCGCGCGCCGGCACCAGGACGAGCGGCGAGCGCCACGCCTCGCCGCGCGCGGCGGCCTCGCCGGCGCTGGGGAGCACGCGGCCGAAGTAGGCGCGGCCGACCGCGCGCGCCAGCGGCTCGCCCTCGAGCCGGCCGCACAGCGCCACCGCCGCGGGCTCCAGGTAGGGCGAGCCCGCGGCGGCGCCGAGCCGGGTGAGGCGCGCGGCGGCCACCGACCACAGGTCGAGTGCCGCCCGCCCCGCGGGCAGCGCCGCGGGCGCGGCTCCCGCGTCGAGGTGCTCGGGCCGGGGGTCGCGCGTCAGCGTGCCCTTCTCTTCGAGCGAGCGGTAGAGCGTGAGCGCGATCGGGCGCGCGGCGGGCGCGGGGCGCGCGCGTCCCCGCGCCGCGCGCGGCGCCGCGGCGCGGCCCGGCGCCTCGCCGAGGCCGAGCGCGTCGAGGCGCCGCAGCAGCGAGTCGGCCTGCGCCAGCGCCGCGGCGGCGCCCGCGAGCCCGGGCGGCGCCGCGACCGTCACCGCCGCGGTGCCGGTGACGCGCAGCGCCGCGGCGAAGCGGCGCGCCTCGTCCTCGCGGTCGCGGTCGAGCGCCGGATCGTAGCGCCACGGACGCCCGGCCGACTGCGCGAACACGCCCGAGCGCTTGAGTTCGCCGTCGCGGTAGATGCGCCAGTCCTCGGCGCCGAGGAAGAAGCCCCCGCCTTCGCGATCGATCGCCGCCGCCGAGTTCCCGGCCACCAGCAGCAGGAAGCGGTGCGGATCGAGCGGGTTGGGATAGACGAGATGGAGCACGTCGCCGGCGCGGTCGTAGTCGCGCCCCGCCCAGCGGAACCCGCCGGGCGTGAACTCGACCGGCAGCGCCGCGCCGAGGCGGCGCGTCCACTCGTTCTGCGCCGCCCCGCCGAACAGGATCACCGGGCGGCGCGCGAACTCCTCGGGGCTCACGTCCTGATCGGCCCTGACCCCGCTCGAGTCGGCGCCGAACAGGCGCCGCGCCACCAGCAGCGCCCGTGCCCGCAGCACCGCGGCCTGGGCCGGATCGCGCGTGCCGTGGACGAACAGCCAGCGCTCGTGCTCGTCGAGCGCCCCCTCCATCTGCTGGCGGGTGTAGCGCGGCGTCGCCGGGGTGAACGCGGTGAGGACGAGCAGCGCCGCGGCGACGCCGAGCGCCGGCGCCCGGCGCATCAGTGGGTCCGCGGAATGACGCTCGCGACCCGGAACCGGAACGAATAGTTGCGCGGCTGGTTCTCGATCATGAACACCAGATCCACGCCGAAGTCGAGTCCGGAGTACTGCGGGGCGCTGGCGTCCACCGGGACCAGCGGGCGGTGGAGTTGCTCGTCGCGGCCGGCCGGGTCGAGCAGGTAGTCCATCGGCAGCATGTAATCGGAGTAGGGCTGGAGCCCGGCGATCTGGGTCTGCGCCTGGACGCTGTAGCGCTCCTTCCACTGGGTGGTCGAGTGGGCCACCTTGTAGGTGCGCCCCACGACGTCACGGAACACCGAGCGGTCCCAGTCGATCCACACCGGCCGGTTCTGCAGGTTCTCGACCTGCATGTTGAGCACCTCGGGCGTGGGCCGGAAGTAGAACGACAGGTCGCGGTCGCGGAAGTTGAACTTGGGGCTGCCCGGCAGCGTCATGCTGAAGCGGATGTCGAAGAGCGCCTCGTGCGTGTCGGTGGCTCCGCCCGAGACCGCGCCGGCCGGCATGCCCTCGGGCGGCGCGGTGGCGGGATGGGGCGTGGCGGCGCCGCCGTTCGCGGCCGGCGACGACGCGCACCCGGCGAGCGACAGCGCGGCGACCATGGCCAGGCCGAGGCACAGACCGAGACGCACGACGGCGCGGAGGCGCATGGAAGCCAGACTAGTCGGCGGGCGAAAGCCGCGTCAAGAACGCGCGCGCGCTCATGGGGTGTAGCGCCGCGTTTCCTGGAGCGCCGCCCCGCTGGTGGGGCCGATCGTGAACAGGGCCTTGAACGTGCCCTCGACCCCCACGTGGGCGCCCTCGCGTGGCGCGCCGCCGGTCTTGGTCACGACGTTGAGCGTGCCGGGGCCGTCGCTGATCTGGTAGGCGCCGTAGCCGAGCAGGCCCACCGCCTTGCCCACGTCGCCCGCGACGCGCACGACCTGCCCGTCGAAGCGGGTCGGGTCGTCGAGCAGCGTCTTGATCGGGACCACGTCGCTGGGGGTCTTGCAGCCGGCCACGGCGGCCAGGCCGAGCAGGGCGGCGGCGGCGAACCGGAGCAGGCGGCGGGGAACGGCGGTCGAGCGGGTCATGGGGGCATCCCTCCCTGAGGGTCGTGAGCGGGGAGCGAACCGGGCGAGCCTAGCGCTTTCCGGCCCCGAATCAAGCCAGCACGTGGCGCAGCGCCGGCTCGAGCTCGGGGAAGCGGAACGTGAAGCCGCTGGCGGCGAGACGGCGCGGCTCGACCCGGGCACTGGCGAGCAGCGCCTCGTCGGCGATCCCGCCCAGCGCGAGGCGCAGCGCCGCGGCCGGCAGCGGCAGCACCGCCGGGCGCCGCAGCACCCGCGCCAGCGTGCGGGTGAACTCGCGGTTGGTCACCGCACCCGGGGCCGCGGCGTTCACCGCGCCCGCGAGCGCGTCGTGGTCGAGGAGGTGGCCGATCGCCGCGACCAGGTCGTCGAGGGCCACCCAGCTCATCCACTGGCGCCCGTCGCCCAGCACGCCGCCGAGCCCGAGCCGGAACGGGCCGAGGAGCGGCGCGAGCAGGCCGCCGCGCGGCGCCAGCACCGGCGCGATGCGCAGGCGGACGACCCGGATGCCGCGCGCGAGCGCGGGGCCGGTCGCCTCCTCCCAGGCCCGCGCGAGCCCGGCGAGGAAGCCGCGCCCGGGCGGGGTCTCCTCGGTCACGACCTCGGCGCCGCGATCGCCGTAGATGCCGATCGCCGAGGCCGAGACCAGCACCCGGGGCGGGTGCTCGAGCGCCGCGAGCGTTGCGCACAGCAGCCGGGTGGGTATGACGCGACTGGCCTCGAGGCGGGCGCGGCGCGAGCGGGTCCAGCGGCCCGCGGCAAGGCTCTCCCCCGTCAGATTGACGACCGCGTCGAGTCCCTCGAGCTCGGTGCGCGGGATCGCGCCCGCGTCCGGATCCCAGCGCAGCATGCCGGGCGCTTGACCGCCGCGACGGCCGAGGCGCCACACCCGCACGCCCGCGGCCTCGAGCGCCGCCCCGAGGGCCGAGCCGATGAGACCGGAGGCGCCGGTGATCAGCACGCCTGCGCCCGCCACCGCGTGCGCTATTTCCTCTCCATCGCGCTCATGAAGACCTTCAGGAAGTCGATCGGCACCGGGAAGATCGTGGTCGAGTTGTTCTCGGTCGCGATCTCGGCCAGGGTCTGGAGGTAACGCAGCTGCATCGCCGCCGGCTCCTTCGCGATCACGGCCGCAGCCTCGGTCAGCCGCGCGGCCGCCTGGTACTCGCCCTCGGCGTTGATGATCTTGGCGCGGCGCTCGCGCTCGGCCTCCGCCTGGCGCGCGATGGCGCGCTGCATCTCCTGGGGCAGGTCCACGTTCTTGACCTCGACGGTCGAGACCTTGACCCCCCACGGCTCGGTCTGGCGGTCGATGACCTGCTGGAGCGCCTGGTTCTGCTTCTCGCGCTCCGACAGCAGCTCGTCGAGCTCGGCCTGGCCCAGAATCGAACGCAGGGTGGTCTGGGCGATCTGCGAGGTGGCGTAGAGGTAGTTCTCGACCTGGATCACCGCATCCTGCGAGTTCACGACCCGGAAGTAGATTACCGCGTTGACCTTCACGGTGACGTTGTCCTTGGTGATGATGTCCTGGGGCGGCACGTCCATGGTCACGGTGCGCAGCCCCACCTTGACCGCGCGGTCGATGAGCGGGATGAGCAGCACCAGGCCCGGGCCCTTCTCGCCGATGACGCGGCCGAGCCGGAACACCACCAGCCGCTCGTACTCGCGCACGACGCGGATGGAATTGACGAGCACGATGATGACGAGAAAAGCGACAAAGAACCCCAGCGAACCCAGCAGTCCGATCATGTCTGCTCCTCCTTGGCCGCCGGACGGACCCGCAGCAGCAGCCGGTCCACGCCGACGATGATGACGTCGGTTCCCACCTCGACACCCGTATCGCTCTCGGCGTTCCACAGCTCGCCAGCCACCCTCACCTGGCCGCGCGGACCCAGCCGCTCGACCGCGACGCCGCGGGCGCCGATCAGGCCCTTCCAGCCGGTCCGCACCGCGCGCCGCTGGGCGCGCAGGCCGGCCCCGATCACGAACAGGAAGAACGCGGTGGTCGTGACCGTGGCGCCCAGGATGATGCTCCACGACACCTGCATGCCCTCGCCCTGGAACAGGATGAGCGAGCCCAGCACCAGCGAGATCACACCTCCGGCCGCGAGCAGGCCGTGGCTCGTCACCTTGATCTCGGCGATGAAGAACACCACCGCGAGCAGGATCAGCGCCACCCCGGCGTAGTTGACCGGCAGGGTCGAGAGCGCGAGGAAGGCCAGGATCAGGCTGATGCCGCCCACCACCCCGGGCAGGATGGCGCCGGGGTTCTGGAGCTCGAACATCAGGCCGTAGAAGCCCAGCAGCATGAGGATGTAGGCGACGTTGGGGTCGGCGATCACGGCCAGCAGGCGCTGGCGCAGGCCGGGCTCGATGGCGTCGACCGGCAGCCCCTTGACCTCGAGGCGGTGCGACGCGTCGCCACGCCGCCACACCCGGCCGTCGGCCCGGGCGAGCAGCTCGTCGAGGTCGCCGGCGATGAAGTCGACGACGTCGAGATCGACCGCCTCGCGCTCGTCCACCGCCACCGCGCGCCGCACCGCCTGCTCGGCCCAGTGCGCGTTGCGGCCGCGCTGCGCGGCCACCGTGCGCGCGAAGGCGGCGGCGTCGTTGGTCACCTTGTGGGCCATGGTCGAGTCCATGCCGCCCTGCAGGTTGACCGGCGAGGCGGCGCCGATGTTGGTGCCGGGCGCCATCGCGGCGACGTCGGCCGCCATGGTGATGAACACGCCCGCCGAGGCGGCGCGCGACCCGCCCGGCGCCACCCAGGCGATGATCGGCACCTTGGACGCGAGCATGCGCTTGACCATGTCGCGCATGCTGGTCATGAGCCCGCCCGGGGTGTCGATCTGGACGATGAGCGCGCGATAGCCCTCGCGCTCCGCGCGCCCCGCGGCGATGTCGAGCGCCTCCGCGGTCACCGGCGACACCGGGCCGTCGAGGTGCACCAGCAGCACGCGCCCCTCGCCCCGCGGAGCGCGCGTTTTGGCGTGGGCGGGGGCCGGGCGCAGCAGGACGACGATCGCGAGCGCGAGCAGCGCGGCCACCACGACGATGCCCCACGCGGCCGCGCGCGGGCGCCGGCGGGCGTTCTCGAGCAGCGGAGCGAGGTCGATCACGGGCGCGCCCTCCCGCCCGCCGGCGCGTCCGCCGCGGCGCCGCGGCGCGCCAGGGCGGCGCGCCAGGCCTCGGGGTACTTGAGCCCGCTGCCGGTGTTGAAGATCGCGACCCGCTCCCCGCCCCCGACCTCGCCGCTCGCGCGCAGCCGCTTGAGCGCCGCCAGCGTGGCGCCGCCCTCGGGGCAGGCGAAGCAGCCCTCCGCCGCCAGCTCGACCATGCCGTCCATCACGTCCTCCTCGCTCACCGCCACCGCGGTTCCGCCGCTGTCGCGGATCGCGCGCAGCATCAGCACGTCCGCGAACGGCGCCGGCACGCGCAGCCCCAGCGCCGCGGTGCGGGCATCCGCCCAGGGCGCGATCCGATCCATGCCCTGCTCGAAGGCGCGCACCACCGGGGCGCAGCCCGCGGCCTGGACCGATACCAGCCGCGGCGTCGGGCCCTCGATCCAGCCCAGCGTCCGCAGCTCCGCGAACGCCTTCCACATCCCGACCAGGCCGGTGCCCCCTCCGGTAGGATAGAAGATGACCTCCGGCAACCGCCAGCCCGTCTGCTCGGCGATCTCGTAGCCCAGCGTCTTCTTGCCCTCGAGCCGGAACGGCTCCTTGAAGGTGGCGACGTTCCACCACTCGGGCGGCGCGGCGAAGCCGGCCAGCGCGCGCCCCGCCTCGGCGATGGTCCCGGGCACGAGCCGCACCTCGGCGCCCAGCCCCTGCTGCTCGGCGACGAAGATCTCGGGCGTGTCCTCGGGCACGGTGATGCGGCACGCGAGCCCGGCCGCGGCGGCGTACGCGGCCGCCGCACTGCCGGCGTTGCCGGCCGAGGGCAGCGCGATGGCGCGCTGGCCGAAGGCGAGCGCGCCGCTGACCGCGAGCGCCAGCCCGCGCGCCTTGAACGACTGGGTCGGGTTGCCGGCCTCCTCCTTGAGCCACAGCTCGCGCACCCCGAGCTCGCGGGCGAGGCGCGGCAGCGGCAGCAGCGGCGTGCCGCCCTCGCCCAGGCGCACCGCCTCGAAATCGGCCGCGAACGGCAGCACCGCGCGATAGCGCCACAGGTCGGAGCCGAAGCGGCCCAGCGCCTCGCGCGGCGTGGCGGCCGCGATCGCCGGCAGGTCGTAGCGCGCCAGCAGCGGCTGGCCGCAGGCCGGGCACACCGAGCGCGGCGCGCCGAGGTCGGCCGCGGCGCCGCAGGTGCCGCACTCGAAGCCCAGCAGCCGCGGGTTGAACGCGGCGGGCCGTGCCTCCGGCGCCGCGCGGGTCACCGTGCCCCCCGCGCCGGACGGGGGACGGCCGGCCGCCCGCGCGCGGCCCGCCCGCCCGGCGGCGCCATCTCGGCCTCCAGCTCCTCGACCAGCTTGAGGAACGAGGCGTGGCGCCGCGCGGCGATCTCGCCCGCTTCAACCGCGGCGCGGACCGCGCAGCCCGGCTCGCGGTCGTGACGGCAGTCGCTGAACCGGCACTCGCCGAGGTGGCGCCGGAACTCGGTGTAGGCCTGCTCGAGATCGCGCGGCCCGATGCCCCACAGGCCGAACGCCCGCATGCCGGGCGTGTCGATGAGCTCGAGGTCGGCCTCGGGCCGCAGCAGCCAGGCCGCGGTCGTGGTGTGTCGCCCGCGCCCGGTCTTGGCGTTGACCTGGCCCGCGAGCAGGTCGAGGCCCGGCACCAGCGCGTTGAGGAGCGTGCTCTTGCCCACCCCCGAGTGGCCCACGAACAGGCTGCGCCGCCCGCGGCACGCGTGGCGCAGCCCTTCGAGCCCGAGGCCGGACTTGGCGCTCACGCCGTGCCCCGGGCAGCCGGCGCGGGCGTAGTCGCCCAGGATCGCCCCGGCCGCCGCCTCCTCGCCCAGGTCGAGCTTGTTGAGCACCAGGCGCGCGGGGATGCCGGCGTGCTCGGCCTGCGCCAGCACGCGGTCGGCGAACCCGTGGCTGAACTCGGGCTGGAGCAGTGCGGTGACCAGCACGACCTGGTCGAGGTTGGCGGCCATCACCTGCTCGACGGGGCGGTCGCCCGGGGCGCGACGCGAGAAGGTGTTGCGGCGCGGCTCCACCGCGTCGATCATCACCGGGTCGTGCTCGCGCCCGACGCTCACGCGATCGCCCACCACCACCGCGTTGCCGAGCGCCTTGCGCGCGCCCATGAGGCGGCCGCGCGCGCTGGCGTCGAGCCACTCGCCCGCGTCGGTGAGCAGCCGGCAGGCGCCGAAATCGACCCGCGCGACCACCGCCTGCACTCGGGCCCCGGTGGCCACGTCAGCTCCAGGCGCCCGGGCCGTGGAGCGGCAGGGCGATCGTGAAGGTGGCGCCCTGGCCCGGCGGGCTCGCGACCGAGATGCGGCCGCCGTGGTTGGTGATGATGCGGTACGAGGTCGAGAGCCCGAACCCGTGGCCTTCGCGCTTGGTCGTGAAGTGGGGCTCGAAGATGCGGGCCAGGTTCGAGGCCACGATCCCGGCGCCGGTGTCGCGCACCGTGAGCCGCACCTGCTTGGCGCGCTCGTCGGCCTCGCTGACGACGGCGATCTGGCGGCGCCCCACCCCGCCCTTCTCCTGGATCGCGTCGGCGGCGTTGAGGAACAGGTTGAGCAGCACCTGCTGGACCTGGCCCGGATCGGCACGCAGCTCGGGCAGGCGCTCGGCGAGCCGCACGTCCCACTCGATGCTGTCGAAGCGGTTCTGGGTGCGCACGAACTCGACCGAGCGCTGGACCAGCGCGTTGAGGTCGACGCGCTCGATGGTGAGCTCGGCGCGCGAGAAGTCCATCAGCCCCTTCGACAGCGCCTCCATGCGGCGCGACTGCTCGAGGATGATCTCGGCGTGCCGGCGCGGACCGGTCGCGGCCCCGGCCGCCTCGCCCTCCTTGAGGATGAGCTGGGCGCGGCCGCTGATCGCGGCGAGCTGGTTGCGCAGCTCGTGGCCGATCTCGGCCGCCATTTCGCCCTTGGCGGCGAGGCGCTCGCTGTGGATCGCCTGGTCCTGCGCCTGGCGCAGCGCGGCGTAGCGCCTCTCGGACTCGAAGATCATGCGGATCGGAGCGTAGAACAGCGCCACCCCGAAGTAGCCGATCGCCTGGTACGAGATGACCATCAGGGGGCTCAGGAAGAACGCCGCGGCGTCCTCGAGCAGGCGCTCGGCGTAGAACCAGTCCTCGCGCAGCACCCGCCCGTAGGGGCGTTCGGTGGACCACGCCACCGCCACCGCGACCAGCGCCCGGTTGACGACCAGGTAGACCGCGAACAGCCCCACGACCGGTGGGGCCAGCCGGATCGCGACCGCCACCCCGGGCGGGATCGCCCCCAGCGAGGCGAGCCCAAGCTCGGGTCCGCCCAGCAGCACGAACACGCTGCTGGCCGCCCACAATGTGATCGCGATCTGGGCGCTGTTGAAGTAGGCACGGATCCAGGGCTTGTGCTGCACCGCCAGCTCGGCGATCGGCGTGCTCAGGGCCGCGATCCAGACCGCCGGCCCGCGACCGTAGAGCACCACGGTGGCGAGGATCGCGGTCGAGGACATGCTCCAGGTCCCCGAGCCCGACAGGGTCGAGATCCACATGGTTTCGGAGAACACGCACAGCGCGGTCCACACCGCGTAGTGGATCCACATCGTCGCGAGGTCGGCGGGGAGGTTCGCCGCCAGCACCGCGGCGGCCGCCAGGCCGGTCGCGATCAGATAGATCCGGAGCCGCGGGCTCACGGGCGCTCCGTCCCGGCGGGCGTGGCCCCCAGCCCGGGGCGCTCGTCGAGCACGATGCGGCCGCGCTCGCGCGGCGCCCCGGCGAACGGATCGCGCTTGAGCAGCCAGTGGCCGTCGAGGTCGAGGTGGTCGGCGAGCGGGGCGAGCTGGGCCGCGGCCGAGAGCGCGAGGCTCGACTCGACCATCGAGCCCAGCATGACCTGGAATCCGAGCGCGCGCGCGGCGTGGATCATGCGCAGCATCTCGCGCAGCCCGCCGGTCTTCATGAGCTTGAGGTTGACCCCGTCCACGCGCCCGGCGAGCGTGCCCAGATCCGCGAGCCGGTGGACGCTCTCGTCCGCGTAGAGCGGGATGCCGCAGCGCTCCCGCACCCAGCGCAGCCCGTCGAGATCGCCGCGCGCCACCGGCTGCTCGACCAGCTCGATGTCGAGCGGCTCGATCTGCCTGAGCACCGCGACCGCGGCGGCGGCGCTCCACGCCGCGTTGGCGTCCACCCGGATGCGGCCGGCGTAGCGGCGGCGCACCAGGCGCAGGTTCTCGACGTCGCCCGGGGCGCCGAGCTTGACCTTGATGGCCGGAAAATCGATCACGGTCTCGAGCTTGCGCTCCATCTCCTCGGGCGCGGCCATGCCCAGGGTCACGCACGAGATCGGGACCGACGCCGGATCGAGGCCGAGCAGCTTCCACACCGGCAGGCCGAGCCGCTTGCCGATCAGGTCGTGGAGCGCCATGTCGATCGCGGCGTGGGCGGCTTCCTGGCCGTCGAGCACGCCGCGCAGGCGGCCCTCGATGGCCTCGAGCGCCAACGGGTCCTCGCCCAGCAGCGGCGCCCAGGTGTCGAGCGCCCGCTCGACCAGGGCGCGGGTCTCTCCATAGTAGTGGGCCGGCGCGGCCTCCCCCAGCCCCTCGAGGCCGTCGTGCTCGATCCGGACCAGCGTGTTGCCGCGCCCGAGCCCGGTGCCGTGCGCGATCCGGAACTCGAACGCGGTCTCGAGCGCGAGCGGCTCATGCCGAAGTCGCACGGGACCTCCGAGCGCGCGGCGCCGCGAAACGGCGCGCTCCGGCCACCGCCCGCACCGCGGCGGCGAGCGGCGCGGCGCCGAAGCGCACCGGATCGGTGGCCGGGAGCCCGGTCTCGCGGGCGGCGCGCTCGCACGCCGCCCGCGCCGCCGCCTCGTCGAGCCCCAGCGTGTTGAGCGCCACTCCCACGACCGGCGCCGGCCGGAGCCAGGCGGCGGCGGCCTCGTAGGCCGCGATCAGACTCGGGAGCGGCGTGATCGGCCAGCCGGCCTCGTCCGCGACGCCCACGCGGATGCGGTCGCGCCCCGCCTGGTGGCACAGCACCATCGCCGCCGGGCAGGCGCCGTGGAGCAGCGCCAGGGTCACGCCCGAGTAGGCAGGATGGTGGAGCGCCCCCTGCCCCTCGACCACGACCAGGTCCGACTCCGCCGCGGCCTCGAGCACCAGGGCTTCGACCTCCCCGGCCACGAAGTCGGCGACCACCGCGTCCACGACCACGCCGCGATCGGCGATGAACACCCCGGTCTGCCCGGTGGCCACGAAGGCCGCGGGCTCGCCCGCCGCCGCCAGCGCCTCGCACAGCTCGAGGGCCGCCGTCATCTTGCCCACGTTGCAGTCCGAGCCGACCGTCAGCACCACGGTGGATTCGACGCCCGCGGCGCGGCCGGCGGCGATGCGGCGCGAGCCGGGTGGACGGCGCACGTCCACGAGGCGCGCCCCCGAGCGGTGCGCGCACGCCGCGAGCTCCGGGTCGTCGGCCAGGAACTCGTGCAGGCCGGAGAGGACGTCCCAGCCGCGCTCGAGGGCGGCGCGCACCGTGGCGCGCCACGGCGCCGGCAGCGTGCCGCCCTGGGGGGCGACGCCGATGAGCAGGCTGTCGGCGCCCAGCGCCGCGGCGCCCGCGAGGTCCGCGACCACCGGGACCGCCCCGCCCACGCCGACGCAGGCCGCGGCGTCGCGCCCGGCCCGGGTGGAGTCGATCACCGCCGCGACCTCGACCGCGCGGTAGCGCAGCACGCCGACCGCGGTCTTGGCGTCGAAGGGCGTGAAGCGTCCCTCGGCCAGGAGGGCCAGTCGCCGGGGCTTGCCGAGCATCCCGCTACCGCAGCGACTCGTACACCTTGATGTAGCGTTGCACCATTTCGTCCGTGCTGAAGCGCTCGCGCGCTCGCGTGCGGCCGCGGCGCCCCATGGCGCGACGCTGCGGCTCGTTGGTGAGCAGGCGCAGCACCGAGGCGACCAGGCCCGCGACGTGCGCCGGATCGTGGAGGAAGCCGGTCACGCCGTGCTCGACCACCTCGGGCAGACCGCCCGCATTCGACGCCACCACCGGCACCTCGGCGCTCATGGCCTCGAGCGCCACCAGCCCGAAGCTCTCGGAGGAGCTCGGCAATAGGAAGACATCGGCCATCGGCAGCAGCTCCTCCATGCAATCCTGGTTGCCGAGGAACAGCACGTCGCGCTCGACTCCCAGCTCGCGGGCGAGCTGCTCGGCGCCCGGCTTCTCGGGCCCGTCCCCCACCATGACCAGCTTGGCGGCGAGCTTCTTTCGCACTTCGGCGAACACGTGAATCACGGTCGGGATGTTCTTGACCGGACGGAAGTTGGAGGCGTGCATGATGACCTTGCTCTGGGGCGGGGCGAGCCGCACCCCGGCGCGACGGCGCGGCGCGAACACCTTCGGATCCACGAAGTTGTAGATCACCTCGATGGGGCGCGTGATCCCGAAGCTCTCCTCGGCCCGGTCGCGCAGGTAGCGGCTCACCGCCGTGATGCGGTCGCTGGACTGGATGCTGAACTGGGTGATGCGGAAGTAGGCCGGCTCCATCCCCACCACCGTGATGTCCGTGCCGTGAAGCGTGGTCACGACCCCGAGCTGGCGTGGCAGCAGCAGCTGGCGCGCCAGGTAGGCGCTGGCCGCGAACGGCAGCGCGTAGTGCACGTGGAGCACGTCGAGCGCGTAGTTCTCGACCACCTCGACCATCTTGGTCGCGAGCGCCAGGTTCGACGGCGCCTGCTCGAACACCGGGTAGGAGGCCGAGGACACCTCGTGGAAGAACACGTTGCTCTCGAAGGTGCGGAGCCGGAACGGCAGGCGGTGGGCGATGAAGTGCACCTCGAAGCCGCGCCGGGCGAGCGCCAGGCCCAGCTCGGTCGCGACCACGCCGCTGCCGCCGAAATGCGAGTAGCAGGTGATGCCGATGCGCGGCTTGTGCCGCGTCTTGGCGGGGCGCGCGCCCCGCGCCGCCTTGGTCTTCGCCGCCGGCTTCGTCATGCGTCCCCTCCCGTGCTCGCGTGGGCGCCGCCCAGCAGGCTGCGCGCATCGCGCATCGCGATCGGGCCGCGGGCGCGGTAGGCCTCGCCGTGCCGCGCGCCGATCAGGGCGCCCCAGTGACGGGCGCGCGCCTCGACCTCGCCGAGGAAGTCGGGCGCGGTCAGATAGGTCGCCGGCCCGGCCGCCGCATCGAGCTGGCTGGCGTGGGCGCGCAGCGCCGTCATGCGCCGCTCCCAGGTCGCGCTCACGTCCACCACCAGATGGGGGCGGGCGCCCGAGCGGTAGAGCGCGAACAGCAGGCGTTCGGGCCGGTGGCGCTCGCCCGGCGCCTCGAAGCGCGCATGCCCCGCGACGTGGCAGGCACGCGCGACCAGGTGCGAGGCCTCGACGTGATCGGGGTGCTCGTCGTCGCGGTCGGGCGCCACCACCAGGCTGGGCCGGTGGCGGCGCAGGAAGGCGACGACCGCGAGCAGCTGCTCGCGGCTCGAGCGGTCGATGCCGAGATCGGGAAGCCCCAGGCAATCGCGCTCCGCGACCCCCAGCGCCCGCGCCGCCTCGGCGGCCTCGCGCGCACGCTGCTCGATCGTGCCGCGGCTCGCCTTCTCGCCGCGGGTGAGGTCCACGATGCCGACGCGGTGGCCGTGGCTCGCGAGCAGCGCCGCGAGCCCCGCCGAGGTGAGCTCGACGTCGTCGGGGTGCGCCCCCACGAACAGCGCGTCGAGCCCGCTCACAGGTCCAACACCAGGTGCTCGAGCGCGCCGCCCGCCAGCCGCTGCGCCTGCTCGGCGGCCAGCGCGCACAGCTCGCCCACCGCGGCGATCCCGCGCCGCGCCACCACGTCGAGCGACGCGAGGCGGCGCTCCTGGAGCCGGTCGCCCGGCATGAGGTAGTAGCGCAGCCGCGGCCACTCGGGATGCTTGCGCTCCAGCGCGTGGCGCGCCTTGGCGAGCAGCCCCTCCTCGAGGCGCGCGAACTGGTAGTCCACCTTGCCGCGCGCCGACTCCACCATCTGGGGCAGGCTCGCGTCCACCTGGCGCGCCGCCGCGGCGAAGCGCTCGAGCCCCTCGCCCGCCCCGGCGCGGGCGCGCGCCAGCGCGGCGCTCACCTCGGCCGGCAGCGCGTCGGCGGCGACCCGGCGCAGCACCGCGTCGGCGCCGGCGATGACCTCCCACGGGCTCGCCCCCGAGGCCTCGATGAGCGCCACGGCCGAAGGCGGAAGCCAGGTGGCGCTCAGGCGCGGCACCGGGCAGGCGGGGCGCACGCCCAGCCCCTCGAAGACCTCGCGCAGCTGGGCGAGGTAGGCGACCTCGCCCGGACCGCACGCCATCGCCACGGTCGGGAGCACCGCGTCCTGGACCACCGGACGCAGCGCGACGCTGGGCGACAGCGGGATCGCCTGTCCCAGCGCGCGCGCCTCGGCCGGCGTCACCTTGCGGCGCGCGCCGTCCTCGATCGCGAACACGAACGACTCGAGTGCCGGGGCAGTGAGCGGGCGGCGCCCGAGCGCGCGCTCGAGCGTGTCGCCGGCGCGGCCCGCGGCGCTGCCCAGCGCCTCGGCGCCGGCGAGGTAGCGCTCGAGCAGCGGGCGCGCCGCGGCGCGGAACGCGGGCAGCCGCGGGTCCACCACCACCACGCCCTGCTCGGCGAACAGCGCCAGCACCAGCGCACTGCCGGCTTCGCCCAGGTCGCGTGCCCGCGCGGTCGCGCGCTCGATGCGCTCGCGGCACTCGGCGACCCCCGGCAGGCCTGCCCAGCGCTCGAGCGCCTGGCGCTCGAGCGCGGCGAGCGGCTCGACCCCGATGCCGCCCACCAGCTGGCCCTCGCGATGCGCCGCGGCCGGCAGCTCGAGGTCGTGGAGTGCCAGCCCGGCATCGGCGATCGACGCACCGCGGATCTCGGCGAAGTCCGAGTCCTCGCCGTGCATCCAGAACAGCGGCACGCACGGCACCCGGATGCGGCGCGCGACCTCGGCGCTCATCCCCACCGCCGACGCGATCTTGTGGAGCGAGTAGAGCGGGCCGCCGAGCGGCGACGGCTGCTGCCCCGCGACCGCCGCCACCGCCTCGCCGCGCGCCAGACGCTCGAGCGCTGCGAGCGAGGCGGGCGAGGCTCCGAGGCGGCGATGGTAGTCGGTCAGCTCGGCGGCCAGTGCGGCCGGCAGGGGCTTGCGCTTGGCCTCGGCGAGGCCGGCGAGCCCGCGCTCGTCGCTCCAGCGCACCGGGAACCGCTCGCGGGCGAGCGGGCCGTCGTGGGCCAGGTCGTCGAGCAACGGATCGTGGAGCCGCTCGAGGCCCGGAGTGGGGCGCGCCTCGATCCGGGATCTCACCGCGAGCGTGCCGGTCACGAGCGACATCGCGTCCGGGGCGGTCGGGCCGCCCGGCGTCCGGCGGGGCGGAGCCGGACGCCGGAGTCGGACGCGCCACGAAGGGAAAGGGGCATAGACCGAGGCATCCTAGGCGGGCCCGTGGGGCAGGGTCAACTGCGCGCGCGGCGTGGGCTTGCGCCCAACACCGCACCCCGCGCGCGCGCCACGCCGGCGCGCGCGGCGGGCCGGGCGTGGCGGAGCCCGGCGGTGAGGGCACCCCGGATCTCGGCGCGGGTCGCACCCAGCCGTCCGGCGCCGAGCAGGTGGCTCACCAGCTGCCGCTCCCAGCCGGTCGCGGCCAGCACCGTGACCGCGACCAGCTCGCGCGCCGCCCCGTCGAGCCCGCCGCGCGACAACACGCGGCCGTACCCCTGCTCGATCATCCACACCGCGAGGTCGGGATGGAGGGCGGCGACGTTGCGCTCGAGCTTGGGGAACGCCGGCCCGTAGACCCGGGCGCACAGCGCGCGCCCGCGCCGCGTCCAGTCGCGCGGCGTGCCCTCGCGTGTCCGCCGCGCCCGCCCCGGCCACGCCTCATGGAGCGCGCGCGCGCCCTCGAGCGCCGCCGGGTAGCCGGCGTGCAGCATCAGCATCAGCGCGGTCTCCTCGGCCGCCACCCGGGCGAGGCCGGCGCGCCGCGCCGCCGCCAGC
>WNFL01376055.1_pt1 | contig 16900 bp, 14 predicted proteins | sample 5400361 | NCBI WGS metagenome assembly WNFL01 (sample SAMN13153351, study PRJNA577476) | soil metagenome | isolation source: 40 cm soil on Douglas fir-dominated hillslope | place: USA:California | collected 2013-09-17 | reverse complement strand
ACCTATGGCGCAATCATGAACACCCACCACGGAGACACAGAGGCACGAAGAGTCATTGGGCTTCTTTCGGAGGCTCTGACCGAAGGCATCATCGGCGCCGCCATTGAGGTCCATCAGCAGCTCGGTCCGGGTTTGCTGGAATCGGTTTATGAAGAGTGCCTTTGCCAGGAGTTGCGATTGCGCAACGTTCCATTTCTCGCCCAGGTGAAGTTAGCGATCATCTACAAGGGTTTGAAGACTAACGGCAAATATCGAATCGACTTGATCGTCGCTGACGAAGTAGTAGTCGAATTGAAAGCCGTAGAAAGACTCCTGAGCGTCCATGAACCGCAACTGCTAACTTACCTCAAGCTGACCGGTAAGCGAGTGGGCCTGGTTATCAATTTCAACGTGCCGATTCTGCATCGCGGGATCATGCGTAGAGTCCTATGATCTCAAGAATCCTCCGTGTCTCAGTGTCTCCGTGGTGGGTTTTCTGTCGCCGGAGTCGTAATGAGTAAGTTCGCGCCACTCTTGCTGATCAATATCGGCCAGCTTGTTACTCTACGCTCAGCTCATCCCGGCCCTCGGCGCGGTTCTTCCCTTTCAGAACTCGACATCGTCGAAAACGCCGCGGTCCTCTCGCTCGGGGGCAAGATCGTCTCAGTCGGCACAGCGAAGGACGCGCTCCTCGACCCGTGGCTCAAGAAGAATCGCAAGAAAGTCGCAGAGATCGATTGCGGCGGACGCGTCGTGTTACCCGGGTTTGTGGACTCGCACACGCATCCGGTTTTTATGGAGCCGAGGCTGGTTGACTTTGAGAAGCGCATTGCTGGCGCCGGCTATGAGGAGATTGCCGCGGCGGGCGGAGGGATAAGGTCGAGCCTCGATGGCGTGCGGAAAGCCAGCAAGGCAGCCCTAACACAGAAGGTGCTAGATGCGGTGCGCGATCTGGCCAAACACGGCACAACCACTGTTGAGGCGAAGTCGGGCTACGGGCTCAATCTTGAGTCTGAGTTGAAATCTCTGGAAGCAATCCGCGCAGCTGCCAGACAGTGGCCGGGGACGGTGGTTCCAACTTTTCTTGGAGCGCATGTTGTGCCGCCGGAGTATCGCGGACGCTCACAAAACTACGTTGAAATCGTCTGTAAAGAGATGATCCCGGCGGTCGCCAAACGGAAACTGGCAAAGTTCGTTGACGTTTTTTGCGATCGCGGGGCATTTTCCGAAATTGAGTGCTCGAGGATATTTGGAGCTGCGTTGGAACATGGCTTCGCAATTCGAGGTCATGTAGGTCAGCTTTCGTCTCCCAAAGAAGGATTTATCGAATCGACGCTGGAATGTTGTCAGCCCGCTTCTCTGGACCATATGGACCATGTCCGCGATGATGAAGTGGCGGCGCTGGCGAAGTCCGATACGGTCGTCACTGTTGTCCCAGGCGCGAATTATTTTTTAGGACTGGAAAAGTATCCACCCGCGCGCAAGTTTATTGACTCCGGCGTGGCCGTGGCGCTGGCGACCGACTATAACCCGGGGACATCTCCGACTACCAGTATGTCGATGGCAATGTCGCTCGCCTGCACACACATGAAAATGTCCCCCGCGGAGGCAATTGCGGCAGCGACCATAAACGGCGCGTTTGCACTCGGCCTGGCGGATCGCAAGGGCAGTATAGAAGCGGGCAAGGATGCAGACATGGTCGTGTTCGATGTGAGAAACTATAAAGAGATTCCGTACTGGTTTGGGGTGAACCGGTGCGTGCAGACGATCATAGGTGGGGTGGCCAGCACGTAGGCTCCGGTGGAACCGAGCCGCACTTCCCGTCGTACTAACTTGAGACAAATTACTGGGTCAAACTTTCTGTAGGAGAACCGTGTTTAATGAGACGTTTTGTCGTGGTATGTGTTGTATTGTCTTCGTTTCTTAGCTTTGCGCAGCGTCTGCCGGAACAGGCTCGCCCGGTCAACTACCAACTGACCTTTGCTCCCGACTTCGAGAAGAACATTTTCGCCGGCCAGGAAACGATTTCGATCCAGGTCCTGAAGCCGACATCCGAGATTGTGTTGAATGCGGCGGAGATAGATTTCCTGAGCGCGTCGATTACGAGCGCGGGTATTATGCAAGAAGCGAAAGTCTCGCTCGATAAAGCCAAGCAGATGGCGACGCTCGCGGTGGCGAAGCCGATCGCGGCTGGTCCGGCGACTATCCAGATTCATTTCAACGGACTCCTTAACGATGAGTTGCGCGGATTTTATCTTGGCAAGGATGAACAAGGACGCAAGTATGCGGTGACGCAATTCGAGGCTACCGACGCGCGCCGGGCATTTCCATCGTTTGACGAGCCAGCGTACAAGGCGACGTTCGACATCACGGTGGTTGCCGACAAGAAACACGTCGTCCTCTCAAACGCCAAGGTTCTTAGCGACAAGCCGGGCCCTGCGGAAGGCAAGCACACCGTGAAGTTTGCGACCTCCGCCAAGATGTCGTCCTACTTGGTGGCGATTGCGGTGGGCGAATTCGAAGCGGTGGAGGGCGAATCAGACGACATCCCGATTCGCGTTTGGGGAACTCCTGGCAAGAAGGAACTGGATGGTTTTGCGCTCGAGTCGGCGAAGTTCTTCATGCATTACTACAACCAGTATTTCGGCATCAAGTATCCCTTCGGAAAGCTCGACCTGATCGGCTTGCCCGACTTCTCCGCCGGCGCAATGGAAAATACCGGACTGATCACTTTTCGTGAGGCCCTGTTACTGATCGACGACAAGCACGCGTCCATCCCACTGAAACGCGAGGTGGCTGACATCGTGTCGCACGAGATGGCGCATATGTGGTTTGGCGACCTGGTAACCATGCAATGGTGGGACGACATCTGGCTCAACGAAGGTTTCGCCACCTGGATGTCCCCAAAGCCGGTGGCGGCCTGGAAGCCGGAGTGGCACGTAGAACTTCAAACCGTGCGGGACACTATCACCTCGCAGGGCGTTGACTCCCTGCAACACACGCGCCCGATTCAGCAGGCTGCCGAAACCCCAGAACAAATTCAGGAACTATTCGACGGCATTGCCTATGGCAAGTCGGCGGCCGTGCTGCGCATGCTGGAAGCCTATATTGGACCGGAGCGCTTTCGCGCAGGTGTAAACCAATACTTGAAGCAACACGCCTACGGTAACGCGACGGCGACGGATTTCTGGAACACTTTGGCCAAAGCCTCGGGCAAGCCTGTCAATCGCGTGATGCCTACCTTTGTCCAACAGGCAGGACTTCCCTTTATCGCAGTGCGCGCGGAATGTAGCAATGGCTCAACCCAAGTGACGCTTCGCCAGCAGCGCTATCTCTTCGACCGCGAACTTTTCAACCGGGAGCAATCCAAAGAACTCTGGCAGATTCCAGTCTGTCTGAAAGAAGGCGGAGCCGCGAGCGAACAAAACAATTGTCGTCTGCTCGCCGAGAAAGAGGCGCGGTTCAATCTCCCCGGCTGCGGGAACTGGATGCTGTCAAATGCAGGCGCCGAGGGCTTCTACCGCTCTGGTTACGAAGCCGCGAACGTTCGCGCCATCGCCGAAAATGTGGAAAAAGGACTAACGCCGGCAGAACGGATCATGTTGCTCGGAGATGTCTGGGCGTCGGTGCGAATTGGAAGAACGCCGGTCACAGACTACCTGGCGCTGGCGGAGGGGCTGGAGAATGAAACCAGCCATCCCGTGTTGAGCGAACTGTTATCGCAGATCGAATATATCGAACACTACCTGACCTCGGACGGCGATCAACCGCAGTATTCCCGATGGGTGCGGCAACTGCTGACCCCTTCCATTCGCCGTCTGGGATTCGAAACGAAGCCGGGCGAGAGTGAAGAGGACAAGCAATTGCGTTCGCGCGTACTCGAAGTAGCGGGCGGGACCGGCCGCGATCCGCAAGTGCTGGCCTGGGCCCAGATGTGGACAGGTCGCGCTCTTGCGAGCGACGACCCGCTCGACAATACGGTTGCGAACACGGCGTTTTCTCTGGCTGCGCGCGACGGCGACTCCGCGTTGTACGATCGAATGGTCGAAAAGCAGAAGCACGTGAAGACGCCCGAAGATTTCTACGTTTACCTGGGCGCGCTCAACTCATTCCGCGATCCAAAACTGATTGAGCGCAATTTAAATCGCACGCTGTCACCCGAAGTCCGCAGCCAGGACGCCATCGGAGTAATCTCCGACATTATGGACCTGCCCGCAGGAGGCGCTCTGGCTTGGAACTTCATGAAGAGCCACTGGGACGAGATCTCGAAAATCAGCGGTGGATTTGCGAGTGCCGGATTAGTCGACGCCACATCGACTTTTTGCAGCGCCGGGCAAGAAGAGCAAGTGCGGGAATTCTTCGCCACTCACAAAGTTCCCAGTGCCGAACGCGGACTCCAGCAGTCTCTGGAACGCATCCACAACTGCGCCGATCTGAAATCGCAGCAGGGCCCTCACTTGGCGCAGTGGCTCAGCGATCATGAGGTTCGGGTTGGGCAGTGAATGATGGAGGCCGATGGACCTGAGCGCCCGATGATCTCATGGGGATCGCCTTGCGTCCTTTGCCGAATTCTTGGCGTCCATGCGATTGAGAGAGTCATCGCAAGGACGTGAAGAAAAGTTCATTTCACGACTCACGCTGTCACTGCCACCGATTCACTGTGCAGGTCCGATTCGATTGAGCGAATGTGCGCGGGTTGCTATAATTCGAAAGTTCCGCACGTTCCCCGCGCAGCGGCTGTCGGGTTCGGGCATTTCACCCGGAGACAGCAACCGGGACGCGGTCATCCAGGCTCATCCACGGCTGGCTGAGAAGTCGCCGTGCGCATCCGAAGTGGCCAGGTAGCTCAGGTGGTAGAGCGCAGCCCTGAAAAGGCTGGCGTCGGCGGTTCAACTCCGTCCCTGGCCACCATGTTTTCAATCACTTAAGCATGGTTTCTCAAGTTTTACATCGCCGCCAAACCCCGTAATCTTGGGCTGGCAAACAATCCTGAAGTTGCTGAATCCGCTTTGAATTCTGTGAATTACTCCTCGACAAGTCGCGCTGAGCGCAGACTTTGGCAGGCTGCGCTCGAAAGGTCTTGAGAGTCCTTGGTGCGAGGCCTGACTCATATGTTGCCGGCGGCCGCTCGTTCATTTTCGCGGGCGATCAAAGGCTCAGAGGAGGCCGTAAAGACATTGTCCACATGGGGGCGTAGTTCAGGTGTTGGAACGCCTGCCTGTCAACGCAGGAGGCTGCGGGTTCGAGTCCCGCCGCTCCCGCCACCTGATATCCGGACTTGCTGCCGGATTCTATTCGTGTTTGTCCAGCCGGCGAGGGTCCTGAGCAGGGAAGTATGACCATCTCATGCGAGTCCCCGTCGCGCCTCGCGCAGTACTTCCTTCGAGAAGGCCTCGTCGTCTACGGCGCGGGCCAGGATCATCGCGCCCACCATGGTAGAAAGCTTTGAAATACGCTCAGTGTGTTCGAGTTTTTTGTTGCTTCGCATTTGCATTTGATCGCTTCTCTCGAGCTTCCGGTCTTTCATCAGCTATACCTTCGCCTAGCAACACCTGGGTGTTTCCCTGGTGGCTCAAGACGCTGCGCAGGGGAGCCGCAATCTCGCTTAGAAAGAGAGACCGTAGCAACCTGACAGAGCAGTGGCCGAAAAAGTGATGGTTGCGCCGACCAATCAGAGTGACGTCCACCACCTTTGATTTCAGGGCTTAAGCCTTGCAATGCCCTCCAAAACCGCCGCTCACGATGATTACCGTACACCTTGGCATTGTGGCGGGAAGAAACCTTCGGGTCGTCGCAGCGAACCCAGACTCCGCTCACCGGAAACCCGGCGTAGTCGCGGCCCTCGGGAATCCCGGATCTTTGCAACAGTGGCAGCGATCCGCCGCCAGCGCCGATGAAGACGAACTTGGCTTGGACGTTCCGATTTTCACCGCTCTTTTCATCTCTGATTCGCGCGCTCCACAGATCCCCATCACGGCGCAGATCTTGCACTCGATTGAAGAAGTGGATTGAAAACCCTTCCTTGCCCCTTAGGGAATCAAGAAGGTCCTTGGTGAGGGCACTATAGTCCACGTCAGTGCCGGTCACCATTCGCGTCGCAGCAGTTTTTTCACTTGGATCACGGCCTTCCATGACCAGTGGGAACCACTTCTCCATCTGCTTGCGGTCATCGGAATATTCCATTCCGCGGTAACAAGGATGGGCAGAGAGAGCCTCGAAGCGTTTTTTAAGGAACGCGATATTTTCCGCTCCACGTACGAAACTGAAGTGGGGTACGGGATGAATAAACGACTGCGGGTCTTTGATCGCTCCCTTCTTCACCAAATAGGCCCAGAATTGACGGGAAAGATCGAACTCAGTGTTCACCTGAAGAGCCTTTGAAATGTCGATGCTGCCATCGTTTCGCTGTGGAGTGTAGTTCAACTCACAAAGTGCTGCATGGCCGGTGCCGGCGTTGTTCCAAGCATCGAGCTTTCCTGCGCCTCGCTGCCCAGTACCTCGCAGATCTCGATTTTCAGGTTGGGATCAAGTTCTTTTAAGAACACCGCCAGCGTAGCGCTCATGATGCCCGCCCCAACAAGAAGGACATCAGGATGGTCTGTGGATGGGATGGGAGTTGTCATAACATTTATCACCTATATCTTCCGAAACACCGTGCCTGATGTTTTGTAGGCACTCTTTGTTCCTTCCTGTTTTTTCGTGACACCTAAAACCTTGCCGCTGATCTAGCGGAGTAGATTCACTTTTGCGAGATCGATGAGTTCGTCGCCGCGGCCGCTGAGAACTGTTCTGAGCATGAAGAGACTGAAGCCTTTGGCCTGATCAACCGTAATCGTTGGCGGCATAGAGAGTTCCTGCCGGCTCACCAGGACCTCGACCAAGGCAGGCCCGTCATGCTGGAGAGCTTGAGCAATCATCGGTTCTACTTGGTCCGGTGTTTCCGCCGTAAGCCCAAGGACACCGGCGGCTTCCGCCATCTTTGCGAAGTTTGGGTTGTGCAGATCTGTTCCGAAATCGACGATACCGGCTGCTTTCATTTCCAACTCCACAAATGCCAATGAGTCGTTCTTGAAGACGATCATCTTGACCGGCAACTCCAACTGCCGAAGCGAAAGCAGATCGCCCATGAGCATCGCTAGACCGCCGTCACCGGACAACGCGATCACCTGGCGGCCAGGATGGCTAACCTGCGCCCCAATCGCTTGCGGAAGCGCATTCGCCATGGAGCCGTGAGTAAAGGAGCCGAGCAGTCGCCGTTTGCCGTTCATTTTCAGGTACCGGGCCGCCCAGATCGTCGGAGTGCCAACATCGCAAGTAAAAACGGCGTCCTTGCCTGCAAGTTCGTCCAGCATTTTGGCAACATATTGCGGATGGATCGGTTTTCGTCCGGGTTGGCCGGTGGCCAAATCGTCCAGACCCTTGCGGGCCTCGCGGTAGTGCTCGAGCGAATGGTTCAAGTGAGTGGCATTGTTCTTCGCCTGAAGTTTCGAGATGAGCGCCGTCAACGTGGTTTTCACGTCCCCGATCAGACCCAAATCAACTTTGGTGCGTCGGCCAATCTGTTCTCCCCGAATGTCGACTTGGATGATGGTCGCGTCTTCCGGGTAAAACTGCTGATAGGGGAAGTCGGTTCCAAGCATCAAGAGTGTGTCGCAATTCATCATCGCGTGATAGCCGGAGGAAAAACCAAGAAGTCCGGTCATGCCGACATCAAAAGGGTTGTCGTACTCAACAAACTCCTTGCCGCGTAAGGCATGTACGACCGGGGCTTTCAGCGTGCCCGCGAGTGCGATCAACTCCTCATGAGCTCCGGCGCAACCGGCTCCGGCAAGAATCGTGATTTTCTTCGAGTCGTTCAGAATTCTTGCCAACTCCGAGATTTCGTTGTCGGAAGGACGCACCGTCGGCTTTGGTACTGCAAAGTGCAGACGCGGCCCTCGTTCGACCGCATCTCGGAACCCGATGTCACCGGGCAAGGTTACGACGGCAACGCCGCGCCGCGAGATCGCGGTTTGTATGGCAATCTCAAGCACGCGAGGCATCTGCTCGGGTTGAGAAACAAGTTCGCAGTAGTGGCTGCATTGCGCGAAAAGATGTTCTGGGTGGGTCTCCTGAAAATATCCGCTCCCGATTTCATTGCTTGGAATTTGCGCCGCAATGGCGAGAACCGGAACACGGCTGCGATGGCAGTCATAGAGCCCATTGATCAAATGCAGGTTACCGGGACCGCAACTGCCAGCGCAGACCGCCAAACGCCCTGTGAGATGTGCTTCCGCTCCAGCAGCAAACGCTGCCGTCTCTTCATGCCTTACGTGAATCCACTGAATTCGTTTGCTTGTGCGAATCGAATCCGTGATCCCGTTAAGCGAGTCGCCGGAAACGCCGTAAATTCGCTGAACTCCTGTTTCCGCCAGTACATCGACCAACAAGTCTGCTACGTTTTTCCTGGCCATGATGACATCCTCTCTGAGGGAATGAAGGAAGAAATCACTTCTGCCGTTGGCGTGGTTTCTCTTTGTAGCCTCGCCCCCTCATAAAATTTCTTTCCAATTCTTCAGAGAGTAGTTCAATGACAGCGAAGTGCACTTCACCTTCCAATCAACCGAGCAGTTCGGCAAGCTGCGTTCTACCGTTGAAAATTGGTCAGAGTCTTTCTGCAGAAGCCGAGTCCTCGCCTTGTTTTGAGTCTTTTTTGGATCGGATGAAGGTTCATTCTCCTCTGGAGATCCAAGACCGCCGTTCGCGGATCAAGGGACCCAGCTTGTTGGTGTCAGCCCTAGGACACGAGAGTCCGCAGCTTGACGCCTACCTGAGGAGTAATAGACCTCGATTGTTCAAAGCGATTCGACTATTCCTTAAATGGCGAATGAGGCCTAGTCTTGCCGGAACATTTTGTGGAACGCCAGTTGCACCGACGGAGCTTGGGGGATTGGCGGAGGAAAGTGGCACACAAATGAATGAAAATGCTACTTAAAATTCTTGGGTTTGCAGTGGCGGGGCTGATCGTTGTGGCCCTTGGCTTCTACTTCGCAATGTGTCACGAAGCATCCCGCAAACGCAGCAGCCGACCGGTCGATTCGCTCGCGGTGTTAGGGACACAGTGACCGCGGGATGCTACGCGTCGGACTACACGCGTCGGATTGCGGACACGGTTCCGGCAGTTCCATCGAAGTAGCAATCACGCCAGTCTCAGTTTCTGCATTTGATGACTTCCGCCGTTTCCCCGTCAACGGCACTTTGGCAAGTGCTTTGCATGTGCTAAGAGAGAACACCAAACGGTAGCACCTCCGTATGGAGCGCACGTAACCGCGCCCAGCGTGAGGCCGCAGCCTACGAAATACGATTACGGAGGAAGTTCGGTGAAACCAAAGATTGCCGGGTGGACAGGTGTCGCGCTCTGCTGCGCACTCTCTGTCGTTCTGCTGGAAACGCTGCCCTACGCAGCTTCGACAAGCACTTCTGACATGACCGCAGGCGAAAAAGTCAAAGTCACGGGGTTGATTCTGTCCCGCAACGGCGACACGGTTCGGATCAAAGACAAAAAGTCCGGTCAGTTCGTTGTCGTGAACATCACCGATAACACCAAGATTGAACGCAAGGGAGGTCACCTGCTGTCCTTTCGTCACACAGAGATGGATGTGACGGCTATGGTGCCGGGCTTGACGATAGAAGCTGAAGGCAGAAGCGATGCAAAGGGTCGACTTGAGGCTGAGAAGATATCTTTCAATCCCGACGAATTCGCAGATGAAGTGGCCGAACAGCAACAGGTTATTGCTAACAGAAAGGCCGCGAAAAAAGCGGACAGTGCGGCGCAGCAAGGTAGTGCTGCGGCGGCACAGGCGCAATCCTCAGCAGATCAGGCAACAGTCTCAGCTAACCGGGCAACTGCAGATGCACAAACCGCGAATGCGGTCGGTGCCGCCGATGCGGCGGCTGTATCCATGCTGAATAAGCGCGTGTCGGAGTTGGACGACTACAAGAACGAGTTCGAGGTTGACGTCTTCTTTGCGCGGGATTCAGCTGTCCTGGACGAAAAAGCCAAGAAAGACCTCGACAATCTCGCTGACATTGCCAAGTCACTGGATGGCTACATGATTGAGATCGCGGGCTACACTTCCAACACCTTAAGCAAAGAGGCGGATCAGAAACTGAGCGAAGAAAGGGCTGCAGTCGTCGCACAGTACTTCCGGGAAGTAAAGAACATTCCGATGCGGCGCATTCTCGTGCCCGTCGGCTATGGAGCTACCCATCCGGCTGTCCGCAACGATGACCCCTATGACCGCGAACTCAACCGTCACGTAGATATCAAAGTTCTGGTGAACAAGAGCCTCGGGCAGGGCCTGTAGGTCGCTCAAGCCGGCTTGAGCGGTGGCAGATTCTTGTTTCTCCGATATGAAGTGGAAGCCATAGACTCTTATCTGGTCAATCGAAACCGCTCAGGAGAAGCGTCATGAAGAAACCAATTACTTATCTGAATGAGCATGTTGCTCGTAGTTCTGCCCATTCTCTCCTCTTCAGCTTCCTCAGCTAATCCAGAAAAAGACGAAGAGATTCTCGATTTCCCCGACGACCCTGATCTGGGGTGACCCCGGGCCGACGAGTGTCGAAAGAAGGACGCAAGCTTATCAGTACATATTGCGATCGTTAACCGTTCTACTGTTACCTGCATTCAATCACTTGCCGCGATTTGGGCTCCGCTGAAGTTTTGGCATTCCCAATGCATATGCATTGTTGTGGAGCGGCATTCTTGTCAGAATGCCAAGCCCAGACACGAACGAAAAAACTTAGGAGAAAACAGAATGAACGCTTTAAAGAAACTGATTGCGCCCTTGGGATTGCTGTCGATCCTGTGCGCCATTCCCAGCATGGCGCAGATCGCCAATAGCGTGAAGTTTGACGCACCCTCCGCGTTTTACGCGGGGAACGCGAAGATGCCTGCAGGTAGTTACACGGTAACTCAGCCGGACGCAGACACCAATCTTTTGTTGATCGAAAGCGCCAGCGGTTCACACTCGGTATTCGTGGAGTATGAAGTCGTTTCCTCAAATACTCCTCATGCTAAGAGCGATGTCACTTTCAACAAGTACGGCAATGTCGAGTTTCTGAGCACGATCGGTATCCAGGGAGAAAATTCCGAGATGCAGATTCCGCCGTTGAGAGTAGAAAAAAATGCAGCCAAAGCTGCGACCGCAGACAAACATACGCTGTCAGCCCAGATTGCTGGCAGCCGTAATAACTGAGCCGGCCTAGCCGGACGTCTTCAACAAACGGAGAAATCATGAAAGTACAAAATACAATATTGTTTTCGATCGCGATGTTCTTTGCGTTAACCGTTGCGTCATTGGCCCAGCAGGTGAAGACCGACTACGATCACAACGCAAATTTTGGACAATACAAGACCTACTCTTGGGAGAAGGTCCAAACCCAAGATCCCCTGTTGGTCGACCGCATTAAGGACGCGGTGAATAGGGCTCTAGCAGCCAAAGGCTGGACGCAGGTCGACTCGGGTGGTGATGTCTGTGTCATGGCGATCGAGATCACACAGAATCAACAGACTCTCAACACGTTTTACGACGGATTTGGAGGGGGGCGGCGTTGGGGAGGGTTTGGAGGATTCGGAGACGCAACAACAACAACTCAAACCTACCAAGTCGGTTCTCTCGTCGTCGATCTGTTCGATGCCAAGAGTAAGAATTTACTCTGGCGAGGCTCGTCGAGCGACACACTTTCCAACAATGCAGATAAGAACACGAAGAATCTCGACAAGGGAGTACAGAAGATGTTCACACACTTCCCTCCGGAAGCGAAAAAGTAACGTTGAATATCAGCGGCGGACCGACGGATTTGGTGTTCTCAGCGGACGCGGGGACGAACTCATCGATCTGGCACGAGTCAATCTCCTCCACTAATGAGTCATCGGTCAGCTTGATTGAGTGATGATGACTGCCGACGAGGAGATGAGAGGGGTTGACGCATGAGTCTAGCTCGATCGTGTGACGTCGTCGTCATCGGGGGCGGTGCGGCGGGAACGGCGGCAGCCCTAGGCGCGGCGAACGCTGGCGCCCAGACATTACTCGTCGAGTCCGGCCCGTTTCTGGGGGGAGCGGCCACGCTGAAAAATGTTCTTACCTATTGTGGTCTCTTTACGAACGATCAGAAGAAACAGGCCGTTTTTGGGGTTGCCGACCAGGTGCTCCAACAGTTACATGAGATGGGCGCCGTCTCGGAACCGATCCAGTTTCACGGAGTGGCCGTTCTCATCGAACCCGAGTCCGTGAAATATGTCTTAGACCAGTTGTGCAAGCACGCGGGCGTGCAGGTTTGTTTGCACACCATGTTTCTTTCCGCCACGCGGAACGGAAATCAAATCACGAGCGTCACGCTCCACGATCACCAGGGCAATCACGAGGTCACGGCGAAAGCCTTCGTCGATGCCAGCGGAGAAGGGGACCTCGCCTTCTTTGGTGGAGCCTCCGTACGCTATGGGAATCACGGGACTGTCCAGACGGGGACGTTGAGTATGCGTCTGGGCGGGATTACGGCAGATGCCGATCTTTCGCCAACTCGCTGGACAGCCGCCATTCAGCAGGCCAAACAGCGCGGGGTCAAACCGCTTGTCTCCGAGTCTGGGTTATTCTTCCGCGTTCCGATTACAAACGACGTGGCAACCTACTTCATTGATCAGAAATACGACGGCAGAGACGCAGAAAGTCTGACTGAAGCAGAAATCCACGGGCGAAGCCATTCGCACGATACCCGGTTGTGAGCATGCGTACATCCTGGCAACGGGACCAGAAATCGGCACACGTGAGTCCCGTCACGTGAATGCACGCTATCAAGTCACGACACAGGATATCGAGAATGGAGCGCGCTTCGACGATGTGGTGTGCCTGGGGGCGTGGCCGATTGAGTATCACACCGAACCAGGGCAACCGGCGGTCTGGCGGATGGTCCACGAGAATCGTACCTATGACATTCCCTTGAGGACGCTGTGCAGCAAAGACACACCCAACCTGTTTGTGGGAGGCCGTCTGACGGATGGTGACAGTTATGCGGGCGGTTCACTGCGTGTCATGGGAACCTCTTTCGGGACAGGACATGCGGCTGGTGTGGCAGCGGCGATCTATGCGCAATCACAAGGAAGTGAGTACATCTTTGTTCAGAAAGAGCTTGTGCGTCAGAATGCGCATATCAAGCTTGATCAATAACCCAACGCTGGCGAACTAGATATGAGGATCGTACAAACTGCGGTGTGGAGTTTTCATTTGGGTGAGGCTGTCTCAATTCCCACAGGACGGCGGTGAGAATCAATGCTAGCGTCGCGCTTCTGGTTAGGTATCGTGGGAAATCTGCTTCCTACAGCAGTTTTGTTCGTTCTTCTGCCGTTTGCGAGCCGTGCTCTCGGTCAGAGCGCGCCTGTTTCTCCTGATCAGCCGTGGCATGCATCCGATGAGCGGAAAATCGCAGCAGATGCGAAAAATCTTCGTGATTCCAGGTTCAACGTCGATCCAGGCAAGACTTATTCGTTGGCTGAGTTGGTCAATTTGGCGGAGGCGCACAATCCCGAGACCCGTTTGGCGTGGGAGCGTGCCCGCAGTCAGGCGGCCGCGTTGGGTGTCGCGCGCAGCGAGTTGTATCCAACGTTGGCGGCAGCAGTTCTCTCCCAGACTAGCCGATTCGATGTCCTGTTTGGAAACGAGTTCTTTCGCCAGAACATTCAGGATTTCGAGGTTGCTCTCGATCTCAACTACACGATTTTTGACTTCGGCGCTCGATCGGGGCGAATCAACGCGGCAAGAGCACAGGTCCTAGCGGCAAACTTCGCTTTCAACGACACTCACCGCAATGTCATTTTCCAGGTAGATCAAGCTTACTACCGCCTGTTGAGTTCGATGGGACAGGAGGAGGCGGCGCGAGCAAGTCTCGCCAACGCGCGGGCTGTCGAACAAGCTGCCGAAGATCGCTTGGCCCATGGCTTGGCCACTTTGCCGGACGTATTGGAAGCGCGCAGCGCGACCGCGCAGGCGGAATATGATCTGCAAGCAGTGCTTGGAGCCGAGGAGATCGCAAGAGGAGATCTGGCCACGGCGGTTCCGCCACAATTCCTGTGCAGCCGCTGAATCAGGTGACGACGCCGGACTCGATTGGCGATACCGTCGATCAGGCAATCGACCGGGCACTCGCAAAACGTCCCGATCTGATGCAACAAGTTGCCGCAGTCAGATCCACAAGCGCAAGAGTAACGGAAGCGCGCGCTGCCTACTACCCTGTACTGAGCGTGAATGCCAATCCAAGCGTGCAATCACTGTATGGCCTTCAAAAGCCAAATCCCTGGTCGCAGAGAGGGGATTTGGCCGGAGGAGTGAGATTCAGTCTGCAGTGGACGATCTTTGATGGGGGGACGCGAAAAAACACGCTGGCACAGGCGCGAGCTAACGTCCACGCGGCAGAAGCACAAGTCAAGGTCACCAGCAACCAAATTGCCGACGAAGTTTGGGCGGCTTACTCAAACGTGAATACTGCGTTTCGGCAGCATCAGGCAGCTCTCGCGCTCTTGCAAGCGTCCGATCAGTCTTACAGTGCCGCGCTGGAATCGTACAACTATGGTGTCCGTAGCTTGTTGGATGTCACCGCCGCCCAGCGCGGACTCGCACAAGCCCGCTCGGCTGATGTGCAGGCGCGTACACAAGTACTGACTGCACTGTCGGACCTAGCGTTTCGAACTGCGGACTCTATCCAACTCAACAACAAGAGAACTCAACCATGACTCGCGCTCGAACCCGATTTGCGCCTTGCGTACCGGCCCTGGCTCTCTCGCTACTTACGGGTTGCGGCCGAGCTCCGGCGGTGGACATTCTTGGATCGTTTTTCCCCGGATGGCTGGTCTGCTTGGTGGCAGCTGTTCTCCTCACTGCTATCGGCCGATTGGTACTGTTGCGATTCCACCTGAATTTTGATTTACCGGTTGTGGCTTACCCGAGCCTTACCGCATTTTTCACATTCGCGCTGTGGCTTATTTTCTTTCATTAGCCAGGCAGGAACAGGGATTATGGATTTCGATACGAATACCAAACCGCAGAAGCTGCTTAGCCGTCGTATCAGTATTGGCTTCGCGCTAGCCGCCGTCGTGCTGGGACTGGTAGCGCTTTACCGCGCAAACCACCATCCAAGGACGGAGGATGCCGAAATATTTGCGAACTTCATCGGGATAGCGCCCCAAGTAGACGGTCCGCTCATCCACTTGAATGTGCGCGACAACCAGTTTGTTAAAAAGGGCGAACTGCTGTACGAAATCGATAAACGACCGTATCAGTATGCGCTCGAAACAGCCATTTCCGAACAGGCTGCTCTCGAAGGACAGATCGGAGACGAGCAACGGAAAATAGCAGCATTGGTGAGTGCGGTTTCTGTTTCGCAAGCGAATATCCATAGCGCGGAGGCAGAACTGGCAAATGCAGAACAGGGCGTCAACCGGGCACGAGCCGAGTGGACCTATGCGAACAACAATTTGCATCGCGTTGAGCCACTGCTGGCGAAACAGTTTGTCACTGCAGACCAGGTAGATCGAGCAAGAACATCGGAAATTGCACAGGCACAGGCTCTGAGGCAGGCGGAATCGGGACTCCAGCTTTCGCAGGCCGTCTTGAAGTCGGCCTCAGCGCAACACGAACAAGCCGGGCACGCCGTGACAACGCTAGAGCCGCTCATCAACCAACGTGGAGCAAGGGCGGCGGCTGTGAAAACCGCCCGCTACAATCTGGACAACTGCCGCGTCTATGCACCGTTCGATGCCCGTGTGACCAATCTCACGATTTCGGAGGGCGCTTATGCCCACGTCGGCCAGCAAGTGTTTACTCTCATCGACGCGCGCACCTGGTGGGCGGTTGGTAACTTTCGTGAAGGCCAGCTCAAGCGAATCGTGCCAGGAATGCAGGCCGATGTTTATGTAATGTCGAGACCAGACGTGCACTTCTCGGGCGTAGTAGAAAGCATCGGTTTCGGAGTCACCCCGGATCCCGATGTGATGGGCCGTTTGGAAACCGGCCTTCCAGACGTCCAGCGAACCCTGAATTGGGTGCATCTGGCCTCGCGATATCCGGTTCGTGTGCGCGTGCAAAATCCCACTCCAGATCTGTTTCGAATTGGAGAATCAGCCGTGGTCACGATTCGGGGAAACTGACAATGGCCACCATCGCCCAAAGTCTACCCGAGTCGTCCCGACCGCTGGCTTGGTTGGGGGAATTTCTGAAAGGGGAACTCGCCCCATATCCGGGAAGAGCAGCGTTAGTCGCACGTATGACTATTGCGGCGACTCTGGTCATGATCATCTGCATGACCTTTCGTATTCCCTATGGGTTCCAAGGCGCGATTTATGCACTTCTCATTACGCGCGAGAGTCCTCGCGCCACTCTGCAGTCAGCAGTAACAATACTGCTCGTTATCGGTATCGCTGCGGCCTATCTTTTGATCTCAGCGGGATTTGTGATCAGTATTTCAATCCTGCATTTTCTCTGGATCATAGCTTCGTTCTTCCTGGCTTTCTATGCCCTCAGCGCCATGACCAATCACGGTGCTGCGGTTATATTCGCCATTATGATCGCGGTCGGAGTTCCCTTGTGGGATCGCCTTGTATCAGCCGAAACCAATGTGGAAGATACCCTTAGGCTTATCTTGACGTCATCGATCGGAGTCGCAGTCACTGCGGCTGTAGAACTGGCGTTTGCGCGCATGAAGCCTGGAGACGATATCGTTCTGCCCATTGCGGAACGCTTAGCAGCGGTCCAGAGTTTGCTGACCGGCTACTTCGAGGAGCGCCCCGTAGATCGGGAGGCTGAAAAGATCGCCAGGCTGGCCATGCTCGGAACATCAACCTTGCGTAGCGCCTTGCGCCGCTCTGACTATTCGCCAGAGTACACCGCAC
>WNFL01268367.1_pt1 | contig 16904 bp, 23 predicted proteins | sample 5400361 | NCBI WGS metagenome assembly WNFL01 (sample SAMN13153351, study PRJNA577476) | soil metagenome | isolation source: 40 cm soil on Douglas fir-dominated hillslope | place: USA:California | collected 2013-09-17 | reverse complement strand
GCCGTTGTCGATTCGGGCAATGGAAGCCGCGCCTGAATCGACGTAACGTGGACGATGACACCGCTCCCTCGCTCCAACATCGCAGGCAGAAGCGCACGATCCAGACGGACGGCCGACATCAAGTTCTGATTCAACGCCTTCGCCCACTCGCCATCGTCGAGGGCCGCGAAACCACCGGCTGGGCTGCTCGAACCACCCACGACGTTGACGACGATGTCCACCCCGCCCCCGACCTTCACTTCATTCGCTACGACGGCGCACCCAGACGAGGTTGAGACGTCGGCGGCAACAAACCACACCCCCTCCATCAACCGTTCGGGAGCAGTCCGCGCAGTGGTTATCACCCGAACCCCGGCATCCCGGAAGGCGGCGACGACCGCCGCGCCAACGCCCTTGGTCCCGCCCGTGACGAGCGCTTGTCGCCCGAGTAGCCCCAAGTCAAAGTTCACGACTTGATTTCCAGCAACGCAATCTTGTCCCCGTCGAGCTCGAAGACGTACCGTAGGTCCACCGGACTCCCGGGGAAGTCACCGGTCAGGCGGCTGGAGACCACGATCTTCTTGCCCTGTTTCTCGGATGCGAAGGGCTTGCTGGTATACCTGTATCGAGTCGACGTCGACTGCTTCCATCGCCTGATCGCCTGGCGACCGCTGTACGTTTGCTTTTCGTCGATGACGACGGCATTCTCCGTGAAGCATTCGGCAACGGCGCTGGCGTCACGCCGGTCCGCCGAGAAATACTCCGCGACTGGCTTTGGCAACTGCAATGTCATGGTCACCTCTGCGCCTTTCGGCGTTACCCTGTTTGCGGCGGGCACCGATTTCCGGCGCGCCCGACACTCGATTCATGTCGGGGTCTGCTCTCGGTCGCAAGAACGCACCTGACAGTAGGGTACTTACCCATGAGTAAGCAGGAGTACACGCCCGAGTCCGCAGCAATTGGCGTCGAGCAGGCCATCAGCAGCTTCGGAGGCCGCTGGAAACTCGTGATTCTGTTTCATCTCTTCGGCGGCAACATGCTCAGGTTCTCAGACCTCGAGCGAGCGATACCTGCCGTTTCCCAGAAGATGCTCACGCAGCAGCTCAGACAGTTGGAGCGCGATGGCATGGTCAGGCGGATCGTGCATGCCCAGGTCCCGCCAAAGGTCGAGTATGAGCTCACTCGCTGGGGACAGTCTCTTTGCCCTGCCCTTGACGCTCTTCTGACATGGCGCGAGAAGCTCGGCGAGTCGTGATCTGCTCGCACGGCGACGGTCTGATCAGGTTGCAGCCGATGAACCATGATCGAGCCACTCAAGCGCGCGGGGTAATCCGCGTCGAGTGTAATTGGTGTCGCCGCTGCCCAGCTTGCGTTGCAGTTGACAAGCGATCTGGGGATTTTCGCGGGCTTCGCCCCCCGCTCTCATGTGATTCGCTTGCAACTGAACTTTGGCGTTCTACCACAACTGGCATCTTTGCGACGTTTGACTGGGTGGACTTACATTGTAAGTCCCCTTCACCGGTCCGCTCATGCGCTCCAAAATCGTCCGTATCGGCAATTCTCAGGGCGTCCGGCTCCCCAAGCTGATGATCGAAGAAGCCGGGCTCAACAAGGACGTGGAGCTCCGGGTTGAGGATGGCCAGATCGTCATCGCCGCCTCCCGTATTGCGCGCGCCGGCTGGGCTGACGCCGCGCAACGCGCGCACGCCGCCGCCGATGATCAGCTCCAGTCGAGCGGGGCGACCCGCTTCGATGCCACGGAGTGGGAGTGGCGGTGAAGCCGGTTGCGCGCGTGCCGAGTCGCGGGGATGTATTTCTCGTCGAGCTCCATCCCACGCGCGGCAGTGAGATGCGAAAGACGCGCCCGTGTGTCGTGATCTCGCCGGATGAACTCAACCATCACCTCGCGACCACTATTGTCGCACCGCTGACTACCGGGTCGGATTCCTACCCGTTTCGTGTGGCCTGTCGCTTCGAGGGCAAAGCGGGACGTATCGTCGTCGACCAACTGCGCACGGTTGATCGCGAGCGTCTGCGCAAGCGGCTCGGCGTCATCACGCCAGCGACCCTCCGCGCCGTCCTCCAGGTCCTCGCCGAGCTGTTCGAGCCCTAAGTCGCTTCCCCCATGACCAACCCCAACCCCGCCGAGCTGCCCGTTCGCCTGTTCAAGGATGACGCGGCATGGGAAGCGTGGCTCGCCAAGCAGCACGCCAAGTCCGCCGGCCTGTGGCTGCGGATCGCCAAGACAGCGTCGAACGTCAAATCGGTGTCGTACGCCGAGGCGCTCGACGTTGCGCTCTGCTACGGCTGGATCGACGGGCAAAAGAAGACGTTCGACGACGCGACCTGGCTCCAGAAGTTCACGCCGCGCGGCAAGCGGAGCATCTGGTCGAAGATCAACCGCGAGAAAGTGCAGCGTCTCGTCGAGAGCGGCCGCATGCAGTCACCCGGCCTCGAGGCTGTGGACCGCGCGAAGGCGAACGGTCAGTGGGACTCCGCGTACGACTCGCATCGAACCGCCGGCGTGCCGGACGACCTTCAGCGCGCGCTCGACGCACACCCGAAAGCGAAGGCGTTTTTCGCGACCCTGAACAGCGCGAACCGATATGCCATCCTGTTCCGGATCCAGACGGTGAAGAGAGCCGAGACGCGCGCGAAGAAAATCGAGCAGTTCGTCGGCATGTTGGAGCGGCACGAGGTGATCCACTCGTAGCGCGGGCGCGCCTCGCCGCGGCAGCCTCATCGAGATAGCTGCCTCCCGAGCCCGTCAGCATCAGTAGGCCGGTCTGCCGCGAAGCGCCGACCACGGCATAAAAGCGCCCGACCAGACCGCCCTCGCGCACTTCCGCGCGCTGGACTTCTTGCGTCCGCGCGGGGTGGCTAGCACCAACAGCGAGAACTAAAAGCATCGATACGACGTACCGGCGGTCCATAGGGATCCTCCACTGAATTGGCTTGCTCTCCAATCCCGCGTACTCGCCCGGAACAACTGCTTCGCGAGAGTTAGACCGCGTAACCGGGTAGATGGTTCGAACCGCCGGCCCTCTGTGCGCCGGCTCTTCTGCGTCGCTCGCGATATCATGGCCGGTCATGATGCCGCTGCCAGCTTGGTTGTCGCGCTGGTCGCAGCTACACTGTTTTCGCGAGTGTGGCAGAGCGTTTAGTTCCGTACGTTACTACCTAACTTGCGTGACACTTGGCAAAGAAGCGTCCGTCTGAGTGCACATGACTCGTGGACACGGGCGAGCTTGCCGCCCCGGTGAGCGAGTGGGTGATCATGGGCTGAGGCGGGCGCTCTGGAGACCGTTGCGCGGCCCGCTCGTATGGTTTACCCGTAGATGAACCATGACACCCCGGAACGCCCGATGAAACCCCGCGTCATGTTGATCGCCGCGTCCTTGCTCTCGCTTCTCCTCATCATGTTTCACTTGACGGACGACGTCCTCCTCAAGGCCGAGGGAGCGGTCAAATACCCGATTCCGGTCCTCGTCTTCGTCGTGTGGCTGTACGGCACGCTCATGCTGTCCGATCGAGTGTCGGGATACATCATCACGCTGCTCGGCGGACTGATCGCGGCGGGCATGATCGTCGTCCACTCGAGGGGTGGCGTGGTCCCCAAGTCCGGCGGCTTCTTTTTCGTGTGGACGATGTTCGCGCTCAGCGCAACGGGTTGGTTCACCGCGATCCTCTCGGCCCGCGGATTGTGGCTGGCGGTTCGCGCCAGACGCTCGTTGTGACTGGTGGATGCGAAGCGGCGGCCTGCGCATCTCAACGACCTCTATGATCCGGAAAGTTGCCGCGAAGAAGATGCGCCGCTTGCCCATCGAGGCTCGGCGCCGTTTGCATTTCCGTATCACGCTTCGGCATGTCACGCCGCCGATCTGGCGCGAGATCGCCGTGCCGGAGGACTTCAGCCTCCATCAGCTGCATCGGAGTATCCAACTCAGCTTTGGGTGGCTCGACTATCATCTCTATCAGTTTGAGTGCGGAAAGCGCCGCTTTCGGCCATCGCACGCAGAAACCGAGGGCGAAGAAGCCGAGGGGATCGGCCTGGACGAGTTGGCTCTCAAGCAGGGAGCGCGACTTACGTACATCTACGATTGGGGCGACCACTGGGAGCACGACTGCCACTTGGTGCGGATCGAGGTGTTACCGGTCGATGATTTGGTCGCGGAGCTCGCCGCGAGCTCGCGTCCCTCGAGCGTGAAGCCTGGGAGGAGAGTTCTAGCGTCCTGTATTCAGCGAGGAATGAATGACGGACCAGATTCCCACATTGTTCGAGTGGGCCGGGGGAATGGTCGCGTTGGAGCGTCTCACAGAGCGCTTCTACGCGCGCGTCAAGACCGACGCCATCCTTGGGCCCATCTTCGCCGCAATGGACGCTCGACATCCCCACTTTGTCGCGCAATTCATCGCCGAAGTCCTCGCCGGACCACAGGAATACTCGGATGAGCGCGGCGGCCATCCGCACATGATCCGGCAACACCTGGCGCGGCATTTGACGGAGGAGCAGCGCAAAGCCTGGCTCGCACTCCTTCTCGATACCGCCGACGAGGTGGGATTGCCGTCAGATCCGGAATTCCGCTCAGCGCTCGTGGCGTATCTCGAATGGGGCTCGCGCCTCGCGGTGATCAACTCGAAACCGGGCGCCGAGGCGGATGTCAATGCGCCCATGCCACACTGGGGTTGGGGCGTGCCGGGAGGCCCCTATCGGGGCTGACGACCACGTTCACAGCGCGCCCTGCTCGAAGTTGCCTCCCATCCCCGCTCGGGCGATCATTCATTCATCATGTCTGATCGACGCTATAGCGACGAGGAGATCTCGACCATCTTCTCGAAGGCCGCCGAGGGCCCACCATTGCGGTCGCTTCAGGAGCCGCACGACGACGGCCTGACGCTCGTCGAGCTGCAACAGATCGGTCGCGAGGTCGGCCTCTCACCCGATGCTGTTGAGCGGGCGGCACGCTCGCTGGAAGTCCAGCCCGTCGCCGCGCCGCGCCGGCTTCTCGGACTGCCGATCGGTGTGACGCGGACGGTCACGCTCGATCGATGGCTCACGGACGGCGAGTGGGAGCAGCTCGTCGTTCAGTTACGCGAGGTCTTCGAGGCGCGGGGGACGGTGAGTGCGCAGGGCAACTTCCGTCAGTGGACCAACGGCAACCTTCAGGCGCTGCTGGAACCGACGCCGACTGGGCATCGCTTACGGCTGAGCACCACGAAAAGCTCTGCCCGCGCCGGCATTACCGCGGGAATAGCTGCCATCGGCATGGGCGCGGTCGTTGCGATTTCAGCCGCCATCGCCGGTCACGCCGTCGCCGCGACGCCGGGCATCGCAACGATGGTGCTCGCCGGAATAGGCATGATGGCATACAGCGCATTCCCGTTGCCGAAGTGGGCGCGGCTGCGCGGCCGCCAGATGGATGCCATCGCGGCCGGGCTCACGGTCTCCGAGGCCGAGCCGAGACCGGAGAGGTCAGCGTAGCGATATCCGGCTTATTGCGCGATGAACTTGGTCAAGCCACGGGCCGTTTTTACGGCATGCTCTGCGGTCGCACTTGCTTGCAGCGACGCGACACCGGCCGCGATCGCACCCGTCGATAGCGCGCGCGTCACGCAGCCAGCCGCGCTTGCGCCATTTGATGGTGCACATCAGCCCGAAGTCGTCGCGCGTCTCGTCGCGACCGGAGCCGGTCAGCTGGAAGCTGTCCAGGTCATCGTGACTCTGCGCAACGCCGACTCGATTCCGCGAACGCTCCTGCGCACGACGGCATGTCTCATCAACCTTCGCCTCTACGGGGATTCCGCTCGCGCAATGTCACCGCTCTTCCAGGAGGAATTTCAGACTGGCGGCTGCAAGGGCGTGCTCAGAATGGATACGCTCGCAGCAGGAGCGAGCAAGGCGTACACAAATACGCCGCGGCCGCTCTCGAGTCTGCACAATCCACTTTCGCCGAGCCTCGTCGCCGGCCGATACTACGCGAGCGTCTCCATCGGCATCGTGGAGCTGCTGCCGGTGAACGCCCTTCGTTCTCTGGGTGAGGTGGTCCTTCCCTAAGACCGTAGGGCGAGCAAGAGCATCCTGGCGACATTCAAACGCCGCCTTGCGCGCAACGACCGGGCTGGCATACTAGAGCAACTCTTGCGCAGAGGAGGCCGTCCATGCTCACGCAGACTCCCCTCAGCAACTCGCCGTATACGCCGCCACCGCCGGGCCAGCGCTCCGACGACATGTCCGGACACGCACACCGCCAGGTCATCGGCTATCTCGGCCTCGCACTCCCGATCCTGCTGGTGTCGCTGGTACGCCTGCGCCCTAACGCAGTAGCCGATCTCTGGGCTGGCGGCTCGATCAGCGCGTATTACTGGACGGGAGCCGTGTCACTCTTTGTCGGCCTTCTCGCGTCCCTGTCGCTCTTTCTCCTCACGTATCGCGGCTACGACAACGAGTCGCAGAAATACGACCGGGGCGCCGCAATCATCGCTGGCGTCGCCGCAGCGATCGTTGCGATCTTTCCAACATCGCCGCCGGGCGGCGTTGCTCCGCCCTGGTGGGGTGAATGGATCAGCTGGACGCACTCGATTGCCGCCATCACACTCTTTTCGATGTTTGCGGTCTTCTCGCTCTGGCTCTTCCGCAAGACAGCCCCTGGTGAAGAACCATCAGCCGAAAAGCGGCGTCGCAATGTGATCTACCTGCTGTGCGGCGTCGCAATCGTCATGAGCATGGGCTGGGCTGTCATCGAGGGCTTGTCGGGCCGATCGATCTTCTGGCCCGAGTCGTTTGCCCTCGGCTTCTTCGCCTGGTCCTGGCTCGTGAAGGGTCAGGCGCTGCGCTCGGTCAAATCGACGCTGGGCGCCGCGAAAGACAAATTGACCACGTAGTGTCTCCTGTCTCCGATTTGCGGCCGACCATCCTCGCCGCGTGGCGAACCAACAGCCTCGTTACCAGCCGCCTGGTCGAGCACATCCCGACCGCGCTATGGGAGGCATCGATTCCTGGAATACCACGGCGCACCATCCGAACGGTTGCCGCCCACCTGCACAACGCCCGGAGCCGGTGGATCAAGACGCTCGGCCAGGAACACGGCATCGGTGCCCCTCCACTCGTGGATTTGCGGCGGGTATCGCGTCGAAGCCTGCTCCCAGCTCTCAAACGGAGTAGCCGAGGTATCGAGGCGCTTCTCGAGCTCGGGATGGCCTCAGGCGGGCAGGTCCCGCCATCGAAAGGCTACGTCTGGCGCAACTTGCCGCTCGACGTTGGGCATGTGCTATCCTATTTCGTGGCGCATGAAGGCCATCATCGGGGACAGATCGTCATGGTCGCGCGTCAACTCGGGCTTCGATTACCGCCAGAGGTGACCAACGGGCTTTGGCAATGGAGCGCACGGGTCCGCGAATGGGAACGCGGGTGAGCGGTTACGCCAACATTCTGAACGTGAGCGGCCTGTGAGAGCCACGCTGTCCCGCCGCACTACCCTGGCTCTTCCGCTAGTAGTAGCGCTCTCCTGCGCGCGACACGTGCCGGCTTCCGCCGATCACCCGCAGCAACAACCGTCCCGCTACGTCTTTACCTGGGCCGGTGATGAGGATCGACAGGACAGCGACTTCCTCGCGGTCATCGATCTCGCGCGAGACGGCGACCGCTACGGAACCATCGTGGCAACAGCACCCGTCGACGAAAAAGGACTCTGGCCACATCACACCGAGCACGAACTCGGTGCGAGCAAGACGCTCTTCGCCAACGGATTCTCGTCCAACCGCAACCTGGTGTTCGATCTCCACGACCCGCTGCATCCGAAGGTGATCCACCGGTTCGACGGCGTTGCTGGCCTGAGTTTTCTTCACAGCTTCGCGAGACTTCCCAACGGCCATGTGTTGGCAACGTTCCAGGCACATGGTTCCGAGAACGTGGGCCCCGGAGGCCTGGCGGAGCTCGACGAAGCGGGAAACGTGCTGCAGTCACGATCCGCGGCCGACGCGTCGGCGGACCAGACCACGCTGCGTCCATATAGTCTCGCCGTGGTTCCATCGCTCGATCGAGTCGTTGTCGCATTGACGTACATGGTCATTCCAACGTGGCACCCGCTCCGCGGGTCCATCGCGCACGATCACGCGGGCAATCAGGTGCAGGTGTACCGACTCTCCGACCTCTCACTGATCAAGACGATCAGGCTGCCGACGAACGACGCGCCCAACGAACCGCGCGTGCTGGCAGATGGCCGCACGGTGCTCGTGAACACGGTCGAGTGCCGCCTCTATCATGTCTCCGGCCTCGAAGGGACGGACCCACACCTGGAGATGGTCCATCAGGAAACGCCGAGGGGATGTGCGACGCCCGTGGTGATCGGAGACTATTGGGTTCAGTCGAACGCCGCCGACCATCGCGTCTTCTCGCTCGACATCCGCGACCTGAAGAACGTTCGCACGGTGTCGTCCGTTTCTTTCGACGAACGACAGCGGCCGCACTGGCTTGCTACCGACGGCTCACGCGTCGTCGTCGTCAACGAACCCGCCCCATCGGCCGAGCGTCGCATGTGGATGCTTCAGGTCAACCGAGCGACGGGGCAACTCACGCTGGATCGCGACTTTCGTGACGCAGGCTCGAGTCGACCGGGCGTTGCGTTCGATCGCGCCAGTTGGCCACATGGCGCAACAGGGACCGCGGTTCCTCACGGCACTGTGTTTGGGTGGTAGCTCTCTCAGTACGGCCGACCGTCACCGCTCGAGCACTCGCGCAAGCAGCTCCGGCATCGCGTGCAAGTGGTCGATGTGATCGGGCGCAGAGTTGCCGGCGAAGCCGAGCAGCTCGAAACGCCCCGAGCGAACCTCGCTGAGCTGCTGCATACCGCGCGGACCCCAGCGCAGCACCGGCGTGCGACGGAGGCCGAGCGCGCGAAGTAACCAGTCGGCCGTCTCGGTAGTGCTGGCGAAAGTTCCCGGGAAAATCTCCGAGTGGGTGACGACGAACCGCTTCTCGCCGCGCACGGCCGCACGTGCGAAGTCTGCGAACGCGATGATGTTGGTGGTGTCCAGTGTGCCGCCCGCGGCGAGCACCGTTCCCTCGGGGATATACGACGTGTGCATGCCGTCGAGCAGCAATACCGCATCCACGCGCGCAAAGTGGCGAGGTTCGCGAAGAATCGCCCGCACCGCGCCGTGGCCGGCAGAGAACCCGACCAGTGTCACACGCCCGAGACGCGCCGCCTTCCCGTTCGCTGACACCTCGCGGGTTATGCTGGCCAGGAGTGAGTCGAATGCTACCGGATCGGCGAAGGCGCGATGATAAGCCCCCGAGCCGGTGCCAAGGTTCACGACCGCTGCTACCAAATGACCACCAGCCTGCGCAACCGCCTGTTCCGGTAGCCAGGCGGCGCCGTGAAAGTGAATCACGAGGTCGACGACGTCGCGCGAATGCGCGGCCCCGGACACGAAGACCTCGACCTGTTTTTCCGCAGGACCGACGAACGAACGCGTCACGCCGTCGAGCTCTCTCGGTGTCAGACGCTCGTGCGCCCGCGTCTCTTCCACCATCGGTGACGGATTCTGCGGCGCAGCCGGCGGCGTTGGCGTCTGCGCGCGAGTGAGTGCTGAGGCGACGTGCACGCGGCACGCGAGCGCGAGCGATATGGCGACGAGCAGTCGGCTGCGCATGCTGGAATGGCCCCTGGCGCTCCTCTACATTTCCGGGAATCCTGCCTGTGACTTCGTCCAACACCGGCGCGACGCGGACTCAACATCGTCTTTGACTCAATAGGCCACAATGCGTCCGACCGTATTCCTAGTCCTCGCGCTTCCTGCCGCGCTCGTCGCCCAGACCGCGCCAGCGCCCGCCCCGTTCAAGGCCCGGCCCGTGCCCAACGGCCCAGTCAAGGTCGGCCCAGCCAGGGGCACCGTCGTAGTCGTGGGCGGTGGCGCGATGGGACCAGAGATCTACAAAGCCTTCATCGACGCGGCCGGCGGCCCGGACGCCATCATCCTCGACGTCCCCAACGCCGGCGGTGCCGACACGGTGTCTCGCAACACCGGACAGCCCTGGCGCAACGCCGGTGCCAGGAACGTCGTGGTGCTCTTCACCAAGGACCGAAAGATCGCCGACAGCGATTCCTTCACGGCGATCATACAGAAAGCCGGCGGTGTGTGGTTCGAAGGTGGGCGTCAGTTTCATCTCGTCCAGGACTATGGCGGAACGAAGACCGAACGCGCGATCATGGATATGCTCGATCGCGGCGGCGTCGTCTCCGCGGCGCGCCGTCCAACGACAACACGATCATGGATTATCCCGGCTATGAGATCGGCTTCGGCTATCTCCGCAACGTCGGCATCGATCAACACGTGGTTGCGCGCTCCCGCCTGCCCGACCTGGCCGACTCGATCATCACGCGCTACCCCGACATGCTCGGCATCTCCGAAGATGAAGGGACGGCGTGGATCATTCGCGGCGACACAGGACGCATCATCGGACGCAACAAAGCATTCGTCTACAATGGCAAGGATGCAACCGATGCCGACGCGCCCTTTCTCACGCTGTATCCGGGCGACCGATACGATCTCAGCGCGCGGCGCACCATCAACCGAGTAGCGGATCGGTCGCCCGTGAAGTCGGAGCTCGTCAACTCACTATTCGACAAGTACATCGCACCCGGCTCCGGCGGCGCAACAGTCCTCGTCGCCCAGAGCGGCGACGTGTTCGTCGATCGCGCATTCGGCATTCCAGCTCAGTTGCGATACATGCCGCGGACGACGCTGCCGCAATTCCCACTCGGTGACATCACGAGAGTCTTCACGGAGCTGTGTGCGCAGACGCCGAGCATCGAGCGCGGCAGCAGCGGCGGACAGGATTCGACTGCTCGCGCGCGGAGCGGTCCACCACCCTCGCCGCTGCAACGCTGCGTGACGCGCCTTTCGACGCCGGTTGGTGCGCACCGGACAGTCGCCGCCGACAGCCAGGTGGTTCAGTCCAGCGTCGACGAGCTCTATCGCTTCGCACTCGGCCTCGACGTGCCGAAGACGTGGCCCACTGCGGACTATGCGAAGGGATGGACATCCGACACGTACAAGGGCGTGACGCGACTCGCGGCGTACGCGACCGCGGACGGGAAGCGCGCTGCGTTCGTCCGGATCCCCGATCGTCATGCGACGATCATCATCCTGACCAACGACGCGAGCGCTGACGCGCGCGGAATGTCGGAGCGTCTCCTGGATCAGCTGCTGTCTCACCAATGAGCTTGAATCGCCGCATCGCGCAGGCGCTGCTCACGTCGTTCGTCGCCGGAGCAGTCGGATGTGGCGGGCGAAGCAACACGTCATCCGACGGCACCAAGCGCATGGCGGACACCCTGGCCAGCCTGTATGCGCAGGCGATCACGGAGCCGAGTCGCTATGAGTTTCTCAATCGCGAGCGCGCGGTGGCGATGCGCGCCCAGCTCTTCTCACAAGGCAGCGTCGCGGCGCCGGACTTTCAATTCGAGCTGGCTCGGCAGCTCGTGCTTGCGGGTCAGACGCGCGAAGGAATCGCGGAATTGGAGGACATGCGGCGGAAGACCGGGTTGAGCCCTGATCCGCGATTCCCGCAGTACAAGCCGTTCTTCGACATGCTCGGGATTGCATATCTGCGCCTCGGCGAGCAGGAGAACTGCAATCTCAACCCGAGCACGAGCGTCTGCATCCTCGGCGAGTTGCACCATACGCAGGAGGAGGGTGCACGTACGGCCATCGCCGTTTACGAGCGGATCCTCCAGAGCTTCCCTGACGACATCGGCTCCCGGTGGCTCCTCAACATTGCCTACATGGCGGTTGGCGGATATCCGTCGCTCGTGCCGAAGCAGTATCTGATTCCCGGTCTTCGCCGCCAGGATGATGCCTCATTCCCACACTTTACGGATGTCGCGCGGAGCGTCGGCGCGGACATCACCGGTCAGGCTGGCGGACTCTGCATCGAGGATTTCAATCGCGACGGCCTGCTCGATCTCTTTACGACGTCGTGGGGATTCAAGGATCCCGTCCACTTTCTCGTGGCGGACGGACATGGCGGGTACGTCGACCGCACCGGGCAGACGGGACTTGACGGGATCGTTGGCGGCGCCAACTGTCTGCATGACGGCGGCAAGTTTCCCATGTCGCTGCTTCACAACCGCGGCGATGGAACCTTCGAGGACGTGACGTTCAAGGCGGGACTCGGTTCGATGCATCCGAGGCACACCGCCGCATGGGGCGACTTCAACCTCGACGGCTGCCTCGACCTGTTCGTCGGCAACGAGTCCGGTGTCGCGATGGGGTGGAGCTCGCATCCCTCCGAGCTGTATCTCAGCAATTGCGACGGCACCTTCACGGAAGTGTCGCACAAAGTGGGCATCGACGTGGACGCTTTCGTAAAGGGCAGCGCGTGGGGCGACGTCAACAACGATGGCCTTCCCGACCTGTTCGTGTCCGTGTACGGCGCGCCGAATCGGCTGTACATGAATCGCGGCGGGAAGTCGATCGACACGTGGCGCTTCGAGGAGGTAGCAGCAAGGGCGGGAGTGCAGTTGCCGAACATGTCGTTCCCAACCTGGTTCTGGGACTACGACAACGATGGCTGGGAAGACCTCCTCGTGTTGAGCTACGACAACCGCGTGCCGCTCCACGAGGCTGTTGCGCGGGAGTATCTCGGGCTGCCACCCGCGAAGACCAACGGTACGGCCTTCGAGCACACGCATCTATATAGAAACAAGGGCGACGGCACGTTCGATGACGTCACCGAGAAGGTCGGTCTGGCCGATAAGGCGCTCTACGCGATGGGGAGCAATTTCGGCGACCTCGACAACGACGGCTGGCTCGATTTCTATCTCGGCACTGGAAACCCCGATCTGCGCTCGGTCATTCCCAACCGCATGTTCCGCAACGTGGAAGGAAAGCGGTTCGAGGAGGTTACGCTCGCGGGCGGCTTCGGACATCTCCAGAAGGGACATGGCACCGCCTTCGCGGACCTCGACCGCGACGGCGACCAGGATGTCTTCATGGTCATGGGCGGCGCGTATCAGGGCGACGTCTCTCACAGCGTGCTCTTCGAGAACCCCGGCTGGCCCGGCCGCAACTGGATTACGCTGGAGCTTCAGGGCCGCACTGCCAACCGCTCGGCAATCGGTGCCCGCGTGGAAATCGTCGCGGCGGATACGAATGGAAAGACGCGGTCGGTGCATCGGACGATTGGCACCGGCAGCTCGTTCGGATCGGGGAGTCTGCAACTGCACGTCGGTCTGGGATCCGCCGTGCGTGTTCCGCTCGTCAAGGTGACGTGGCCGGACTCCACCCGGTCAACGACCTCTTACGCGAACCTCGAGGCCCGAGGTACATACCTTCTCGTTCAGGGCCAGAGCGCGCGAAAGCTCGATCGGCCGCCGGTGCCCTTTCGGCATGGGACGCTCTCGTCGACCACCCACAGTCACGCGCCAAACGACTAACGCCGTCTGCGCGGAGTGTACACTCACGGCGACCAAGGCACCGAGTTCAAGATCAGACTGACGAGGCCGGCTTTCGGAGCGAACTGCTTCAGGTGCGAAGCCGACCACGCGACGTACGTCCCCGTGCAGTGCGATTCGTCCTGGTACGCCCGGATCTCCGTGCCGGCCAGCAACCGATAGTAGCCGATCTTCGTGAATCCGGCTGTGCGCCCTGATGCAGCGCGGAGCACGGAAGCGCACGTCAGATTCACCAGTTCCGCCGTCACGTATGTCGTATCGTTGATGACGTTGGTGATCTCCAACACGGAGCGGATGCCGGACACCCGAAGCTTTACCTGGCCGATGTCATCGGGGATGGGAGTTCCGGTCGTGTCCGTCGGCTTTGCGGACGTCCACGTGAGCCACTGCGCGGCGGGCGAGACCGCGAGTCCGCTGCTGGCGCCGCTGGCGAGAATCAGTGAGACGGTGTCGTCGATCGCAATCGTCACCGGAGCCGCGAGCTCATTGGTCACGATGAATCGCACGACGGAGTCCGCGGGTCGGCCGGATACACCGACTGCGTCAGCACAGCCTGCCATGGCCGCCAGCAGAAGTGCGTGCCTGAATCCGTGACTCCGTCTCGACAGAAGCCTGTTCACGTTCGAGCCTTGGTGTAACCATATGGAAGGTCGTCTGAGCTACAGACGACTTTCTCTCGGGTCATGCAAGCGCATGATGTGCGCCAGTAATGCCACGTCCGGAGGGGAAGCGCAATGAACGACGTGCGAGCTGCCGGAATCCTCGAGGCTTTGAAGGACCAATTGCGGCGCGCCATGGAAGGGCCCGCGTGGCACGGCCCCTCCGTTCGCGAAGCCCTCGAAGGAATCACTGCGGCGGAGGCCGCGCAACACCCGGTGACGGGTGCCCATGGCTGCTGGGAGCTCGTCCTTCACCTCTCCGGCAGCTATCATCTCGTCCTTCGACGCCTCGAGGGCGACGCCGCGCCATTTCTCCCGTACGAGGATTGGCCGCCAATGCCTTCGCTGACCGAAGAGAACTGGCAGCGTGACATGACGTCGCTCTACGCACTCAACGCCCGCATGCAGGCTGCCGTGCGGGCATTCCCGATCGAGCATCTCTTCGAGCCGATCGTAGATGACCCGCCGTATCCCGCGTTCACGCAGTTCATCGGGCTCACGCAGCATGACCTGTATCATGCTGGGCAGATCGTCCTCCTCAAGCGTGCCTTACGCCATCACGTCAATGCGACCTGACTGCGGCAGCACCATCCGGGCGACACTCAGCTTTTGTCTCATCCTTCTGGCGTCCGCCTGCGCCACGGTGCGTGGTAAACAGGAACAGGCACGCACTCGCGTTCTCCTGGACACCGACGCGAACAACGAGGTGGACGACCAGCACGCGCTCGCGTACATGCTCTTCAATGGCGATGCCTTCGACGTCGTGGGCATCACCGTGAACCGAACCCGCAACGGTGGTGACGTCGAGCAGCACGCACGGGAAGCCGAGCGGATCGTGACGCTCGCCGGTCTGGAGCGCCGTTTTACGGTTATGCGCGGTGCCAATGGCTCCTTCGAGGAAATTCTCCCAAACATCGACCAGCGCGACTTCGACGGAGCCGCCGCGGTCGATCTCATCATCCGGCGCGCACACGAGTCGGGCGGGCAGCTACTGGTGTTGCTTCCCATTGGGAAGCTGACCAACATCGCCCTCGCGCTCCGAAAGGATCCGTCGATCGCGCCCAAAGTACGAATCGTATGGCTGGGCTCCAACTACCCCGCGCCAGGGGAGTACAACCAGGAGAACGACGAGGCCGCGCTCCAATACATTCTCGACACGCCCGCTCCATTCGAGATCGTGCTCGTGCGTTACGGGACGCCCACGGGTACGGCCGCGGTGCGCGTTACTCGTGAAGAGATCCGCGCGAGAATGCCGGGGAAGGGCCCTCGCATCCAGGAATCCGTCGTCGGCCGCAATGGAGGGCGGTTCACCACATTCGGCGACTACTCGGTGGACCTGTTCGAGCACATCAACCTGGACGGGAATCCTCCGTCGCGCGCGCTCTTCGACATGGCGGCGGTCGCGATCGTGAAGAACCCCGCATGGGCTCACCCGGTCCGCATCCCGGCGCCTTGCCTGGTCGACGGAAAGTGGATGGAGCGGCCGAGCAACCCGCGTACCATCGTTCTCTGGGAGAACTTCGATCGCGACGCCATCATGAGCGACTTCTTCAAGTCGATGGACCGGCCTTTACTCGCGCGATGATCAGACACCAAATAACCCTTCGGGGTGACGAACATTATATCCAAGGAAATGTTTGGTTGAGTAGAATGATTGCACCGCACGCTAGGGCGGGATGGTCCCATCTCAGAGACCCAAACCGAGTGACTCATGCGAATCGCCATGTACGTCGCAGGCCTCCTGTTGATGCTCGTGGGCGGCGTCTGGTTCCTTCAAGGGATCAACGTCCTCCCCGGCAGTTTCATGACGGGCCAAACGAAGTGGGCCGTCTACGGCGTGCTTGCGCTGATTGCAGGCATTTGTCTCGTCATCTCGGCGAATCGTTTGCGGGCGAGAGATAAACGTCGCGTTTGATGCGCTCTGTGTACTGGTGGAAGTCGGAACCCAATTGAACATTAGGGACAGCGCCGCGTTCCTTCCTTCGACACCCTGAGTATGCCAAAACGACGCCTTTTCAAGGTGAGAGTCGGCCGCGGCTTCATGGCTGTCGTTGCCTGGATTGTGTGGCCCATTATTGCATTCTTCATCGACCTCATCTACCGGCTCGCTTCTTCCAACAGCCGCCGATGCAGCATCGAGGGGTGCAATTGGGACGCAGGCATCTGGGACGCGCTGCTTCTCTTTGGACCACCGATCTATCTCACCGTCAGATGGTGGCGTTCCCGTCGTCGCCGCAATGACAGCGGTGCCCACGACTCACTTCCGTAGCTTCGCCGGGAGATCGTTGCAGATATGATCCGACCCAGACTTCTTGTCCGCATAATTGCGTTCGTCGCGGTCAGTGCCCACCTCGCTGTCGGCCAGTCCGCATCGGCGACACCACGCGGCGCCACCAAGGGCGCGTTTGGCAAGTTGCCTGATGGGACGCCGGTGGACGTCTACACGCTGCGAAACGCTCACGGACTCGAAGTCCGGGTGATCACGTACGGCGGCATCATCACATCACTCCGCACACCGGACCGGAACGGCACGTTCGGCGACATCGTCCTCGGCTACGACAGTCTCTCGAGCTATCTGCACGAGTCGCCCTACTTCGGGGCCATCGTCGGCCGATATGCGAATCGCATCGCGAAAGGACAATTCACGCTCGACGGCAAGACATACCAGGTCCCAATCAACAACGGGCCGAACAGTCTGCACGGTGGTGAGCGTGGCTTCGACAAGGTCGTGTGGCGCGCTACATCGTTCGACCGGCCGACAGGCGTTGGCGTCGTGCTGACGTATCTCAGTCCCGATGGAGATCAGGGC
>WNFL01082765.1_pt1 | contig 16904 bp, 10 predicted proteins | sample 5400361 | NCBI WGS metagenome assembly WNFL01 (sample SAMN13153351, study PRJNA577476) | soil metagenome | isolation source: 40 cm soil on Douglas fir-dominated hillslope | place: USA:California | collected 2013-09-17 | reverse complement strand
CTCCACTAAGTCAGCCAACGCCGTACTAACGATGCTGCGCGACTTGCTGCGATACCATCGGCACCCGCGCATATAATGGATTAGATCCCGTTCAAGAAATTTCGTGCCGGCGGGCGAATGCCACCAAGCCGGGCTGCCATCGTAAGCGATTGTCGGAAGATATTTTTCGCCGTCGGAAACGCTCCCCGCCTCCGGCGGGGTTAACAACAGCCAATAGAATGTGGTCGGACCCAGAGTGATGGGGTAGAGCGTGTCCCGAATCACCGGAAACCGGCCATGGCCGAATGCGTCTTCGGGAGTCCAGCCCACCCACGGTTGGAGATCCAACTCAACCGCTTGGGTAAAACGCGCCAAATTGATCACAACCAAGATTGTTTGTGTCTCATAGGTGCGGGTGAAAGCCAGCACCTTGTTATTCGAAGGGAACAGCATCCGAAAATCACCATGACCGAACGCCGGAAACCGTTTGCGCATGGCGATGATCCGACGCATCCACCAAAGAAACGAGGAGAGATTGGTCTCCTGCACTTCCACGTTCACTGCCTCATAGTGGAATTCGGGATCGATGTTGACCGGTAAAAACAGGGAATGCGGATTAGCTCGGGAAAAGCCCGCGTTCTTATCTGCGCTCCATTGCATTGGCGTACGCACGCCGTTGCGGTCGCCGAGATAGATATTATCGCCCATCCCGATCTCGTCACCGTAGTACAGGATCGGGCTTCCGGGCATCGAAAAGAGGATCGCGTGAATCAGCTCAAGCTTACGTCGGTTGTTGTTCAAGAGCGGAGCAAGCCGCCGGCGAATACCAAGATTGATGCGAGCGCGGGGATCGCGGGCGTAAACGCGATACATGTAGTCGCGCTCTTCTTCCGTCACCATCTCAAGGGTTAGCTCATCGTGATTACGCAAGAAAATCGCCCATTGGCAATTTTCCGGGATATCTGGCGTTTGGTCGAGGATATCCACGAGCGGGTAGCGATCCTCCATGTGCAGCGACATATAAATCCGCGGCATGATCGGAAAGTTGAACGCCATGTGACATTCGTTTCCTGTCCCGAAGTAAGCGACCGCGTCGTCGGGCCACTGATTGGCTTCCGCCAAGAGCATTCGGTCGACATATTTGGCATCGATGTGAGCTCGGACCTTCTGGAGATATTCGTGAGTCTCCGGCAGATTCTCACAACTCGTTCCTTCGCGTTCGTAGAGATAGGGCACCGCGTCGAGTCGAAGTCCATCCACCCCCATATCGAGCCAAAAATCCACGACCTTGTACATCGCGGAACAGACTTCCGGGTTATCATAGTTCAGGTCCGGCTGGTGCGAATAGAAGCGATGCCAGAAATACAACTTGGTGACCGGGTCGTAGGTCCAGTTACTCAGCTCAGTGTCCTTGAAGATGATTCGCGCATCCTGATACTTATTCGGATCATCCGACCAAACGTAATAATCGCGCCACGGGTCTCCCGCTACCGCTCGTCGTGATCGTTGAAACCAAATGTGCTGATCGCTGGTATGGTTCAACACCAATTCAGTGATCACCTTGAGCCCGGCTTCATGTGCGGCCTCGAGGAATTGTCGAAAATCATCCAGGGTTCCATACGAGGGATGCACGTTATAGTAGTCCGCTATGTCATAACCGTCATCGCGGAGTGGCGAGGGATAGAACGGTAGCAGCCAGATCACGGTGACGCCGAGGTTTCGCAAGTAATCGAGTTTACTGAGCAACCCCTGAAAGTCTCCGATGCCATCATTATTGGCATCACAAAAGGTCTTGATATGGAGCTGGTAAATTATCGCGCCTTTAAACCAATTCGAGCTAGCTGGTTTGGCGACAGCCTGTGTTTCGCTGGTTGGAATCTGCATACGAAGTCAAGAATGAGCAGTAGAGCGGTGATCGATCCGAGGTGGCGGCGCAATGCTATGGGGATAAAAACATCGTCTGCTATGCGCCTCCTTCGGGGGGTGTAGAAGTGGGTCAAGCTTAGCCGGAAATTCAAGGGACACTGCCGAAATTTTGCAGCGCGTCGCGCTGCGAGTTCAAGTTAGAGAATAATTGGTAGTTCGTGAACGACCCGACTGCGAATCCGCGACGGCAAATCGCGCCGCGCTCCAAGACATACCTGTTCGGAGATTTCGGGCGAGCCGTCGCCGGCGAAGGCGGCTCGTTCAACGGGCCAGCCATTTTATCGCTAAAAACAGTGTGTGCCATGTTGCTCCATTCCTAAATCCGACGCGCTGCTACGGAAACAGACCGCGGACCTTTTTCGCTTGCACCACCTTCTCCACCCCAATTGCTAAAGCGGCAATCCGATGCGGGATCCTTTCTTCTTTGGCCCGTTTGATTACCGCCCCAAAGGATTGTTCCAAAACCCGGAAAAGGCGATCCATTACTTCGGTTTCGTTCCAGAAAAAACTCTGCAGGCTTTGAACCCATTCAAAATACGACACTATCACGCCGCCGGCATTACAGAGAATGTCGGGAAGTACGAATATTTCGTTCCAGCGTTGGAATAGCACCTTGTCAGCATCAACGGTGGTTGGACCGTTCGCAGCCTCGGCCAGAATTCGGCATTCGATCTTGGCGGCATTGTTTCGATTAATGACGCCGCTGACGGCGGCCGGGATCAGTACGTCGCACGGAGTGGTAAGTAATTCGTTAACCGGGATTGGGTCTGCGCCGGAAAATCCGGCCAATGCACCGTATTTCTCCACGTGCCTGTCAACCGCTTTGATGTCGATGCCGTCATCGTTGCGGTAAGCCCCCGAGATGTCACTGATCGCGATCACATGCATGCCATTCTTAAATGCGAGACCGCGGGCGGCGACCGCTCCGACGTTCCCATAGCCTTGGATTACCGCCGTTCCGCCGGACAGCTTCAGCTTTAACTGGTGGGCAGCACGCTCAATCAAATAGACCGTTCCCCGCCCGGTCGACTCGCGACGCCCATAGGTCCCCCCGACGCTGACCGGTTTTCCCGTTACAATTCCCGGCACTGCGTACCCTTGATGGGCGGAGTAGGTATCCATGAACCAAGACATGATCTGTTCATTTGTCCCCATATCAGGACCCATAATGTCGGTGTGAGGCCCGATAAACGGAATCATCTCCTGCATGTAGCGCCTGGATAGTCGTTCCATTTCGCCCGCGGACAGCTTTCGTGGATCGCAATCAATTCCACCCTTGGCGCCGCCGTACGGGAGACCGCTTAAAGCGCATTTCCAGCTCATCCACATTGATAGAGCCGCGACTTCTCCCAGGGTTACTCCGGGTGCAAACCGGGTACCTCCTTTGGTCGGCCCCATCGACAGGTGATGTTGTACCCGGTAGCCCTGGAATACTTTGGTCGAGCCATCATCCATTCGGACTGGGACGGCCACAGCGACCGATCGTTTGGGATACATCAAGCGTTCGCGGAGATTATCCGGGATCTGTAAATAATCCGCGATCAAGTAAAATTGATCACAAGCCATTTCGAACGTTGGGTCGCTGTAAATTTGCTGCATAGAGGGCCGGATACGACCAGGGCTGCACTGCCGGCGGCCCTTTTGCGATTCAGGCGAGGCGTTGAGGTCTGAGGAACCGAGAATTCACTGTTCGTAGAATGTCTCGCATTTTCGTAATCCGCAACCCCGGAAGCAGCGGAGGAAACGCCGTCAGCGCCGGCAACGCTGGGAGCGCCTAAGAGGTGAACAGTGATTGGTGAGAAGGGGTGTGGTGGCGTGTGCGTGGTCAAGACATCGGTAACACTTTAGGTTCAAGACATAGGTAACACCTCAGGGTTACTAATCACCTCTCACTTCTCACCTCTCACGGCGTTTCCTGCGTTCTTAAGGGCTATCGGCTATTGGCTATTGGCATTTTCACTGTATAAGACTCCAGATGGTTGGGAATGACCGGCCCGCAGGCACAACACGGTGGTATGAGGTTTTCGATACCCAAGGGTATGCGAGACCCCAGTATGACGCGCTTCTGGCCAAACTAGAAAGCTACCCTCCATGCTATCTCCACGAGCTGGAACAGCGTCTCCATGCCAGTCTGCGGGAGCTCGGCATTACCTTTGGAAGCTTTCACATTGATCGAGCGAATACCTGGTTCTCTGATTTGCTGCCGCACCTTTTTCTGCCGGAAGAATGGGAGTTAATTACCCGAGGATTCCAGCAAAGGGTACGGGCGTTCGAGCTTCTTCTACAGGATGTTTACGGCAAGAGGGAAATTTTGCGGGAAGGCATCCTGCCCATACCTCTCATTCTTGGCAGCCCCCAGTTTCAGCGGAGCGCGGTTGGGCTGCAACCGACCAATGGACACTACCTGCATTTAAATGGGATCTGTCTTTATCGGGATGGGGACGGGCGACTTACGGTAAAACATCATTATTTCGGCCATCCTTCCGGGATTTCGTATATGATGCAGGACCGGCGGCTTCTCGCACGGGTGGTTCCGGACCTGTTTGAACATCTTCCGATTGAACCGATGGCAGACGTTCCGACCGAAATTTTGCTGCGGCTGCGCAGCATGGCGCGAACGACCGATCCTTCCGTAGTCCTGCTAAGCCCTGGAACGGCCAGCGCGGTTTACTCCGAGCACAGCTTTCTGGCTCGTCGCATGGGGATACCGTTGGTCCAGGGTGGAGATTTGCTGGTATTGAACGATTCACTGTTCCTTAAGACGGTTTCCGGCCTGGAGAGAATCGATGTGATCTATTCCCGAGTAGCTGATCCTTGGCTCGACCCACTGGTCTTCAAATCCGACAGTCGAATCGGCGTCCCTGGGCTCATCCATTGCGTGCGAAAGGGTACCGTCGCGTTGGTCAACCCGGTCGGGTCTCAGTTCGCGGACGATCGCAGCCTTTTGCATTTCTCGAGCACCATCATTCGCTATTACCTCGGTGAATGGCCAATCTTACCAACAATCCAGACCTATTGGCTCGGCGACCTGGATCAATGCGAGCTGGTGCTCGAACAGCCCGAATCGTTCCAAATTCGAACTCTCACCGGCGAACGATTTTTCACCATCCACGATTTGGAGAGCGGCCTGGAGGAGCTTCGCAATATCGTCAGAAAAACGCCTCACCTGTTTGTGGCGCAACCGAGAGAGGATGCCGCGAAAACTATTAGCTTGGTCAAGCACCGGCAGGTAGAACGCCTGCAAGATCACATTGTTTATGGGATGCGAAATGGCGATAAGCTGGAGCTGTTTCCCGGAGCGTTGACCCGCCTCTCAGCAAAACCGGAAGGACGAACCGAATCTGAATTCGGCGGAGGCGGAAAAGATACCTGGGTGCTGCGCTCGCCAAGCGAGCCGAAATCCGTTCCGCCCAATTTTCATCCTGCTCAGGTCCTCTTATCGCGGCGCGTAACCAGCCGCGTGGCTGAAGCGTTTTACTGGCTCGGCCGCTATCTCGAACGATCGCAAGAAGTGGCGCGGATGATCCAATTTGTCGAAACGGTCGAGATGGAAGAGCTCAACGCAATTGAACGGAAACTGTATCGACCGATCTGGAATCGCTTGCTGCCGCCGCTCGATAGCCCTGGCAAACGTGGCCGACGCGGTATAAGCAACGTCCGGGAGCGGTATCGGCTTGTTCTCGAGCCCGACCAGCCTGGTTCGATCGCCTCCATGATTCGCATGAGTGCGGCCAATGCGAATTCTCTCCGGGAAGCAATCAGTCCGGAGGCTTGGTCCGTGCTTTCCGAGTTGCAAAGCCGTTTCGAAAGCAAACGCATACAACCCCGGATCAGCGATACCGACGCCCGCCGTGTGACCAGACGATTGGCCCAATCGGTATTCACGCTGGTGCCGCAGTTCATTGCGATCGCTCAGCAGACGATGCTGGCGGATGACGGCTGGCGTTTCTGCGAATTAGGACTCTACCTTGAGCGGGCGGTTGGCACGGCAAACGCCACCTACGTGGTAGCGCAATCCATCCAACAGAGGGCTGGGACACGCCAGGGATTGGATATTGAACTCTCCGCCTTTCTTCGTCTGCTCGCCTGTCGCGACGCGTATCGACGTATTTATCAAGCTCGATCGGAGCCCGCGTCCGTCTTTGGATTTCTCTGGCAAAATTCGGAGATGCCGCGCTCGGTGATGTTTTGCCTCCAGCATTGCGCGAAGCTCCTTGGTGCCTCGCTACCTGCCGCTTCCGCCAATGCCGAATCGGGATTGACCTATTTGCACGGAATCATTCAGCAGGTTCGCCGGCTCGATTGGTATGCGTTTTTCGTGTCGGAGGTTGAAGACACGGAACAGGTGGTACAAAGCGATCAGCTAGTGGCTCTCATTGGTGACCTGCTCGATCGAATACAAGAGCTGCACCATGTGATCACGGACCATTTGCTGAGTCATCAAAGCATCATCTCCGAACCAGAACCGACGTTGTTTTAGAGTCGCCGGGGATGGGCGTCCATCTAGGTCGCATAAGTCATATAGGTCTTATGGGTCGTATAAGGCTCATTAGCTCGATCGAATGGTGGATTTGTCATCTGCCATTTGTTATTTGTCATTGTCCCCTCAATGAGCCTACCTGAGCAAACCCTGGCGTTTTGTCGCCGATCCCTCGCTGAACGCGATCAGTTCTGGAGAGAACAGTCCGAACGCGTTTTTTGGCACAAACCCTTCCATCAAGTCTGTGACTTTAGTCGGCCCCCCTTCGCTCGCTGGTTTGTCGGCGGAGAAACCAATCTTTGCTACAATGCGATCGACCGGCATCTGGCGGAACACGGAGATCACGCTGCTCTGCACTTCATTTCCACTGAAATCGACACGCAGCGTTCTTTTACCTATCGGCAACTGGCCGAGGAAGTCACCGCATTCGCGGCTGTGCTGCGGTCGCTCGGTCTGAAACGCGGCGATCGAGCTATCATCTACTTGCCGATGATTCCCGAAGCCCTGTTTTCCATGTTAGCATGCGCTCGCATTGGGGTTATCCATTCCGTCGTTTTTGCCGGCTTCGCACCCGCCAGCCTGGCCACCCGCATCGATGACGCCGAAGCGAGCATATTGATTACGGCCGACGCCGGCTTACGCGGCGGTAAGCTCATCCCGCTCAAGCGTCTGGCCGACGAGGCGGTCGCTCTCGCTTTACGTCCGCCGCAACATGTCCTCGTCTGCCCGCGCGGCCTTGATCCCAATATGCCGTCTGATCCACGCCGCGATCGAGATTACGCGACATTACGGGAAGAGCATCTGAATGACCAAGTCCCGGTGGAATGGCTCGAGAGCTCGGAGACGTGCTATCTGCTATACACCTCTGGTACGACCGCCAAACCAAAGGGAATCGAGCGTGATACCGGTGGCCACGCGGTGGCTCTTGCTCTGGCCATGCAAAACATCTTCTCCGGAAATCCCGGTGAAACGATGTTCACGGCCGCCGACGTAGGCTGGGCGGTTGGCCACTCCTTTGGGGTGTACGGACCCCTGATTCACGGAATGGCAACGATCATCTACGAAGGATTGCCGATTCGGCCGGACGGCGGAATTTGGTGGAAAATCGTGGAGCAGTTCCAAGCCACGGTCATGTTCACGTCGCCCACCGCCATTCGCACCCTCAAAAAACAGGATCCGGCTTATCTCACGAAGTATGACACCAGCTCATTGCGCTATCTCTTTCTTGCTGGTGAACCGTTGGATGAACCAACCTGGCGCTGGATTCACGAGGCGCTAGGGACTCCGGTAGTCGATAACTATTGGCAGACGGAAACTGGATGGCCGATCCTCGCGCTGTTGCCGCGAATCGAGGAACCCAAAATCAGGCCGGGCTCGCCCGGAATTGCGATGCCCGGCTATGACGCTCGCATCGTCGACCCAAGATCGGGCAAAAGACTGCCAGCAAATGAAAAGGGCGTTCTGGCACTGGGTCTTCCTTTGCCGCCGGGGTGCATGCCAACAGTTTGGAAAAATGACGAAGCATTTGCTGGGCACTACTGCAACCAATTTACCGCAGAGCAGCTCTATTCGACGTTCGATTATGCAATCCAGGACGAAGATGGTTACTTCTTCATTCTGGGTCGTTCCGACGATGTCATCAATGTCTCCGGGCACCGTCTGGGGACTCGCGAGATCGAAGAAACAATCTGTTCTCATCCGGCGGTCGCGGAAGCTGCGGCGGTTGGGGCCAAGGATGAGTTGCGTGGCCAGGCGGTTCATTGCTTCGTCGTAGTCAAACAGGCCGAGGCCTTCGAGCCCGAAGCGAAACAGAGCCAGTTACAAAAAGAAATCGAATCTACGGTGGTATCAAGACTCGGGTCTTTTGCCCGGCCAGCTGCTATTTACCTGATTCGTGCGCTACCCAAAACCAGATCGGGCAAAGTTCTACGACGCGCAATTCTAGCCGCGACAGAGGGCCGCGACACCGGCGACTTGACCACCCTGGAAGATCCGATCGCACTCGACTCAATTCGGGAATTGATAGCCAGAATACAGGAGTCAGGAGACAAGGGACCGTAGCGTAGCAGCGTTTGGGCTTGGCGGAGTCGTGTTTCGCCCTACCCTCCTCCAGCATCGGCGCCAGCCGTTTCCCGCAGAGGACCGGCGTAGGCAAGCGGCTACTCTGCTTTGATCAAACGATACAATTTCACTCCCGCGGGAACTCGGGGCAGGCTTCGGCTGCCGATGTATTCGCAAAAGAAGTCCGTCGGAGCACCCGTCGTCCCAAGTACTGCGAACGCCTCGGTAGTCAAGATCTCTCCTTTCTGGGTAACTGATTGCAGCCACCCTGCGAGATCGACATTTCTGCCGATGAAGGCGATCTGGCGGATCAGAGGATTAAACATCGAGAAGACCGGACCAGCGTGGAGCGTAATGCTGATACCAAGATCTGCCGGCAAACCGTACTGCAGCCATTCCGCAGCACCTCCAGGCGGAGCTTCGAGGCTTTCTCGCAGGTGCAGCGCGACGCGACCGGCTTGGTCGACCTCTTCAAATATGATAGAAAAGCCGTTTCCCCACGCGTTCACCGCCATTGGGGCGTCTCGAGTAGAATTAAGCAGACGCGCCGCTGCTCCCAGGAAATATTCGTGAAAGAGTGGCAATTGCTCTTCGGTCAAATTTTCGAATCCTACTACGTTGCCAACGAGAATCGCTCTGAAGTCCTGTTGGACATTGCTATCGGTACCGGCCGCCGGGTCCGGATGAATGGCCGGTTCTGTTGTTATCTCTTGGATCGGGCCTTGATCGCGTAACAAGGAATCAACTCGGATGATTTCCAGTTTGGGCTTCGTTTGACCCAATGGCTTATGGAAATCGCGATTCCAAAACTCGATGAAACTTGCCGTGCCGCCCCTACCGAACCCGGGCTTTCCGTTCCATACCGCTAAGGCAACCAAATCGAGATTGAGCTGTTGAGCTTGCAGTAAGGCCCTACAACTTAATAAACGGCTGGCGTACCAATAGGCCACGGAGTTATCGGCCGGGTGATGCGAACTAGCCTCCTCTACGGATTTGGCCGAATCCAAAGCCGTTTGAAATCGTTCTCCCCAGTCGGCCCCGGCATAGTTTACGCTTCGTTCCTTGAATTCTGGCTGAGGTCCTGACAGCAGAATATGATAAGCTTGCCCTAGAGTCCTCATCTGCTCCAGAAACAAGATATCGGACCCGGCGGCCGCCGAAGAAAAACCGATTGCCGCTACAGATAGAGAAAGAGCTCGCTTGATTTCTGACGCTACCGCTGGTTGAAGCGCTGGAGGGAATCGTCTTTCCCGGGCCGGCGGATGCGGAGAATCAAGCATCAGACCCGCAAATACGAATACGACCGGGACAGCAAAGCAATCGTCCAGGCCGTGCACGTCTTGGCCGGCATGCTCAAGAATAATGCGGGCATGTCTTCGTGCCGAACAGCGTTCTCTAACGTCCAATCCGGCCAGAACCACATTTGCATAATGCTCGCGCGCTTTGTCAACATCTCCCAGGCAGAGATAGGCCTCGCCGAGGGTTGCGTCACGCCATCGATCATTTTCTTTAGCCTTTTTTGGCCCCTGGTAGAGTCGCAAAATTCCTCCGGCCAGCTTGTGAGCTGACGCGGTATCGCCCGCCAGCAGAGACAGACTAGCCCTGTTGATCGCCGGAAAAGGATTGTCGGGAGCAAGTTCTACTGCCTTTTGGTAAGCAGCTGTCGCCGCAGACAATGCATCCGTCGATCCGGTGCGCAGCCATGTCTCCTTGAAGGTCCGACCGAGCAGACTAACGGTGTCACAAGTTACATCACCCCGATTCAGCAGATCCGTTAAAACTGCCCGCGCCCTTCTGCTGTGGCCCATCTGAGCTAGCGCCCGAGCGTAAAGGTAGGGAAATCCGGGCTGGGCGGCAGCGTGGAACGGAACTGTCTCAAGGATCCGCAGCGCGCTCAACCCATCGCCTTCACTCAAAGCAACTTTGGCCCGTCTTTCCCATTCGGCTTCTGGCGGCCGTTTTGGCATGATCGGTAAGTCAGAGATTACTGCTTTCCGCCTCTGGCCGTCGAATCCAAATAACCCAGAAGATCAGATCCTTGTGGAATTATTTCGCCTTGGGTTCCTGAGCCGGGCTATCCACCGAAGCTGCGATTGTCGCGGAGCAAAAGAGGAAGGATCAGGCTACTTTGCTAACCGCCTACCCGTTACCGAAAGTGCCAATTTTCTTACAACTTCTCGCCGACCTTCCGTGTATTTACCCGAAAGAGACATCCATGCTGGCTCGAAATATCTTGTCGGTTCTGCCGGCCACTGCCTTTTTTCTTGCGTACTCCGCGGCAGCACAAACGAGCCCAACCGATTTGTTCACCAAAGTGGCCGAACAATCGCGGCATTTGGCTGACACTGGGCAATGGGACGAACCCAAGGCGGTTCTGGAAGAGCAGCTAAGTAAAAAAGACGCCGTCGAGGTCGCGCGATTCAAAGCAGAGTTGGCGCACCTGGCAGCGGATCGGAATGCTTACTTTCACAAAGATGAAGCGCCGGTGCTGGCGGCATTACAAGAGGCTCGTTCCGCAGTGCAGGCCGATCAGGACAAACCCGCGCTGGCAATATTGGAAATGGCCGAGGGACGATTTACCTATTGGAAGGCGCTCGACCAAACCAAAGATTGGGGCCCGCCAACGGAGGATTTCGATCGAGCTCTTCAGACTTACAAGGAGCTAGGAGATGAAGTTGGACTGGGCGAAGCGATGTTCTATCGAGGGTTGGTTTACCAGATGCAAGAGCAGAATCAACGTGCACGTCAGATCTTCGAGCAAGCGCTTCCGCTGGCGCAACAGGGAAACAGTCCCCGGGCACTTTACTCCGCTCAGTTGACGCTCGCGAAATGGTACCTGGATGAGGATAAGACCGCGGAAGCAAAGAAACTCGCGGAACAAAGCCGGTCTGGCGCTGAAGCATTTGGAGATTCGAAGCGCAGGAAAGAAGCCGAGGATTTTCTGAAAGAGCACAGGTAGGAAATGGGATATCCAACGCCGAGCACAGGGTTCGGGAGCGATATCGGTGATCAGCAACCCGTAATCGGTAATCGGTAGTCAGTAATCAGTGAAGTAACCCGCGTTGCAGCGTTGGTGAAGGCAGAAACATACAACGTTCGGCGCTCGTCGTTCTTGGCCAACAGGCGTTATTCCTGAGAAGTGATCAGTGATCGGTGATTCGACAACTGGGAGCAATCACCACTCACCGATTACTGATCACCGATCACAGATCATTGGCGGTGAACGGCGCCAGAAAATCCCTGATCCACAAAGCGGATTTCAGCTACAATTGGTACTTGTGGATCTCAACCGTATACCGCCGGCTTAAGGGATCGAGAGAAATAGGTTGTAAAATGTAGCAATTCCCTAGGAGAAGCGAGAACCCTAACGTTAAGTTTGTCACACCGTGTCACACTTTTGGTGATGTTGGTCATTTTTTGATCGCTTGGTCAAACGCGTCCCAAGATTTGCGTAAGCTTTCGACCCCAGCCTTATACCTCGTCACTTCCTGGTCGGTCAGATGAAACTCTCTTCCTGAATCCTGGCGACAGGCTAAGGCTAAGTCGGCCACAGACCTTTGAAGATCCATGATTACGACTTTTTTTCCCTTGTTCAGCAAGTCCCGGATCGCTGGCATTTGTTGCATTTCTGATGTCAGATCCCGCGACTTGATGATTGAAGTCGATGATAAAGCGTCAAGGAAGTTCCCAAGTGCGGTTGTGACATCCGGGGATGCCAAAAGTTGCAACTCCCCGCTGTAAATCATCATAAGCTGATGCTGCGCCTGCTGGTACTCGTCGGACTTGAGCTCCGTTTGCGCCAGTACCCCCGCTGCATGACACAATTGGATATAGACCTCTAGCTTCTTCTCCCAGAATCGGCGGTGGTATTCCTCTTCCAGCGCTTTCGCCTGCTCTTTACTCGTTGTTTCGAACTGGCTTTGCTGAACTGCCAATTGCTTTTGCTGAATCTTTAACTGGTCCCCTTGCCGTTGAAGTGTCCTACACCCAACGACTACCGTACCTATCGCAATCCCTGATGCGATGACTTTCACCAGTAGGTCCCAGAATCTGGCTTCTCCCTCCCCCATCTTTGGTGCCATATGGTTGCGTCCATTACAGCCTCTTTCAGATTTGATCTCCAGACCAAAATGTTTAGGCCGATCCGCTGAACCCGTGGGTTTCCGGCAGGGGCAAACGAGCTGTACAGGCATCCTAGCCCGTCGATTTTCGCAGCAAGTGATTGAGGATGGAGCCGGGAAAAGTCGCGACGAACTCTTCCCGGCTAATGCTGAATTTCTATTGCTGTGGCCCTCTTTTCTTGAGAGACCGATCTAAGAGACGCACTTCGCTCGCCGGGTATTCACAATTTTTTCTAGCTCTGAGCAGACGGGGTCCGTTTGGCTTGTTCCCGAATGCGAAAAGCAGCAGAATCGTACGTATGCCAGACGACGATTTAGTTAATCTGATACACCAAGTTGTAAACCACGAAGAGGAGCTAACCGAGCAGACGAAGGTTATCAAAAGGCTTACGGATCGGGTCGGGGTTTTAGAAACCGACATGCTGACTGTTATAGCCATGTTTCAAAAACTCCGGGGTTCCGCTCATGTTCGTCCAGGACTGGAGAAACAAGCGGAGGAATTCGACATATTGCTTAAAACGCTTCGCGAGCGCTACAAGATCCCCCAGCAGCCGGCGGCACCAGCTTAGAGCGTGCGAGCTCGGCGGTTTTCCTCCGCACCCGTAGCCCGAGTTCGTTTCCGGTGTTAAGGATCCGCTTCTGGCGTTGTTTACTGTGTGCGTTTCTGTCGGCGATTGCGCGAAGGGTGATCCTTATCCACCAGACCGAGAGCGTGGATGTCTGTGCCAACGTCGGCAATCATCCTGGCTTGGTGGCAGAGGTCAACAAGTTGGTCCAGGTCAGTCTCAGCGAAGAACATTCCTTCTGGTGGCTGTTTGAGGTTGGGAAGGAATTGTTCAACCATTGTCAGGTAGGCTGTCTTAAACAGGCAGTCGTACATTTCTTGTTTAGTGTAGGTCATTGGTTCTCCTTCCCCTCGAATCCGCATTGACGCCAATGAAGCTCCGAGGGTGAATGATAGCGTACACCCAATCAAACGAGCGTTCCTGGGGCATCCTAGCGTACCCGTGGTCCGAGTTCGTTCCGGTGCCGGAGCAGCTCTGGGATGAGTGAAAAGTCTCGGCTTTGGAAACGGCATCCGTTAAAATAATCACGCCGTGAACAAACCAAACTTCACTCTAGAAAACTGGCAGCGGCAACGCGTAAACGAATATCTTTTCTTAAACTGCGAACAATCGGCTTTTGAGCTCTTAAGCAATAGCGCCTCAACTGATGCCGATCTGGTCATCGCCGCCATCGGTGTTGATGCGGCACTCAGAGGTGATGCGACACTCAGAGGTGACGCCGGCGAAAACATTTTCGAGCACTTTCATCGCGACTTGGCTATGCTATTCCACTGCATTGGTTAAAAGACTGTATAGACTACACGGCCGCTTGCTTGAAGGACGAACACTAGTGAGATTATCCACCACCTCGCTCCGAGCGTTCCTTGGGGCATCCTAGCGCGTCGATTTTCTACGGCACATGCTCTATCGGTCTGATCCCATTGCTGGTGACATTCCGTTTCGCTTAATGTTTCTCTGATCTGACTCAAAAAGAAGAAGAGCCGCCGCCGAAAATCACAACAGAGGAAAGAATTGCCAATATGCCTGCTGCCCACCATGGAATGATGCTAAATGCGCCTAATGAAATTGCGATGCCGAAAATAAGGAGCTTCACAAACATTGGAACGAGATTGATATTCTTCATTAATGCTAGGCGGCTATTGGACGGTCGCGGAGTTGCGGTTTCTACACTGTAGTTCCGCAACTTCTCGCTATTTAATCGGCTGAACGTCTCTAGGGTTTAGGCATAATCGCCATACGTCCTAGCGCGTCGATATTTTGCCTTTCGGCTTTTGCTTAGCCAAGAACTGCTGTACCGCAATATCTGCTCTGCGGTCGGTTGCTGCCGACCCGAAAAGCAATTCCCAATTGCCTGAGGACTTACCTCAATAAACCTTGCGGCCTCAGAACGTCGCCCATAGCCCTGATCGCACCAGAGCTTGAGCGCATCCAGTAGTCTCTGGGTCTTCGGTGGCACCCCGGACTTTACAGCACTGCGCAATAAAAAATCAACTTGCAGGACTCGGTGTCAATGTTTCCAGTATCACTGTCCCCCCCAACATGACCACAATCCTAATCGCAATCGGCGCGTATGTCGTGGCGGTAATCCTCTTCGTGATTGCCATATGCCTGTCGGCGACAGGCAATCCAGAACCCTAAACCCAAAAAGATAACAAATATGAATCTAGAAATCCCTATCGACGAGATCACCCATGCCGGACTGCGCTTCCTCGCCCACCAAAACAATCAGAGTGTCAAGGAGTACGCTTAGGACGCCATTAAATGCAGCATGGAAAGCGACTTACAGGCACCTATCGAACACTAAAGCTTTCAAGGCCACCATTCGACTGGTAGCACAGTCGCTGGGTCCTTTCGTTTACTAGGGAAAACTATAAGGGTCAACCGTCTCCGATCGATCCTGGGGCATCCTAGCGCACCCGTCGCCCGAGTTTGATCCGGTGACGCCGACCATTCGAGAAGTACTTGGTCGAGCTTCACGAGTTCTCATCGCACCAGACCTGCGCTTGACGGGTGACCTTGTTCTCATCCGAGCCGGTGAAATGCTGCAGAAGCCGCTCGCCGGCTTTCTCGTAAATGAACGTAGCGAACGTACAGCTCTCCGCACTTCTCCAGGCGTGCAACTCGATAGAAAAGTGGCCGCGATCAACGATGAGCTCAAACGATGGCGAATTTCTCAAATCTTGCTCCGACAGTTCATATCGTTGCGAATCAAAACAGAAAAGGGCTGATGAAAAGAGCCATTTATACTAAGACGAGCAAACCACATTTAAATCTAGCTCGGGACTAGCTTGGAGCGCAGCATGATTCCCGAAGGTCATGATAGCGGACACCCACAGAAAACGTGTCCTGGGGCATTTTAGGAGGTCGATTTTTTACGCGGGTTCCATTTCGCACTTGAAAAAGGGAGGTCGGATGACATATCCTTCCGGCCGCAAACGAGAACGCCTACTAGCTTTCCCCCGCTGGTAGGCGTTCTTTGTTTTCCGGGGCAACGCCCACCCATAAATGGCCGAAGCGAGCCTTGAATAAAAAATTTGCCTCGGCGTCTCAATTCGGCAGGTTCTCCCAAAGAATGCGGCAAATGTTACCCACTTTAATCATCAGCTACCTTATCGTCGGCTTCACTGCCGTTCTCAGTTTGGCTTTCTCAGCAAAGGGCAATTAATATGAACTACCAAACCCAAGGGTCGCGACGTTCCGAGCGATCCTAGCGCACCCGTATGCCCGAGTTCGTTCTGGGTGATGCTGGTCCGATGATCGTAGCAGCAGAAACAAAAAGAAGAGCCGCCTCGGCTTGCTACCGAGGCGACCCCAGGATTTAGCTCTGATTATGATAATCGCAGGGTGACTCGCCCCGCAATCTACTTTATCGGTTCAATCCCGAGCGGGCTTTAGTGGGATTTTTACGAGGCGACCAACGGCAATAATCACAATATTTTCAACCGGTTTTGCTCCAGTTCGGCATCCTAGCGCACTCGTTGCCCCGAGTTCGTTGCGGTTCGTCTGGGAACGATAGGTCAGTTTTTAAGAACCGATTTGATTGCTTCCAGTAGACTGTCCGGGGCAAACGGCTTGTCTAAATGCGCCTGGAAGCCAGCAGCGATCATTCGCTCTCGAGCGGCGAACCCTCCTAAGGCGGTCATTGCGATCATAGGCACGTTGCCGCCGTTCTCTGGGCCGAGCGCACGAATATTTCGCAAAAGTTCAAAACCATCCCGTTTCGGCAGTCTTATATCCGAGAGAACAATATCCGGACGGTGCTCTCTGACTGCCTGCACTCCCTCGGAAGCATTTGGACTGACAAAGACTTTGGCTCCGTGTCGAGTGAGAAAATGTGCGATGCCATACAGAGTGTCCGGGTAGTCTTCTACGATGACGATCGTAATACCACTAAGGATTCCGGAGGAGGGCATATTAGCAGAACGCAGAACTCCACCACGATTTCGGTTCAAGCTGGCTAATTGGTATCAATACGGCGAGAGAGGCCGAGACTTTAGGGGCCTATGAAAAATGTTACGTCAATTCCGCCAATTTCCTTGAAGAGCATTCGGGAACCGAATTTCTCTTCTCCACGAGGACATTGAAGCGAGGTAAATTGATAGCGGGCACTCGCAGAAAGCGCATCCTAGGGCATTTTAGAAGGTCGAATTTTTCGGTAATTTCCATTTCGCACTTGCAGAGGCGGGGTCGACGACATCAATTCCGCAGGTTCTCCCAAAGAATGAGGAAACAGACATTGTTACAGCGCTTGGTCGCCGGATTGGCGACAAA
>WNFL01019085.1_pt1 | contig 16904 bp, 20 predicted proteins | sample 5400361 | NCBI WGS metagenome assembly WNFL01 (sample SAMN13153351, study PRJNA577476) | soil metagenome | isolation source: 40 cm soil on Douglas fir-dominated hillslope | place: USA:California | collected 2013-09-17 | reverse complement strand
CACCGCCGGCGCCGAGATCGCGCCGAAGCTCATGCCGCTGATGTTGACGATCGACTTCGCCTCGAAGGGCTGCTTGCAATAGCCTTCGCCGAGGAGAAGCGACGGCGTCGGCAGGCGATCCTCGTCGAGCACCGGGAACGGATGGTTGACGAAGATGAGCGCGCCGGGGTGATGCAGGTCGTAGGTCGAGCCGAAGCCGATCATCCCGCCCTCGTTCTTCGCCAGGCGGTATACCCAGCCGCGCGTGGCGCGGTTGAACGGCATCTCGTCGCGGTCGCCGGCGAAGAAATACTGGCGGAAATACTCGCCGAGCTGCTCGAAGAAATAGCGGAAGCGCCCGATGACCGGATAGTTGCGCAGCACGCTGTGCTTCTTCTGCGTGATGTCGCGGATGAAGACGAACACGAGCGCCGCGGCGACGACCAACGCCGTCAGCGTGCCCAGTCCGTATGACAGGACGTCCTTGATCATGCCCCCTACCTCCCTAGGGCAATGATACCCCGCGCTTGCGTTCCTCTTCGGTGGCGGCCCGGACGGTAAGAATTACACAGGAAAAGCGCAGCGCCATCCCGGCGAGCGGATGGTTGCCGTCGAGCACCACCTTGCCGGCGGCGACGTCGGTGACGGTGTAGAGATTCGCGTCTTCCTCGACTTCCATGCCGACCGCGAGGCCCTCGCCGTAACGCTCCGCCGGCTCGACTCGCAGCAGGCCCGCGTCGTACTCGCCGAACGCCTGCTCGGGCTCGAGCTGCACGAGCACCGACTCGCCCGGCCCTTTGCCCTCCAGCGCCTGCTCGAGCGCCGCGAATATCTGGCCGTAGCCGCCGTGGAGATAGGTCATGGGCGCACGAGCGGCGACCTGAACACCCTGCGCGTCGTGCATCTCGACGCTCAACGAGACGACACAATTACGAGAAATGCGCGCGGCCGTCAGGAGCGTAGGCGCTTTACAACATCGAATACTTCGGCCGCGTGCCCCCGCGGCTTGATGCCGTATTCCACGTGGCGGATGACGCCCTTCTTATCGATGATGAAGGTCGAGCGCACCAGGCACTCGCGGCGCACGCCCTCGGTTTCCTTTTCCTGCATCACGCCGTACTTGCGGCACACCTCGCACTCCGGGTCGGACAGGAGCGCGATGGTGAGCCCGTTACGATCGCGGAAGTCGGCGTGAGTCAGGCAGTCGTCGGGCGATACGCCGAGCACCACGCAGTCGTGCTTGCCGAACTGGTCCTCGTGGTCGGAGAAATCGGTGGTGACCAGCGTGCAGCCGGGCGTGCCGTCGCGCGGGTAGAAGTAGAGGACAACATGCTTCTTGCCCTTGAATGCCGACAGATCCACTGGTTGCATGTCGGCGTCGGGGAGCTCGAACGTCGGCGCGGGTTGTCCGGGTTCCAGCATGTCGCGACGATTCTATGCCGATCATTTTTGAAAAGACAAGACAAGTCGTTGTAGCGCGGCCACTACAATCGCCGCTGTGGACTCGCGCTCGATGCTCGGCGGCTTGACGCCGCGAATATTTTTGCGCCGCCACTGGCAGAAGCGACCGCTCTTCGTGCGCGGCGCGCTCTCTGATCTGGCGATCGTGGACGAGCGGTCACTTACGGCTCTCGCGCGCCGCGACGACGTCGAATCCCGCATCGTGCAACGCCGCAGCGGACGATGGGAGACCGCACATGGTCCCTTCAAGAAAATAAAAGTACACGACGCGAACTGGACCATCCTGGTCAACGGCGTCAACCTGCACCGCAGCGCCGCAGAGCGTTTGCTGCGCTGCTTCGACTTCGTGCCGCAGGCGCGGCTCGACGATGTGATGGTGAGCTTCGCCACTCCCGGCGGCGGAGTCGGCCCCCATATCGATTCCTACGACGTGTTCCTCGTCCAGGGGGTCGGCCGGCGCCGCTGGACCATTGGGGAGATGCGCGGCCGCCGCAGCTTCGTCGCCGAGCCGGGCGATCTGATCTATCTCCCGCCCGGCGTCGAGCACGACGGCATCGCGCTCGAGCCCTGCTTCACTTATTCGATCGGCTTTCGCGCCCCGAGCGGCGCCGAGCTCGGCGCGGCGTTCCTCGACTGGCTGCACGAGCGCGGCCTGCCGCAGGCGCGCTACCGCGACCCGGGGCTGCGCCCCGCCGCCCGCCCGGCCCGGATTCCGTCCGAGCTGGTCGCCTTCGCGCGCGGTTTTCTATCCCGGATCCGCTGGACGCGCGCCGAGGTGGCGCGATTCCTCGGCGAGTACCTGACGCGGCCCAAGCCGCAGGTCGTATTCCGCGCCGCTTCTTCGCGCGGCGGCTGGCTGCGGCTCGACGCGAAGACGCAGCTTCTGTACAGCGGCCGGCGATTCTTCATCAACGGCGAGGGGTTCTCCTTGCCGCAGCGCGACACGGCGGCGATGCGCGAGCTCGCCGACCGGCGCGTCATTGCGGCGGCGCGCCTTGCCCGGCAGGCGAAATTGATCGGAGAATGGCGGCGCGTGGGCTATGTCCGCATGGAAAAGCGCAATGGATGACTCGATCTACGAGCGATTCGACAGCGCCGAGGGCTTCCACGGCGCCGTCGACCGCCTGCTCGAGCAGCCCGGGCGGGAGCTGCGGATCTTCGACCCCGACGGCACCGCGCTGCGCCTGAACGATTCGGCCCGGGTCGAGGCGTTCGAGCGCTTCCTCCTCGCGAGCCGCACCCGCCGCCTTTATTTCGTCCTGCACGATACCGAGCACCTGACGCGGCGCTGCCCGCGGATGATGGCCCTCCTCACGCGCTTCGCGCACGCCATCCAGGTCAATCGCAGCCACGAGGAGATCCGCGAGCTGCAGGACGCCTTCCTGGTCCTCGACGCGGTGCACTACGTGCGCCGGCCGGTGGCGGCCTTCTTCCGGGGGGGCATGGGCCTCGGGGACGAGACCGAGGGGCAGGCGATGCGGGGTCGTTTCATGGAAATCTGGGCTGCGTCATATCCCGCGGTATCTGGCACAACAATCGGTCTGTAGAATCCGGCCCCGCCGTCGGCTAGCGGCGGCGTTTTTCCCCCCAACCTTCAGAAGGATTGTCATGAGAACCAGTTTGATTTGCGCAGTCGTCGCGGCGTTTGCTCTTGCCGCTTGCGGCAAGAACGAGCCCGCGAAGTCCTCGGCGCCGGGCACGCCGTCGTCCTCGTCGTCCAGCTCCAGCGCGCCCAGCAGCCCGAGCAGCCCGGCGTCGGGCACGACCAGCTCGCCTTCCTCGGGCAGCGCGGCGAGCCCGAGCTCGCCGATGAACGAAAAAAAGGACGAGAAGAAGTAAGTCGCTCCTAGGCCTCCCGCCACCCGAAGCCCTCGTCCTGGGTGGCGAGGCCGATCCAGCTTTCCTCGCATCCCATCGCCCGCGCGAGCGCCGCGCGCGCGAGCTGCGGCCGGTTGTTCTGCTGCGAAAGGTGCGCGCCGATCACATGGCGCAGCCGCGAGCGATCGAGCGCGGCGAGCAGCCGCTCGCTCGTCCCATTGTCGAGGTGGCCGAGCGGCCCGGCGATGCGCTGCTTGAGCCATTTCGGATAGCCGCCCGACCAGAGCATGTCCAGGTCGTGGTTGCACTCCAGCACCAGCGCCTCGCAACGCGAGAGGTGCTGCTCGACGTGCGCGGTCGAGGCGCCGATGTCGGTGAGCACGCCCAGGCGCCGTGCGCCGTCGGACAGCACGTACTGCACCGGCTCGCGCGAATCGTGCGGCACGGTGAAGGGGTGGACCTCCATGCCGCCGATGGCGAGCGACTGGCGGCCGTCGACGATGACGATCGCCACGCCCTGCAGCACCTTGCCCTCGTCGCGCATCGCGCGCAGCGTGCCGTGCGTGAGATAGACGGCGACGCGGTGCGCGGCGGCGAACTCGAACACGCCGCAGGCATGGTCGCCGTGCTCGTGCGTGACCAGGATGGCGGTGATCTCGCGTGGCGGGACGCCGAGGCGCTCGAGGCGACGCTCGGTCTCGGTGAGCTTCAGGCCGCAGTCGAGGAGCACGCGCGTGCCGTCGCTGTCCGCGACCAGGCAATTGCCGCGGCTGCCGCTCGCGAGCGAGGCGAAGCGCAGCAAGCTATTTCAGCTGCTCGAGGAGCAGCGAGAGGATGCGCCGCCCGGTGCTCGACTTGTCGGCGGCGCCGTCCTTGTTGAGCACGCTCACCTCGGTGGTGTCGCCGGCGAGGCTCTTCAGCTGCACGCGGTACTGCTCGGGCTTCGCTTTCGAGTCGGAGCTGAACAGGCGCGCGAGGAAGCCGCGCTCGCGGTCCTTCTGCGCCATCTCGCCCTCGGGGTCGGCGTAGCGCACGAAATACAGGCCCTTCTGCCGGTCGCGGTCCTCGACCGTGAAGCCGACGCGGTCCAGCGCAAGGCCGACACGCCGCCAGGCGCGGTCGAATGCTTCGGCGACGTTCACCACCTCGACGCCTTCGCCGGCTTTCCTGAGCTCGGCGCGCTGCAGCGCCGAGCCGGTGCTGACGAGCTCGCGCGCCTTCTCGTCCTGCGCGCCGAGGCGGACCATCAGCCGGCGCAGGAACTCGGCCTCGAGGTCCGGATCCGAAGGCCGCGGTTGCCAGCCGGTGCCGCCCGGGGCGTTGGTCTGCGGGTCGCGCATCGTCGTGTAGACCTCCTGCATGCCGCGGTGACTGATGTAGATCTCGGTGCTCTTGCCGTCCTCGATGCGCTCCAGCCGCGTGCGGAACTTGTCGCGTTCGGAGGTCGAGTAGATCTGGTCGAGGAACGAGCCGAGCACCGCGCGCACGCCGCCCTGCGGGATGTTGGCGCGGTTCTCGGCCCAGTCGGTCTCCATCCCCCCCGCCTCGGGGACTTCCAGCTTCACCAGCAGGCCGTTCTCCTGCCAGAAATCCTTCACCAGCGGCCAGAGCTTGTCGGCCGGCTCCTGGACGACCAGCCAGCGCTGCGTGCCGGCGCGCTCGATGCGCATGCGGTCGAAGTCGGGCAGCACCGAGCTCTGCCCGGGGCGCTCGCGGCGCTCGGCCTGGTAGCCGGAGTAGGTCGCGCTCGTTTTGCCGCCGTCCGGAACGACGTAGCGGTTGTCGCGCGCCGGCGAAGTGAGATCGGGAGGGACTTCGAGCGAAGGCAGCGTGCCGGTCGACTTGTAGTCGACCTTGCCGCTCAGCGTTTCTTCCGTGACGCAGCCAGCGAGAAGCATCGCCGCCACCGCGGCGGTCCAACCGCTGCGCATCAACCCCGACCTTCGACGACTCTGAGACCCGGCAGGGAGATTCCGGCCTCGTGCAGCGCCTCGCGCACCGTTTGATGGAATTTCTCGGAGAGCGGCGCGAGCGGCAGGCGCAAGCCGTACTCGATCAGGCCCATCTCGGCCATCGCCCACTTCACCGGGCTCGGGTTGGTCTCGACGAAGAGCTTCTGGTGCAGCGGCAGCACGCGGTCGTTGAGCTCGCGCGCCTTCTTCACGTCGCCGACGAGCGCCGCGGCGCACATCTGGTGCATCAGCTTGGGCGCGACGTTGGCGGTGACCGAGATGACGCCGTGCCCGCCGCACAGGATGAGCGGCAGCGCGGTCGCGTCTTCGCCGCTGTAGACGGCGAAGTTGCGCGGCGCGCGGCGCAGCAGATCGGTGCCGCGCTCGAGGTTTGCGGTCGCATCCTTGATGCCGATGATGCCGGGCACCTGCGCGAGGCGAAGCACGGTGTCGTTCTGCATGTCGGCCACGGTGCGGGTCGGCACGTTGTAGAGGAGCATCGGCAGGTCGACCGACTCCGCGATCTTGCGGAAGTGAAGGTACATCCCCTCCTGCGTCGGCTTGTTGTAGTACGGCACGACGGAGAGGCAGGCGGTGGCGCCGTTCTTCTTCGCCGACTCGGTGAGCTCGATCGCCTCGGCGCGCGCATGCTCGACCGCGATGCGGATCAGTTCCTTGTGCTCGTCGAAATCGACGGTCGGCGATTCGCCGGTGGTGCCGACCACGACGATGCCGTCGGTGCCTTCGGCGACGTGCCAGTCGATGAGCTTGCGGAAGCGCTGGAGGTCGAGACTGCCGTCCTCCCGCATCGGGGTGATGATGGCGACCAGGCTGCCGGTAATCATGGGCGCGATTCTAAACCTTCTTCGCGACGTTGATCGCGCAGATGCGCTGCGTCACCGCCGGCTTGGGCCGCTGCACTTCTCCTTCCTCGAAGCCGAGGACCCGCAGCGAAGGGAAAGCCTCCGCCAACTCCCCCGGCTTGAGGAGGAAAGCCGGATTCGACGGCCGGCCGAACCTTTCGTTCCCGACCATGAACGTCTCGTAGATCAGCACGCCGCCCTCTGCCAGGGCCTCTTGAATGAAAGTGAACAGGGGGCGATGCAAGTAATTGGTAACGATGATCGCGCCGAAGCGTTGACCGGCGAACGGCCACGCGCCCTTCTCCAGGTCGGCCTGCACGAACTCGACGCCGGGAATCTCCTGCGGCTCGCGATCCACGGCGATGACGTCGAGGCCGCGCCCGGCGAAGAAGCGCGCGTGGCGGCCGCTGCCGCTCGCGACGTCGAGCACCGGGCCGCGCGCGACGAGCGGCGCCCAGCGTGCCACCCACTCCGACGGTGAATCAATTGATTCGTGCGCCATGCTCGGCAAGCAGTTTGCGGAGGATCGAGCGGTGGCAGCGCTGCTCGTTCTCGCAATAGCAGCCCACGGAGAAATTCGTTTCGTGGGATAGCTTCGCGAGCAGCTCGATCAGGCGCGAGCGCTCCGGCGCCTTCATCTCGCGGCGATAGTTGCGCTCGTACTTCCTCCAGCGCGCGTCGCTCCACGGCTGCGACAGCGCCCAGCTCACCCACTTCGCGGTCGGCGCGAGCTCGGGCATCCATGCATCGTAATAGTCGAGCCGCGCGTAGTCGGTCTTCTTGACGCCGCGCGGCGGCCGGCGCACCGCGCCAATCCGGAGGCCCTCGCCGCGCGTACGCGCCGAGCCGAGACGGACGATGGAGATTATTTGCCGAGGTCCCTGGCGATCGCCTCGATGCCGGCCTCGGCGCATTTCGCGTCGCCGGCGCCGCCGCCGCCGCTCGCCGGCGTGCCGGAGACGCCGACCGCGCCGATGACGCTGCTGCCGGAGCGGATCGGGACACCCCCCGCTGCCGTAGTGATGTTCGGCAGGAGCTGCGGGCCGATGGCCGCGCCCTTCGCCTCGGCGGCGCGCTTGCCGTATTCGGCGGAGGGCATCTTGTAGGTAAGCGCGGTGTAGGCCTTGCGGAAGGCGTGCTCGACGCTGTGCGGCGCGGCGCCGTCGTCGCGCACGCTGACTTTCGGCCGCCCGGCATGGTCGACGACCGAGACCGTGACCTTCTGGCCCTCGCGGCGGCAGTGCGCGAGCGCGGCGCGCGCCACCTCGATCGCCGCGTTCGCCGACAGCGCCGGCTCGTTGACTACAGCTTGTGCCGCCGCGCCGAGCGGCACGGCGATCAGGCAACCCGCGAGGAGAGTCTTCATTCGATTACCTTACCCGCGCCGCGGCGCGCAGGCAATCAGGCGGACCGCGGGACCGGCTTCTCAGCCTTCGGCGATTGCAGCTCATCGAGCGCGTCGGCGAGCCGGCCGACGACCGCGTCGACCCCCAGGCGCTGCAGCCGCTCGCGCTGGCTGATGGGCTCGCCTTCCGGCGCCCACAGCCCGATGATGATCTTCAGCTTCGGAAAGTTCTTGCGCAGGCGGCGCGCGAGGTAGCCCGCGTCCCCCGCGGCGCGCGGCGGCAGCGCCGAGATGACGATCGCCGAGCACTGCTCCTTCTCGACGCGCTCGCCGATCTCGGAGATCTTCGCCGGCGGGCTGAGGACCGAGGCGTCCGACAGGCCGGCAACGCGCGCCAGCATCAGGCCGGCGAGGCGATCGGCCTCGTCGTACGCCGGGACGATGCAGAACGCCGTGCGCGCGCCTCCTCTGGGCGGCGCCGCCTCCGCGTCCGCGACGATGCGCTGCACGGCTTCATAGATGAAGCGCTCGCGGGCGGGCTCGAGCGCCTCTTTCTCCCGATCGATCTCCGCGCGTCCGAGGGCCGGCACGATCACGGTATCGAAGGTCGACACCAGGCCGTGCGCTGCCGTGTGCTTCTCCGCGATCTCGGCGGCTTCGTCGTGGTCGAGGGCGACGAGGCGCTGGTAGAAGCGCTGCTCGGGAGACAGCACCGGCTCGACGCCTAGCAGCATGTTCAGGTAGCCGAGCTCGGGCACGTAACGGCCGATGACCGTCACGCAGACGGTCATCGGCGTCGCGAGCAGCAGCCCGATCGGTCCCCACAGCCAGGTCCAGAAGACCGCGGAGATGATGATGGCGATCGGCGTGAGGCCGGCGCTGCGGCCGTAGAGCCACGGCTCGACCGCGTTGACGAGGATGAGCTCGAGCGCGAGGAAGGCGCCGATCGTCCAGCCGACCATCGACCAGTCGTCCGAGATGGCGAAGGCGAGCAGCGCCGGCATTGCCGCCGCGATCCATACCCCGGCGTAGGGAATGAAGCGCAGCAGCATGCCGAGCAGGCCCCAGAGCACGGCGTTCGGCACGCCGATGAAATAAAGCGCGATGCCGAACGGGATGCCGAACATCGCGTTCACGACGAGCTGCATGCTGAGGTAGCTGCTCACCCGGAACGACGCCTCGCTCATGGCGCGCGTCATGAGGTTGATCCGGCGCGAGCCGAGCAGCCCGATCACCCGCTCGCGCAGGTTCTCGCGGTTGAGCAGCATCAGGATGGTGAAGACGACGACCGCGAGCGCGGTGCCGAGCGGCTTGGCGAAAGGCGCGGCGAAGTCGGTCAAGGCCTCGAGCGGCGAGCCGGCGGTCTCCTTCACCGGCACCGGCGGCCGGTCGGGCGCGGCTTCCTGCTGCAGATCCTTGATCGCGTCCGCCGCCCTGCCGAGGCTCCCCTCCTTCGGCGCGCGCACCGCGTGGATTTTCTTGGTGATGTTCTCCCGGTACTCGGGAAGCTTCGCGGCGAGCGACAGCGCCTGCTTGCCGGCGATCGCGAGCACCGCGCCGATCAGCGAAAAAGCGAGCAGCACGACCAGCAGCGTCGCCGGGATGCGCCACAGCCAGCGCTCGAGGCGTCGCACCGCCGGCGCGAGCAGGAAGCTGAACAGGATGGCGAGCGCGAGCGGGATCAGCACCTCCTTGGCGAGGTACAGCACGGCAACGATGATCACCACGCCGAAGGCAGACGAGCCGCGCGGGAGCGCCCCGCTGCCGAGGTAGCGCGCCACTACCGGCCCTAGCGGGCTAGCTCCAGGACGAGGAGCGAGCGCGCCGTCACTTCATAGACGTGGCCGATGTCGAAGCGGCTGCCCTCGGGCAGGTCCGGCATGTTGGTGTCGGCGAGCAGCAGCCAGCTCTTGCCTTCCGGGGCCTCGGGCAGCGTGAACTTGACCACGTCCTGCCAGGAATTGAACACGAGCAGCAGCGTCGCCGCCTGCCCGCGCTGGCGGATGCCGCTCGCCTGCGTTCGGCCGTCGAGCAGCATGCCGAAGCAGCGCGTGCCGCCGTCTTTCCAGTCGCCCTCGGTCATCTCCGCGCCGCTGGCGTTGACCCAGGTCACGTCCTTGAAGCCGAGCTCCTCGTTGAACTCGCCGGAGAGGAAGCGCGTATGGCGCAGGATCGGATACTTGTGGCGCAGGCCGGTGAGCCGCTTGACGAAGCGGATCAGCCGCTGCGCGGGCTCGTCATGGTTCCAGTCGAGCCAGCTGATGTCGTTGTCCTGGCAGTAGGCGTTGTTGTTGCCCTTCTGCGTGCGGCCGGACTCGTCCCCGGCGAGCAGCATCGGCGTTCCCTGGGAGAGGAGCAGCGTCGCGAGCAGGTTCTTCATCTGCCGCTTGCGCAGGCCGTTGATCGCCTCGTCCTGCGTCGGCCCCTCGGCGCCGTGGTTCCACGAGCGATTGCTGTCGCTACCGTCCTTGTTGCCCTCGCCGTTCGCCTCGTTGTGCTTGTCGTTGTAGCTGACGAGGTCGTTGAGCGTGAAGCCGTCGTGCGCGGTGATGAAATTGACGCTCGCCCAGGGCTGCCGGCCGCGATGGTGGAACGCATCGGGCGAAGCGCAAAGGCGCGGCGCGACCGCGGCCGCGGTCGCCTCGGCGCGCCAGAAATCGCGCACGGTGTCGCGGAACTTGTCGTTCCATTCCGCCCAGCCGGGCGGGAAGCCGCCGACCTGGTAGCCACCCGGGCCGCAGTCCCACGGCTCGGCGATCAGCTTCACCGTCTCGAGCAGCGGGTCCTGCATGCACGCCTTCATGAAGCCGTTGTGCGTATCGAAGCCGCCCGGCTCGCGCGCGAGGATGGTGCCGAGGTCGAAGCGGAAGCCGTCGACGTGCATCTCCTGCACCCAGTAGCGCAGGCTGTCGGTGACCATCTGGATGACGCGCGGGTGCGAGAGGTTGAGCGTGTTGCCGGTGCCGGTGTCGTTGATGTAGTAGCGCTTCTGCTCCGGCATCAGCCGGTAGTAGGAGGCATTGTCGATGCCGCGGAACGAGAGCGTCGGTCCGCGCTCGCTCCCCTCGGCGGTGTGGTTGTAGACGACGTCGATGATCACTTCCAGGCCCGCGTCATGGAAGCGCGCCACCATCTCCTTGAATTCCTGCAGGCACTTCGACGGATCGGCGGCGTAGCGCGGATCGGGCGCGAAGAAGCCGATCGAGTTGTAGCCCCAGTAGTTGGTGAGCTTCTTCTCGAGCAGGAAGCTGTCGTTGATGAAGGTATGCACGGGCAGCAGCTCGACCGTGGTGACCCCGAGCGACCTGATGTAGTCGATCACGCCCTTCACCGCGAGGCCGGCAAACGTGCCGCGCTCGCGCTCGGGCACGCCGGGATGGAGCTTGGTGAAACCGCGCACATGCGTCTCGTAGACGATGGTGCGATCCCACGGCACGGGGCGCCAGACCTTCTCGACCACCACCGACTTGGGCACGAACGGCGCGCTGTCGCGCTCGTCGAACGTGAGGTCGGCGTCCTCGGCGCCCAGCTTGTAACCGAACACCGCCGGGTCCCACTTCAGCTCACCGATATGGGCGCGGGCGTAGGGATCGAGGAGCAGCTTGTTCGGATTGAAGCGCAGGCCGTCGGCCGGCTGGTAGGGGCCGTGGACGCGGAAGCCGTAGATCGTTCCCGGACCGATGTCGGGCACGTAGCCGTGCCAGATCTCGTCGCGGTATTCGGGAAGCTCGATGCGCTCCTTCTCGCTCTTGCCGCTCGAGTCGAAAAGGCACACCTCCACCTTGGTCGCGGCGGAGGAGAACAGGGCGAAATTGACGCCTTTGCCGTCCCAGGTCGCCCCTCGGGGATGCGGCAGACCTTCCTTCACGGCCATCGCGGTCAGACAGTGAGGGCCGCGGAAGGTGGCGGGAATGGGCTCATCGGCCCATTCCGCCTGAACCAATGCTACTTAGCTAGCTAGCAGGAGCCGAGCGAGCGCTCCCAGGTGCCGCCGCGGCAGCGATACGCCGCGCCGTTCTGGCACGCCATCGCGCCGTCGGAGTACTGGCCCGAGCCGTAGATGCAGCCGGCCGGAACCGCGGTTGAGCCGGCGGCAGGCGCGATCACCGCGGCAGGCGCGGGCTGGATCACCGTGGGACGCTCGACGATCGTTTCTCTGTGGCCGCAGGCCGCGAGCAGGGAGAGAGCCGACAGGGACAGTGCAATAGTCGTTAACCGCATGAAAGACCTCCTTTTAGACGGGAGCCGGTTGCGGCCCCACCGCCTACGGATGCAGCAATTTATGGTCCCGACGGACTACGGTCAGCTGCAGAGAACGATGTTCGCGAACTCGATCAGCATTCCGGGCTTCAGGTAGGCGGAGAACGCCGCCCCGGTGACGAACGCGAGCGCGGCGACCAGCGCCGCCTTAAGCCACAGCCGGCGCATGTGTCGCGCGCTCCGCGAGCGGCTTCTCGTTCACCGGCAGGTTGATGAGCGCGGCGAAGACGCTCAGGCCGATCGACGCCATGAAGGCACCGGAGTACGAACCGGTGGTGTCGTAGAGATGCCCGGCCAGCCACACGCCGACGAAGCTGCCGATCTGGTGGCCGAAGAACACGATCGAGGCGAGCATCGCGGCGTAGCGCATGCCGAAGATCTGGCCGACGAGCCCGTTGGTGAGCGGCACGGTGCCCAGCCATAGCAGGCCGATGCCGCAGGCGAAGGTATAGAGCACGACTGGTGTCAGCGGCAGGAACACCAGCATCGCGATCAGCACGCCGCGGATCGAGTAGATCGTCGAGAGCAGGTATTTCTTGCTGAAGCGTCCGCCGAGCCACCCGGCGCTCAGCGTGCCGACGATGTTGAACAGACCAATGAGCGCGAGCGCCGTCATGCCGTGCTCCGCCTTGAGGCCGGCGTCAGTGACGAACGACGGCAGGTGCACCGTCAGCATGGCGATGTGGAAGCCGCAGACGAAGTAGCCCCAGAAGAGGAGATGGAAGCCCTTCTCGCGCATCGCCTCGCGCAAGGCCTCGGCGATCGATTGCGGCTGCCCTCCCATCGCCGCGGGCTTGCCGGCGAGCGGCGCCGCGAGCGGGATCACCAGCGCCACGACGCCGGCGAGGGCGAAGAGCGCGGCGTGCCAGCCGAAGCTCGAGATCATGAACTGGGTGAGCGGCAGCAGGGCGAACTGGCCGAACGATCCAGCCGAAGTGGCGACGCCCATGACGAAGCTGCGCTTCTCGGGCGCCACGGCGCGGCCGATGATCGCGAGGATGATGCCGAACGACGCGCCGCCGAGCGCCATGCCGAGCAGGAAGCCGCAGTTGAGGTACATGCCCACGGGCGTGCTGATCACCGACATGCCGATCAGGCCGAGCGCATAGCAGATGGCCGCGCCGACGATCACGCGCCCCGGACCGTAGCGGTCGGCGATGCCGCCTGCGACCGCGCCGAGCGCGCCCCAGGCGAGGTTCTGCAGCGCCATGGAGAGCGAGAACACTTCCCTGCCCCAGCCGTACTCGAGGCTCATCGGCTGCAGGAACAGGCCGAAGCCCGCGCGCACGCCGAAGGTGATGGTCATGATGATGCAGCCGCAGGCGACGATCAGTGCCGGCGTGCGAAGCGATGCCAGTTTCATGCCCTGCAGTTTACGGCATCGCCTGCGTGCCGATTACGCAGGTCTCGCATGCGGAGCGATCATTCAAATCTTCTCGACCTGCGGCAGGTTGCAGGCAAGGATCGCCTTGCGCAGCACCTCGATCGCCTCGGGGCGCGGAAAGCTGCGGCGCCAGGCGAGGCCGACCGTGCGCGTCGGCGCCGGTCGGGCGAAGGGCAGGATGCGGATCAGGTCGCTCGCGGTGCCCGGCGTCATCGAGGTGGAAGGCAGCACGGTCACCCCGACTCCGCTCGCCACCATCTGGCGGATCGTCTCGAGCGAGCCGCCTTCGACGGTGCGCGCGAGCGGGCCTTTCGTCCGCGTATGGCAGATCTCGAGCACCTGGTCGCGGAAGCAGTGGCCTTCGCCCAGCAGCAGCAGGCTCTCGCGCGACAGCTCCTCGGAGCTGATGCGCTTGCGATCCTCCCAGGCGTGACCCTTCGGCACCGCGACAAGGAACGGCTCGTCGTACAGCGCCCGCGTCGCGATGCCGGGCTCGGTGAAAGGCAGCGCGATCAGGATCACGTCGACTTCGCCGCTCTTCAGCGACTCGGCGAGGTTGTGCGTGAAGTTCTCGTGAAGGAGCAGCGGCATGTTTGGCGCAGTGCGCCGCAGGATCGGGATCAGCTTCGGCAGCAGGTACGGGCCGATGGTGTAGATCGCGCCCAGGCGCAGCGGCCCCGTGAGCGGGTCGCGCCCGGCGGCGGCGATCTCGCGCACGCGCGCCGCCTCCTCGAGCACGCGCTGCGCCTGCGCGACGATCTTCTGCCCGGCGGGGGTGACCGTCACCTCGCCCGGGCCGCGCTCGAAGAGCGCCAGGCCGAGCTCCTCCTCCAGCTTCTTCACCGCCACCGAGAGCGTCGGCTGCGAGACGAAGCAGGTTTGCGCTGCGCGGCCGAAGTGCCGCTCGCGCGCCACGGCGACGACGTAGCGCAGCTCCGTCAGGGTCATTTCTTCGAGAGGAAGTACAGCGGGATGCCCGCCACCATGACGAGCAGGCCGGCAAGCACGGCGGTGCCGAACTTCGGCCCGAACTGCGGATTCATGATGTAGCTGACGCTCTTGTAGAGCATGAAGGCGCACATCGCGCAGAACGCCGCGGTGGTCAGCGGATAGAACGGCACGCGGAACGGCGCGGTCGGGCCTTCGCGCCGGCGCAGCACCACGAGGCTGAGGCCGGTGAGCAGGAAGAACGTCCAGAATACCGGCGCGGTGTAGGCGACCATCGATTCGAAGCCGTCCGGCGTGAGCGATCCCGCGCCGACGAGCACGAGTGCGACGATCCCCTGCAGCACCAATGCGTTCGCCGGCGTGCTGCCCGCCTCGCGCCAGTTGCCCAGCGCCGAGAAGAGGGGGAAGTCCCGCCCGAGGGCGTAGTTGGTGCGCGCGCCAGTGAAGATGGCCGCGTTGATCGTCGTCAGCGCGGAGACGCAGACGATGAGCGCGAGCGCCACCGCGCCCTTGTCTCCCGCCACCATGCGCATCAGGTCGGCGCCGACCGCCTTCGAGTCGCGCACGCCCTGCAAGCCGAGCGCAGCGACGTAGCCGATGTTGACCACCACGTAGAGCGCGGTGACGGCGACGATGCCGAGCACCAGGATCCTGGTCATGTTGCGCGCCGCGTCGCGTACCTCCCCGCCGAGGTACGCGGCTTCGTTCCAGCCGCCGTAGGTGAAAAGCACGAACAGCAGCGCGAGGTCGAGCGCCCCGCCCGCGGGCGCGCTGGCCGGCGCCGGCTTGCCGCCCACGACGATGCCTGCCACGGCCAGCCCGAGCAGGCTCGCGATCAGGATCGTCTCCAGCACCTTCTGCAGGGTCTTGGTCTGCAGCGTGCCGGCGAGGTTGAGGGCGGTGAGCGCGATCACGCTCAGGCCGGCATAGATCGCCGAGCTGCGCTCGCCGAGGCTCACGATCTGCGAGGCGTAGTCGCCGAAGACGAACGCGACGGCCGCGATCGCGCCGGTCTGGATCACCGTCATGCGCGACCAGGCGAAAAGGAACGCGGCGCCGCTGCCGAAGCCGCGGCGCAGGAAGGTGTACTCGCCGCCGGTGCCCGGATGCCGCGCCGCGAGCTCTGCGTAGACGAGCGCGCCGCAGAGCGAGATGAGACCGCCGAACAGCCAGACGAGGATGAACTGCGCCGCGCTCGAGGTATTGCCGGCGACCATCGAGGGCGCCTTGAAGATGCCCACGCCGATCACCATCCCCACCATGAGGAAGGTGCCGTCGGCGACGGAGAGCAGCGGCCGGGGCGCGGCGCTCACTTGGTTCTCGTCGCCTGCCAGGGCAGCTTCTTCACCTGGCTTCCATCCGAGATCGTCAGCTCGCCGGCGATGCGCTCGCCCTCGACGCGGCCGACGAAGAGATGGTGCCAGGCGTGGCCGCCGACCAGCCCCGTCACCACCAGCTTGATCTCGTCGCCGCGCAGCCGGCTCGCGCGCACGAGCTGGTCGCGCCCTTCGGCGCTGGCGCGCACCTCGAGCAATTGGTAGCGCTGCGCGAGCGCGAAGCGCCAGCGGCCGCCGTGCGCGCCGAGCTCGCTCGTCCACTCGCCCGCGGCGTTCGCCGGCACGATCCACAGCTCCACCTTCGAGAGCCCGCCCAGGCCGACGGACTTCTCCGGCGCGCGCATCTCGAGCTTCTCGTCCGGCGGCCAGTCGCCGATGCCGCCGTCGTGCGAAACGATGCGCGTGCCCGGCTTGAGCGCGAGCAGCTTCGGCATCAGCTTGGCGTTGAAGTCCGGCAGCAGGTACATCGTGATCACGCTCGCCTTCGACAGGTCGGTATCGAAGATGTCGCGCGTCTCGAAGCGCGCGCGCGCGGACACGCCGGCCTTGCGCGCGTTCTCGGTCGCCGCCTTCACCAGGCCAGGATCGAGATCGACGCCCAGGCCTCGCGCGCCGCGCTTCGCCGCCTCGATGACGATCCGCCCGTCGCCCGAGCCCAGGTCGATGACGTTGTCCGCGGCGCCGACCTCCGCCATGCGCAGCATGCGCTCGACGATCTCCATCGGCGTGACCACGTACGGCACCGTGCCGTCGTCCCAGGCCCAGGCCTGGTTCTGCGCCGACGCGGGCAATACGAAAGCGACCAAAGCGAAAAGCGCTGCTCTCAAGGAATGGATCTCGTGGACTGACCTTGGAGTGCAAATGGTACCGGACTACTCGACTTACAATGTCGCCGACGCCCCGGTAGCTCAGTGGATAGAGCGGCCCCCTCCTAAGGGGCAGGTCGCACGTTCGATTCGTGTCCGGGGTGCCAGCAGCACCCACGGCGGCGTCAACGGTGGCCGGACGGGAACGAACGGCGCGGGCCTCCAGCACTATTTCACGGTCCGGGAACCTTTGTGCGCTTTGACTTTGCGTCCTCTGTGGAAGCGGCGTACAGTCCGGCTCCATGAAGGCCAGCACGATAACCATAGTCCTCGCCCTCGCATCGCTCGCCGGCGGCTGCACTACCGTCGAGATGAAGCAGATGGGAACCGAGACGCTGCGCAACGCCCAGGGCCATGTCATCGGCCAGAAGGAAGTGCTGTGCGATTGCAGGAACGGGGAGCGCATCACGCGCGCGACGCTGTTCAGCCCCCGCTTCGACGAGCAAGGCACGCTGGTCGGCTACGAAGAGAAGATCGGCCGCGGCGACGTGGTGCTGCGCGACCTGAACGGCCGGCGCATCGGCAGCCGCTGGATCGATGTGCGCAGCCGCGCCAACAACCCGCATACCAAGGGCCTTACGATCATCGTCTACTCGCAGCCCGCGGGCACCGCCCGGATCGGCGCGACGACGATGGACGAGCTGGTCAGCCTCGCCGGTCTTTCGCCCCAGCTTTAGCCGCTTGGCTAGCT
>WNFL01443244.1_pt1 | contig 16907 bp, 20 predicted proteins | sample 5400361 | NCBI WGS metagenome assembly WNFL01 (sample SAMN13153351, study PRJNA577476) | soil metagenome | isolation source: 40 cm soil on Douglas fir-dominated hillslope | place: USA:California | collected 2013-09-17 | reverse complement strand
CCCTTTCCATGGAGCAACGACGTCCACGCGAAGGTGATCAGCTACCTGGCGAGCCTGCACCCGAAGGTGATCCTGTTCGACGTCATGCTCGACCATTCGGACGCGGGCAACGCGCACCTGGCGTAGGCGATCGCCGATGCCGGGAACGTCGTGCTCGTATGCACCGCAGATGACGCCCCCCTCCCGATGTTCGCGAGTGCAGCGGCGGCTGTGGCCGGGCGCGAGCTTGGAGTGCCCGATCCGGCCAACGCGGTGAGAGGCGTCCCGATTCGAATCGCGAAGTCGTGCCCCGACAATCCGAGCGGACTACCTGCGTTCGTGCAGGCCCTGCGCATCGCCAATGGCACCAACGAACTTCTGACGACCAGGGGAAATGAGGCTCAATTAGGACCACACACCATTCCGCTCGTGAACAACGAGATGCTGATCAACTTCACCAACGGCAAGAGCCCGACCTGCGGCTACTTTCTCGCGTTCAACAAGCGCTGCCCCGCAACGGGTCTGATCACGGGTCACATCGTGGTCGTCGGCATCAAGCTCGTCGACGCCGACGACGTTTACTCGCAGGCCGTCAGCTTCGGCCACGATCAGACCTTCTGCCCGACCAGCCGGCCCAAATGCATGGTTCCCAACCAGAACTACGGCTACCGGATCATGGGCGACGCGATCTCGACAGTGCTCGCGGATCGCTACGTCAGGCCGCAGCCCGACTCGTCGGATCTGCTCGCCACACTGCTGATGGGGACCCTGATCGGAGCCGCTGTCTACCTGCTGTCCTTTCGGCTGGCGGTGCTCGTAACGGCTGTGGTTCTCGCCGCCTACGCCTTGCTCGCCATCCTTCTCGGCGCTTCAGGTTTTCTGGCGGATCCCATCTATACGCCCGTCGCGATCGTCCTGGCGGCAGGCTTCTCGCTGGCCGCGCGCTACGTGCTCGTCGAGCGCGAGCGCCGCAAGGTGGAGCGCATCTTCGGGCACTGGGTCGACCCGCGGATCGCGCAGCAGCTCGCCGCGTCGCGATCGGTGGAGGACATCATCTCGAAGGGCGAGCGCCGGGATATCACCCTGCTGTTCGTCGACATCCGCGGGTTCACCGCTCTGTCCGAGGGGATGTCGGCCGAGGACGTGCAGGCGGTCATCCACGAATACCTCGACGACATGAGCACGCTGATCCTCAAATGGGACGGGACGATCGACAAGTACGTGGGCGACGAGATCGTGGCTCTGTGGAATGCACCGGTCGCGCAGCCGGAACACGCCTGCTCGCGGTCCGGTGCGCGTACGACCTGGTGAACCATGCGCCGATCCTCGAAGCCAGGCTCGCAGCAAAAGGGCTGCCTCCCGTCAGCTGGGGCATTGGCGTGAACACGGGGCCGGCGGTCGTCGGCAACATGGGCAGCAAAGACAGACTTCAGTACACGGCGCTGGGCGACACGGTGAACACGGCGTCCCGCTTCTGTGGCGCTGCGCCCGCGTTCAACCTGCTGATCGGGTTGACCACTTTCCAGGCGTGCTCGGATTTCATCGCCGTCGACGAGATGCCCGGCCTGCAGCTCAAGGGCAAATCCGCGGAGACGTTCCGGTTGTTCAACGTGACCGCGATCAGGCAGGACAAAGCGTCGCCGTGGGTGGAGTTTCCGACTGCCTCGGCGATGAGCAGCTACTCGGAACACCGGAGGCGATTGTGACGATCGCCCAGGCGGCCGAGCTCATCGGGAGCGCGCGCCACGGCCTGGCGCTGACCGGCGCAGGCGTATCGGCGGAAAGCGGCATCCCGACGTTCCGCGGCGAGGGTGGCCTGTGGACCCAGTACGACCCGATCAAGGTCGCCTCGATCGAGTACTTCATGGCCGACCCGAGCGCTTACTGGAGGGTGTGGAGGGATCGCGGCCGGGTCGCGCTGGCGGCCCGGCCGGACTCCGGCCACCATGCGCTCGCGGCGCTCGAGGCCTCGGGCCGCCTGGCCGCCGTCGTGACGCAGAACACCGACGGGCTGCACCAGGATTCCGGCAGCCGGAGAGTCATCGAGATCCACGGCTCCAGCCGCACCGTCCAGTGCCTCGACTGCGGTCACACCGAAGCGCGGGGTGACGTCCAGGCACGTCTGGACGTGGAGATGCCGCCGCGGTGCAAGGTCTGCGGAGGAACTTATCTCAAACCCACGGTGGTGCTGTTCGGTGAGCCGATGCCGCGGGCGGCGATCCAGCAAGCCTTCGCGCTGGCGCGCGAGACAGACGTGATGCTGGTCGTGGGTTCTTCCCTGGTCGTCTACCCTGCAGCCGACGTGCCGCTGGTCGCGCTCAGGTCCGGCGCCCGGCTCATCGTGATCAACGCCGAGCCGACTCCGCTCGATGAGCTGGCGGCGGTGGTCGTGCGGGGCAAGTCGGGCGAGGTCCTGCCGGAGATCGTCGAGCTCATAGGTGAGTGACGCTGCCGAACGTCACGCGGATGCCATCGACGATGAGCTCGCCTCCAGGCCCGATGTCCTCGGCCGTGCCCTCGATCACGTGCTCCCCCTGGTCGACGCGAACTCGCCTGCCCAACGTATCGGACAGCGCCCTCCAGAGCGTGAGCACGTCGTCGAGATCCGCTGAGGCCCATCGGTCCAGCTCGACACGCAGCCTCTCCAGCAGCGGTTCGCGCTCCTGGTTCAACTTCGCCGCGCCCGGCGGCGCCCAGGTCAGGTTGATGCCGATACCGCAGATGGCCGTGGTCGGAGTGACCTCGACCAGAATTCCGCCGACCTTGGCGCCGTTCAGGAGCAGATCGTTGGGCCACTTGAGCCGGACACCGCCTCCGCATGCCTGGGCGGCCGCGACGCCTGCCGCCAGGCTCAGGACGGGGTTCGGGAGGAGCACGAACGAAGCGAGCAGCGCGGTACCTGGAGGCGACTCCCACCGCCGGTCGAGCCGGCCGCGGCCCGCCGTCTGATGATCCGCGACCACGACCGAGCCGATCGGTAGCGGGCGCGCGACGTCCTGCGTCGAGTTCACCGACTTGCGCCTCACGACCCTGCGGCTTGGCTGGCCCACGCGCCGGTAAGCTAACAGCAGGATGAGGCTCCACCGCGCAATCACGCTCGTCGTGATGATGCTTCTGGCCGCCGGCCTGGTCGTTCTCATGGTCGCGGGAGCCATCCGGAGCTTCGACAGCCGCAGCCTTGTCGCGCTGGCCGTGGTGGTCGTCGTCAGCGCGATCAGCGGAGTGGCCTTCAGCTGGGGGCGGTATTACCGGCGCGTTCCCCGCCCCGATCGCTAACGATGCTGCGACTGGGCTATAAGGCCTCGGCCGAACAATTCGGCCCTCGTCAGCTGCTCGATTTCGCCATCGCCGCCGAAAACAACGGATTCGAAAGCGTTTTCGTCAGCGATCACTTTCAACCGTGGCGACATTCGGACGGCCACGCGCCGTTTGCGATCGCGTGGCTCGCCGCCACGGGCGAGCGGACAAAGCACGTTGCGCTCGGCACGTCTGTCGCAACACCGACCTTTCGATATCACCCGGCGATCGTTGCGCAAGCGTTTGGCACCCTGGGGACGCTGTTCCCGCGCCGGGTCATCCTCGGCGTCGGCACAGGTGAGCACTTGAACGAAGGGGCGCTCGGCATCCCGTGGCCGGACAACAAAGAGCGCTTCGCCAGGCTGCGCGAGGCGGTCAAGCTGATCCGGATTTTGTGGACCGAGCAGTCGGTGACCTTCGACGGCGAGTACTACCACACGCGCAACGCGACGATCTACGACCACCCTGATGAGCCGATTCCGATTTACGTGAGCGCGGGAGGTCCGCAGGTGGCGAAGTACGCCGGACGAGTGGGGGATGGGCTCATCTGCACGTCGGGCAAGGGAATGGAGCTTTACGCGGAGCGGTTGCTCCCCTCGTTCGCGGATGGGGCTCGAGAATCAGGTCGTGACGCAGGCCGGCTCGATCGGATGATCGAGGTCAAGGTGTCTTATGACACGGATCGTGCGCGCGCTATGGAAGACACGAAGATCTGGGCCGCTCTCACGCTGCCGGCCGAGGCGAAGGCCGGCATAGACGATCCGCGCGAGATGGAACGGCTGGCGCGCGGCGTGGAGGATGTCGCGCATCGGCGCTGGCTCGTTTCGAACGACCCGGACGAGCACATCGAGCAATTGAAGCCCTACATCGAGCTGGGGTTCAATCACCTGGTCTTCCATGCGCCGGGCGACGACCAGCTGCGCTTCCTCGAGCTGTACGGCAAACAGATCCTCCCGCGAATGCGGAAACAGTGGGGTTAGCCGTGTCAACTTGGGTGATCGTGCTGATCAAGGACTTCAATTCCGCCAAGCAGCGGCTGCAGCCGGCGCTTGGGCCGAAAGCTCGACGGGAACTTGCTCGCCGCAATGCCCAGCTGGCTGTCCGGGCAGCGGCGGCCGGCGACCGGGTGCTGGTGGTGGCCGGCAGCGAGGAGGTCGCCTCGCTGGCGGCGGGTTGGGGGGCGGACGTGCTCGCAGAGCCGCGGCAAGAGGGCCAGAACGTGGCCGCGGCGCGTGGAATCGCAAAAGCGGTGGAGGGCGGCGCCGGCGCGGTGCTGCTCCTGTCCAGTGACCTTCCCCTGGTCACAACCGACGCCGTCCGTGACGTGCTCGACTCAGCCGCGCGGCTCGACGCCCCGGTGGCTGTGGCGGTGCCGGCCGTCGGGCGGGGTGGCACCAATGCCCTGTACCTTCGCCCCCCACATGCGATCACCCTTCATTTCGGTACAGACTCGCTCGCCAAGTTCCGGCAGGAGGCTCAGAGTCGCGGCGTCGAATTCGTGGTTCATCATTCCGACGCCATGGCGCTCGACCTGGACGAGCCTGGCGACCTGGCGCGGTTGCGGCGTGCGGTGTGACGCGGCTCGAACTCATCGCGGTGGAGGGCCTGCCTGAGGTCCGGCCGGGCGACGACCTCGGCGAGCTGATCAGCTCCAGATCCAGGCTCGAAACGGGCGACGTGATCGTCGTGGCGCAGAAGGTGGTGTCGAAGTCCGAGGGGCGCCTCGTCAGCCTGCGCACCGTGAAGGCGAGCGACGAGGCTGTGTCAATCGCATCGCGACTGGTGGCGTCGCCCGACCCTCGCATGGTGCAGGTGGTGCTTGACGAGAGCGTTCGCGTGCTTCGGTCGGAGCGAGCTCTCATCACCGAGACCCGGCACGGGTTCGTGTGCGCCAACGGCGGCGTGGACCACTCCAACGTCCCGGGCGACGATGAGCTGACGCTCCTGCCTGAGGATCCGGACGCCAGCGCGAGCCGGCTCCGCGGCCGGCTGAAGGAGCTGGCCGGGGTCGACGCAGGGGTGATCGTCTCCGACACCTTCGGACGGCCCTGGAGGCTTGGGATCGTCAACGTCGCACTTGGCGTCGCGGGCCTTCCCGCCGTGCTCGACCTGCGCGGCAGCCTCGACGACGTGGGCAAGCCGCTCCAGGCGACCGTGCTTGCGATCGCGGACGAGCTGGCGGCGGCTGCGGGGCTTGTCATGGGCAAGACGAAACGGGCTCCGGTCGTCATCATCCGGGGCCTAGCGCTGGAAGGTCGGGGCACCGGCCGAGATCTGATCCGGCCTGCGGCGGAGGACCTCTTCCGCTGAGGACCGTGATCCTGGCCGGTGGAACCGGCGGCGCCAAGCTCGCCGCCGCGATGCAGCCTCTGCTGCCGCCGGGGCATCTCACGATCATCGCAAACACCGCGGACGACGACGAGTTCTGGGGTCATCTCGTCGAACCGGACCTGGATGCGGTGATCTACCGGCTGGCCGGAGTGTTCAACGACGAAGCCGGATACGGCGTGAAGGACGATTCCTTCCACGTGCTCGATGCCCTTTCCAGGCTCGGCGAGCCCGCATGGTTTCGCATCGGTGACGGGGACTTCGCGACGCATGTCCTGCGCACGGAAATGCTGGGCCGCGGGTGCACGCTCACAGAGTCCGCGTTGGCTTTGTGCGACCGCTTTGGCCTGGTTACACGGGTTCTGCCCATGACCAACGACCGCGTGAGGACGCGATTTTTCACTGAGGCCGGAGAGTTTTCCTTCCAGGAGTATTTCGTGCGGGAAAGGCTCCGGCCTGTTTTGCGCAGGATCGAGCTGGCGGGCATCGAGTCCGCGAGGCCGACCGGCGAAGTCGTCTCTGCCCTGGATGAATCGGACCTCGTAATCATCGGGCCGTCCAATCCGCTGATCTCGATTGCTCCGATCCTCAAAGTCCTCGGAGCGCACGTTCCCCGTGAGCGCACCGTGGCGGTCACGCCGATCGTTCGGGGCGCGTCGCTGAAGGGGCCGACGGTTGAGATGATGCGAGCAGTCGGTCCCCAACCAACTCCGGTCGAGGTGGCGCGGATGTATCGAGACGCCGCCGCAGCCTTCGTGCTTGACACTCGTGACGCAGAGCTGAAGGCGGACATTGATGACATCGGATTCCGGACGCTCGTTCTCGATACGGTGATGGCCGACGGTGGCGGTGCCCTCGCGGGCAGGATCCTCGAGGCGTTTACTTAGCGGGCGAGCCGGCCAGAATGATCAGGACGCCGATCAACACCGCGACAAGTCCCACGACGAGGACCGCGTACTGAGCGATGGCCACCGTCTGGCCCGGCGTTCGGATCACTCCCTCGTCATCGTCGGGCTCCTCGCCCGGCGCGTTACCGGAAGCGAGCTGCCAGCCGCCGGCTGGAGCGGCTTCCTGGTCCTTGCCTTTCTTCTTTTTCTTCGGTTCAGCCTCCCCGGTTCTGGCCGACTCCTTGGCCGCTTCGCCCACGACCGACCACGCAGCCGGGGCGGCGGCGGCCGCGGCGGGGCGGACGGGCTCCAGCGGGGTTACCGGCTCAGGCGGCCTCTCGTATGGGGCGGGTGGCGGGGCCGGCGCAGGCGCCCAGACCTCCTCGCTCGGGGCGGGCTCGAAGGCGGGTGGAGGCGCCGGAGCCGCAAACGGCTCAGATGGCGGGGCGATGGGCCCGACGTCCCACGGCGAGCTCGAGGGGGCGTCGGAGCTTCCCCTTCCAACTTGAGCAGGCGCGGCCGGAGGGGGCTCGTAAGCCGAAGCTTCGTATGTGGCGGAGGGCGCCTGAGTGCCGAACGGGGACGCCCCCGCGGACGCCGTCGCGGTCTCTTCCGGCTTCTCCGTCCTCCCATGAGGTGCCAGCGTGCGCTGCCTCGCGGCCCGAACTTTGTGCTCGATCTGGGACCGGCGAGCGGAATACATCGAGCGCTTGTCGACCGACTTCCGGCGCAGGACGAAGAAGATCGCCATGATGCCGATCAGGGCAGACCCGGCGCCGACTGCAATAGCTACAGGCATCAGGCGCCGATTATCGGCGATCGGTGCATATGTGACAATCGCCGCCGTGGCCCTCTACGACCGGATTCAGGCTGAGCTGGTCGAATCACGAAGGCGGCGCGACAGCGTCACCCTGGACACGCTCTCGCTTTTGAAGAGCGAATTGGTGAAGGCGAGCAAGGAAACCGCGGCGGGCGGAACGATCGACGACGAGCTCGTGGTGCGCCTCGCGCGCAAAGAGGTCAAACGGCGCGAGGAGGCGATCGATGTGTACCGCAAGGCGGGTCGCGCGGACTCTGCGCAGCGCGAGGAAGCGGAGATGGCTGTGCTGAAATTGTTCCTTCCCGCGACGATGAGCGATAAGGACGTGGAAGCCGAGGTCGCCGCTGTCATCGCCGAGCTCAAGCCCGAAGGCCCGAAGGGTTTTGGGCTTGTGATGAAGGCCGCGACCGCGAGGCTCGCGGGCCGGGCCGAGGGCGCGCAGGTCGCGGCCGCGGCGCGCAAGCTCCTTGGCACCTAAGACCACCGGGAAAGCCAAGAAGTCGTGGATGTCGCCTCCGCCTCCGCGGGGAGCGAAGAAGCGAGCGCTGCTTACGGTCGAGCGGCTGCGTGACCTGTATCCGGCGGTCACTGAGCTCGCGCACCATGATCCCTTCCAGCTCGTGATCGCGACGATCCTTTCGGCGCAGACGACCGATCGGTCCGTGAACCTGGTCACACCGGAGCTGTTCCAGCGCTATCCGACGGCCGCCGACCTCGCGGCGGCCGACCCTGCCGAGGTCGAGCAGCTGATCAAACCTACCGGGTTCTTCAGGCTCAAGACGCGCCGCATCATCGACGCGAGCGCGAAGATCGTGGAGCTGTTCGGCGGCGCGGTGCCGCCGACCCTGGACGAGCTGGTCAGGATCCCGGGGATCGGCCGCAAGACGGCAAACGTCATCCTCGGGGTGGGGTTCAACGTGCCGGGTTTTGCGGTCGACACCCACGTCACTCGATTGACCAACTTGCTTGGCCTGGTGGCGACTCGCGACCCGGTGAAGATCGAGCGGCAGGTGTGCGCGATGGTCCCGAAAGAGGAGTGGACCGGGATGTCGCTCCGGCTGATCCTGCATGGGCGCCGGATCTGCATCGCCCGCCGGCCGCGGTGCGAGGAGTTCGGGCCCGAAAAAAAGCAGTCTGACCGCGGGCCCACCCTCCTCCCGACCGGTCCCACCCCCACCGGCACGCCTTGGGCAAGCAAATCACTTGATCCCGAGGGTCACAACCCAGCTTGTTAAGAGCGAACATTTGTTCTAGCATGTCCCAATGGAAGCGCCCGAGCCCCGGCTCGCTGACGTTGAGTATCTGGAGGTTCAGTGCAAGTCCGCCCTGAACCCGGTCAAGGGCATGGGCTTCGCCTGGTCGCTCAACCCCTACACGGGCTGCGAGCACCGCTGCGCGTTCTGCTACGTCCGCGCCTTCGAGCTTCGCGCGGACCGGCCCTCGGACGATCGCTACGGGCGCGCGATTCGGGTGAAGATCAACGTGGCGGGTGTGCTGCGGGGCGAGCTGTCGCGAAAGTCCTGGCGCAAAGAGACCGTGGTGATCGGCGCGGCCACCGATCCCTACCAACCCGCGGAGGGCCGCTACAAGCTGACCCGGCAGTGCCTGCAGGTGCTCCGCGACTTCTCCAATCCCGCCGGCATGATCACACGCGGACCGATGATCGTCCGGGACCTCGACGTCCTGACCGACCTCGCGCGCCGCGCGAACCTGCACATCACGTTCAGCATCCCCACCGTCGACGACGAGGTCTGGCGCCGGACGGAGCCGGGCACCGCACACCCGAGGCAGCGGCTGCGCGCGATCGAGAAGCTGGTCGCCGCCGGGATCGACGTGGGCGTCGGGATGGCCCCGATCCTGCCCGGGCTGTCTGACCGGCCCGACCGGCTCGAAGCAGTTATCAAAGCCGCGCGCGCCGCGGGCGCCACCGGCCTTTGGGCGGGAATGCTTCACCTCAAGGATGGAACCCGAGAGCACTTCATGGGCGTCCTGGCCAGGCATTGGCCCGAGCTTGTGCCTCGCTACGAGCAGGCCTACCGCGACCGCGCCTACCTTCCACCGGCCTTTGGCGAGCCGGCGATGAAGGCTGTATCCCGCCTGCGTTCGCTCCACGGAGTCTCCGACCGGCGCCGGGTCATCCTCAAACCTCCGCCAGAACCCGAACAGCTCTCGCTCCTGAACTAGGATTTCGGAGATGCGAAGTCCGATCGACGTGCTGGCCGGCCGCGTAGGCGGCTTCAAGAAGATGGAGATCGCCCGCCGGACGGTGCCGTGCTACAAGCACGTGATCGAGAAAGACGGAGAGAAGCTTTCCGTCTGCCTCTTGGTCGATTCGGGAAAGCTCTACAGGTTTCCGTTCGAGACTGCGAAGGGCATCCACGGCCTGGGCGTCAAGGCACGCTACCTGCGCGGCGAGATGGAGCACTTGCGGTTGCGCGAGTTCCAGCCAGGCCTGTGTCGTTATGTCGAAAGAGCCGACCAAGCCGTCTGAATCGCTCGTTCAGCAGCTGCTCACGGAGCGCCGCGAGCTGAAGGTGACCGTCGAGCGCCTGCGACTGGAGCTGGCCGAGGTCCAGACGACAGCCGGCGGCCCCGACCCTCGGGTGCGCGACCTGCAGGAGGAGATCGAGCGACTCAGGTACCAGCTCGCATCCGCGAGGGCCGAGGCGGGGCTGATGCGCGAAGAGCGCGACGAGCTGCGCGGGTAGAGAAAGGGCCCCGCCGCGGGCGGAGCCTTTGGATTGATGAGCTCGGGGACTACTTGACCGAGTTCGCCAGCTGATCGACGTAGTTGTTGATGTACGGGGCGATCAGGGGGGCCGGGATCCGCTGGCCGGTGCCCTGCACCGACTGAACCAAAAAGATGATCCAGTAGATGAAGCCGACCAGCCAGAGCGGAAAGACGAGAAGCTGCACGACCGGGATCAGGCCGACGATGAAGATGATGATCGACAGCCCTCCGAAGATGACGATCGAGTTGGCGGCGTTCCACTTGACGTCGGGATCGTCCTTTCCGACGAACAGGAAGATGAGTCCGCCGATCCACCCGAGAACGTAAGCGAGGATCGTATAGGTCTTCTTGTTGCTACCCGCAGCGCTCGGCGTTCCACCCATGGGTGCCGGTTGCGATGGGGGCGGGGGTGGCATCTCGGACATTGGCTATCTCTCCTCCTAGTGGCTGGCTGTTGCGGCCCGATTATGGGTGGAACGACCGGAAAACGCTATAGCCAGACCACGGTTCTTTGGAACTTGATCTGACCGCTAACACACTCTGCTAGGCTCGCGACGAGATGACCGATTCCGGTCAAACCCCGGAAACGCCGCCCGATTCGCCGAAAACAGGCGTACCTCCGTGGGCCCCGACCCCACAAGGACCCGCTGCCGAGAGCGCGCCGCACACGGCGGTAAATCTCCCCGCCTCCGGAGCACCCGCCGGCCCCTCGCCGGCCCCTTACGTCTCTGACGTCGCCGCCACGATGCGACTGATTCCCGTGCCGCCGCCATCGACTCCTCCTCCGCCGATCCCGACGATGATCGCGACCCCGCCGGCGCAACCCGGCGAGCGCTACATCGGCAAGTACCGGGTCAAGGGCGAGCTTGGCCGCGGTGGGATGGGAGCTGTTTACCTGGCCGAGCAGCCTGGTCTCGGCCGCGAGGTCGCGATCAAGGAGCTGATTCAGTCGGCCGCCACCGATCCGGTCGCCTTGAAGCGCTTTCTTCAGGAGGCCCAGGTCATGGCCCGGACCAGCCATCCCAACCTCGTGCAGGTGCACGACCTCGAGCTCACGGGCGAGGCGAACTACATCGTCCTCGAATTCGTGCGCGGCAAATCGCTGCGCGAATGGCTGAACCGAGGCCCGATCCCGCCGCCGCAGGTCTTCGCTGTCATGCACGGCGTGCTGCAGGCGCTCGACTACGCACACAAGCACGCCATCGTGCACCGGGACATGAAGCCTGAGAACGTCCTCCTATCGGAGGACGGCATGGTCAAGGTCGCCGACTTTGGAATCGCCCGGCTCACAGACGACACCGGTGTTGGAGGAACTGCGACCAAGACCGGCACCACTGTCGGCACTCCGCAATACATGTCGCCGGAGCAGGTGGCTTCGAGCAAGGTCGACGGCCGCAGCGATCTGTACTCGGCGGGGATCATGTTCTACGAGCTGGTGGCGGGCGAGGCACCCTTCACAGCCAACGAGTCCGACGGCCCGTTCACGCTGATGGCGAAGCACGTCCAGGCGCCGCCGAAGCCTCCGTCGCTTCACCGGCCTGGACTCGACATGGGGCTCGAGGAGTCGATCCTCAAGTCGATCTCGAAGCGGCCTGAGGACCGTTACCAGACCGGACAGGAATTCGATGACGCCATCTCCCGGATTGCCGATCGCCTTTTCCCAGGCTGGCAGCGCAGCCTCGAGCCCGGCGCAGACCTGTCGAAGATGGTTCCGGGCGCCACGCCCCAGCCGCTGGTGATGCCGGCCGCCCCGATCGGCATCGCCATCCAACAGCCGGCCATGGCCGTACCGCCACAGCCGGTCTACAACCCCGCACCGCCGGTCAAACCGGTGGTCAAGCAGTCGGCGGGATGTATGGGCGTGCTGCTCGCCGCGATGTCCGCCGTCGCGGTGATTGGCCTGCTAGCTACGCCGTTTCTGCACTAGTTCGGGGACGGGTCCTGGCTCGCCAGGACTTGCTCGGCCGCCTCGCCAACCAGGATGTCGGTCGACCCCGACTCGCCCGCCGCGATCACGCTCTGCTGCGTGTACTGCGACGTGAAGGTGTAGTGCGCCTGGGTCGCCATATCGGTCGGGAAGTGGACCCAGGGTGAAGTCGGTGTCTCCCGGATCGCGGTCACCTGGTAGATGCGGAACGTCGCGGCCGATTTGCCCTTGAGCTGGACGCCAGGCACCAGGTCGACCGCGATGTAGTCCTTGCACATGTCGTAGGTCTGCTGGCCGATGAGCAGGTGAAAGGCGGGCGCGTGGGCGCAGAAGCGCGCGGCCGTGTTGACCGTGTCTCCGAGCGCCGTGTACTGGAGGCGGCTGCGCGAGCCCATCATGCCGACGACCGCGGGTCCGGTGTTGACGCCAATGCCCCAGCGGATCGGCGGCAGGCCTTTGGCGATCAACCGCTGCTGAAGCTCGGGTGCGCGATTGACGAGGTCGTACGCGCAGCGCACCGCGAGCAGCGCATGGTTCTCCTGCGTGCGAGGCGCGTTCCAGAACGCGACGATCTCGTCGCCGACGTACTTGTCGACCGTTCCATCCCAGGTGAAGATGATCCCGCTCAGGTGGTCGAGGTACATCTGCACGACCTCGGTCACGTCGTGCGCGGCCATCGACTCCGACATCGACGTGAAGCCGCGGATGTCAACGAACAGCAGCGTGACGTCCCGCCGCTCGCCGCCTCGCATGATGTCGTCCACGCCTCCGCGCGACTTGGCCAGCTGCGCAACGATCTCAGGCTTGAGGTAAACCCCAAACAGCCGCGTCACCTTGCGCTTCTCGCGATCCTCGTACAGATATCGATAGGCGGTAACGCCCGAGTAGGTCAGGCCGATGGCGAGCCAGGGATGAAAGAGGTCGGGAATCACACCGGCATGGTCCGCAAGCGTCGCCATGCCGACGGCGAACACGACCAGCGCGACGGCCGCGCCCAGAAGGCCCCAAAGGACTGAGACGCGGGTTACCGCCAGCGCGGTCAGCAGGGCCAGCCCGAGGATGATCACGAACACCACAAGAGGGGGCTCGGGCGCCAGGAACTTCGGGTACGTAGTCACGTTCGGCGTGAACATCTGCGCCACGTTCGCGTGCATCTCGACGCCGGCCATCGGCGCGCCCGTCCCCGAGCCCGCGCCGGCGCTGGTGGTTGCCTGCACGCTGTCGTTGAAGCTCGTGAGGTAATACGCGCCGATCAGGATGAGGTTCCCCTTGATCTTGTCGGCGGAGACCTTGCCGGTATAGAGGTCACCAAAGGACACGTACTCCTTGGACTGATAGTTGCGCGGAGGGCCGAAGTAGTTGATCAGCGCCGACCCAGTGCTATCGACCTGCAGAGGTTGCTTCCACGTTGTTCCGAAAGTCGCCTGGCCGTTGGACTCCTGCAGCTGAGGTCCGTTCACGCCTTGAATGAGCCACGCGCGATAGGCCGCGAATCCGAGGGTGTTGATCACCGAGTCGGAGCACGCGCCGCTCGCGGCGCACGCCGGCTCCACGAACATCGGGATCCGGCGGAGGACGCCATCGGCATCCGGTTTTACATCGGTCGATGCGAGGATGACGTTGGGGTACGGCTGGCTGCATGGGGCGTTGGGATCGGAGCTGGCGTCCGCGCAGCGGAACATTCGAAGCGGGATCTCATCCACGCCCGGGCACGAAGTTCCCGGGTTGCCAAAGCACTGAACCATCTTTCCGTCGCCCGGCACCAGGTTGTCTCCCGCGTAGCCAAGAACCACCGGGATCGTGCTGCTTGCCAGCGCCTTGGCGAAGACGCTGTCGGTGAGCGGGTCGCGCTGGTCCGGAAAACCGATGTCGAATGCAACCACCGAGGCGCCGTCGTTTTCCAGCGTCTGAAGGACTTTGGCGTAGACGTCGCGCGGCACCGGGTACCGGCCAATGTCCTTCAGGCTCTGGTCGTCGATGCCGACGATAACGATGTTGGGGTCGGGGTTATCCCCCGGAACGAAGCGGTCTTCCGGGTGGACGGAGATGTTTGCGAGGCAGGCTCCGACGTGGGTGTCGCAGGCCACCTGTTGCGTGTAGAGCCAGTAGATCGCTCCGCTGAGCACGACGGCGATCACGACCGCTACCGCGGTCCGATAGGTGTACCAGTAGCGGATGTAGCGGCCCACGTGGAGGCACGGATCATATCTCCCCTGTGCCACGATCGGACCCATGACCGTGCGGGTGGGGATCGCGGGCTGGATCGACAAGTCCCTGATCGACTCCAGGCTCTTCTACCCACTCAACGTGAAGACCTCCGAGGAACGGCTGAACTTCTACGCCAGTCAGTTCTCCCTGGTCGAGGTCGACTCGACTTACTACGGCATGCCGAAGCCCGAGAACTCAGAGCTCTGGGTGGCGCGGACGCCGGAAGGTTTCACCTTCGACGTCAAGTCCTTCTCTCTGTTCACCAATCACCCCACCAAACCGATGGCGCTCCCCAAGGACATCCGGGACGAGCTGCCCGAGAAGCTGCGTGAAAAGAACATCTACCTCGAGCAGATGCCCGACGAGCTGCTCGACGAGTCCTGGGAGCGGTTTCGCGCAGCTCTTGAACCCCTCCGAGCCGCGGGAAAGCTCGGCGCCGTCTTCTTTCAGTTCCCTCCCTGGTTCCTGCCTTCATCGCGCTCGCTGGCCTATATCGAGCAAGTTCAGGAGCGCATGTTCGGTTTCCAGGTCGCAGTCGAATTCCGTAAGCCTGAGTGGCTGGACGCGCGTCACCTCGACGGGACGCTTGCATTCCTGCGCACCCGCGACATTCCTTATGTGGCCGTTGATGTCCCTCAGGGCCACAAGACGAGCATGCCGCCGGTGCACGAGGTCACGTCCACCAAGCTCGCGGTCGTCCGCTTTCACGGCCGCAACCACGAGACCTGGGACGTCAAGGGTGCCCCACCGAACCTCCGCTTCCGTCACGACTACAACGACCAGGAGCTGGCGGAGTGGGTGCCCCGAATCAAGGAGATGGAGCGCTCGGCCAAGCAGGTGCACGCGCTGATGAACAACAACTACTCGAACTATTCGGTCAAGAACGCCCAGCAGCTCGAAAGGCTGCTGGAGGCATGGCAAAAATAAGATCGAAGGCGACCTAGAATCCCGGACATGAAGGCTGCGTCGTACCAGGGCGAGAAGGCGGTCAAGGTGATCGACGTTCCGAAACCGAGCATCAGGAGCTCCAGGGACGCCCTGATCAGGATCACCCTTGGCGCGATTTGCGGCTCCGACCTCCACATCTATCACGGAAACGTTCCCTTCAGCCCCGGAGAGCTCATCGGTCATGAGTTCGTCGGTGTGGTCGAGGAGGTTGGTCCAGAAGTCCAGCGCTTCAAACCAGGGGATCGTGTCGTCTCCGCGTTTTACACATCCTGTGGTGTCTGCGCGCTCTGCAGAAAAGGCTGGTTCAGCCAGTGCGCCCACAAAGGGACGTTTGGTTTCGGTGAGGCCTATGGCGGCGGCCTGGGAGGCGCCCAGGCGGAGTTTGTCGTCGTCCCGCACGCGGACCACACGATGGAGCCGATCCCGGCCGGCATGAGTGACGAGCAGGCCATTTTTGTCGGCGACATACTGTCCACCGGGTTCTTTGCAGCCGAGCGCGCCGAGATCAGGCCTGGAGACGCTGTGGCGGTGATCGGCGCCGGGCCTGTCGGTCTGATGGCGACCATGTGCGCACAGCTCTTCGGTCCGGCGAAGGTTTTCGTCGTGGACATGGTCGAGGCCAGGCTCGAGATCGCTCAGCAGCTCGGCGGGATTCCCATCAACGCCGGGCAGGTGAACCCGATCGAGGCGATCGATGCTCTGACCGGCGATCTCGGCGCCGATTCCAGCATCGAAGCGGTAGGCGCCGCCGCATCGGTTGACACGGCGATCCGTTGTGTACGTGGCGGTGGGACGATTTCGATGGTTGGCGTGCCCAGCCAGTACACCGGCGATTTTCCCTATTACCCGATGTGGGAAAAGTCGCTCACATTCCGGTCCGGTGTGTGCAATGTCCGCGAATACATGCGTCCGCTCCTGGACCTCATCGCGGCGGGCCGTCTCAAGCCCGAGACGATCATCAGCCATCGTATGAAGCTCGACGACGTCGAGGAGGCCTATCGCATGTTCGACGCTCGCGAAGCCACCAAGATCGTTCTCACGCCGTGAGGCCGCGGGCGGCGCGCCGATTCGACGTGATCGTGGTCGGGTCGGGCTCGGGTGGCGGCGTTGTCGCCAGCCGGCTCAGCGAAGACCCGGCAGTCGAGGTTCTGCTCCTCGAGGCCGGTCCCGATCCGAAAGACGACGTCCCCGACGCCATTCGTTATGTGCGCCAAGGAAGCGGCGTCGACGGTTACGACTGGGATTACTTCGACCGGCAGACGCGCGGCGGGGTGCCTCGCGGCCGCATCCTCGGCGGCAGTTCGGCGGTCAACGCGTCTTTCGCCCTCCGGGGTCAGCCGCAGGACTACGACGGCTGGGCGGCGCTCGGCTTGCGGTCGTGGAGCTGGGAAAGCTGCCTGCCGTACTTCAATGACCGGCCGTACCACGGGCACTCGGGCCCGATTCACATCCAGCGGGAACCGCTCGACGAAATGCAGCAGATCGTTCGGGCGGCGAGCCTCGAGCTCGGGCACGCCGACCTGGACGACTTGAACCGGCCAGGCGCGATCGGCGTCGGGCCGTTGCCGAGGAACCTGAAAGAAGGCCAGCGGCAGAGCACGCTCCTGACCTACATCGCCGCGGCGCGATCACGTCCGAACCTGACCATCCTGGCGGACACGCTGGTCGACTCGCTCGTGATCACCGAGGGACGCGCGACGGGCGTCCGTCTCTACGGCGGCGATGTCATCGAAGGCAACAAGATCGTCCTGGCGGCAGGTGCGTACAACTCGCCTCAGATCC
>WNFL01209535.1_pt1 | contig 16913 bp, 10 predicted proteins | sample 5400361 | NCBI WGS metagenome assembly WNFL01 (sample SAMN13153351, study PRJNA577476) | soil metagenome | isolation source: 40 cm soil on Douglas fir-dominated hillslope | place: USA:California | collected 2013-09-17 | reverse complement strand
GCACGTTAAACTGTTTCAAGTGGCCCGGTAGAGTAACTGGTTAACTCGTCACCCTCTCAAGGTGAAGATTACGGGTTCGATTCCCGTCCGGGCTACCAAACCGTTTGCAGTTTTCTTCGACGCGGAATGACGTTGCGCCCCGATCTCTCCGCCGTGGATATTGTTACTGGATAATGTGGTGATGACAGCGGAAGAAGCGATTTCACCCTGACACAAAGGCAGGATGTTTCAGCTTCAAATCAGGTCTAGGAAAAACGAAAGCTCAAAATAGGACTCAGATTCTTTCCTGTGTAACGCTATCCAGCCCTTCACGTCTTCCAGTTCAACCTTCGGCATTTCGGAATGGTCGGCACTACGGTCAATCTGCGCGTGCAGTTTAGCCGCAAGAGCTTCTAGCTCGGGCGAATTCATTTCGTTAAGTATGCTCATGATTCGTGAGATGCTCGTAGCGCCGAAAAGTTTGGTCCAATTCCTCGTCCAAAACTGCCACCAACTCTGCCCGAATGCATTGGAGGTATGCCCAGCCGCTTGCTGCAACCTGCCGCAATTCGTGCCGCAAAACCGTCCATGATATATACGAAGGTTTAATAGACCATATCCTCCGGCAGTACCACGTCCCTACCAATGCATAATTGAAGCCCCCCCAACCTCGATGTTACTTTGACAATCGAAGTGAGTGGTTGCATCGTTAAAGGAGTAGGCCATGAAAATTCAACGAGCGGTTACAGGTCGACCCATGTGGCAGGTCAGTTTAAAAGCATCAATCCAACGTGGACAAAAGAGACTTAGGGCCATGTTGTGTGCGATCGCTTTAAAGCAGTGCGCGCCGTGCCAGGCACAAGTGTTCGGACGGGCGGCCTAGTCGTATCGCGCTAAAGACGGACTTGGCTGTCGCTAACTCTTGAACTTCTCACGCCTCTGGAATCTTCTCCGCAATCCGTTCTCCATCGCCTGCGTCGTTGCAAACCACACCAACCTCCCCGAAATCTCCACTCTGCCTCTGACAATCGGTTTTCAATTTCCTCTGCCTTGGATATTGCGCTCCTCGATAATGTTGTGATCACAGCAGAAGAAACGATTTCGCTTCAACCCGCTGCAAGCCGTTGTATCGTAGTGCTCTCAAGGAGCGCAAGCCAGCACCATGGCGAAAATTCGAATTCTCATTTCCCTTACCACGAGCGACAACGATTATCAGGTCGAGCAGGCGCAGTCTGCGGAGCAGGCCGCCGGCAAGCTGGGCGTGAGCGCGGAAATCATCTACGCGAATAACGATGCGATCAATCAGAGCACGCAAATCTTGCGAGCAATTCAGGCATCCCCGGAAGACCGGCCAAACGCCATCGTCTTTGAGCCTGTCGGCGGCACCGCTTTGCCCCAGGTCGCTCGCGCAGCGGCGGCTGCGGACATCGGATGGGCCGTGCTCAATCGCGATGCGAATTACATAGAGGATCTGCGCAAGACCTCGGCCGCCGCAATTTTTGCCATTAGCTCCGATCATGTGGAGATTGGCCGCATTCAGGGACGTCAATTCGCCGCCCTCTTGCCGCGTGGCGGAACGGTGCTCTACATTCAGGGCCCATCCGAAAATTCCGCGGCCAAGGAACGTACTCTGGGGATGCAGGAAACCAAGCCGGCAAACATCCAAATCATCGCATTGCGCGGCCAGTGGACCGAGGAGAGTGCCCAGCGCGCGGTGCGTTCGTGGCTCAAGCTGACTACCTCCCAGAAAACCGCGTTGGACCTCATAGCTTCCCAGGATGATTCTATGGCAATTGGCGCACGCAAGGCTTTCGAGGAGTTAACCAACGAATCCGACCGCGAGCGCTGGCTCAAGCTGCCGTTCACTGGTTGCGATGGCTTGCCAAAGACCGGGCAAGCTTGGGTGCGCAGCGGATTGCTGGCCGCGACCATTTTTGTTCCACCCAATGCCGGCCAGGCCATCGAAATGTTTGTGCAAGCCATTCAGCAGAAGAAGCATCCGCCAGAGCGCGTGTTCACTGTGCCCACCTCCATTCCTCCGCTCACATCCCTCAAGCCTGTGCGAATCACATAGCTCGTCTCTGCAAAAAGCGTCGTATAATGCCGCCCGGCAAATGCAGTCGCGTCACCGCTGAGGAGAGTGCATGAAGAGTTCGCGCAAATCGTCGAGCATCGATCGCCGGTCATTTCTGGCCGCGACCGGAACCGGTCTGCTGGCCGCGTCCATGCCGAATGTCGCCAAGGGCGCAAATTTGTCAGCGTCACACGCGGATTTGAGCTCTCCGGCCGGGGCTTCCGCGCAGGCCTCCACCGGTTCGCTGCGAAAGATTCCCATCGGTGTCTTCGATCCCGTATACGAAAAGCTCTCGCTCGACGAAATGCTGGATCGCGTCAGTGCCCTCGGCCTGGAAGCAATGGAAATCGGGACCGGAGGCTATCCCGGCACCGGGCACTGTCCAATTGACGAACTGCTCGCCGATCCCGGCAAAGCAAAAGCCTGGAAAAAGAAATTTGAAGATCGCGGCATACACGTTGCCACGCTGAGCTGTCACGGAAATCCAGTCCATCCTGACGAAAAGCATGCCGCGCGCGACCGCGAAAGTTTTCGGAAAACGGTTTTGCTTGCAGAGCGCCTGGACATCCGCGTCATCGTAGGATTTTCCGGCTGCCCCGGAGGCACGCCGGCAGACACGCAGCCCAACTGGATCACCTATCGCTGGCCGCCGGAATACGCGGAGATGCAAGACTGGCAGTGGAAAGAGAAAGTGATTCCGTATTGGAAGGAAGCCGCGAAATTCGCGCGCGAGCACGGCATACATCGCATCGCGCTCGAGATGCATCCGAATTTCGTAGTCTATAATCCACGCACGCTCATGAAACTCCGCGACGCCGTCGGCGAGGAAATCGGCGCGAATTGCGACTTGAGCCACCTCTTCTGGCAAGGTTGCGATCCCGTCGAAGTGATCCATTTCCTCGGAACGCAGAAAGCCATCTTCCACGCGCACATGAAAGACACCGTCCTGTTTCCAGATAATGTGGAGAAGTACGGTGTGCTCAACTTCGCGTCCGAAGTCGCCGACCTGCCGCAGGCCTCCGAGACGTTTCGCGCAGTAGGATATGGCCATGGCGCGAGCTTGTGGAAGTCCGTCGTGAAGGCCTACATGGACATCGGCTACGAAGGCATTTTGAGCATCGAAAATGAAGACCCAATTTTAGCCGGGCCGGTAGGCGTGGAACGCGCAGCCTGGGTTTTGAAGAATGTGCGTAGCGAACTGCTCGGCTCATAAACGAATTGCTCGGTTCATAAACAAAGACCACGGAGAAAAATTGCATGGCTCAAGTGACGCGTTCGCCGAAAACCTATGATGTTTGCGTAATTGGTTCCGGTGCGGGCGGCGGTATGGCGGCGAAAATTCTCACCGAGGGCGGCCTGAACGTTGCCCTGCTCGAGGCCGGCCCGCAGGTTTATCCCGAAAAAGATTTCAAAATGTTGATGTGGCCGTACGACCTGCCGCACCGCGGCGCGGGCGTCGGCGGATCGGCGCTCGAAAATTTTGGCGAATTTCTCGCCCCCAACGGATCGTGGGATATCGCCGGCGAGCCCTACATTTCGGCGCCCGGCTCGGATTTTCAGTGGTTCCGTTCGCGCATCGTGGGCGGGCGCACCAATCACTGGGGACGCATCGCGCTGCGCTTTGCTCCCGTGGATTTTCGCTCCTACACGCGCGATTCCCTCGGAGCAGACTGGCCCATCAGTTACGAAGATCTCGCGCCGTATTACGACAAAGTGGAATCCTACATCGGCGTATTTGGCACGAAAGAAAACGTATCCAGCGCGCCGGATGGCATTTTCCTCCCGCCACCCAAACCACGCTGCCACGAATTAATCGTAAAGAAGGCCTGCGACAAGCTAAATATCATTTGCATCCCGTCGCGCCTTGCGATTCTCACGCGCTCGGTCAATGGCCGCCTGCCCTGCCACTATTGCGGTCAGTGCGGCCGCGGCTGCGTCACCGCTTCCAATTTCAGCTCCAGCCAAGTGCTGCTTCCTCCCGCAATGGCAACGGGCAAGCTCACTTTAATTACCGGCGCGATGGCCCGCGAGATTCTCGTCGGCAAGGACGGCAAGGCCGAGGGCGTCTCCTACATCGACAAAGCCACCCGCGCCGAAAAGCGCGTCAGCGCGCGAGCCGTCGTCGTGGCCGCCAGCGCGTGCGAGTCAGCCCGGCTGCTGCTCAACTCAAAATCTTCGCTCTTCCCTGATGGTCTGGCGAATTCTTCCGGCACCGTCGGCAAGTATTTGACCGACTCCGTGGGAAGCGATGGCTGGGGCGAATTTCCCTACCTCGACAAAATGCCGCCGCACAATCACGATGGCGTCGGCGGCATGCACATGTACGTTCCTTGGTGGAAATTCGATCGCAAGAACGATTTCCCGCGCGGCTATCATATCGAAATCTGGGGTGGACGCGACATGCCTGGCGTGGGGATGTTCGACGGGCTCTGCCACCGCGAAGAAGGCTACGGCGCCGGCCTAAAGCAGCGCGCGCGCAAGGTCTACGGAACCACGATCGGTTTTTCCGGGCGCGGCGAAATGCTTCCCAATCCAGACACGTACTGCGAAATCGATCCCGATGTAGTCGATCAATTTGGCATTCCCGTGCTGCGCTTCCATTTCAAATGGACAGACTACGAGCTACGCCAGGCGCAGGACATGCAGCAAACTTTTCGCGCCATCGTCGAGGCCGCCGGCGGAGAATACCGCACAAAGACTGCGATCGATGGGCCGTACCCGTTCGGCATTCAAGCCGGCGGAAAAATCATTCACGAAGTGGGGACGGCGCGAATGGGCGCGGACCCGAAGACTTCCGTCTTGAATGGCTATTGCCAGGCTCACGACGTGAAGAATCTTTTCGTGACGGACGGCGCTCCGCTAGTGACCAACCCGGACAAAAATCCAACCCTGACAATCATGGCGCTTTCGTGGCGCGCGTCGGACTATCTGCTGGCTGAAGCCCAGAAAGGAAACCTCTAATGAGTTCTCAGAGCGTAACGCGGCGCGATATTTTGAAAACGCTGGCTATGGGCGCGGTCGGCGGGTCGGTTTTGCAAGTCATTCCCGCCAAAGCCGCTGAGTTCGTGCACCAAGCCGTGCGCAAAGAGAAGGCCGCATCGCCGGCAGGGAAGTACACGCCGAAATATTTTTCCGCGCACCAATATGAAATGGTGAATTGGCTTTGCGATGCCATCATTCCCAAGGACGATCACTCCGGCGGAGCAGTGGAGTCCGGCGCGCCCGAGTTCATCGACCTGCTCACCAGTGAAAACGAAGCCTACCAGTTGCGGCTGGGCGGCGGACTGGTGTGGCTCGATAGTTTCTGCGCGGATCGCTACGCCAAATCGTTCATGGAATGCGCTCCGGAGCAGCGCAACGAGGTGCTGGACCTGATCGCCTATCGCAAAAACGCCAAAAAAGATGCGTCCCTAAGCCAGGGAGTCGCTTTCTTTGCGTTTCTCCGCAAAATGACTTGCGACGGTTTCTACACCAGCAAAATCGGCATCGCCGATTTGCAATATATCGGCAACACCTCGAATCGAGAGTTTCCGGGATGCCCGCCGGTGCCGGAGCGTACCTGAGTAGGGAAGTCGGGCGCGACGCGATCCAGCCTCAATGTTTTTCGTGTTGTCACAAGGGTTTTTGCCACACGTGTACCCCCTCCCCCCGTTTTTTGTAAGTGCGGAATCTAAAGGGGTTGCGGCGCGCAAATCCGCAAGTGTTCATTTTAAAGGTGGTTAGGGCGCCGGAACTTCGGCTAAAACACGGCAAAACACGGTGTCGCCTCAGAAGTGCTGATTCTAAAGGGGTTATGCGATTCTGAACGACCCGGATTCCACAACGAGATTGCCGCGGCCACATCCTTGAAGTTATCAGACGAGGTACGACCCAAACCGAGTATACCATACGGTAACAGATTGTCAACGAAAAAAGAGATTAAAAGCAGCATCGTGTTGAACCGGCGGCGGGTTCGCGCTCAAAACGCGAGCGTTGTCAGCGGCTTAGACGGTCAGCTTGGCCAAATAGTCGTAGCTGATCTTTATGTCCTCAAAAGGCGACTTGGGTTCGTCGTTTTCAACGAAATAATGTTGGATTCCGGCTTTGCCCGACTGCGCAAAGATGCGCTTCCAATCGATTTCACCTTGGCCGACATCGGCCAAGTGGCCGGATTTTTTGGATCCGCCTAGCGCGCCTTCGTAGTCGCCTCCGCTCGGTCCCTTGGTGCTCCAGTCTTTCACGTGCACGAGAGGGAAGCGGCCCGGGTATTGGTTGAAGTACCTGACGGGATCTTGTCCGCCCACGGTAATCCAGCAGAGATCCATTTCCATTTTGACGAGCTTGGGATCGGTGTTCTCGAGGAGGAAGTCGTAGGGCATTTTGCCGCCGAGAGCTTCGGAAGGCTCGAACTCGAAGGCATGGTTGTGATAGGCGAACTGGATTCCGGCCTTTTGAGCGGCCTCGCCCGCCTTGTTGAACAACGCGGCGGCGCGTTTCCAGCCGTCCGGCTCTTTGCGCTGCGACGGTTCGACCCAAGGGCAGACTACGAACTTGTGGCCAATGGCGTGAGCTGTGTCGAGTGTTTCGCTCCACTTTTTCTCGACGATGTCATAGCCAACGTGCGTAGACGGGGAGGTGAGGCCGTTCTTTTGCAAAATCGCGCGAACGTCTTGCGGTGAGTGGTCGAAATAGCCGGCGAACTCGACTTCCTTGTATCCGATTTGCGCGACCTTCGCGATCGTGCCCTCAAAATCTTTTTTCATGAGATCGCGCACGGTATAAAGCTGCAGGCCGACGCGTTTGATGTGTTGAGTTTCAGCCGGCCACGCAGGACGCGAAGCGGCTACGGCAGCGGCGATAGACGTTCCAATAAAGGTTCGTCGATTCATGGCGCGCATTGTACTCCTTTAAGAAAAGAGTTGGCAGCCCAAAAAAATTGCAACCGCAATGAGATCCAGAAGGGCTATTCGATTATGTCATGTACGGAAAAAGAAAGCGGCGCTCCGAGGAGCGCCGCTTTCTTGGGGTGGTGGTCAGTTAGAAATAAAGCCGCAAACCAAACTGCATGCGTCGCGGATCGTGCGCGGAGGTCAGGTGCCCGAAGTCCGAAGCGCCAAGGCTTGCGCTGACGGGATTGCTGCAGCCGCCGCCTTGCGCGCAAGTGCCGAATTGGGTGTGGTTAAACAGGTTGAAGGTTTCCCATTTGAAGTCCAGCCCAGTTCGCTCAGTGAAGACGAACCGCTTGGACACGCCGAAGTCGAAGTTGAGCCGGCCGGGCAGGTACAGCGTATTGCGGCCGACGTCGCCAAAAGTCAGGCCGGTAGGAACGGCGAAAGCCGCGGGGTTGAACAGAAGCGGTCCGAAGATTCCAGCAGCCGCATCCGCAGCCTTTTCCGCACTGGTTGGTGACGTAGATACACCGGCGACGCGATCGGGCCGCGAGTTACCCTGAACAAGGCCACCGTTACCAACACCGGCGTTGTCGCCGAACTGAGTACCGTTTGTGACACTGAACGGCTGGCCGGTCTGTGCAACGGTGATACCCGAGATCTGCCATCCACCCAGGACGTTATGCATAAATCCAGACTGTTTGAAAAAGGGCAAGGAGTAGATGTAGCTGAGGGCAAAGTTATGTCGCTGATCGAAATTCGAGGGGCCACGGTTGGTGCTTATGTCGTAGCTGTTCACGAACGTGTTGTCGAAGCGATCCGAGGAATCGTCAATCGAATGGCTGTAGGTATATGCAAGGCTAACCTGCAAATCACCAATGGTTCGCCGCGCACTGACCTGCAACGCGTGATAGCTGGAATTCGCAGTATCCTCGAGCCTGACAACATTGCCGTACCCAAGGAAGTTGGGTCTGAGAGGATCGGGATTGCCCCCGCATGCCACGGACAGATTCGTCGCAGCTTGGCCAGTGACGGGTGGTCCGCCCGGCCCCACGGTGAAGGTGGAACAGTCGCCGGCGTAAACGGTGTTCCCGGCGGCATCCAGGATTGGCGGAGTAATCGGCGCTTTGGCCGCGACGTAAGGATTTGCCGCTGCGGAGACCGGAAGAATTTGGTTGATGTTGCGTTCGAGGGTTAGATGCGTGCCTTTGCTTCCTACATAGGACGTTGTGAGCACTACGTGGCCGGGCATCTCTCTCTGCACATCGAGATGCCACTGCTGTACGTAAGGCCAGATGGCTTTATTCGGAATGGAGGTCACGCCCAGCGGGAAAAATGGAATCGTTCCGCCTGCGCCTCCGATGTTCGGATAGCCAGACACTTCAAACTGAGATGCGTTGAGGGCGAAGGGAGCAGAACCTTCGAGGGATTCGGTGTTGCCTTCGTTGCCGTTGGTGTGCTCGAAGAAAATGCCGTAGCCGCCCCGAATGGCCATCTTGCCGTCACCCTTCGGGTCAAACGCGAATCCGATGCGCGGCGCGGGATTGAAAAGGTGCCCCTTCATGCATCCTGGGTTCGAGGCACCACCCACACTGGCATTGGGGAAGCCGTCCACAGGGAACGTCCCGCCTTTGCCTCCACACTGGATAATGCCGTTGAACGGATTGCCGGATCCAGGCACGAAAGCGCCCGCAAATCCAGTGGCTGAGCCATCAGCGTCGATGGTCGGAGAGGCGCCAGCCGCAAAGGCGGTAGGCTCAAGGTTGAAAGCGTGCTGGTAGCGTTCGCGATAGGTGCCGAATAGACTGAGACGCAAGCCAAGATTAAGGGTTAACCGCTTGGTCGCGCGCCAATCGTCCTGGAAATAGGGCTCGACGATCTTGTAGCGATTGTAGTATTTGGCTGTGCGATTCCATTGCTGATATTGGAAGATATTTCCCTGTAACAGATCGGCGAAGGAGTTTCCCGTACTGAGTGATCCCGACGTGTCGAAGGTCAAGAGCCCCTGAGCATTGGCAGTGTTTTCTTCGTTCTTCTGCGCCGCGGCGAAGTAAACGCCCATGATCAAAGTGTGCGTGCCCATTGTCTTCGTCAAGTTATCGCGATAGGTGTAGACCGGATTGGCGTTGTTCCACGGAAAATAACCGGTGTCCTGACCCAAGCTGCTCCCGTATGCGGTGTTCCCGTTGAGCTGGATCGCGGGCAGCTTCCCGCCAAAGCCATTCGGGAAAATTGAGCCCATGGCGAAACCAGAGGGCAGCGACGGATTGTTCAGCGCCGTCAAGAAGATGTGGTCGGCGGTATAGCTGGCCACGAATTCATTGACCAACGTCGGGGTGATATTGGCGGTCAAGCGTGCGACGAAGCTTGTGCCCGGACCGACGAAATTAGTTTGAATGTTCTGGAAATTCGAGGTGCCAATGCCCCACAGCGGATTCGGAACGATGGTCGACCATGAGTCGTGGATGTAACGGAAGGTCAGGCGATAGTTGTCCGTCAAATTGTGATCAACCCTCACCAACTCTTCGCGCCAAGTGGTCGGAGTTGACACGATCTGAGAAACGGCAGGGAAGCCGCCTTGCGTTGTGTTGGCGCTCGGGATGAGTTGCAGCAATGCCGCTGCTACGCCTGACGACTCAATCGGGACGATGTTCCCGGGGAAGGGGCTGCCATTCCCTTGATGAGGGCAATCGGGGCCGGGGCACAAATCCGAGAAGTTTCCTGTCCGCTCGGCATCGGATGGGACGTTTTGCAAAATGGAGGTTGGAGCCTTTTCCCGCCGCCATTCTTGGGACCAGAAGAAAAACGTCTTCTTTTTGTCCTGGTTGTAGTGATGGGGGATATAAACCGGTCCGCCAATCGTGTACCCGAAATCATGCTTTTTGTAGGGTGGGTTCGGGTGATCCGGGTTGTTTCCTGATTCCCATGGGCGGGCGTTGAAGAAGTCATTGCGCAGGTATTCAAAGGCGCTGCCATGAAAACCACTTGTGCCGCTTTTCGTTTCCACTTCCACTGTGCCTGAACCGTTGCGGCCATATTGTGCGCCGTAGTTCGATGTCAACACCTTGAATTCTGCGATGGCTTCCAGATTGGGATAAACGTTCAGCGTGGAGTTGCTGCCGTTATCCATGTTGTCGCCGCCGTCGAGTTCCCAGTTGTTGTATTCGGTGCGGCCGCCGTTCATGCTGTAGGCCACGTTGCCGTATATACCGACCTTGCCTTCATCCGAGCCGCTCTGGTTCACCACACCGGGTGCCAGCGTGACCAACTGCGTAAAGTTGCGGCCGTTCAGTTCAAGGTTGTTGATCTGCTTGCCGGTAATGGTATTGGTCAGGTCCGATGATTGTGTCTCAACCTGAGCCACGCTTTCACCGGTGACTGTAATCTCTTCGCTCATCGCCCCCACGGTGAGCGGCACGTCTATGCGCGCCTTCTCCGCCACGTTCAGCTTGATTTTCTGTGCCGTGTATTTCTGAAAACCTTTCGCGGACACGGTGAGGTTGTAAGTATCGCCCGGCAATCCGGCAATCGTATACGCGCCATCATTGTTTGAAGTGGTTGCGCGGGTGATGCTGCCGGCGGTGTTGGTCAACAGGACATCGGCACCAGCCACGGCCGCGCCGGATTTATCTATCACCGTGCCGCTGATGTAGCCGGTGTCTTGCGCATAAGAAGCGCAGGGGATGCAGAGAGCGATCAAGGCCATGCAGAAAAGCAGGCCGAGTGCTGCCGTGGCAAGGTTGAGAGCGCCCGTAAATTTAGGAATGGAAAAATGAGGAGCGTATCCCTTCACAGTAGACCTCCGAAAATTTTCAGTTTGAAAATGGAAAGGTGAGGGACACCAAGCCTGCACGACCGGATATCTCTGGTTCGGCATTCGCCGGAGAGAAATCATTCGGGTCACAGCCCCCACCACTCGACGACCGCAAGATTTGCACCCGGACTTATTAAATCGAGTTAATAAAGCATTCTGACGCTTGTGTCAAGCGGCATTTTGCTCTTGCACGCAGGGAATTCGACGACACTTCTCCACTCGACGTGCCTGCGATGGTAGGTCTGGTCGCGAAGCCGAAAAATACGATTATGCCTGTACAGGCTTGAATTCACGCAGGCCCTGCCGGAGACTAGAAACTCATGAACTTACAGGTGCTGCCTGGAGCCTTCCGGGGTTTGTTCTGCGTCCTGATCGTGGGCGGTGGCCTCGTATGCGCACCCCGGGTTGCCGCGAGCAGGCAGCATCAGGCTGCGGGCGCTTCCAATTCCGACGGAATTCCTGTTAAAGATCCAAAAGCGTGGTTCGCGAGGGGACAAGCGGCTCTGCAGGCCGGCGATCTGGATTCCGCGGAAACTGATTTTCGCAAGGTTGCCGCCGCCGACCCAACATCCGGCGCCGCGTATGCAAACCTTGGCGTAATCGCGATGCGGCGCAAGCAATGGGACCAGGCCCTCGCGTTGCTGCAAAAAGCCGAGAAGCTCGACCCCAAGATGACGGGAATTCGCCTGAACATCGGATTGGTGAAATATGGTCGAGGCGATTATGCCGGCGCGATTAAACCGCTCGCTGCGGTCGTTCGCGAGCAACCCGACTCGCAACAGGCTCGCTATCTCCTGGGCCTGTGCAACGTCTTTACGCAGCATTACGCGGACGCCGTCTCCGTGCTCGAGCCGATTTGGCCGCAGCAATCCAACGATTTCATGTACCTGTATGTTTTGGGAATTGCCGCGCACAACGCTGAGCGAAAAGATCTGGACGAGAAAGCGCTCAGCCGCTTGCTCGAGATCGGCGGAGACAAACCCGAGTTTCACCTGATTCTCGGAAAAGCGTACTTAAACCGCGAGGAGCCGGAAAAGGCGCTGCCCGAACTCCAGAGCGCCGCCGCAGCAAATCCCAGTCTGCCTTTCGTGCATTTCAGTCTGGCTGTCGCGCATCTGCGGCTCGACCATAATGAAGAAGCCGAGGCGGAATTTCGCAAGGATTTGGCCGTCGAGCCGGATTTGCCGGATACCTACGAGCAATTGGGGCAGTTTTATCAGCGCGCCGGAAACAACGACGAAGCCACAAAATATTTTCACGAAGCTCTGCAGCGCAATCCCCAAATGCCTGCCTCGCTTTTCGGTTTGGCCAAAATCCATATGCAGGAAGAAAAATACCGCGAAGCTCTATCAGCGCTAGATTCGGCGCTGCGTCTTGCGCCAGACAGTCAGGGCGTGCATTTCCTGCGCGGCCAGGTGCTCGCGCGGCTAGGACGCCGCGAGGACGCGCAAGTTGAATTCGCCACGGCCAAGAAAATGGTCAACGCCGATCTCAGCAAACGCCGCGAGTCGTTGAGCGATCAGCGCATACCAAATCCGGAACTCGCGCAACCTCCGCGATAATGTACGTGCCACAGCCGATTCTGGCCGTGCGTACGAAACGATCTCGTACGAGGCGATAGGTTACAAGCGCTAGATGGGTGGCGCTTGCCACACGCCTCGTGCCGTCTCGATCTTTTCGGCAATCGCGAGCACCAGCTCTTCTTCATGCGGACGCCCGATAACTTGCACGCCGATCGGCAATCCGCTCGCGGAAACGCTCACCGGCACGGAAACCCCCGGAAAGCCAGTCAAGTTGAGCCATTGAGAAAACCGCATGGTGTCCCGATAACATTGCGCCGCGCCCGGTCGCCAAGTCCCTTCGCCGTGCCGAAAGGCCGTGGTGGTGGAAACCGGCGAGAGCAAAATCGGCAGATCATGCATCTGCTGCAGAATCTTAGCGCGCAGTAGATCGCGCTCGGCGCAAGCGCTCAACACTTCGTCGAGCGTCACTGGCGCCTCCGCAAATTGCAGATAGTCGCGGAAAATCCGGCTCAGTTTATCCTCCTGACCCGTGACGGTCGGTTGAAACAGATGCGCAATCGCCGGCCCGAAGAAAAACCACCAAAGCTCGATCGCCTGTTCCAGGCCCTCAAACCGCACCGGCTCGACCACAAATCCCTGTGCCGCCAAGCCATTCGCTGCTTTTTGCAAAGCTGCGCTAGTCTCTTCGTCCACTTTGCCCAACGCATCGCTTTCAAGAATCCCAACTCGCAAACCCTGCAACTCGGCATCGCCAATCACACGAACCGGCACTGGCGTCGACAAAGCGTCCCCCGGGTCAGGTCCCGCGATGACTTCAAACAAAGCGCGTACGTCCGCAATCGTACGCGCCATCGGCCCAACCACGCCGATCCAAGAAAATGCGCCGACACCGGGCGGGAAGTGCCCAGTCGCGGGAATTCTTCCTGGCGTCGGCTTCAGCCCGCAGATCCCGCAAAAATGTGCCGGCACGCGAATGGAGCCGCCGCCATCGCTGCCGACACCGCCAACCGAGCATCCGGAGGCAATTGCAGCCGCTTCACCACTGGAGCCGCCCGCGCTGCGCGACAAATCCCATGGATTGCTCGTCTTTCCGGTGACCAAATTATCTGTTTCGTACGCCATCAGAAATTCCGGCGTGTTCGTGTTGCCCAGGAGAATTGCGCCCGCGGCCCTAAGTCGCGCAACCAACGCCGCATCTGTCTCCGCAACATAATCTTTGCGCAACAAAGAACCCGCGGGACAATTCCAGCCCGCCACGTCGATGCAACTCTTCAGCGTAATGGGCACGCCATGCAGCGGTCCCAGTTCTGCTCCTCGACGCACGGCGTCTTCCGCGCGGCGAGCCTGCGCGCCTGCCGCCTCTGCATCGAGGTGAACAAACGCGTTGAGCTTCGGCTGCACTTCGTCGATGCGTTCAAGGTGCTCGGCAACGATTTCTACCGGAGATAGTTTTTTCTCGCGAACGCTCTCCGCGATTTCGGCGACAGCTCCGTAATGTAGAGTTTTCATGTGTGAAGTAGCGAGGGTATGTGCGTCTTTGCAAAGCGTCAAGTGCCGCCGGCACGCCAGAAGTCGGCGCAGCAGCGATGTCGCCGCAAAACGCGACTTGACGCTGCTCCGATCAGCCGCGAAAATCGTTACGGTCTCGCAGCGTGGCGGTGTGTGCCGCGCGCCAGGCGATTCGTAAAAGACAAAGGACTCAATGCCACGTCTGCATCGGCTCGGAATTCTGCTGTTAATAGTTTGCCTGGCCATTTTGTTTGCTATCGCCATTCCTTCACTACGTTCGCGCGCCAGCAGCACTCAAACAAAAACGAAAACCGCGCAGAAATCAGAAACGAAGAGCGACGAAGGCGAAGCCTTCCGCAATAACACGCTGGGCGTCGCTTATATGAATCAGCAGAAATTCGCCGAGGCGCAAAAATATTTTGAAAAAGCGCTTGCCGCCGATCCGAAATTCGCCATCGCCCGCCTGAACCTCGGCATCTCGCTGCTCAGCCAGCAAAAGATTGAGGCCGCCCGGGCTGCTCTCGAGGAAGCAACGCGCCTGCTGCCGAAAGATCCCTACGCTTGGTACAACCTCGGCCTGGTCTATAAAGATACCGGCGAACCCGAAAAGGGCATCGACGCATTTCAGCATGTAACGCAGCTTTCGCCCGACGCCGACCCGCACTATTTTCTCGGCTATCTTTACACGCAGCTTCAGCGATACGACGAAGCGATTGCCGAATTTCAGAAGGCCATCGCTGCCTTTCCGTATCACGCCTCGTCGGAATTCGGTATCGCCCGCGCGTATTCGCGCAAGGGCGATGCTGATGCCGCGCGGCAGCACCTCGCGCGTTTTCAGAAAATCACCACCGAGCATCTCGGCTCGCCGTTCGGAGCGGGTTACGGCGATCAGGGCCGCTTCTCGCTCGCCGAACTCGGCCGCAGTGGCGTGCTGGCAGCGCCACCCGCGATTCCGGTCGAGTTCAAGGAACAGCCTCTTATCGCCGCTCCGCCGAATGACCCTCCCGAGCTCCCCGGGCCCAGCACCGGCGCGTGTTTTCTCGATTACGATGGCGACGGCAAGCCTGATTTGTTTTTGGTCAGTGCGGTGAGTGACGGCACCAGCCATTTGCTGCACAACGCCGGCAATGGACATTTCGTTGACGTGACCGAGCAAGCTGGGCTCGCTATAAAAGGCAGCGGCCTGGGTTGCAACGCCGGGGATTTCGATAATGACGGCCACACCGACCTCGCCGTTTGCGTCGCGGACGGTGTGCACCTGCTGCGCAACAAAGGCGACGGCAAGTTTGAAGATGTCACGCAAAAGGTAGGGATTCGACGCGAGCCGGGCTGCGTCGGCGTAACTTTCGTTGACTACGATCACGACGGCGATCTCGATCTCTACATCACCATGTCGCCGGGCAGCGTGTCTTCGGAAACAAAGCGTCACAATATTTTGTGGCGCAACAACGGCAACAGCACCTTCACCGATATTTCCGTCGAAACCGGACTGGGGATCGATGCCACCGGCGCGGGTCTGGTTACTTCCGATTTCAACAATGATCGCGCCATTGATTTTGTTTTCGCGGGTGGCAGCAAAGGCGCGGCGATCTACCTGAATCCGCGCGAAGGAAAATTTTCGCCGCTGCCCGGCATCGATTTCACGAAGGAAAATCTTCCGCCCGCGGTCGGTGTCGTCGCATTCGATTTCGACAAAGACGGATGGATGGACCTCGCGTTCACGCACGCTGGCGCGCCGGGCATCAGTCTTTGGCGCAACATCGAAGGCAAGCGCCTGGAGCGCGTTACGCTGCCGGATCTCGGCTGGCAGCGCGGCTGGGGGCTCTCCGCCGTTGATTACGATAACGACGGCTGGCTTGATCTCGTTGCAGTTGGGGAATCGAGCTCCGGCGGCGAACTTCGCTTGCTGCGCAATCTCGGCGCGCCCGGGTTTGCGGACGTCACCCGCCAAGTTCGTCTCGACGGCGCCAAGCTTTCGCAGCCACGCGCGATTGCTGTAGCGGATGTCGCGGGAAATGGCGCGGCCGATTTAGTTATCACGCAGCTCGGCGCATCGCCAATCTTGCTGCGCAATGAGGGCGGCAGTCATCACAATTGGATTCGCATCGATCTGAAAGCGCTGAACGACAATAAGAGCGCGATTGGCACGAAAGTCGAAATCTACGCTGGCCCGCTGTATCAAAAGTGGGAAGTGCAAGGCGCCTCCGGATACCTCGGGCAAAATCCTCCCACGATTCTCGCGGGCCTCGGCACTGAGCGGAACGTCGAAGTTGTTCGCTTGCTCTGGCCCACCGGCGTGCCCCAGGACGAAATCAATCTCGCTGCGAACAAAGAGCACAGCATCGCCGAACTCGATCGGCGCGGCAGTTCCTGCCCGGTTTTGTTTGCATGGAACGGTCACGAGTACGAATTCATCGCCGACATGATTGGTCCCGGCGTAGTCGGGCACTGGGTCGCGCCGGGAGAACGCGATGTTCCCGATCCCGACGAATATCTGAAGGTCAACGCGCGCAGCGTGCGTCCGCGCAATGGCCTGCTCAGCTTCCGCTTCATGGAGCCGATGGAAGAAACCGTTTACCTCGATCAGGTTCGCTTGCTGGCCATCGATCATCCTGCCGTCTACGATGTTTATCCTAACGAGCGATTTGTCAGCGCGCCGCCATTCCCCGAATTTCGCGTCATCGCCAGCCGTGACGCGCATCCGCCGGTAGGCGCATGGGACGACCACGGCAACGACGTGCTCTCGCTGGTCGCCAAACCTGATCGCAAATATGTGACAAATTTGGAAGACATGCCGTTCGCCGGTTTCGCAAAATTGCACTGGCTTGAGCTCGATCTCGGCGCATGGGATGCTACGAAGCCGCTGCGCTTGATTATCGACGGCTACACGGACTACTTCACGGCGACCTCGATGTATGCCGCGGATCAAGCGTGCATAAAGGTGATTGCGCCCTACGTCGAAGCGCTCGACGCGCAAGGCAAGTGGGTGCGAGTGGTTGAGGACATGGGTTTTCCCGCGGGCCTAGAACGCACCATGGTTGCCGATCTCAGCGGCAAGCTGCCGCCGGGCACGCGCCGCATTCGCATCGTCAACAACCTGAAAATTTATTGGGACGCGATTCGCATCGATCAAACGCCAGAGCAGC
>WNFL01132594.1_pt1 | contig 16917 bp, 16 predicted proteins | sample 5400361 | NCBI WGS metagenome assembly WNFL01 (sample SAMN13153351, study PRJNA577476) | soil metagenome | isolation source: 40 cm soil on Douglas fir-dominated hillslope | place: USA:California | collected 2013-09-17 | reverse complement strand
CACAGGGCCAGTCGCCGGTCAGGATCTTCTGCATCGGCGGCGCCGCCGCCGGCACGCCGGAAGCCGTGGACCGTGCGATTCCGCAGATCGCCCAGATGAAGCTGTTCCAGGGCGACAGCTACATCGACAACGTGTTCTTCGGAGAGAGCGTGTACGGACCGCTGCACGACCCGATGTTCGCGCTCAAGTCCAATCCGTCGCCGGAACAGCTCGCGCAGTGGCGCCGCATGGCAATGGAGATCGCGAAAGCCGGCCTGCCGCTCCACGTCCACGCGGAGTTGACCAACACGATCGACGCGTTCCTCGACCAGATCGACGCGGTGAACAAAGAGCATCCGATCAAGAACCTGCGGTGGACGCTGGCGCACATCAACCAGATCAACGCCGCGCAGCTCGAACGCATGAAGAACCTCGGCATGTATGCCGCCGTGCATCCGTGGGCGGTCATCAACGGCGCGATCATGCACGAGGGCTTTGGCGACGGCGCGTTCGACATGCCGCCGCTCGCCGCGATGCAGAACAGCGGCATCATGTGGGGTCTCGGCACCGACGGGACCGCGGCCAACCAGACGCTGCCGTTCATGACGCTCTACTTCGCCGTGACGGGGAAGATGGTCGGCGGCATGAAGGTGATCAAGCAGACCGTCAGCCGCGAGGACGCGCTCATCGCGCACACGCGTAAGAACGCGTTCTTCGTGTTCCAGGAGAACAACCTGGGCTCGATTCAGCCCGGCAAGCTGGCCGACCTCCTCGTGCTCGATCGCGACTACCTCACGATCCCCGCCGATCAGATCAAGGACATCAAACCGGTGATGACGATGGTCGGTGGACGAGTGGTGTACGACGCGGGCACCACTGCTTCCACCAAATGACCAGATAACCAGATGACCAGATAACGAGATGACCAGATGATCAAATTCATGCTCCGCGGCGCGTGTGTAGCCGGGCTGGTGCTGGCGAGCGCCGGGCTCGCACGCGGGCAGGTGTCGCCTGCGAACGAGGGGAAGACCGCCGAACAGGTCTACAAGAACATCAAGGTCCTGAAAGGGACGCCCGCCAACGAGCTGAACCAGTCCATGCACCTGATGAAGGGCGCGACGGGGATGGACTGCCTGTACTGCCACATCGAGCGCGAGTGGGAGAAAGACGTCAAGCCGGCCAAGGACGTCGCGCGCGCGATGATCACGATGATGATGGAGATCAACTCGCGCAGCTTCGGTGGCCGGCAGGTCGTGACGTGCAATACCTGTCACAACGGCCGGCCGATTCCCGCGGCGATGCCGGTGTTTCCGGTGCTCGAGCCGAAGGAAGCCGTCAAGCCCGCGCTTCCGGCCGTCGATCAGATCCTCGCGACGTACGTGGCGGCGCTCGGCGGGGAAGCGGCGCTGCGCAAAGTCACAAGCCGCACGATCACGGGCACGCAGTACATCCCGACCGGTCCCGGCGGCACGGTGCCGACGCCGGCTGCGGTCGAGCGGTACCAGAAGGCGCCGAATCTCGCCGTCACGATCTACCGCGCGCCGACCTACGCGCTGTCGCAAGGCTACGATGGAACGACGGCGTGGTCGCAGGATCAGGCCGGCCGCGTCACCGAGCCGGTCAAAGTCGATGTCGCGCGCGCGTCGAGAGCCGCCGATTTGTACGAGCCGCTGAATCTCAAACGGCAGTACACGGCGATGACCGTCCGCGGCATCGAGCAGGTCAACGGACGCGACGCCTACCTCGTTGCCGGCACTCCGCCGGGAGAGCTCGCCGAATCGCTGTACTTCGACACGCAGACCGGCCTGCTCTTGCGGAAACAGACGGTGCTGCCGACGCCGATCGGCGGCAGCCCGTATCAGGTGGATTTCGACGACTACCGCGACACCGGCAGCGGCGTGAAGGTTCCGTTTCTGATTCACATGAGCCCGTCGAACGCGCGGACGGAACTGGCGCCCGAGGCGACGCTGCGCGTCGGCAAGGTCGAAGACAACAAGCCCATCGATGACTCGAAGTTCGCGAAGCCGGCTGGAAAGTAGACAGGAGATCAACATGATGAAGAAGACAGGATTCACGCTGGCGTTCGCATTCGTCGTTGCATCGGCCTGGGCGCAGGGGACCACGCCGGCTCCGCTGGCCAAAGTCACCGTGTCTGGCGAGGTCGCGAAGCGGACGTTGATGAAGATGCAGATCAATGCCGACACGGCGAGAGCCATCGTCGACGCGTGCCTGGAGTACGGACGCAATCAGCAGGGTGGACCGAGCACCTACGCGATCTACGTGCTCGCGCCGAACGGCGACATCGTCGACGCGCACATCATGGACGGCGTGCTGCCGATTGGCGCCGAGACCGGTCTGATGAAGGCGAAGACCGCCCTGTACGCGCGGTCCTCGTCCAGCGCCGTCGCGCAGCGCTTCGGAACGGTTGACGGCCGGCTGATTCGCCTGGACCTCGGCAAGGAAAAAGGCCTCGCGTATTACTTCGTCGGCGGCGGCCTGCCGATCGTCGTCGAGGATCAGCTGATTGGCGCCATCGGCGTCGGCGGCGGCAATCAGGATGAGATGTGCGCCTACACGGCGCTGACGAAGGTCCTCGGACCGCAGCCGCCGCTCACGCCCGCGGCGCCGCCAGCGGGGCCAACGGGACGGGGGAGATAGCAATCGGGATCTGGTGATCGGGTGATCGGGTGACTGGGTGACTGGGGTGACTGGGGTGACTGGATGACTGGATGACTGGATGACTGGATGACTGGATGATCGTGTCCCATTGACCGGCTATACAACGTGCCGCTGACCAGCGGTTCACGTCTCGGTCCGTACGAGATCATTGCCCCGCTCGGTGCTGGCGGCATGGGCGAGGTGTACAAAGCCCGTGACACGCGCCTCGATCGGATCGTCGCGATCAAGATTCTTCCAGACGCCCTTGCCGGCGATCCGCAATTCCGTGACCGCTTCGACCGCGAGGCCCGCTCGATCTCGCAGCTCGATCATCCGCACATCTGCGCCCTCTTTGACGTCGGCGAGCACAACCGTACGGCGTATCTCGTCATGCAGTATCTGGAAGGCGAGACGCTGGCGGATCGGCTGTCGAAAAGCGCGCTGCCGATCGACCAGGCGCTCCAGGTCGCGATTCAGATTGCCGGCGCGCTCGCCACCGCGCACAAAGCGGGCATCGTCCATCGAGATCTGAAACCGGGCAACATCATGCTGACCAGGGGCGGGGCGAAGCTGCTCGACTTCGGGTTGGCGAAGACGAAGCCGGTCGTGGCGGGCGCTGGCCTGTCGATGTTGCCAACGACGCCAGCGGCGACCGCGCAGGGGACGATCCTCGGGACGTTTCAGTACATGGCGCCGGAGCAGCTCGAAGGCCACGAGGCCGATGCGCGGACGGACATCTTCGCGTTCGGTGCCGTCGTCTACGAGATGCTCACCGGGAAGAAAGCGTTCGAGGGCAAGTCGCACGCGACGCTGATCGCGGCGATTATCGGCAACGACCCGCCGCCGATTTCCGCGGTGCAGTCACTGACGCCACCAGCGGTTGACCGCCTCGTCCAGAAATGTCTGCGCAAAGACGCCGACGAGCGATGGCAGACCGCTCGCGATCTGTTGGACGAGCTGAAGTGGATCGCGGAAGGTGGAACGGCGGCCGCCCCCGTTGCCGCGCGCACCCGCAACCCTTGGATCGAGCGCGGCGCGTGGATCACCGTCATCGTTGGCGTTCTGATCGCGCTGCTCTTCGTCCTGCGTTCGGCGTCGGCGCCGGCGATGGGAGATGTGGTCCGATTGAGCATCCTCCCCCCGGACAAGACAGTGTTTACCGGTCAGAGTACAGCCACTGTCGGCGGGCCGCAGCTGGCCCTGTCCCCAGATGGCCGTGTCATCGTGTTTGTCGCTGCCGCTTCCGGCGCGCGACCCACCCTGTGGCTTCGATCGTTAGATGCCGTGATGGCGCAATCGCTGCCGGGTACCGAAGGGGCCGAATCCCCGTTCTGGTCGCCGGACCAGCGCTGGATCGGCTATTTCGCTGACGGAAAGCTACAGAAGATTCCTGCCAGCGGCGGACCCTCTCAGTTGATCGCCGCAAACGTTCCCGATAACCGTCTGGCCTCGTGGGGGCCGGACGACACGATTCTCTTCTCCACTGGCATCACCGGCGTTCTTCGGGTTTCATCGTCCGGCGGAATGGTCACGCCGGTCACGGAACTGGACAGGTCCCGCCAGGAAGGATCGCATCGATTCCCGCAATTCCTGCCGGACGGTCGTCACTTCCTGTTCATGGTCCGAAGCAGCCTGGCGGAGCAGGCCGGTGCGTACGCAGCGGCCCTCGACGGCACGACGAAGAAGCTGCTCCTTCATGGCAACGCGAGCGCGCTCTATGCGCCCTCGGGCCATGTGCTGTTCCTGGATGGCGACACCCTGATGGGCCAGGCCTTTGATGTCGAGCGGCTCGAGCTCAAAGGACAGGCGTTCGTTGTGGAAGGAGGCGTCGGCCGTTCCAGCACGGGGTCTGGTTCATATTCAGTATCGGGCACGGGCACGCTGGCCTACGCGGGCACACTTTCAACGCCAGGCCGGCTGACCTGGTTCGATCGGGGCGGAACCCCGTCCGAGTCGGCAGGGCCTCCGGGTGACTACACGGACTTTCGGCTCTCCCCCGACCAGACTCGTCTCGCGGCATCTTTAGTGGATCCGAAGACCGGCTTTCCAGACATCTGGATCATGGACCTCACGCGCGGCGGCTCAGCGCCGTTCACGTTCGGGCCGGCCGTGAATGCCTCACCGGTCTGGGCGCCGGACGCCGCACGGATCATCTTCCGGACAACCAGGGCCGGTGGGTTGGCTGAGTTCTACGGCAAGAGCGCTGGTGGCGGCGGCAATGAAGAGCTTGTGCTGCCGCAGACGGCATCGCGCGCCGCCGGCATTCTGGCGACCAACACGATGCTGTGGGACTGGTCTCCGGACGGGCGGCATCTGCTCTTGTCGGCGGCCACGTCGTCAGATAACGACCTGTGGCTGGTACCGCTAACGGGCAACCCGAAGCCAGCGCGCTTTCTCTCTGCGCCTGGCGACCAATTCCACGGCAACTTTTCTCCGGATGGCAGGCTGGTGGCTTACTCATCAAACGAGTCGGGCCGCTTTGAGGTCCATGTTCAGACTTTTCCCCTGACTGACCGGCAGTGGATTGTCTCCACGACAGGCGGCTACGAGCCTCGCTGGCGGGCGGATGGCCGTGAGATGTACTACCTCTCGTCGGACCAGAAGCTCATGGCCGTGGGGGTTGGTCCGGGGCCTACGTTTGGCGCGCCGACGGCACTGTTTCAGGTGCGTGTTGCCAGGGGCGTGAGTTTGAACCGCACACATTACGTCCCCAGCCGCGACGGGCGGCGATTCCTCGTCAATACGCCGACCGGTGACGCCGCGATCGTTCCGATCACTGTCGTCCTCAACTGGACGGCGGCGCTGAAGAAATGAAAGGGACGCTTGCTACCGGCGCTCGCCTCGGGCCGTACGAAGTCCTCTCCGCGCTTGGCGCGGGCGGGATGGGCGAGGTCTATCGCGCCCGCGATACGAAGCTCAATCGTGACGTCGCGCTCAAGGTGTTGCCCGAGCTCTTCGCCAGCGACGCCGAACGCCTGGCGCGCTTCACGCGCGAAGCGCAGACGCTGGCGTCCCTGAATTTGAATCGCCGCCTATAATTCCTGCAAGTTCAGCTGTCTAGATCATGGAGAAACACAGCGTCGAGGCGATCGTGGAAGCGCTGAACCTGGCGAACGTCCGCTATCTGGTGGCGGGCGGGCTCGCGGTCGTGGCCCACGGCTACGTGCGTTTCACCGCCGACGTTGATCTCATCGTTGATCTGGACCCGGCCAACGTGATGGCCGCGGTGGCGTCGCTCGAAAGTCTCGGGTATCGGCCAAGGGCGCCCGTGGCCTTCGGGGAGTTCGCCGATCCGCAGAAGCGCGCGCAGTGGGTTCGCGAGAAGAACCTGACCGTGTTTTCCTTGTACAGCCCGCAGCATGCCCTCACCGAAATTGATCTGTTCGTCGAGCCGCCGCTCGATTTCGAGGCCGCGTACCGGGATGCCGTTCGCAAGGAAGTCGCGCCGGGTGTCGCCGCGACGTTCATCGGCATTCAGGATCTGCGGCGCCTGAAACTGCGCGCCGGGCGGCCCCAGGATCTCCTGGATCTCGAGAAACTGAAGTCGCTCGAGACCGAGACGCGCGATGAGTAGCGACCGCGAGCGCACAGAGTGGGAGCAGGGGTGGGGTGGGCACGGGACCCAACAGCTCGAGCGACTTTCCAGGATGCCGCTGTCCGAAAAGTTACGGTGGCTGGAGGAGGCCCATCACCTCGTTCTGCATCTTTCGGGTGCCGCGCCGGCCCCGGCCCCGCGTGCCCCTGACGATCGGCGCGTGACCTAGTTTTCTTCTAGTCTGATGCGGCGTGGACGGCCGAAGCGAGCAGCATCTACCACATCCCTTTTGGCCCTCGCACATCTCGACGCGCCAGCCGCCGGCTCCGTTGGTTGTCGATCACCTCGTGGAACGGTGTGAGGCTGGTCCAGCTAAAGCTGGACACTACGTAAGGGCTTCCGACTGAGCACAGTCCAGATCAGCACGCCCGCGAGCGGAATCAGCGCGATCGACCAGAAGATCCAGTCGTAGTGCGCCTGGTCGAACCAGCGGCCCACGATCGGTTGAATCAGCGCGGCCTCGGCCGCCCATGCACCTGACGCCACGCCGGCGACGCTCGCGGTTCCAGCACCGGGATACGCGCGCGCGCCGGTCCGCAAGCCGAGCATCTGGAACCCGCCTGTCACGAACATGCACCAGAAGAACAGCGCGAGCACGCCGGCGCTCGAGCTGACCACTCCGGTGAACCCAAACGGGATCATGAGCAGGGCCAGCAGGAAGAACATGAAGACGGGGCGATCTTTCGAGAGCGCGAACCGATCGAATACCCAGCCCCAGAAGAAGTAGCCGATTTCCCAGCCGAGCGGCGGAATCCACAGCACGCGCCCGAGCTCCGACTGCGACAGCGACATCACGCGATTCAGATAGAGCGGGCTGAAGTAGAACACCGGCGCGATGGCGACGCATCCGAGCGCGTAGCTGACGACGAGCGCCCAGAAGCGACGCTCGAACGGGTTGAGCGACTTCAAACGCGCCGGCTTCACGGCCGGCGGCGGCAGGAACGGCGTTCGCGAAACGGCGAGCCATAGGACGATCCACGCCACTCCGAGGAGACCCGTCACGAAGAACGCCGCGCGCCAGCCGAATGCCGCGGCCACCGGCACGACGACGACCGGCGCGAAGATCGCGCCGAGCGATCCGCCGCTGTAGGCGATGGCCATCCCGCGCGCCTGCCGCTCTGGCGGAAGCGAATCGATGGCTGTCCGGAACCCGCCGGGAAAGGTCGCGCCCTCGCCCAGGCCCAGGAACGCGCGGCAGGCCGCGAAGCCGAGGAAGCCGGACATCCCGGCATGCGCGGCGCTCGCGACGCTCCAGATTGAAACCGCCGCGATCATCCCGATCCTGAGCCCCACGTAGTCGAGCAGCGCACCCCAGAGAGGGTTCGCGATCATGTAGGCGACCGAGAAAAACGAGACGATCTCGCCGTAACGCTGCGCGCTGAGGTTCGTCGCCTGAAGGATCGTGGGCGAGAGCACCGCCAGGACCTGGCGATCCACGTACGACAGCCACGAGCAGGCCATCATGGCGACGCACGCCACCCACATGCGCCAGTCGGTGGCGCGCGCGCTCGCTATCGTTTCAGTGGACTCCACGGCGCTTTCAACTTACTTTAACCTTTGACCTTTGCGCTTTAACCTTTCCTGAGCGGGGGATCTCATGAAGAAGCTGTTCGCGATCGCCGTGCTCTGTCTCGCGTCAACTGCCGCTCACGCCCAATGGGTGAACTATCGCGCGCCCAACATTCCCCGCACGCCTGACGGCAAGGTGAATCTCGCGGCGCCGGTCGCGAGAACGCCCGATGGCAAACCGGATCTGTCGGGAACCTGGGAGAGCCGCGGATACTTCGGCAATCTCGGAAAGGACTTGAAGGCGGGCGAGCTGCAGATGCAGGCGTGGGCCGAAGCTCAAGTCGTCGAGAACCAGCGCAACCTGCACAAGAACGATCCGATGGTGGCGTGCATGCCGCCCGGCGTGCCCCGAGTCGAACTGGGAGGCAGCGCGGGGATGCCGCATCCCATGAAGATCGTCCAGACGCCGTCGCTGGTGGTGCTGCTGTACGAGACCTCGACGAATCAGACGTTCCGGCAGGTGTTCCTCGACGGCCGTCCGCTGCCGAAGGATCCGCAGCCGACCTGGCTCGGCTATTCCGTCGGACGATGGGAGGGCGATACGCTCGTTGTGGAGACCAGCGGATTCAACGGCCGCTCGTGGGTTGACACGGGCTCGGGCCATCCGCAGACCGACGCGGGGCGCGTCATCGAGCGCTTCACACGGCGCGACATCGGCCACATGGACATCGAGATCACCATCGAGGATCCGAAGGCGTACCTGAAACCGTGGACGGCGAAGATCCCGTCGAACCTGCTTCCGGATTCCGATCTCATCGAGACGTTCTGCGAGAACGAAAAGGACATTCACCTGATGCAGCGCGCAGGCAAAGCAGTCGACGGCACGGCACGCTGAAAGCAAGAAAGCTCAAAGGTTAAAGCTTAGAGTTGGAAAGTAAGTTCAAAGTTGAGCACGGCTCAAGGAGGTTGCCCGACCCGCCGATAAGCTAGTTGCCCAAGTCACACGATGCTGGTCGTCACCGTCATCTCGATCGGCGTCGGTCTCCTGGTCGTGGAACGGATGTGGCCGGCGAATGAACTGCCGCGCGTCCGCGCGTGGTACGCGCGCGTCCTGCTGCTCAACACTCTTCAAGGCGCGATCGTTGTCGTCGCCGGGCTGTCCTGGGATCGATGGCTGAACGGCGCTTCCATCTTCAAACTTCGGGATTGGCTCGATGTCGTGCCGCAGGCGTTGGTGGCCTACGCTGTTTCGTGCTTCATCTACTACTGGTGGCATAGATGGCGCCACACGTCGCATTTCTGGTGGGTGGTCTGCCATCAGCTCCATCACTCGCCGCGGCGCATCGAGGTACTCACGTCCTTCTATAAGCATCCGGTCGAAATCACGCTGAATTCGATCCTGAGCGCCGCCATTACGTACGCGATGCTCGGCATCAGCGTGCGCGCTGCGGCTCTCTATACCGGTCTCACTGCGGCCGCCGAGTTCTTCTATCACTGGAACGTGCGCACGCCACATTGGCTGGGTCCGTTGTTTCAGCGGCCGGAGTCGCATCGCGTCCACCATAAGCGCGGTTACCACACCAACAACTACGCCGATCTCCCTGTCTTCGACATGATGTTCGGCACCTACGAGAATCCACGCGGTGCAGTCGGCGCGTGCGGCTTCACCGAAGAGCGTGAGGATCGGTTCGAAGACCTGCTGGCTTTTCGGGATCTGCACGATCGCAACATCGGGTCCAGTTCTCCGCTGCTTTTCCTCCCGACGTGCATCGGCTGCGGCAAGCGCTGGGCGTGTGCCGAATCTCGCGCGAACAGCGATGCAGTCTGAGGAATCAGGGATCCGATGGCGTAACCGGGTCGCCGTGGCGCTTGGGCTGGTGGGTTGCATCCAGATGGCCGGCTATGTCACCGGCAGCAGCGTGCTCCGCGGAATTGGCGCCGCGACAGCCATGTCGCCTCTGCCGAAAGTATTCAGTGACGTCGAGGGTCTCGAAACATTCTCCAGCGAGTTCACGTTGCGCTATCAACGTCCGGATGGCGCGGTTGTGGAGCAGGCGATCACGCCTGAGCTCTATGGCCGGCTCGGCGGTCCGTACAACCGCAGAAATGTGTACGGAGCCGCGTTGTCTTACGCCCCGCGTCTTTCTCGTCCGCTCTGGGAGGCCGTGTACTGTTACGGATTCGCCGATCGCGGGCCGCTGCGCCGCGAACTGGGGCTTGGCCCAACGGCACGTCACATCTCGGTGACCATCCGCGCCGGAGCTCGCGGTAGAAACGACGTGTGGAAACTGGAGCCCGCGTGTCACCAGTAGCGCCGGTCACCGCACGGCAGTTTGCCTGGTTCCGCATCGTCTTTGGCCTGTACCTGGCCATCCATTTCATCCACCTCGTCCCATGGGGCACCGAGCTGTTCAGCCGCGACGGGCTTTTGCCGTCGGCGCGGCTCAACCCGACTTACGGAATTCTGCCGAACGTTCTCGCGGTCTGGGATTCGCCGACCTTCGTGATCGTGTTTCTCCTCACGCTCACCGTGCTGTCGTTGCTGTTTACGGTCGGGATCATCCGGCGAACGGCCGCGCTGCTGCTCTGGTACGGCTGGGCCTGTCTGTTCAATCGCAACGTTCTCATCAGCAATCCATCGATTGCGTACGTCGGACTGTTGCTGCTGTTGACCACATTGGTTCCAGCTTGCGAGCCATTACGCCTGTCCAACAGGAAAGCGGCCAGTGATCGGTTCTATGTCCCCGCCGCCGCGTATTGGGCAGCGTGGTCTCTTATGGCCGCGGGATATGCGTTCAGCGGGCTTGTCAAACTCTCAAGCCCGAGCTGGATAGATGGAACGGCGCTCTGGCACGTCCTTCAGAATCCGCTCGCCCGAAGCGGATGGCTGAGAGACCTCGCTCTGGGTCTGCCATCCTGGACGTTTCGCACGAGCACATGGACGGTATTGGGGTTGGAGATCGCGTTCCTGCCCCTCGCGTTGTGGCACCGGACCCGGCCGGTTGCCTGGCTGGCGATGGCGGGCATGCACGTGGGGATTCTGACGGTCGTGAGCTTCGCGGATCTGTCGGGCGGGATGTTGATGCTGCATCTGTTTACCATCGACTCCCGCTGGGCGCGAATCGCGCCGGCGAGTTAGGGAACGCCGACGAAGAATGGGAAGATGAGTCTCGTGCGGATCAGCCGCAAGCTCATCAGTCCTCTCGTCGTCGTCGCAGCAGCGCTAGCCCTCCTTGTCGCGCCGCGCGCGGCGCAGGAGCGTCCGCTTCCCGAAGCCGACGTATTTCTTGCCGAGGTGCGCGCGCACCTGCAGACCGATCGGCAGCTGCTCAGCCAGTACACGTTCCTCGAGCGCGAGACGAAAATCAGGCTCACGAAATTCGGGACCGTGACGACGGGACCGGAAGAGGTCTACGAAGTCTATCCAGGCGTCGAGCCGGACGATACGTACCGCCGCCTGATCGGGGTCGGCGGCAAGCCGCGGGATCCCGCCGAGCTCGAGAAGGACGATCGCCGCCGTCAGAAGCACGTGTTCGACGAGCTCGAGCGGCGCCGGCGAGAGGATCCTCCGGCGCGTGAGAAGCGGCTCCAGCGGGAAGCGAAGGCGCACCACCAAGACGCGGAGACGCTCGACGACCTGTTCCGCGTCTATCGGTTCACCCTCGTCGAACGGCAGACACTCAACGGCCATCCTGTCATCGTCGTCGACTTCGAGCCGCGGCCGGATGCGGCACCGCTGACCAGCGACGGGAAGGACATGACGAAGGTGAAGGGGCGCGCCTGGGTCGCCGAGGACGACCACCAGATTGTCCGTGTCTCCATCGAGGTCATCAAAGACGTCTCAATCGCGTGGTTCGTCGGGCGGCTGTACGCGGGCACGACGGTGTCGTACGAGCGGCGGAAGATCAACAACGAGGTCTGGCTGCCGTCACGCTTGCGCGTCAACGCGTCGGGCCGCGCGCTGATCCGAAAGTTCCACATCGATGCGGTCACGGATTACTCCGACTATCGGAAGTTTTCCGTGGAGACGGGCACGGAATTCCGGCGGAATAGCGAGTAGGAGAAACGAGGCGTTCTAAAGTTCCTGGCTCTGCGCACCGCTTCGCGGATCCGGATTGCGTTCACGATCCGTCCCCCTTCATCCACCAGCTGGACACAATTCCGACGGCCGGACGTCGTCGCGCAAACCTCGCGTGCGGTCCGTTTCGACGTCTCACGACAAAGCCCTCTCCTGCGGTGAGTTGCAGTCCATCTGTCTCTCGTGTCTTGTCAAGGCACGGAGGTTGCTGAGCTTGCCTTCCGGCGTGAGCCGCGGCACGTAGCGTGTGTCGCGGCTGGACGCGCACGACATCGAAACAGACAGGTCACGTGCGAGGAGGCGGGATGCGTTCTTCTGTGACGATCTGGCCGGGCGGTCGGCGAGCTCTGATCGCGGCGCTCTTCCGGAAGACGCGCTCAAGAGCCAGTTCATTCTCAATTTCGCACGGTTCACGACGTGGCCGTCCGCGGCGTTCGCCAGTCCATCGGCGCCGCTGGTCGTGGGATTTGTCGGCGCGCCGGAACTGGCTGACACGTTCGAAAAGCTCGCCACCGGGAAGAACATCAACGGCCGCGAGTTGAAGGTGAAGAAATTCGACTCGGCGTCGTCGCTCGACGACTCCTGCCACGTCGTGGTCGCCCCGCCCGGGGCGCAGAGCAAAGCGGTGGCTGCCAGGATCAAGGGCAAGCACGTGCTGCTCGTCGGGCAGGATGCCGGGTTTCTCGAAGCCGGCGGCATCATCAATCTCATCGTCGACGGCGGAAGGATCTCCTTCGAGATCAATCTTGCGCCCGCGCACGCGGCGTCGCTCGAACTGGATCAGAAGCTCCGGGCTCTTGCGAAAAGCGTAAAGGGTGCCTGAGCGCTGAATGAAAGCGATGCCACGACTCTTCACGTTCGACCAGAAGCGGACGCTGCAGCAGCGGCTGCTCATCGCCATTGCCTTCCAGGCCTGGGACACGGCGTCGTTCGCCAAGAGCGAGGCCGCCGGCCGCGCGAAGGAAACCGCGTACCGCTACGGGCTCGAAGTCAGCGCGCGGCTCGACGAGGCGATGATCGCGGCGCGGACGATCGCGCAGACCTTCGAGGGCATGAAGGCGGCGTGGGTCGAAGATCGGAGCCTGTTCAACAGCACGCTCAGCCAGGTTCAGCGGCAGAATCCGCAGTTCCTGGCGACGTGGACCGCATGGGAGCCCGGGGCGCTCGACAGCAAGGACGCCACGTTCGCCCGCCAGGCCGGTCATGACGCGACGGGCCGATTCATTCCGCTGTGGCGCCGCGAGGACAAGGACGTCGTCCTCGAGCCGCTGCGGGACTACGCGACGCCTGGCGCCGGAGATTTCTATCAGGGGCCACGCCGAAGCGGCAAGGAAGTGATCGCCGAGCCCTTCCGTACGACGATCGGCGGGCGCGAGGTCGCGCTCACGTCGGTGGCCGCGCCTATTCGTTACAACGGAGACGTGGTCGGCGTCGCGGGTGTGCACCTGGCGCTCTCGTCGCTGCAGCAGATCGTCGAGCGCATCAAGCCGTACGACACGGGCTACGCCGTGCTCATTTCGCATGGCGGCACGATCGTCGCGCATCCGGATCCGACGCAAGTGGGCCGCCGCTTCGAAGACGGCGGCATCATCGCCGGTCTGCGCGGGTCGGGGAACGAGTCCCGTGCCATCACGCGTGAATCCGTCTCTCCCGTCACCAAGGCGGATGTCCTAGAAATCTTCGTGCCTGTCCAGGCCGGCGTCACCGACGAGTCATGGACGCTGACGGTGGTCGCGCCCATGGACAAAGTGCTGGCGGGCGCCGCAAGCGTCCGCGCCAGGTCCATCGGCATCGGCGTGGTGGCGGCGGATGCTCGTGCTGGTCCTTCTCGTGTCGCGCTCGATCGCCGCGGGCCTCGCCGACATGATTCAGACGCTGACGGACGCGGCGCGCGCCGTGCTCGGTGCATCCGATCAGCTTCGGTCCGCGAGCCGCAACATCTCCGAAGGGGCGAACACACAGGCCTCATCGCTCGACACGCTCCGCTCGGCGATGTCCGAGATCGGATTGCAGACGACGAAGAACGCGTCGGGCGCCCAGAGCACCAAACGCGTGGCGCTCGAAGCGAGGCAGGCGACTGAATCGGGCGTGACCGACGTCGACAACCTGAATGTCGCCATGAATGCCATCACGGCGTCTGGCGCCAGCATCGCCAAGACGATCAAGGTGATCGACGAAATCGCGTTCCAGACCAACATCCTGGCGCTCAACGCCGCCGTGGAAGCCGCGCGCGCGGGCGACGCTGGGCTGGGCTTCTCCGTCGTGGCCGATGAAGTGCGGCGGCTGGCGCAGCGCTGCGCCGAGGCCTCGCGTGAAACCGCGGACAGCCTGGGCGATTCGCTCGACAAGAGCCGCCAGGGCGTCGACATCGGCCGCAAGGTGGCCGACAGGCTGCGCGAGATCAGCGATCGAATCGTCCGCGTAGACGACCTGGTCGGCGGGATCGCCGCGGCGTCCGAACAGCAGCGCCTGCAGCTCGCCGAAGTGAGCGAGTCGCTCGAACACGTCGGACGCGTGACGCAGGCCAATGCCGCCGCCGCGGAAGAGAGCTCGGCGGAAGCAGAAACCCTCGGGAGCCAGGCGGACGCGCTCGGCGCGGCCGTGGCACAGCTGAACACGCTGGTTGGAGATCGGGCGGCGGTCGCAGAACGGCGCGGAAGCCGCGCACCAGGGGCGCCGGCAGGAAACAACGGAAGGCTGGCGTACAGCCAGCGATCGTGGACAGAACAGGAGCGAGCTTCATGAAGCGACATCTGACGGGGTTGGCGGCGCTGGTCGCTTTCCTGTTGCTCGGGGGCAGTACACCTCGAGCATTCGGGGAAGAGCAGCAGAAGAACGAGGCTGACGTCGCGACTGACGTCGTGAGCCTCGAGGATCTCCTCAAGGCGAAGATCACCGTGTCTTCGTCTCAGGGTGAGACGATTCTCGAAAGCTCCTCCGTGGTGACCGTGATCGATCGCAAGACGATCGAGCAGCACGGCTACCGCACGGTCGAGGAGGCCCTCCAGTCGGTGGTCGGCATCACCGTGATGCGGAGCTACCTGCTCCAGGGCATGGTGACCTCGCGCGGCGTGCTCCAGGACCTGTACGCGAACAAGAACCTGGTGCTGATCAACAACGTGCCGTCGTGGCACGCGGTGACCGGCGAAAGCCGGCTCGAGCGCGTCGGCATCAACGACGTCGAGCGCATCGAGGTGCTCAGAGGTCCCGCGTCAGTGCTCTACGGATCGCAGGCCTACACGTCGGCCATCAACATCGTGACCCGATCGGCCCAGCCTGGCACCCAGGCCGCCGACGCGACGATCGGCACCCGGGGCGAGAGCGGCAGCTACCGCATGTCGGCGAAGTCGGGATTCGAGCTCGACCTCGGCGTCAACCGCGATCGCGGCCAGCGCACCGGCTACAACTTCCTGGACGAGAACGGCACGATGGGCATCGTGAACGACTACGCCGACGCGTTCGACACCACGATGCAGGCGAAGTACAAGGGCAATACGTTCCAGCTGAACGCCTACGACACGAAGATGAATACGTTTGGATCCGCCCCGGCGTACAAGCTGGGCGCGAACACGCCGCACCTGCTGAACGGCCTCCTGACGTCGTACCAGTTCGATCACAAGTTCGTCTCGAAACTGACCATGCTCGGCCGCGCCTTCTACGATACCGAGTATCGCGAGTTCTCGCGCGACAACATCGATGCGGTCTATGCGCCGATCGACGGCTATCGTTCAGGCGCGACGGTGCGCGCGAACTACGCGGCGACCAAGCAGGTCAGCTTCGACGTCGGCACGGACTACGAGTACCGATTCACGAGACAGGCGACCAGCCGGAACCGTCTCACCGGCGCGCTGCTCGACGGGTTCACCGACAAGGGCGCGCGCGAGGCATCGGTGTTCAGCCAGGTCGATTGGAAACCCGGCCGCTGGCGTCTGGTCGGCGGCACGCGCTACACGAACAACAGCCTGTCGGGCGGCAACGTCTCGTCGCGGGGCACGGTCGGCTACCGGATCACCGATCGCGATGCGGTCAAGTTTGTCGTCGGCCAGTCGTACCGGTCGCCGAGCCTGTTTGAGCTTTTCACCGCGTCGCCGAACATCAGCGGCAATCCCAATCTCCGGCCCGAGACGTCGGATTCGGTCGAGCTCGTGTATCAACGCGCGCACGGCGGTCTCTACACGCAGGTCAGCGGGTACTGGGCGAAGTACGATCAGAAGATCTTCCGGCAGAAGGGCACGCCTCCGGCGACCGCGCCGAACCCGAACGCCCCGGTCTTCTACATCAACGGGACGCCGTTCAACGGCACCGGCATCGAGGCCGAAGCGAAGTACACGAACGACCGGCTGGGCACCGTGTTCGCGAACGTGGATCTCGTGGGCGGCACCTCCGGCGACCTGGTCATCGAGCAGCCCGGCTCGTACATGAACTACAACTTCCGATACGTGCCGAAGTACAACGTCAAGGCGGGCCTGGCGCGACAGTGGGGCCCCGTCGGCGCTTCGGCGTCACTGGATCATTCCGGTGCGACAGACGGTGCGTTCGGGCCGGTTGGCGGGTGGTCGGACGTCCAGATGAACATCTGGTACGAGCATCCCGCGAGGGGCGTGAGGGTTCGCCACACGCTGTCGGGCCGCAACCTGCTCAATGCGGATATTGCGTTCCCCGAGTACTCTCGACGCAGAGCGAACGTGAACGAGTTGCCGCTTGGCGCCGATCCCGGCGTCTTCTATACGCTGGGCATCCACTTCTAGACACGAAGCACACGAAGAAGGGCCGGGAGATGAACATCGCTCCCGGCCCTTTTTCATGTACCGAACTGTTCAACCTCACGTGCAGGAAGAAGACACGATGGTCTGCCGCGCGGTGCACGCCCGCGCAGCAATGTGCAGGCATCGGACTTGCGGGACAACTGAACCGTGGTCAGGAGTACCTGCCAATGGCGTCGGTTCTGGTTGGGCGCGACGACAGCGGCCATCGTCGTGGCCGCGTACGGTCGCGCGGCCGGCCAGGAACTCCGCGTCGCATCGGCAGCCGTGGACGGCATCACGGACAACACGGCAGACCTTCTCGCTGCGCCAGCAGGGCCTGCTGCAACGGCGCA
>WNFL01241283.1_pt1 | contig 16920 bp, 16 predicted proteins | sample 5400361 | NCBI WGS metagenome assembly WNFL01 (sample SAMN13153351, study PRJNA577476) | soil metagenome | isolation source: 40 cm soil on Douglas fir-dominated hillslope | place: USA:California | collected 2013-09-17 | reverse complement strand
AGGTTTTGATGCAGCGAGTGAAATGTTTCTTACGGTCACAGGGCAGGAATGTACAACATCACTATGACATCGGACATGATTTATTTGAGTCCTTCCTTGATCAGTCCTTGACGTATTCTTGCGGATACGTCGATCAGCCCGGCGATACTTCAGAGAAGCTGCAACTCAATAAGTTTGAGAGGATTTGCGCAAAACTCGAATTGAAGGAGGGCCAGACCTTACTCGATATCGGATGCGGATACGGTGGATTGCTTATTCATGCCGCCAGGAATTATCAGGTTACCGGTGTGGGTATTACCAACAGCAGACTGCACTGGGAAGGAGCAACCACATTGATTGAGAAATCGGGCCTTTCCTCCCGGATCCGTGTGGACCTGCAGGACTTCAAAGATGTTTCAGGCAAGGTAGATAGAATTGTTAGCGTGGGAATGTTAGAGCACGTACCCCGCAACCAGTACGAAAGCTTTTTCGGAAGAATAAAGGATAATCTATTGCCTGAAGGGAAAGGACTTCTCCACTTTGTTGGAGCCAACGCAGCCATGAACCGCCACGATGCGTTTATTCAGAAATACATTTTTCCGAATTCTAACCAGCCACGCCTGTCGGAAGTGACAAGGTTCCTGGAGAAGTATGGAATGCCTATTCAGGATGCGGAAAACATGATACGTCATTACGGATTCACAGCACAAAACTGGATCTCCAGGTTTAGAGAAAATATCGACAGGTTGAAAGCAACGTATGACGGAGAGTTCTTACGCATGTGGGAGTACTATTTGTGCTGCTGTCAGGCGGCTGCATTCCACAGTGATTCCGCCTTGTTCCAGGTTTTGTTCACGAACGACCGGAGTGCGGTAATTCCGCTAAGGAGAATATAAAAACCGATTACCCTATGCGCAATTACACGTTTGAGGAAGACATCTCGAACCTCAAAAAGGAGATCAAGGCAAATGGCTGGTATAAAAAATCAGAGGCTCGAATGCTCTATGAATTGCTGTTTCATTTAACACTGATGACCGGTGGTTTGATCATCTTTGCATTGTATCAGAATATTGCGGTTCGGATTTTAGCGATGGTTGTCTCAACCGTGGGCGCGACCGGTGTAACGACCCATACACATTCATCGTCACACCACTCCACATTCTGCAATAGAAAACTCAACAATTTTCTTGTGTACTTTGGCTATCCGTTCCTGTTCGGAACGTCTGCAACGTATTGGTGGCACAAACACATTGCAGTCCATCATCCTAATCCGAACATCGTTGGCGCCGATGACGATATTGATTTGAAACCGATTTTTGCATTCACGCGCGACGAAATTGCCAATTCCAGTTCACGCTTCCAAAAGACGTGGTTCAATTACCAGTGGCTGATATTTCCGGTTGCGCTTTCATTTAATGGGTTTAATATTCAACTAAGCGGGTGGAAATTTCTTATCCCCAGGTTGATCCATCGTGCTCAACGGACACTCCTTCACGAACTTGACTTTCTCGCCTTGATGCTCCATTGGACTGTCTGGCTCTTTGTTCCAGCCTTGCTGTTTGGCTTTCCGGGCGCCCTTCTTTTTCATTGCCTGCGGATTACATTGTTAGGATATGGAATGTACATTGCATTTGCTCCTGCACACTTTCCCGCAGAGGCGGTTGTCCTTAGCCATGAGAACATCAACGCAGATCCTTATCTGAAGCACCTCGCTACGACCGTGAATTTCAAGACCAACAGGGTGGGCAGGCTAATCTGTTTGGGAGTCGACTATCAAATTGAACACCATCTCTTCCCGGGAGTCACGCATAGTCACTATCCCGCGCTAAGCCGGAAGTTAAAGGAGATCTGTGACCGTCATCAGTACCCGCATCGCACGTTGGGTTGGCTTGAATCGCTGTGGAAATCATACTTGATATTCTATACGCCAAAGGAAGTTTATAATAAAATACGGTACGACTCCCTCGAGCGAAAATACTCGTTAGAATGACTGCGGCCATCCTCGACACTCTTTTTATTAAACAAAAAGCAAAGGGCTTTTTGGGGAGGCAACATGAGTTTGGTCCCGATACCCGGTTCGCTGAATTCGACGACATGATAATCCGATACCAACGTACGGGCAATGGGGCACACACCATTGTTCTCGTACCGGACCCTCCGAATACAATTGAACATCTTCAACATCTCACCACGCTGCTGGCAAAGCACTATTCTGTTCTTGCTTTTGAGTTTCCCGGTTTCGGCTTTTCTGTTCCCAAAACAACAAATTATCAATTTTCACTATCGGACGGTATTCAAACGACCCTGAAGATCCTTTCTTACCTCAGGATCAATTCGTGCACATTGGCTTTTCCGTGCGTTGCGGGATATATAGCATTTTTATTGGCAGGCCAAAGGCCGGACATCATCAAGCATGTAATTGCCATTCAGGTGCCCGATTGGGAGGAAGAACTCAATTGGTCCGTCCGGGTTGACCTTTATGGACTGATCAGGACTCCCATTGTCGGACAGTTGTTACTCTCGTCGTTCAAACGGAGGATTGCCAAACAATGGTACGATGCGGCCCTTCCAAAGGGGAACCGGGATCCAACATTCTATAACGTCTGCAAATCGGGTCTGGATAAGGGTTCCTGCTTTTGCTTGTCCTCGGCATTTCAGGCTTTATTTAATTCACCACGCCCGAATTTTGAAAAAATAAAGCAAAAAGGAATCATTGTCTGGGGCAAAAAAGACCGGACACACAGGAAAACAAATAGGCAAACTACCCTTTCCTTTTTTGAGAATGCAGACGTGTTTGAATTTGACGAAGCCGGACATTTCCCTGAACTGGAAAACCCTGAGAGGTTTGCAGAAATTGTGCGTTCAACGCTAGGAGAAAAACAGATCTAAAATGCCAAAAGAAAATTCTGGAAGCCCTATACCTTACTTGCCCCGTTCCGGATCGCTTCCGCCAGGGATTCGTAGGTTTCGTTGTAGCGGTTGAGTCTGTTTCCGTTCAGGAAGAAAGAGGGCGTGCCGTTAACACCACTGCGAATTCCTCCTTCGAAATCGTCTTCTATCTTTGAACGTACGGTTTCACTGTTGCTGTCGGCCAGGAATTGATCTTCCTCCAGGTGGAGTACCCGGGCACTTTGGAGCAAGAAATTTGGGGATAGTTTATCCTGATGTTCAAAGATCAGATCGTGCATTTCCCAAAATTTGTTTTGTTTGCCCGCTGCCTCGGCGGCCTGTGCCGAAATCATTGCGGCCGGATGTGATTCTTGTAGCGGAAAATTGCGAAATACAAAAAGAAGTTCCTTTCCAAATTCTTCAAGAAGCTTCTTCAGGAACGGATGGGCAATGCCGCAATGAGGGCACTGGTAATCGCCGTATTCAACCAGGACAATTTTTCCACGCAGGTTTCCGGTACGATGATCCGTTTTATCGAGGGGCACTCTTAATTTCGACATGTCATTTCGATTTATTTCTTTGAATTGTTCAATTCCTCTAATGTATCCAGGATTCCATCCGCGCCCGGGTTAATGCCATCGGGTGAAAGGTAGCTCCACCGGACCGTACCTCCTTCATCAATTACAAATAACGCCCGTTGGCATTGACCTTCCACGTCATTATAAACGCCGTATTCTTTCGAAACTTTTCCCTTGGGCTCAAAGTCGGCCAGCAAGGGAAAATGTATCTTGCGGTTTTGTGCGAATGCCATATGGCACCATTTGCTGTCAACGGAAATGCCCAGGATCTCGGCATTGTATTTATGGAAATACTTGAGGCTCGCGCTGTACAAAGCCATTTGGTCGCTGCAAACCGGACTCCAGTCAGCCGGGTAAAACGCGAGGACCACTCGCTTCCCTTTAAAGTCGGTCAACTTCAATTTCTGATCGGGCGTGGCGTGTAAGTCGAAGATGGGAGCAGCAATTCCTTTTTGGAGAATCATAGCGAAGTAGTTTAATACGATTATTCGATTCGGGTCCCTGCCGATACCGGGGATAATAAAGGTCGCGATTTTCCTGGATTTAAGATGATATTGCAATTAATTGCAAACCATCAGCGCGTTTTATTGATCCATACCTCGGCAGCGATGGTGTGAATGGTGAATCCAATCCAAAGTGCGGTGCCGAAAAAATCCTGCGGAGTCAGACCCGTCAGGGGACTCGTGGCAAAGAAAATTCCAACGATCGGCCTGGTCGTCGTAACGGCAAGGCCGATTGCAAAGGCGCGAATCATCCATTCGCGGTGTAACACCGTGTTCTTGTTGCGGATGTGCAAAAAACCTTTGGTCAATGAGAACAAAAAAAGACATCCGAATAAGGTGATGGCGGCCGTCTCGCTTACACCGCTGATCGGCATTTTGAACCCCATGACGATACCCGAGATTCCAACGATCAGACCCAGGATCAAAAGTATTCTTCCGTTCCAGCGATGCACCTGAAGCCGCCTTGACCGGATGCGCTTGACAAATTGAAGGAGTCCAAGCGTGACGAACAGAAGCGCGGGCATTATATGGACCAACGTTAACAGCGGGTTGGAGACGAATCCTTCTTCCGGAAAACGGGGCATTCCCGGCGGAGGCGGGGCAGGCTCGTAACGATTTTGTAAAACCGGGATCAGGAAGATGGTTCGTCGCAGGACCATGACGACTCCGATAAGGGCAAGGAACAGGGATACCGCCCAAATCAATCTGTACTTCGGTTCTTTGTTGGAATCCAATGGATAAAAGTCCTGTCTTTTTCGAAGACGAGCGTCAGCAGGATTTGTTACACGATAATCTGGCCCTGATTGCGTTCACAACTTCAAACTAAAAGCCCGATTTAGTTGTTAATAGCACTCCAGCCACACAAGTCGGTAAGCAGTAAGCGGTAAGTAGTGATCAATAATCGGTAGCGAGGATGACTCAAAATTACCGATTACCAATTACCGCTTACCGCTTAGTCGGGCTTTAATTTTTGTGCAAGCACGAGTCGTTGAGACTCCTTATTCCCCTTGCTTCACTTTGTGTACCTCATCCGGAACAAGACCGTGGGCTTCTTTGTGTGTCTTGATGATTGCCTGGGGATCCTGTGCCTCCGAAAGGCACACGACGACGCCGGATTTTTCATCTACCCAATAGTTAATGAATTTGACGTTATACTTATTCTGCACAGCGAGGTCTTTTTCATGTGCTTCCGCCACCGCCTTCGCGTTCACCTTTCCGGCTCCGAGATGATGGACATCGAAATACAATGAGTTCGGGTCTCCGATCTTCACTTCGGACCCGTTCGACACGAGGCTGACCAGGTTCGGCACCAATCCGTGCGCCTCCTTATGCGTCAGATAAATGGACGCTGAGTCGGGAGCCTCCGCCAGACAATAAACTTTTCCCTGGGCTTCGTCGACCCAATACTTAATAAAACTGACGCCGTACTTGCCTTCGGTGGCAAGATCTTTTTGATGAGCGCCCGCTACCGCTTCGAACGTGACTTTCCCGGGCTCGACGTTATGGACGTCGAGAAAGAGATGGTTGCCTGCGGCAGGTTGCATTTCTTTCGCTTCGGCCTGTTCTGGTTTGCCCTGGTTGTTACACCCCGTCGATAAGATCATTATAAACAGGATGTAAAAAAAGACGATGATGATTGAGTTTTTCATAATCCAGTGATTTAGGTTAATGAATAGGATTGAGCAGAGATGAAGCCTGTCGGAAGTCCGGAGTAGTCCCAGGACAGAATCCCGAATTTCTCAGTTCATCTTAATCTTTTTTCAATTCAAATTGATGAACAAAGGAGGCATCTATTTCACTCCCGATCTACCACTAACTGATCAAATGATGGAATTATTAGGTCAAAACTTCCTGCCGAAGCGCGTCGCGTGGGCAGGAAGAATTTCTGACTTCACCCCGTTGTGAGCGCCATGAACCGGGAGGGCAGGCAGCCGAATTTCACCGCAAAACATTTTGCAAAATAGGAAGGGTTATTGAACCCTACTTCGAAGGCGATTTCGGAAATATTCCCCGATTTGCGCCTGAGGAGGGACAAAGCTTTGTCCAGTCGCAGGTCGCGGATCAGATCATTAGGAGCCTTCCCGGCGAGACTCTGGATCTTCCGGTAAAGTTGGGGCCGACTCATGCCAATCGCGCGGACCAATGAGTCGATGTTGAAATTTTCATCAGAAAGTTGAGCCTCGATGATTCCAAAAAGTTCCGTCAGGAAGACTTCCTCGTTGGCGCTTAGTGATTTTATCTTTGTGCTTCCGTTCGGGTCTTCTTCGCAAAGTTCGTGGATCAGGGAGGAGCGGAGAATACGGCTCTCATCGGCAATCATGCATAGCCGCTTTGCCAGCCTGATCGTTACTTCAATGAATTCATTGTTTTCCGTAACAGGTTGGCCGGCGCTGAGCCCTATCTTGAAGATTACCGGGCCTTCCTTGCCTTTTGCCTTATTATTTTGGGAGAGTAATCCGGTCTGGATTTCCCGGGCACACTCTACGGCCTGCGAGGCTGAATTAAAAACATTGACCAGAGTATCGTCACCTGTTAATTTTACAGGTCTTCCATTAAATTTTGAAACTTCCCTGAAGACGACCTCACGCGCCCTCAGAGGTGTCTTCAAGTACTCGTAATCCTCCAGTCTGGCTAGCGGTTTTCCCTCCTTCGCTTGCTCCGGCGGGCGGCCTTGAACGGTCACTGCCAGGATACTCCTGTACCCCAGGTCAACCGATCCATCTTCATCATGAACAACGCCCTGGTCAATACGAATGTTTTCTCCCATGATGAGAGAGTAATAGCTGGGGTCCACTTCCACCATGGCGCAAGCTACATGCCCATGTGCCATCTGGTGAACCGACTCACACGTTGGCATGTCGGGACCTTCCACCAGACAAAATATGGTTCCTGCACCCTCGTTCACCCAGAATTGAAGGTATTTTACACCGTATTTTTTCTGGATGGACTCGTCGGCCATGTGCGCCTTTTTTGCTTCCTCAATCGTGATGTGGGGAAACTTGTGAAAATCCATGTACAGGGGCATGACAGTTTTATTGTTGTTTAGTTCCGCTGGGCAATGGATACGGGGACAATATTTGCTCGTGAAAGGGTCTGAAAAACCACACAATAGCGTTCCGTAAGACGGATGAGATTGGCTGTCTTTTCCTGTGACTCGTCGGATCGGATTTCAAACCGGAGGCGGATGTCTTTGAAACCCACCGGCGCATTTTTATCAACCGAAAGCGTTCCCCTGAAATCGAGATCGCCCTCCACGTGCACGGAAGCATCCCGAAGATCAAATCCTGTCGCCGTGGCAACGGCCTTGAGTGTAACTCCTGCGCAGGCAGCCAATGCTTCCAGCAGCATGTCACCGGAACAGACCGACAAGCCGTCACCGCCTGTCGCCGGGTGCAGTCCCGCCTCTGCCAACATTTTACCGGTTTCAATCCTGCAGGTGATTCCTTCACCTACCCGTGACACGGCTTTTAGCGTGATCAGAGCTGCTTGTGGTTCTGCTTTGTAACGGGTCTTGAGGGGTTCCTGAATTGCCTTTAAGGAAGATGCATCCATTGGATCGCCGCTTGTTGTCACGGCTGTATCTCTAAAAGTAACACTTTGGGGTATTCCCTCCAACCTGCTTTCTATGTCGAAAAATATGAGTTGTCTCCTCAAAGCTAGTCATGGAACGCCGGTTATCGATAGTAAGCCGGTGCTGTAAACTCTTTAGGAGAAGTTTCTCCGAAGGAGTCCGGAGTCCTTCGGACAGGGTTCAGGTCGCATAGTTCGAAGGTCTGCTTACTTTACTTCCCAAGCAGCCCTTTTAGCTCCTTCCTGGCTTTTGCCCGGGCGAAGGCATTGGTAAAAGCTTCTTTCCGGAAGTCCCTGAACGCATCTGTTTTTTTCAGGAAGGCATGAAATCCGTCGTCGGTCTGAAGGTTAGCTAAAAGAGGGTCATTGTGGTAATACCAATCCACTGTCCAACCGTAGTGAAATGCGCTGTCGAGACTTTTAACGGCTTCTTGCTTGTTTCCAAAGTAGGCAAGGCAGAGCGCACGGTCATAATAAATAGACCCAAAGCCACCGACCCATGTGCCAATGCTTCTTTTCCTTGCGATCATTTCATCAAGAATTTGAAGTTGTTCCCGCATCAGTTTATCCCCTTCTTTCTTTCGACCGGTTTTCGAGTAGGCAAACGCCAGGCGATGCCTTAACGGAACGCTCTGGGTGGTGTCCTCAAAGCCCTTTTCAATCTCCTTGTACTGCTCGTAGTATTGAATTGCAGACAAATAGTCTTTTTTCATAGTGCTCATCTCTGCAATGGCATCGATAATTAGTACACTCTTCACATTACTTTGATTGAGTACTGCTATGGCTTTGGTATATTCTTGTGTATCTCTATAAATGACGGACAGCATATGAATAATTTCCTCTGAACCAGGATCAAGGCTAAGCGCTTTAAGTAATAATTCTTCAGCACCTTTAAGGTCGTTCATAAGGAAGAGGACAAAACTCAATTCGGAATAGTATCGCGGATCCACAATTTGGTATTGACCTTCAATTGACCTAATAACCAGGTCTGCGCCTTTCTCATTTCTATCCCTAAGTAAAAGGTATCCGTAATTATTTTGAACTTCGGCATTATTTGGCGCAAGCTCATACGCCTTACGGCTTAACGCGGCAGATTGTTTCAACTCGCCGACATACCGAAGCACCTCTGCCTTGACCAGGTAGCCGGAAGGATTGGATGGATCTACTTCAATCGCTTTCGATGAATAATAAATTGCGGAATCGGTCCAGACCTTTTCGCTAATTCCCGTGCGTCTTTTTAAGGACCAAATCTTTCCTTTCAGGGCAATCGCCTGGCTAAAATTGCTATCAAGTTCAATAGCATGATCCACCAGCCTCAGGGAGTTATTTAGATCAGTTTTATTTTTAGAACCATCTCCATTTACAATTTCCCTGGCCTTTAAAAAGTAGTCATACGCCGTAACATCCTGTGAAATTTCTCTACTTATATTTTGACGTTCCGCTGAAGTAAGCTTTGCTTCAAGCGCTTTGGCAATTTCAACCGCGATCTCACTTTGCAAAGCCAATACGTCTTTGAAGTCGCGGTCATAGGTTTCGCTCCAAAGGTGAACATCCGACCTTGCGTCAATCAACTGCACTACGATCCGCACCTTATCCCCCACATGCCGCACACTGCCCTCGACAACACTACCTACGCCAAGTTCTTCTCCAATTTGAGAAACGGTCTTGATTGTGCCTTTATATTGCAGAGTAGACGTTCTCGATTTTACTTTAAGGTCTGCAATTTTGGTGAGGTGGTCCAAAACATCTTCTGCAATGCCGTTCGAGAAGTAATCCTGCGCAGGATCATTATTCATGTTTTCGAATGGAAGAACAGCAATGGATTTATCCTGCTCTTGAAAAAGTTTATTTCCAAATCCCGCAAAATAGAAAAGGAAAAAAACAATGAGGCCTATTGCAATTAACGAACCGGCCAGGATGGAGAGTTTTTTTCGAATGCCTCTTGGGACATCTTCGCGTCGCGCCAGCGTTTGGGAGGAATCAGTTGAAATTGACGGCACCTGCATTGCCGAAATCAAATCTTTAACGCCGCGCACTACTTTGTTCATTTGGTCGCGATAAAAAGTGTGGTTCAGGTTACCCTTAGGATCTTCTTCGCTGGGCAGCAGCGGCCTTATTACACCCCTGGTTTGATAAATGAATTCGATTGAGCGGAACACTTCACCCATTTCATTATTGAGAAGGCCCATATCATCCGAATCGAGTTCGTGAATCTGAATTGGAAGAATTCGGCTGGCCACATTTCCATTTTTCAGTTTAACGTACCTACCCACCTGAGATGCCAGCGCCAACTTATTGAAGGCACAAAACTCGTTCTTCCAGGCAAAGGATTTAGGATCGCAGTAGGTTTGGGAAATGATTGGAATGAAGATAAGGCACTTTAGTTTATCAGCGAGGCTCTTGTCCACGTTATAAGTTTCAAGTAGACCATCGTGGAGGTTGTAATCAAAATAAATTGAAACGGGGTCTTTAATTGTCGCCGCAAGTTCCTCTCGCAGGGCCCTGACAAATTCCGTTACCCAACCCGATTGATTATCGTTATGCCGGTAAGAAATAAAGATATCGTATTCGAAACCGGGTAAGAGGGAAGTCATTAGCCAAATATAACCAGTTTTGCAGACGGCCGAAATGACAGGTATGGAGGCCAAATCTTTAAAAATAGCTATATTGAATAGGCTTTTTTGGACACAGACCTGCCTGCCGACAGGCAGGTGACACAGATAAACACAGAACAGACCTTACGCGTAGATTTGCGTTCAGTGACTGTGGCTAGTGCCCCACCAACTATTAAAAGATAAAAATGTTGGGGCACAGTGCTCGTTGCAACTTACAGATTCTGCGACGCTTAATAGCTTTTACTAGTTGCAACGGCACTAGAACATACGCCGCCTACCCTTTCATTTAACAATGTTAATATGAGACCAAAAAAAACATTCATTTCGACAACGATTCTGCATGTCATTTTTCTGGCCGTCCTGGCCGGGCTGAGTGCCTGCAATCCCAAAAAAGAATCAATCCAGGTTGGGGACGATGACATCGGTGGCGTGATCACCGGCCCCCATGGGCCGGAAGCGGGGGTATGGGTCATCGCCGAAACGCATGACCTTCCCACCCGGTACGCCAAGATTGTCGTGACCGATGACAATGGTCAATATTTAATACCCGGGCTTCCGGCTGCAAATTACGCCGTGTGGGTACGGGGTTATGGACTGGTCGATTCACCAAAGAAAGAGGCCAAGCCCGGCAGCACGTTAAACCTGGATGCTGTAGAAGCGCCCGATCCACACGCGGCGGCTCAATACTATCCCGCCGGTTACTGGTTTTCTCTTCTCCATGTGCCGGACAAAAGCATGTTTCCGGGTACAGGTCCTAAAGGAAATGGCGTCTCTCCCAACATTAAAACGCAAGCCGATTTTTTGAGGAACATAAAATCGGGGACCTGCCTGGCCTGTCATCAATTGGGCAGCAGGGGAACACGAGAGTTTCAGGCATCCATGGGAAAATTCAACTCTTCGGTAGATGCGTGGGAACGCCGTTTGCAATCGGGACAAGCCGGCGCAAACATGATTACCTCGACCGTCCAGATTGGACGTGAAGAGGTGCTCAAAATGTTTGCAGATTGGACCGACCGGATTGCCGAGGGTGAAGTGCCTCCAACACCGCCCCGGCCCCGAAGGTCTATCTCCACGATCTTGTTTCTACCGACCGGAGGAATCCTACGGTAAATGCCAACGGTTCTCTCTATGGTGCACTGGAAGTAAGTGCAGATTACTTGCCGGTATTGGACCCGGTGAAAAACGAGACAAGTCACGTACCCTTGACGGTAAGGGACCCCAATACAAAACCTGCCTCAGGGGAAATGGCACAACCATCACCGTATTGGGGCACTGAGGCCATCTGGAATAGCAAGACTAACGTCCACAATCCGATGTTCGATAACAAGGGCAGGGTTTGGATTACCGCCACGGTGCGCCCTTCCGACAATCCCGATTTCTGCAAAGAAGGTTCGGATCATCCCTCGGCCAAGCTGTTTCCGCTGAGCAGGGCCAGCCGCCATCTCGGTTTTTATGATCCGAAAACTAAAAAGTATACGCATATCAGCACGTGTTTTAGTACACACCACCTGATGTTTGCGGAAGATGAAAACAATACACTCTGGACAAGCGGTGGAGGAGACGTCATCGGATGGCTCAACACCAAAAAATATGAAGAGACAGGAGATGAAAAAGCTTCACAAGGCTGGACGGCGCTCATCCTGGATACCAATGGTAATGGCAAGCGGGATAACTATGCTGAGCCCGATGAACTGCTCGACCCTGCCAGGGACAAGCGGATCGCGAAAGGCCTTTATGCTGTTTCCCCGGCGCCGGATGGTTCGGTTTGGGGATCTTCTTTGGGATATCCGGGTGCTGTCATCCGCCTGGATCCGGGATCCAACCCGCCTGAAACCTACCATTGGATAAATCGGGTGAACCAGTGGAAGGATTCTCGCCTCGCGGTATGGATGTTGACCGGAACGGCGTTGCATGGGTGGCACTCGCCAGCGGACACCTCGCCAGCTTCGACCGAAGAAAGTGCAAGGGGTCGCTTAACGGACCAAATGCTACCGGCCAACATTGTCCCGAAGGCTGGACGTTCTATGCCGAGCCCTTGCCCCAGCTTCAGGGTCTAAAAAAATCCGGAAGCGCTGAAGCAAGTTATTACACCTGGGTAGATCAGTTCAACACCTTTGGATTAGGCGAAAATGTCCCGATCAATACAGGAAATGAATCAGAAGGGTTGCTGGCTCTTAAAGATGGAAGATGGGTTGTTCTCCGGGTTCCCTACCCTCTTGGATTTTACACCAAATGGATGGATGGCAGAATTGATGACCCGAGAGCAGGATGGAAGGGCAAGGGGCTATGGGCAACGGTAAGTACACGCGCTCCTTTCCATATGGAAGGTGGGAAGGGAACGACGAGCAAGGTGTTCAAGTTCCAGCTTCGACCTGATCCGCTGGCGAGGTAGTTGGTAAGCGGTAAGCAGTATTCGGTAAGCGGTGGATTTTGCCTTAGGGGAGGGTGAACTGCGCCTTTGGAAAATTCCTGGCAGTAAACCAACCGGATTATTGGGGGCTATAGACTTTTAAATTTTTTATATAGCCGTTCAACACGCTGCCATCACTATAATTGGAAACTCCAATTTGAGTATCCGATGTACCGCACGTTGCATAATCCAATTTAACGTTGCCATCGCCAACCATGATCGAAGCCGCTGAAACGCTATCGAGGAACATTTTTACGGTTGTGCCGTCGTAGGTAATTTGTGCGTTGTGCCATTCATTTAAAGAATACGTCTTTTGCGTTGCTAAAAAGTTTGCATTATTATACAATAGTGCAATGGTGCCATCGGCATTAAGATAGAACCCCAGCCATCTGCAGCCGGTGCCGATAATCCAGACGGGCTGAGTTCTCTTTTCTGAAACCAAAAAATCAGCACCGATTGAAAAAGATTTAAAATTAAACCATTTTATGGCTGGACTTAAAGCAGTGCATGGATTTGGACCTGACGAATAATCGTATATTCCATTGCAGTAAACTCCACCGTTCTGAAAGGGAGCATTGGTCAGCGTCATGGCACCATTTAATCCTTTGCGATCTTTACCATCACTTAGTAAGGGGTAGTCGGCAAGTAATGTTTTTCGCGGGACTGCGTCGTTTGTCCTCGAACAATCCGATAATAGTATTATCGGTAAAAGGACAACTAAAAATGTTTTGGACGTTTTCATACTTTTCAAGCACTTTGCTGTAAATAGAAAAAACCTCTCGTGAGTTCCTTTAAGGAGCAGGCGCCCCACATTCGTGCTTGACAGGCGCCAAAGCGTTATTGGTTGACGAATTTGGAATAGGAAAAGGAATTGCGCAAGTACTAAGCCATTCCAAATCGCCGGACGACTCAAAAGGCCTTTGGAATCACCAAAATGAATCTCGAAGTGACCTGGCCCCGATTGGGCGAGTTACAATTTCTTTTTTTTCGATGCGTTCGCAGTCTTTGTTAAAGTCTAACGCAAGTTTTATCCATTAGTTTAATACCTTACCTTTTCATGCAAAATCTAAGGGAATTTAAACACCTAACGGAAAGGAGTTATATGAAAAAAATTTTGATTACCGGAGCAAGCGACGGTATAGGCCTGGAAGTGGCGAAGATCCTTGCTACTAAAAATAATGAATTGACTCTGGTAGCTCGAAGTCAGGACAAATTGGAAAAGGCTGTCGGTTCATTGCCTGGAAAAGGGCATCGCATCGTTGTTTCCGACCTGACCCAAAAAGTGGAAGTGGATAAATTAAAGGAAAACATCGATGCCAACCGGTACGATGTATTCATCAATAATGCGGGAGTAGGCATGTACGGAAGGTTTACCGAAATGCCGTTGTCTGAACAAATTAAAATGATGAACCTGAACGTGACGGCGCTCACAGCGTTGTCCTATTTTTATTTAAGCCAGGCGAAGAAAGGCGATGCATTGGTAAACATAGCATCTAACCTAGGCAACACTTCTTACCCGGGAGCCGCAGTCTATGCCGGCACTAAAGCCTATATCATTATTTTCAGCGAGTCGCTTTGGTGGGAATATAAAAACAAGGGGATTTATGTTGTTGGGATTTGCCCAGGGGCCACCTATACGAACTTCCATAACCGGTCTGGAGGCGACAAAGAAAGTTTCCCGAAATTTGTTGTACAGACGCCGCAGCAAGTGGCAAATGAACTTGTCCGGGCCTTGGAAAAAAGAAATAAACCGAGGATTGTTACCGGCGGCATGAATCGCTTCATGGTCTCATTCCAAAAGCTGATGAGTAGAAAAATGGTGGTCACCATGATGGCAGGGTATGGTCCATTGAAAAACCAAAAGCAATAAACAATTGGATTAGAGGACATTCCATAAAAACAATTCTAACAATTGATTTTCAAAATACATGCATTTTGAACTTTGCCTTCGGGACCAGGGCTTCTTAGCCGGGAAGAACCAATGGCTTGACACGGGTACCGATTAAATCAATTGCGCGCATCAATTTTTCATGGGGTACTTCGGCCGTATCCATCTGGAAAGTAAGTCGCGAAATACCGCCAAGCGCATCGGAATGACGGAGGATCTTTTCCGCCACTTCTTCAGCACTTCCCACAAGCAATGCCCCTTGCGGTCCGGTCTGCGCCTCGAAACGTCCTCTTGTCATGGGCGGCCAACCACGCTCCTTGCCAACCTTCGTCATAGCTTCCGCATAGCCCGGGTAAAAATCGTCTAATGCTTGTTGGGTAGTGTTGGCGACATAGCCCAGGGAGTGCAGCCCGACTTTCAACTGCTCCGGTCGATAGCCCGCATCTTTGGCTGCTTGCCGGTAAAGATCTACCAAAGGGCGAAAACGATGTGTTTCGCCACCAATCACAGCAACCATTAGTGGTAGCCCGAGGGTTCCGGCGCGAATGAAGGACTCCGGTGTGCCACCCACACCCAGCCAAATAGGAATGGGGTGTTGCTGAGGTCTTGGATAGACAGGCTGGTTCTTAAGGGCCGGCCGGAATTTGCCTGACCAGGTTACAAACTCGCTCTCCCGAATTTTAAGTAAGAGGTCAAGCTTTTCGGCAAACAGTTCATCATAATCCTGTAGGTTATAGCCAAAGAGTGGAAAAGCCTCTATGAAGGAACCCCGCCCGACCACCATTTCCGCCCGTCCACGGGAAATCAAGTCCAGCGTGGCAAAGTTTTGAAATACCCTTACCGGGTCAGCGGCGCTAAGCACAGTAACCGCACTGGAAAGCCGGATGCGCTTTGTACGGGCAGCAGCTGCAGCCAGAATAAGGGTAGGGGCAGAGTCTAGAAAACCCTTGCGGTGATGCTCCCCGATCCCAAATACGTCTAGGCCTGCCTGGTCAGCATGTGCTATTCGGTCCAGCAATTGGGCCAGTGCATCGGTATCGTTTATGTTCTTGCTGCTGTTGCCACTGAACATGGCCGCAAAACTATCCACCCCAATCTCCATAATTATTTACTTAGTGTCTCAACGCCGGTAAAATTGAGTTCGAAATTAATTAAATGCTACGCCATTTACCAAGCGTAGTGGATGGACCATAATACAACAATTATTATCTTGTAAGCACCTGACCAACCTGAAACCTAAATACACATGACAAAAAGAACAATCGTTTTTATCCACGGGTTATGGATACATTCCAGCTCCTGGCAACCCTGGATGGATTTCTTTGACAAACAGGGTTACGCGACTCTGAATCCCGCCTGGCCGGGAGATTCCGCCACCGTTGCTGAATGCCGCGCCAATCCAGGCTCTATTGCCAACAAGGGTGTTACTGAAATTTCCGATAGTTATGCCAAAGCAATTGCCTCTCTTTCGGAACCTCCCATCGTTATCGGGCATTCTTTCGGCGGTCTGATTGCTCAGGTGATATTGGGTCGTGGCATTGCCGCTGCTGGCATCGCTATTGATCCCGCCCCGATAAAGGGAGTATGGCAATTACCCTTATCAGCACTTAAAGCATCCTTCCCTGTTCTGGGTAATCCCTTCAATCTCAGAAAAGCTATTTCGCTCAATTTTGATCAATTCAGGTATGGCTTTGGAAATGCTGTCCCCGAAAAGGAGGCCAGGGAACTTTATGACAAATGGACAATACCAGCTCCTGCTCTCCCTCTTTTCCAGGCTGCCGCCGCCAGTTTGGCGGGGTCAGAAACAAAAGTAAATACGGCGAATACCACACGGGGGCCGTTGCTTATCACAGGCGGTGAAAACGATCATATCGCACCGCCCATACTTGGCAAAGCGTCCGCTAAGAAGTATAATTCCTCAGTCGTGACAGAATTCAAGTTGTTTGAAGGCCGCGGGCACTCGCTTATTGTTGATCATGGGTGGAAAGAAATAGCCGAGTATTCCCTCGGATGGCTTAAGAAAAATGGACTTTGATAACCAGAAATCATTCATTTCAACAAGGAATCACTCCATCATTTTCCTGGTCGTCCTGGCTGGGTTGAGCGCCTGCCATCCTAAAACAGAATCCATCTAAGATCCCGTCATGCCATGCTTCGTTCCTTTTTGCTATGACCCTGGGAAAAGGTGTAGGTTAATGGATACTGTCCGGTTTTCCTGACATTCTGGAAGATCCTATGCGAATCAGACTGTAGTCGTCTATCTTGATTTGGACAATAAAATAATAGCCAGTTAACAATTGGTAAGTGAAAAAAAATGATCCGGACATTCAAGTTCGGAATATTTTATTTTACCCCTGTTAGGTCTAAATTGATGGACGCTATGAAACCATTATCTCATGTAGCCCGGCTATTTTTTATATCGTCATTTACCATAATGGCAGCGACGTCGTGAAGGGGGCATAGCGCGCGAGTGTCTGGTGGCCGGAAA
>WNFL01382309.1_pt1 | contig 16922 bp, 27 predicted proteins | sample 5400361 | NCBI WGS metagenome assembly WNFL01 (sample SAMN13153351, study PRJNA577476) | soil metagenome | isolation source: 40 cm soil on Douglas fir-dominated hillslope | place: USA:California | collected 2013-09-17 | reverse complement strand
TGAACAGAGTGGACGAGGGCATTTGGGGTTGGAGGAGAGGGAGGACGAGGGGGAGTTTGGGCTGGCGAGGATGTGGATGGAGGGGTTGAGGGGCGAGGTGTGTTGGGACGGTCGGGAACTTGCTGGGGATCGTGTGGGAGCGCGGTTGGTGTCATGAGCGTTGTGGTCGCGCTCATAGACAGAGAATGCGCGTTATGGCAACGTGATGAGGCTGGGGGCGGATATGGATATGGTCACGTATTTGGCAGGGCGGAGGAAGGGTCCAGGATACTTTCCCAGCGCCACACAAAAGACGCATGGCTGCCGTAAGCCAGGCAGCCAGGCAGCCGGGCAGTAGCAGCAGCAGCAGCAGCAGCAGCAAGTACGGAAGGTTTGTCGGATAGGGGCCAACCAATTTTATTTGGTATTTGGTGCATGTGCAAACAGTGGCGATTGGGCTGATTCCGCGGGCCGGGCGGGGCGAGGCAAGGGCGAAGATTTAAATTGTGTATTTATATTAGACTTACTCTGACAATATTAATTAACAATCACAAGAAGTAACGCCCCCAGGCCCCAGGTCAAGTCACACGAGTGCACGAGTACACGAGCCAGCCACAGCCAGCAGCCAGCAGCAGCAGCAGCAGAAGCAACCAGCAACAGCCACGCCACTATCACGATCACATGACACGTGACCATACCATTTCGAGCCACGAGCCGCATCCCGGCTTCCCGTAAAACCCATCTTGACCTCACTCCATCTCTCCGCCCGCCCGCCCCGTCCTCCCGCCCCCCGAAATGCTCAGCTTCCCGCTTTCACAAAGGTGCTCATCCCCTTCAGGTATCCTCTTTACCCTCTATATGCTCACACTCTCCAGAACGTCCCGCATTCTCGTCGTCGTCGTTTGCACCGGTGCAATCGTCGCAAATCTCGTAATCGTCCTCCACCTCGCCTACCTCTGGTCTGCCCTCAAATGGGAGCCAGAGACCGAGTGGGACGAGTGGAGGATGAACGGCGTCCGCGTCTTCGTCTTCCTCGTTGCAGGCTACTTTGCTTATGCGTTCCTTGCCGCCCTCGTCGGTCTCCTCGGTGCTCTCCAAGTAATTTCTCCCATGTTATTCCCTTATCTTTGCTCACTCCACACATCCTAGCGCATTCCTTCCTTCCTCCGCTTCTTCAGGGACTCTACCATAGTCGACATCGGCTTTTCCATCACCTTTACTATCGTCGCCACAATCTGCGCCCGTAGATCTGCAACTCGCGCTCTCCTCTGCGAGCAGCTTTCCCGCCAACCGGAACTTCTTCGCAATCTCGCAAACTCCGGTCTCAACTTTGAAAACTGCGAACAATGGTTCGAGGACGCCGTGCTCATCTTCGTCGTCGTAATGGCCGTATCCATCCTTATGCGAGTGCGTACTCCTCTCCTGTCATATATCCCACCCAGCTCCTTTCTAACGCACCAACTCCCACTCTCAGATTCAATTTACCCTCACCCTCTCTAACCTCTACTCGCGCCTCGTCCGCAAGCAACGTCTCGATCGTATGGCCACCGCACTCGACTGCCACCCACGACGCGTCCTCCTCCTCCCACCCTCGGAGCCGACCGACAATGGAGTCTTGGTGTACGCCCCCGTGCAGCACACAGCAGGCGACGCCGTCGAGCTTGGCGCCACCGAGGCGTGGTCGGGGCGACCCAACCCGCGTACGAACAGGCCAGATTCGCCTGCCCGTCACGCCCGATGAGGGTTTGCTTCCTCGCCGACCACCCGCGGCCACTGCAAAGCGACTGGCCTAGCCTGGTGTTTGCAGGTGCCTGATTTTTGCATGATGGACGGCACTGGTCCCTAATATCCACATTTCTTTTCGTTTGTACTATGAACCACCATCACCAAGCACACAATTCTCACCACCCACCAACAATTTCCTTTGCATGGCTACCGCATTCCTTCGAACTCTGTGATTCCCCTTGACTTATTACATCTCTGCTATAACCGTTGATTTGGTGTAAATGATACGCGCTGCAGCGTGCTCCTTAGACTTGATCCAGTCCGCTTCCGACCGGCAAACGTAAAACAAAAACTAACCATAACGAGGTGATGGGAATGCAGACCCTCGAGTCGATCGTCCAACTCCAGCTCGCGACGGAAACGACGAGCGTGTTCTATCTCCCCTCAGTGCTCGAAAGTCTGACGGAGGAGCTTTTTCAGTTGCCACCCCATTCGAGCGCGGGGAGGACGAAATGGATCGCGCGGGTCAACTCGCTGTTGCACTCCAAAGAGCCTGCGGGACGCTGGGCAGGCGCGTGTCTCGCGCGTCGGACGGCGGCGGTGAGCAAAGAGATTTTGCTCGAGTGCGCGAGTGGGTGGATCGCCGCTGCGTTACCGTGGTTTTCGGTGCGTACCCCGAATCCCACTAAAAAGTACAGTATTGACATGGCCCATGGCACGGCACGGTTATAGAAAAAAAACGAACTCGGCCAAGTCTTACGTGCGGGTATGGCACTCCTTGTTGGGGTGTTTGAAGCCACCGTGGGCAATGCAGAGTTTAGACGGCAGATCGCTACGCCTAATGTACCCAGGTTTGCCGCTTCGCTCGTTGTGCTTGCGGAGAAAAGTGTAGACGAGGCAGTCAAGGTGTGGCTATTTCCCCACCCCACCCCAGGGGTGGTCCATCATCTGAAATGAAGGGTAAGACCGACTGATAGCATATGTAGGATATGTCCCTCGCGACCCTCGCGCATATGGTCCCACTCTACCCGTCACTACACCGTCAGCTCGTCTCGCAGATTACAGCCCTCTGCTTGGAAAATTTACAGGCGTCCTTCCCCGTACCCGTACCCCCGGAGAGGATTGCTCTCTCCGCGCAGTTATTGGCGGCGCTGCATCTCACCGACGGAAAAGTCGGTGCAGCGGTTGCATGGCGGGTGCTCGTGGATGACGCTGTGGGAAGTGCTTGGGAGTGTCTGCGTGAAATGGGACGTGGGAAGGGTACGAGTAATGGTGCGCTCTGCGCTTCGTTCTCAATATTGAGTGCGCCGGTGTAATGAACTGACGAGTTGTCTAGAACCACAATACAGGCTCAGCTTCCCCCCCTTTCCACGGGACCCTGTGTATGCGCTCCCACTCGCCGCCTCACGGTTGGAGAATATGATCGCGTTGCTTGACGCACTTTTCCGGTGGGCCTGCTTATCCCAAAGATCGATCATGTGATAAAGTTAATCAGGTACTCTTTACAGGGTCAATCCATCACGGCCTGTCTCTGTTCCGGTAAACAGCCTGGCCAACCTTGCAATTGGGCTCTTGCAGCCCCACGATGAAGATGTGGCAAAGGCTACCATAGATAGCACCAGAGCAACAATGGAAGACGGTTTGTCCTTCTACGTGCACAAAGCTGGGTGCAAGCTTGTCAAAATTCTCGCAAACTGGTGAGTGCCCCTCGGAAGACGGAGACCCTTCGCTAACACGATCACCGTCTAGTCTTGGCCCACACCTTATCCCCCATGTTCCTCAATTACTTATCTTGCTGGTTTATCATCTGGAGGAAGACCATATTTTGTATGTCTCCGCTTCCTATGCGCGGAGCTGTTTTTAAGCCGTTATAGGGCACACCAAATTCCACCTCTAGAGGCTCTCAAGCACCTCCTCCAAGTCAGTCCAATCCACAACACCCACCTTGCCTCGCGGATCTTCAAAGTGATCGCACCGCTCCTCTCGCCTCTTATTCCCTCCAAGACCTCTATTACTGGGTCATCTCAATCAAACGAAGCAACCGGTGCAAGTGGAACCGCAAGGAAGAAAAAGGGCAAGCAACGAGCCCGCGCCTTTGAAGGTGACGAAGTACTAGGTGGCGGCAAGCCAGCCATCTGTCCAACTAGGGAGAGCGTAGACATACTCCTCCTTTCACTTGAAGGTACATATGCCATCGCTTCACCTGCGAGCGTCGCAATTGAACAAACCCAACAGGCCTCGATTTGATTCTTCCCCTTCCACACCTCCCAGCGTCACTGCACTCAATAGGCTGCCGGCTTCTAGTCTCTATCATTCTAAATCTCCCTTGCCTCCCTCCTGGTACCATTTCCTCCGACCCCAGTGTCTACACCGAACTCCATAGGGCATTGCTTCGTGTCTCCCGTGGGCTCCTTCTAAGTCCCACGAATAGTCACGTTGGAAGGAGTCTGGACTTCGTCATTTCTGCGCTAGAGAACGGCTCGAGTGACCATTCGGTGCGTGGTGTCCCTTTCACTCCATTCCGGTCCAAGTGAGCTAACTCAGTCCTTGGTATGGTAGACCCAGCTCGTAATTCAGGAGCTTCAGAGCTCAATGGACATTCTCGTTCACCCAAGGCTACCCGCACTGTTGAGGTCTCAGCCTAAACCGGAATCGATCATGCTCTTCCGTAACGATGAGACAAAGGAAGAGCGAGAAGCTCGCGAAGATATATTCGGATCCATGCTATCGGTACCTGCGGATGAAGCGCAGACTATGGAGGTCGACCGACCTACCACGCCAACACAAACACAGAACGACCCCTTCGTAGCCCCTAAACAAGGGCTATCGATTCAGGAATCTAGGGGAATTCCACAGCCACCTCCGGAACCTGTGCAATCAACGCCCATAAAGATGTTCGGTCTAGGAACAAGCCTTGATATCAGCCTCCCGAACCCAGCTGAGTCTACCCCCGACACGCCCGTGGCCTCTTCTACATCAACTGCGCCTCCAATCGAATCGCATCAAGCCCCTCTTTCCTCTACACCGTTTATTCGCACCGCCCCCGCCCCCACGGCCTCCGCAAGTGGACGGCCGACTTCTGCAACAGCCATTCCATCTGTTTGGCGGGGAGCTGCGGCTGATGAGGACGAGAATGAGGATGAGGATGAAGAAATGCCGGAAATCAATATCGACTCGGACTCGGAATGACAATCGAGAATACATACATCCACTGGTTATTACACTGAAAGTACAATATCGTTAATCAATAGAGAAATGTGGGGTACAAGCGGTGAAAATAAATGACGGGTCGGTCGATATGAGTTGCCCTTTAGCCTCCCTCGTCCATCATGCTATCGCCTCCTTCGACGACAAAACTCTGCTCTGTATCGTCTTCATCCAGACTTGTATCCATCAGCGCTTCCTGGAGCTGTGCGGGAGTTGTCACACGACCGGTCTTGTCAAAAGGACCTGCAGGTCCGCGGACACCAGCCACAGCATCTTTCATGAGCCTTTCAACCGCCCAATTGAGATACCCCGTTCGTGAGGTGGTAGGTTTGGCAGTGGATCCAGACTCTACCTTGCTGCCGGGTGCTGGAATCGACTCTGATAGCAGTCCGCGGAGTTCAACAAGGAATTGCGTCAATGCTGGGATAGCTGTTAAGTGTATATCAATAAATAAAAATTGTGACACTGGTATTTTGAAGAACGCGGGCTACGTACTCTGTTCTGATTCAGCGGTTGTGGTTTCGAGGAAGCGCAAGCTTTCAATTCGCGCCTCGGCTCGCCTCCGACGTATGGCGGCTTGAGCTTCCATTCTTCTTAACCTAGTGTAGAATTTCCGCATCTGGGAAGGTGTGAAGAGGCTTTCGTTAGTCTTTGTTCCGCCCAAACTTCGAAAATAACGGGATCACACGGACATGTTCCAGCCTTCTCCGTGAAGACTCAGCCTCAATTTGCAGTTCTCTCTCTGTCTCCGGGGGAGTCTCAAGGTCGAGGCCCCTATGGTGGGTCGCGACCACCGGAAGGTTTGCGTTAATCACGAAAATGTTGCGATGGGACCAGGCCTCGAAGAAATCGAATGCGAGATCCGTGTGTGCTTCCAGAAGTGTTTGAAATGAATGCATACCCTGCTCGCAAAAAATTCAGTTCTCTCGAACCCTCCGAGTGGGAGACGCGTCCGAAACGACTCCAAAAGCGCGTCGTTTCTCCTCACATGCGTTTATACTTGAGCGTTCCACTAACCTGATCCATTTCCCTGCGTAATTCGTCCCCGTCGGCACCAGCTTTTTCCTTCTCCTCGATCCAGCCCCGCAGAAAGTCTTCTAGACTGTCCACGGATTCGTAGATGGTTTCGTTGGCACCATTGATAATATCGTCTAGTAGAAGCTGAGGATGTACACCCAATATCTCCGTAACCAGCATGGGGTCGGCATTTTGACGCGACATTGTTCAGTCTTGACCTTGGGATGCTTTGTCTGTCCGCTTGCCTTCCTTCTAGTATGTATATGAGTTCAAAAATACGTGCAATTTGGAAGCGACTTGATATTCCATGGTGGGGATGGTGCCTGCCTTGTGAGCTCTCTCCCACTTCAAACCCATTCACACGACGACTTGGACTGATGTTTGCAGTAATTGCTACTGGGGATTTTCTCTCAAACGCATTTGCAGTGAAAGAGGTTTCTGGACGAAGTATGCAAGTAAGGAGGGCCATACCCAGCCTGGCTGTACGAATTAACGAATTTTGAGGAAGCCGACGTTAAATCCTAATTCGTCCACGTCTCCAGACTACGTGCTAATTAACAAATACGCTCTGTGGTTTAATGACTACATTTTCAAACGAGGCGATATTGTGGCTCTGCGGCAAGTTCCAAGCCTTTTTCTTTTCCTGGCTGTTGCTGGGCCTTGGTTTGACTCGTCGAAACAGAAGCCCGATTGAACCCACGCTATTGATCGTGAAACGCATAGTGGGACTTCCAGGCGATCGAGTGTGTCTCTTTCTATCACACGCAAAACCCTGTCTAATTGGAGGGTAAAGGTCATACCCCGAAACTCACAGGGTCCTGTGGACATTCCGAAGGGTCATGTATGGATAGAAGGTTTGTACAGCTACCTGTTGGTCACCTCCTTGATGACCCTACCTGACAGGTGATGAACACTTCCACACACGGGACAGTACAATGTATGGGCCCATCGCCACAGGGCTTGTGCAGGGAACTATTACACACATAGTATGGCCGCCCTCTCGTTGGAGAAAGATAGGAAATCCCAGAAGCAATAATCATTGAAACCATCCCCGTCGATAACTACATACAGCGCAGTGTACAGTGTGTTATACCATTATAAACCCATAGTTTGACCGTCAATACATACAGATAATTTAAAGTGCTCTAGTGGCTGCACGCAAGTTCCTTTTGACGAGCTCAATGCTCAATAGTCGTCTGGAGAATCCGGCACTCCAACAGGGAGTCCTGCTTCCTCTCGTCTTCGCCGCAACAAGGCTCTCAATTGTATCGTTGCTACTCTTTTCGGCAACAACCTTCCCTCCGGCACTTCGTCCGCCCTAGCATCCCGATCATGAACACCGTTGGCCCAGTCCTGCAGAGCGGCGACTCCCCTGTGGACGAAAGGTTGGTGGAGGAGCTCCTCACGCAACCTCTCGTCGTCGTCGTCGTCGTACGGGGAGTAAACGGAAGGGCTATCCAGGACCTCCTCCAACCCTGGGCTGCTGATCGTGTAGGTGTAGGAATTCGTCCTGCTCGAAGGCGCTGAGTACATCTCCGCCACGCTTTCAATCAGCGGAGTCAACGCTTCGCTCTTGCCCAAATCGTTGGGTGAGGCGGGCACCTCGATGACCGTTTCCACCTTCGTCGTTTCCACCTTTATCGGGCACTCGCTGACCGCCCGTCGGTGTCGTCGCCGGATGTGCCCCTTTCTTCGGAGTATACTGTTGTCGTTGGGAGACTCGGGTGGTTCAGCAGATGCGGAGCGGTCGAAGTGGAAGACGGTAGAGCGCGGGATGGAAAGATGGGAAGTGGATGCCTCTGTGTTCCTTGGGATGGGTTGTTGACTTTGGGTTCGGTATTGTGGTATAGGGGGAAGAGCTCTGTATTGTGGTATAGGGGGAAGAGCCCGATACTGGTTCCGTGCATTAACTCGAGGGGTGTCGTTGGGCACTCCGCTGCTTGTCGAAGCCAACGACCCGCGCACTAAGCCCGGATAATCGCCGACTGAGTACGAAGTCGTGTGCCGCCCTCTCCAATTGTTTGACGCTCCGCTCACAATAACATTGAGTTTGGTCTCCTTTCTTCGGAGGTCCATTTCTGGTTTGTTTGCAGTTCGTTGGTATCGGGGCATGTCGCGGCGCCGCGAGGCCATTATATAAAGCGTGAGCGCCCATAGTTTACACATCGGAATATCAACGCAGAAGGCGGTGCTTGCGGCGGTATCGATCAATAATAAATGGCAATTCATGGAGCATGATCTAGTATACAGTCACACATGTTCCGATCTGCGCTGTGCGAACCTACACCGAGGCAGCCGTCTACATGTACATGTTGCCCGGGCCACCCTAAACTTTTTGTCAGGAGGATAAGATGACATGAATGAAGGCGCGACTTACGAAAGGTGAGTAATTTCCGCCAAAAGCTCCAGGGGCCCCCGGACCAGGGGGAAAGAATTCGTCATTATCTGGATCACCGCCAAACGGGCCTGGTGGACCACCACGACCCCTACCTGTTCCAGGGAAGCCCCCACGTCCAAAGGGTCCGACTGGGTCAAAACGAGCACCAGGCGGGGCACCAAGTGAGGGCAGGTACCCATCACCGCCCCAAGGCCCCGCTTGACCGCGCCCACTACCACCACCACGTCCTGCAAACATCGGATGATTGGGGCCAACGTACATCCCTCCACCTGGCTGCATGCCACCGAAGAGAGGCGCAGGCGCGAACGGGTTGGGGTGTGGAATTGGGTCAAGGTCTTGACGCCCGACCTCGTATGGGTTGACTACATGGAAAGGTCCTGCTGGTTCACGAAGACGAGTGCCTGGGGGCGATGGGAGAATCGGGCGCGGCGCGTTGATCGGAGGAGTTTCCTGACCGTCACGGTGACGTTCTTCACTCTGGTGGGCAGCGCTAAGGAAAGGGTCAGATCGTGACGATAACGTAGACTCGGAGGATATAAGGACCTTTCGCTGGATTGTGGAGACTCCAATGAAATATCTGGTGTCAATACTTTCACGATCTTGTTCAAGTACTCGGTGACAAACTCTTCGAGCCGCTCGGCGGAGACAAATGCATGAATCAATGGCCCAGAATCAATGGAGGATGGGAAGTACGATGACGAGACGTAAGTAGCGGTCGAGAATTCGAAGGACGCGTCAGCATCAGTCTAGAGCCGGAGGACTATCAGTTGGACCTCAAGAATACCACAGGGTGTGCTCACTTGCTCGTTGCTACCATGTATGAGGGTACGATTGCTGAGTTTCAAGATCTTGATGGTGAGAGTGGTAGTCGAGCTCTCTGGGTGGCGATACTTGAGAGTGAAGTCTGGGGCGCGATCGTTCCAGCCTACGGGAAGTACACTGGTAGCTGATAGTTCGTTGACCGCGATGAGCTCGAAGGCGATTGTGGTGTGGATGGTGTGGAGGAGGGCGGCAACTGCTTCTTGCTGGGAGAGGAGGACCGGGGAAGCGGCGGGAAGGAGAGTTGGGAGAGTAGAGATAAGGGAATCTGCCTGTAACGTTATTCTTGTCATTGATTTATTATTGATATTATTTTGTTTTTTATTGATGGAATTTCGGGGTTGGTGGTAGGTATTCAAAGCAAGTGCCCAGCATGCATTGCCTCGCCGACGTCAGCCGGCCAGTCAGCCAGCCAGTCAGCCAGCCAGTCATTTAGCCAGTCAGTCATTAATGAACTAGATCAACAGACAGCATGGACTCTGGCTTCTAATCGTCCGACGCCAAATTCACCTCAGATCGTTCCTGTCTTGCCACGGCCTGCGCGCGCCATGCTTACCCTGTCAACTACTTCTCACCGTCACCGTTATGAACACCTTACGTCTTCATGCGCTCCACTTGAACCCTCCCGTGCCCCATGCCGACGCCTCTCGACGATCACTACGAAAAGGCGTACACTTTTAATGAGAGTTCACACGGCCACGACACACAAGGACGCATAGACAGATATCCTGAGTCTGAGTATGATCAAGGCAGACGCTACTTCCAGTCAGTGCATCCCATCCTTACACTGGCGGGGCTCTTCTCATCTTAAGCAATCCAGTGTCGCAGATCTCGATAAGGTCCAACGTCGACTCGGTCAAAGGCACGCCCAGATGTACGTGCCTCTACTTGATTACGCCTTTCGAGACTTACTCCTAGACAAGGATCGCGGTAAGCAGGAGAGTGGGAACAGTTCCACTCACACTCTCTTAAATCTCTTGTAGATTGCTGGAACAATAGGAACAGGTCTATTTCTTGGTTCTGGAAGGGCGATACAACGAGCAGGACCTCTCGGTGCCCTAATCGCCTACGCGCATGTTGGTTCTGTGGCATATGCCACTCTCTGCTCAGTTGCTGAACTCACCAGCTTCTTACCCGTGTAAGTAGCACCCCTCACAAGTCGATGAAAGGAGAGCTCATCCGTAGGCACTTTCAAGTTCTGGCACTTTCCCTCATTATGCTGCCCGCTTCGTCGATCCCGCCTTTGGTTTTGCTGTGGGATGGAATTATTTCTACACGTCTCTCCTTACTGTGCCAGTCGAGGTGACAGCAGGTACACTTATCCTATCCTTTTGGGACGCCGATCAGGGAAGACAAGCCCTTTATACGACCATCCTCATAGTATGCAGCATCTTCATTAACATATTCGGTGAGACCACATCAGTCAAGTCCTATCCCTGCCTGTTCTCACTAATGCATTCTTTTACAGCCGTACAGATATTTGCTGAAACCGAATTTGTCTTTGCCGTAACAAAAATCATCCTCATAATCGGCTTGATTCTCGTAGGCCTCGTCATCGATCTCGGAGGTGGTCCTGATCATGATCGTGAGTCTTCAACAGTCGGATGGGAGATTATTTTTATAACGTTTCCTTAGGCCGTGGGTTTCGCTTATGGCAGAATCCCGGAGCTATCAACACCTACTTGGAAGAAGGAAGTACAGGACGCTTTCTCGCCGTGGTAGGAGTTATCGTCCAGGCCGCGTTCACGTTTCAAGGAGTGGAACTGGTGGGGATCGCCGCGGCTGAAACTAAGTCGCCTCGGAGAAACATTGCAAAGAGTTGCCACAGAGTCTTCTATAAGATCATGACACTTTACATGCTGTAATTTTGACCATAGGTTGGACAGTCCCCTCCTATGATCCCCGACTTCTGTCCGAGAGTGGGAATGCTGGCCAAAGTCCCTTCGTCGTAGCTATGGAAATTGCTGGTATCCAGGGGCTCCCTCACTTTGCCAATGCGCTCTTCTTCTCGTCGGCTTTTTCTGCGGGAAACGCATATTTATACAGTGCCTCTCGGATTCTTTACGGTGAGTGTGATATTGAGATTATACAATTTCTAATGCCTCCCAAGGCCTCAGTCTCCGTGGTCAAGCACCACGGGTCTTCATGAAATGCACAGCAAGTGGCCTGCCACTTGTTTCTGTCCTCTTTTGTGTAGGTCAACTCGACTCAGTGTGCAGAGCCACCTTGTAACGAGGAACCTCTAGTCCATTTTTTCATTGCTGGCATATATGAGTCTCAGAGACACATCAGCAGTCGTCTTCCACTGGTTCGTGAACTTGACCACGATAGGTGGATTCTTTGCTTGGTTTGCAATCAATACAACCTACCTTGCGTTCTGTACGTCTTGGTTACTTCCGCGTTGAGGTCGGTCGGACAGCTAACTGTTCTTTAGACCGTGGAATGAACGTTCAGAGATTCGATAGAAAGCAGGCCAGTCTTTTTGTCCCCTATACCTCCCTTAATCATGCTGACGTCCTTCCAGCTGGTCTATTGGAACTCTTTGCAGCCCTGGCTGTCGATTTGGGGCGCGTTCTGGACCGGGCTCTTCATCATCATTAATGGCTTCGACGTCTTTTGGAACTTTAATGTTAGCGATTTTCTCACTGCCTGTGAGTCCTTCCAATTCTCAATGAGTCATGACAGAGCCATCTCAATGACCTACTAGACATCAATCTTCCAATATTTCTCGGGCTATTTCTTTTCTGGAAGTGGCGGCGGCGAACACGAGTATGGATGCCACACGAGATCGATTTTGTTACTGGCGTTCCACCATTAGACGAAACGGAGACACCCGAGACGCCACCTAATGGGATGCTCGAGACGATCGTGGAGCTTGTATTCTGATGATCCCTTCATGATGTCGCTGCTGTAATTTCTATACCCTCGAGGCGAAATAACAAAATCGATTATGGGATTATTTTCATGGCTATCCTCCTCTTCCCACTTTTTCGCACTTGACCACCACCAAGGAAACATGACAGCAACACTGGGGGATCCGCATACTCTCGCGAGCTATCCTATCTCACAACATCTGAAAACCAATGCGCATCATGTCTTAACATATGCCCCTGTCGGCGATGACAGAGACTTTTCAGCGACCATCGGAGTGCAAGGCGATGGTATTCATATCGTCGACGTAAGCAAGTGATGGGTTTCAGAAGGGGAAATACGACTGATTATTTCCCAGCTTAACACTTTGCAAGACGACGCGTCTCTCATTGCGGAGCCTTCAACGAGTTTTGCGGCTCCGCCTGTGTCCCGACTGGAACGTGGCCCAGACTCGAAACCCAAAAGATATACATATGCTGCCATAGAGAGAGCTGTTGGTGTCGAGGTATCTGCCCAGCGACGAACCATTTGGTCGTGGACAAGCCAGGATTCGTTGGGATCACTGGAAAGGCAAGATTCGGTGACGGTGAGTCATTCCACAAGGCGACCAAAGTGTAACCAACGCCACAGTCATCCTCTTGAATAGTTGACACACACCGTGTCTCATCTTTTTGCTCCTCATTGGATGCCATCAATCGTTCTGGCCGTGTCTGAGACCGGACAAGCAACTCTATTAGACCAGTCTCTCTCAGTGGAGCGAACCCACTCACCTACATCTTCACATGGCAAACTTCTCCGGTCATTCGTCTTCCCCTCCCGAGACGCCAGTTTCGTTACGTTTTCTGCACGAACGGGTTTTTCGAGTAACAGCGCCATACTGGTGAACATATTCTCCAATCAATCCACCGTCACAATATCCTCAAATCTTGTAGGCGACGATCTCCATCCATTAGGCGATGCTACCTTACAGGATCCGCATACTGTTGTGGGTGTTCATTTCCGACGGCTACCTACAAACACTTAACCAGAATCCACAGGATTTTCTTAGTATCTCTTGCAGTATCGACGGTATCGTGACCCTGTTGGGTTCGTGTGTTCCCTCTGCGTAAGAAATGCTATCTTAACGGCTTTAAAGGAACGTCTGGAAGTTGGGAGAGTCTCCAACTTCTGCAACAAGGCGACACGTTTACATTGAGTCGGATTGGTCCTCCAATCAACCTCACCGCGCTTTCGAGGCCCCAATCAACAACAGTTGCTCTCACATCGTCGCATGTCTTGCTTGCCTCTATTACATCGTCACAACCGCCAAATATCATCTTCATGCTATGGGATGTCCAATACTCTGTTGTCCTCGCCGAGCGGCAACATCCCCTCCCATCTTATCTTTCCGGCCTGCCACTCGACAACCTTCAGCTTAAGCTGACCATCGCCCCAAAATCTTTGGCACTGCTGGTCGTCCGTCCTTCCATTACTGTGGCGGACAATGAGAAGAAGACGGCAGCAGGGATAAAGAGCTTAGTCCTTTCAATCCCATATGCTGTTCCAGTATCTTCCAGTCTAAAGAACGCTCTTGGGAAAGCACCATTTACACAAAAATGGATCGCGTCCTCGAAAGGCAGAAAGCTGGTTCATATGCATGCCCCAGAAAGGGATATTCTCAAGAGTCTCGAGAACACACTCAAAGAAGGTCACATTGAGAAGGCAGAAGAAACTTTCTTCGAGTGGCTAAAGACACAGGCGAGACATCCTGAAAGTGGTGTCCAGATCAATGGCACAGGATACTATGAGGAAGAGAGCGACAGTGAGACGAGTGATGGAGGGCACCCGAAGAAAAGTGAGGGACAATCAAGGAAGGTAATTCTGGATTTCCCGCCTCTTCAATGACGCTATCTGATCATTCCATTGGTTTCGGTAGACTACATGGAAACTACATATCAGCTATCTCCTTTCGTGTGCACTTTTGACTACTGTGCTCCAACCTGACCAACCAAGGGCTCCTTACTCGCCCAAGATTACACACTACCTCCTTGAGCGATATATCGTCCGCAACTCCATGCTAGATGGCGGAATTTTGAAGCCACTACGGGATCGCAGTGATTGGGTGTGTGTCAGATTGATTATTCACCCTTACATTACTTAAATCATTTTATCAGCTCGGCGTGGAACTCGCAATGCAGAAAGTCAATGATATCCCTGAGCCAGACCTAATCGACACACTTAGGGACTGTATTTCGGCGCACCTTGCCATGCGAAAGGGAGATGGGTCCACAATGGATGTCGACCATGTACAACGGTCCTCGAGGACTCCGCTTTCGCTTGACCGCATGGTGGCTTTGCTAGTAGGGTATCCAGTGTCGGCCCCTCCTTTCCGTGTGGCTCTGCGGGATATACTCTCCAATGCGGAAGAGATCACGGCTGTACTGAAAGTCCTCGCGACATGGGTCAAAGCCTGGGGTGAGAAGGGGACCACCATACGCATCGACGGTCAGATCAATGAGCGGTATCTGATGAAAAGAGCGTCAAAGGTGGCTAAGAGTGAGGGAAACAAGAGGGACCTTCCGCGACTTGACTTGGTAAGTTTTGCTTTCATCACCTCTACCTACCCCCTTGTTTCATGCACCCTCTGCAAAAGTGCTTACTCATTTGGTTTTGCCAGATCGCGGCGTTCCTTAATCACTTGCTCGACTCCTCATTGGTATCACTTTTGCAATATCGACCCGCCCACGCCCTTCTTCAGCAACTTACAGATGACCTTGAACCGCAGATATCCTTCTTGGAGGAACTAGACGTGTTGCGTGGACCCCTTGAGCCATTTGTGCGGGCATACAACAGTAGAGAAAAAGCACCGGCGGAGCAAGACGCGAGGCAGAAAGAAAAGGAATCATACAAGGCGGCGGAGGTTCAACTTGGGTTGTACCAAATCGAGGAGTTGTTCCTTTGAGGGTCACATTCGATAGCAAAACCACTGCACCTGTCTCGTGCATTAACTTCCCACGATATCACCAGCGTATGCAATTGAAGTGGACGAGGTGTAAGAAAAAATATAGAAGCGCAAGAAAATTACACGATTATTGGTCCTTAGTCGCCTCCCCAGGCTTCCCAGATTCGTCTTTCTTGTCCTTCCCACTAGTAGTCGCTGCCGCTTCGTTTTTCTTCGCTTCTTGCTGCTCTGTTCTGGTATTCTCCGCTTTATTATCTACCAGCGCATGTAGTGCAATCACCGCTCGAACCAAACTGCTTAGGTAGATGATCAACAGTTGGTCGTTGGTATTGCTGGTGAAACTGCTTGTTGCTAGTGGGTTGTCGAGGTCAGGTAGGAGGTTGAGCGCGTCTTGGAGAAGATATGTGATTTGGTGGTTAACTGGTAGCTTGCCTGCCGTGACCTTAAGTAGGTAGTCTCGGAGGTCCCTTACTCGAGACTGAAGCGCTCGAAGGGCGTTTGCTTGTTGTGTCACACGGGTAGTGAGGGTGGTTGTGGTCGAATCTTTGATGTCCCGCAATAGATGTTCGACGCCGATCTCTTCAGCTTCTTCTGCCTCTATTGCCGAAGGGACGTGGAAGAATGTCCTCTTGGTCTCTGTACCGTCCTGTATTTCGCGAAATTAATGGTCGCTTGAGAAAACCAGAGGCCCGTACTAACATCTTTAATCTCTTCCACGGCAAAATACGCCTCTGTGGGTATACCCACAGTAGATTGGCGAGTGTCTACGATAACCATGACCGGCCGCGCCATGTACCGCTTGAAGACATCGTTGATTTCCTGATCGGATACCCTCAACTGAGGACCGGTGTGATACCAGCCAACCATACGCTCCTTGGCTAGCATCACGGGTTCATATTAACTATCAGTGATATACGGAAAGTTGACCCTATCACGCACCATTGACCTTTTTGAACATGTCCGACATATTCTCGATATAGTTATGGTCCAAAAACCAAGTTTTCGGGTCTTTCTCATCCTCCTCAAACGGAATCCCGAATGAGTTTGCGACGTTGATTGTCTTGCCGTTATCTTGACCCAAAAGAACACCGATTACGCGTTTGTTTGACGCACGCGCGCTCGTTCGAGCATGATGGTCTGATACTGAGAGAAGTACCAAAGGATGTACAACTGTTGATCTCATTGTCAGGGCCGATCATTGTATCCGAAGTTGCGTTCAGCCTACGTACTGACTGTGGTTGCAGCCAAATCAGTGAGCTAAGAACGCGTAGATTTAGCAAATAAATATATCATTCTGGAGAGGTATCATGTATAGAACTAACCTGCTGGGTGGAGGACATGGTAGGAACTAAAAGACGCGTACGCGTCGATCTTTGTCTCGAAACATTATGCAGCTCGATAGATTGGGAACTCCCGAGAAACACTGTTATGGTAATACTTCAAAAAAGTTCTATTTACTTATTGTCAGGTATAGCATGGCGGAATGTTCAACCGCACTCAACAAGCGACAGGTTTCACTGGGGACCGACGATATACGTTCCGATTCACTTGACCACCCAATCTTGTCTTTCGTACTAGGTTGGTCTCCTAGGGTTTGCTTTACCACCCGACGAATCTCAAAAATCCCATGCTCCGGCGTTCGAACCAATGAGAGGGAGGCAATTAGATTGCGGAATGTGGTGTCATGTGCGAGATTATTATAGGGGAGGTGGGGTCGTTTTAGGGCGCGACAAGTCGTTCCACTTGCGCCCGTTGGGACTTTGAGATCGAAGCCGGCGTAGGGGCAGAGTGGACACGGTACCATATTATACGCCATTGAGTAACTCTTGTCGCAGCACCCAATGTCGTGCAGTAGCTCTGGTTTCCGATTTGACGCGAAGCGCGAGACGTAATACCTTTCTGGGCGCAGGAAGCGTTTTGGTCGGGGGACCTCACCCGGGGGATTTTGAGTGGGGGGAAGGATGT
>WNFL01133481.1_pt1 | contig 16922 bp, 13 predicted proteins | sample 5400361 | NCBI WGS metagenome assembly WNFL01 (sample SAMN13153351, study PRJNA577476) | soil metagenome | isolation source: 40 cm soil on Douglas fir-dominated hillslope | place: USA:California | collected 2013-09-17 | reverse complement strand
TCGAGGATCGATCAAGGTGCCCGAATGGTCGCCCCTGAGGTAGCGGTCGACCATCACGATGCTCGCCTCCTCGCACGTGTGCTGGCGCTGCGCCCAGTTGTTCAGCGGGGCCTGGGACGTGAAGGGGACGGGGAGTAAGACGGCGGCGGGCAGGTTCACCGGTGGCTGGTCGCTCGGCGTGGCCGAGGTGAGATCGATCGGAACCAGGTCTGGCGTGACGTAGCTGACCTGCGGTCCAGCCCCAAAAAAAGCGAAGTAAACGCCCGCCCCGACACCGATCGTCGCGACCAGGCCAAGGCCAAGCATCCACTTGATGACTCCCATCGTCGCTAGCTACAACTCGGGAGCGCCATGAATAGTTGCGCTTGAAATTGGGGAGATCTCGGTTCCATTGCTTGAGGCGCCCGCAGTATACCGGTGCATTTACAGGCCTAAACCTCGATAAGTAGGCGTCCCGTACAGCGCGTTTCAGTAGCGACGTGGGAGCAATCGCCAGGCGCGGAGGGGTCAGGCCGTCGCGTGGTGGGCGTGGGGTTCGAATCGCGGCCAACGCGCGAGAGGCGGTCGCGCCGCTCGTAGGTGTGACCGCCGTGCACGCGCAGCCCCTCCAGGCGATCGAGGTCGGCCCCGGTACATCGCCGACCCCGGTGGCTCTTCCCGACCATGTGCTGCTGCAGGTGCCCTTCACCACGCAAGCCCCGCTCAACAACTGGGCCCAACACCAGGAGAGCTGCGAGGCGGCAAACCTGACCATGCTCGCCGGGTACTGGCGGCACGACACGTCGGTGGTGATCGACCCGCGCGCGGCCGACGCAGCGATCAGGCAGATCGATTCGTGGAAGCCTCAGCCCGACCTCAACGACGTGATGACGGGCGAGTTGGCACAGCAGCACTTCGGCTACAGCTACCGGCTCGTGCCCAACGACCCGCAGGTGATCGCCGAGCAGCTTTCGGCCGGCCGGCCGCTGCTCGCGGAGGTGCGCACTCATGGTCTCGGCAACGCGCGCTACCCGGGGTACGGCAGCCACTACGAGCAGACCGGGTGGTCGGTGCCGCATTTCGTTCTGATCATCGGCTACGACAGCACGGGGGTCTGGCTGAACGACCCCGGCATCTCGTGGGGCCGCGGCTACCACATCAGCTACGCCCAGCTGGCGCACGCGATCGACGACCTGGACCAGCACCATCCGACCCTGAACGAGGGCCAGGTCCTCCTGCTCATCGCACCGGAAACGCAGGCGAACGTAAAGCCGGGAAGCATCTAGAGACATAGGATTGTCGCCGTGAGCGACGACGGCGACCCGGCGGCCGGCGCGGCGGCGCAGCTCGGGACGCGAGCAGTCGGCAACTCGGTTCTCATCCTCGGCGCGAGGACCATCTCGCGCCTGGTGTCGCTGGTCGTCGTGATCGTGCTCGCCAACGCGTTGGGCGACGCCAACTACGGCCGCTACACCACCTTGATCGCCTACTCGGCGCTCGTGTCCGTGATCGCGGACCTTGGGTTCAGCCCGCTCTACACGCGAGAAGCGGCGCGGAACCAGAAGGAGCTCGGCGACTACCTCGGCACTCTGCTGTTGGTGAAGATCGCGCTTGGCGCGGCCGCCGCGGTGGTGATGGCGATCGCCCTGGACCTCGGCGCCGGCCTGCCATCCCTGATCATTCCCGGCGCTGCGCTGCTGATCGCAACCGCATACGCGAACCTCCTGCGAAACACCTTCTACGCGGTGGGCCGAGCGGAGTTCGATGCGATCGCGATCATCGCCGAGATCGCGATCCAGGGAGGGTTGATCCTGTTCGGGGCCCGGCGCCATTCGGGCGTGAGCTATTACATCTGGGCCTACACCGCGTCCTTCTGCTTCACGATCGTCTACTCGCTGGTCGTCATCCGGGTTTTCCATCTGGGGCGCGTGAAGTTGGGGCTGGACGCCAAGCTCGTGCGCCGCTGGATCCCGCTCGCCCTGCCATTCGCCTACACCGCTTTTCTGACCAACCTCTACTTCCGCGCCGACATCCCCATCCTTCAACACTTCCGTTCATTCGCCGAGGTCGGCTGGTACACGTTTGCCTACAAGCCGTTCGAGGCCCTGCAGTTCGTGCCGCTCGCCATCCAGGTTGTGGTCTATCCATTGCTCGGCGTCTACTTCGTCACAGACATTTCGCGGCTGAAGATCGCGTACGAACGTTTCTTCAAAGTGTTGGTCCTGCTGGGTTGGCCGCTGACCGTGGGGACGTTCGTCCTCGTGCATCCCATCGGCCGCCTCTTCCATCTGTTCACGCAGTCGGAGCCTTCGCTGCGAATCTTGTCGTTTGGCATCGTGTTCCTCTTCGCGAACTCAGCCTTTTACGCAATGCTCAACGCGATCAACCGCCAGCACCTGAATGCGTGGGCCACTGGTCTGGCGGCCGCGATCAACATCGTCCTCAACCTCATCTTCATCCCGGCTTTCGGCTATCTCGCCGCAAGCACGACAACCGTTCTGACGGAGGCCTCGCTTTGCGCGTTCGGATGGTGGTTTGTGCAGCGCCACCACCCTGAGCTGCGCCTGGCCGTGATCTCACTCGGCTGGCGCATCGTCCTCGCCGGCGCCCTGATGGGCGTCGTTCTCTACCCGTTGAGCCGGTACTCGATCTTCATCAGCCTGCCGGCAGGAGGCCTGGTGTACGCAGTCGCGATCTATTTGATTCGAGCGATCGATCCCGAGGAGTGGCGCCTCGCGCGACACGGCTTGCTCTCCAGGCTGAGACCGAGTCCGCCGGCCGCGTAACCCGGCGGTCCGCTGGGCCGTTGGAGGGGGTGGGAAACCGTAGAATCTACGCGCCCCCAACCATGTCTAGAAACATTCCCGCGAAGATCACGACCAAGGCGGGCCACCGCCCCCGAGCCCGGATCCACGCGACCTGGTCCCCGATCGGGCAGAAGATGCGCCGCACCGCGATGGTCCGCGGCCTGGGCGCGGTGCTGGCTCTGCTCCTGGTGATCGGTTTTGCGGCCGACGCTTATGCGCAGTCCTTCTTCGACAGCCTGCCCTCGATCCAGGGCCTGGACAGCGCGGCTTTCGCCGGGGACACGATCATCACGTCGAGCGACGGGGTCCTGCTGGCCGACGTCGGGAACCACGGCGACCACCGGCTTGCCGTGAAGCTGGCCCAGGTCGCGCCCGTGATGATCCAGGCCACAGTCGCGATCGAGGACAAAGGCTTTTACTCCAACCCCGGTTTCGACGCCGCGGCGATCATTCGGGCGGCGTATGACAACGTCCGGTCGGGCCACATCGTGGGAGGCGCCAGCACGATCACCCAGCAGCTGGCCAAGCAACAGTTCCTTACGCCCGATCAGACGGTCAGCCGCAAGATCAAAGAGCTCGCTCTCGCGTACGAGCTGGCCCAGGCGTACAGCAAAGATCAGATCATGGAGCTCTACCTGAACAAGAGCTTCTATGGCTCCCAGTCGTACGGAATCGAAGCCGCCGCGCAGAGCTATTTCCACATTCCGGCCTCGAAGCTCGACCTCGCGCAGTCGGCCGTGCTGGCCGGCTTGCCGCAGGCGCCGACCGAGTGGAACCCCGTTCTTCATCCCGACGCCGCCAAGCTGCGCCAGACCGAGGTCCTGCAGGCGATGCTGCGCTCGAACTACATCTCGCAGGACGACATGGACAAGGCGGTCGCCGAGAAGCTCACGTACCAGGCGCCGATCAACAGCTTCCTGGCGCCCCACTTCGTCGACTACGTGCTCGCCGAGCTGCGCCAGCTGGGATTCCAGCCTGGGATCCAGCAGCTGAACGTGAAGACCACGCTCAACTACCACATGCAGCAGATCGGCGAGTCGGTCATCAACTACAACATGGCCGCGAAACCCGGGCGCGGCTGCTACAACAGCGGAGTCCCCGATGGATGGCCGTATCTGTCCGAGGCCGGCTCCGCCTGCTGGGACCCCAGGGGCCAGCTGTCGTCGGGCATGATCGCCGAGGATCCGAAGACCGGGGAGATCCTGGTCATGGTGGGCTCGCCGAACTACAACGCGTCCGCGGGCCAGATCAACTACACGACCATCCCTCGCAACATGGGCTCGTCGATGAAGCCGTACACCTACGGCGCGGTGATCAACGCGCGCGCCGCCACCGTCGACACGCCGGTCTACGACGGCCCGAGCCCCCTCGTGTACAAGGACGCGTACAGCACAACCGACTTCTACAACTACGACCACAAGATGCACGGCGTGCTGCCGCTGAAGAAGGCGATGGCCAACTCCCTGAACATCCCGGCCGTCAAAACCGAGCTTTCAATCGGCGTGCCTGCGGTCCTGGCGTACATGCGGAACCTCGGCGTGCTGCCCCGGTACGTGAACCCCGACGGAACCTACAACCCCACCGCGCCGGGCGACGAGTACGGCCCGTCGCTGACCCTGGGCGGATATCCGATCACGCTGCTCGAGCACGTGAGCGGGATCGCGACCTACGCCGACATGGGCGTCTACCACTCGCCTGAGGCGATCCTGACCGTGACCGACTCGCACGGCCAGCTCCTCTACACGACGCACCCCGACCAGCGCGCCCGCCAGGCGCTCGACCCAGCAGTCGCCTTCATCATGGCCCAGATCATGTCGGACGACCAGAACCGCTGCCTGATCTTCGGCTGCAACAGCGCGCTGCACTGGCGAGACCGCACTGTCGCCGCCAAAACCGGCACCACCGACAACTTCAAGGACGCCGTCACGATCGCGTTCACGCCCAACATCGCGGTCGGACTGTGGGTCGGCGACGTGCTGAACAACAACTACACGATGGTCCAGGGTGCGGACGGCGTCTTCGTCGCCTCGCCGGCGGTCCACTCATTCGTGTCGCAGGCGGAGGCGGGGGTGCCCGGCAACCTCTGGTACGTGCCACCGCCAGGAGTCGTCGCGGGAGCCAACAACAGCTGGTTCCTGAGCGACACCACAAACATCGCGAAGCTTCCGGGCGACAACCCGCCCAGCCCGACGCCGACGCCAGTCGACTACAACGTCCCGCCAGACCCGGGCGGCCCAGTCCTGGCGAGCCCGTCGCCGAGCCCCATTCCGACTGTCGATCCATACGGATGTGTGTTTCCGCTGGTAGGACCGAAGCCGTGTCATTAGGTGAGGCCAACTAGGGCCCAATCCGCAGCGTCCGTAGACTTTGCGGCGATGCCTGACGAACTCTCGGTCGTAACGGAACAACTGCCCAAGAGCCAGGTCGGGATGACCATCGAGGTCCCAACCGAGGTCGTCGACGCGGCCTACGAGAAGGTCCTCAATCGCCTCGTGTCCCGCGCCAAGATCGAGGGCTTCCGCCCCGGTCGCGCGCCGCGCTCGCTGGTCGAGGCGCGGTTGGGCCCCGCCGCGGTGCGCGAGGAAGTGGTCGAGGCGATGATCCCCGACGTGATGCGCCAGGCGCTCCAGGAGAAGTCGATCGATCCGATCGACAACCCCGACGTCGAGGTGGTCGAGCTCGAGCGCGGACGGCCCGCGAAGCTCAAGGCGACCATCAGCGTCATGCCAGAGGTCACGCTCGCGGACATCACGACGCTGAATCCCGACCTTCACGGTCACGAGGTCACCGAGGAGATGCTCGAACGCCGGCTGGAAGAGGTTCGCGAGCCGCTGGCGGAGATCACGCCGGTCGAGCGCGAGGCGAGGTTGGGCGACATCGCGATCATCGACGTCGAGGTCGAGGCGGATGGCGAGCTGGTCGCGTCCGAGTCGCGCCAGGCGATGGAGGCCGAGCTGAAAGAAGGTGTGCTGCTGCCCGAGCTGCTCGCGGTCCTTCCCGGGACCTTTGTCGACGAGTCTCGCGAGGCCAAGGTTACTTTTCCCGAGAACTACAGCGAACCCAAGCTCGCCGGCAAAGAGGCGACGATTCGGGTCACGTTGCGCGGCGTGAAAGAGAAGATCCTCCCGGTGCTCGACGACGCGCTGGCCAAGACCCTCAGCAACGGCGCGCACGAGACTGTCGAGTCGTATCGCGAATCGGTCCGCCAGGAGCTCGAGGAGTCGGTTCGAGCGATGGAGAAGCTCGAGCGCGAGCAGGAGGTCGTGCGGGCCCTGGTCGAGGCGTCCAGCGTCGAGGTCCCGGAAGCGCTGGTCGAACGAGAGCTGACGAGCGAGCTGGAATCGATGGAGCGCAGCCTGAACCGGCAGGGTCTCAAGCTCGAGCGCTACCTCGAATATGCGGGCCGGACGCTTGACCAGTGGATGGCCGAGCAGAGGCCGGATGCCGAGGCACGGCTGAAGATCGACCTCGTGCTGGCCGAGTACGCTCGGCGCGAAAACCTCGAGCCGTCCGACGATGAAGTGATCACTTATCTCGAGGAGCAGGCCGCCGCCGACGACGAGCTGAAGGACCAGGTGGCTGAGTTGAAGAAGAGTCCGAGCGCCCGGCGCTACTTTGCCTCGCGGCTGCGCCGCCGCAGGGTCCTGGACCGTCTGGTCGAGGTGGCAACTTCAGGGACTTGACGGAACCCGCTGACTGCCTGTCTAGAATGACGTTGTGCGGGACATGAGACGGATACAACGACCGGCCGCGTATCTCGTGCCGATGGTGGTCGAGAACACAGGCCGCGGTGAGCGCGCTTTCGACATCTACTCGCGACTCCTCAAGGAGCGCATCGTCTTCATCGGGACGCCGATCGACCACCAGGTCGCCAACCTGATCGTGGCGCAGCTGCTCTACCTCCAGTCCGAGGACCCGGAGAAGGAGATCGCCCTTTACATCAACAGCCCGGGCGGACAGGTCACGGCCGGCCTCGCCATCTACGACACGATGCAGTACATCCGGCCGCCGGTCTCCACGATCTGCATCGGCATGGCCTACTCGATGGCTGCGGTGCTGCTGGCCGGTGGCGCGCATGGGATGCGCTACGCGCTCCCCCACGCGAACATCCTCATCCACCAGCCGTGGGGCGGCATGCAGGGGCAGGCCACCGACATCCAGATCCACGCGAAGGAGATCCTCCGCACCCGCGAGCAGCTCAACCAGATCCTCGCCAAGCACACCGGCCAGAAGATCGAGAAGGTGACACAGGACACCGAGCGCGACTACTTCCTAACCTCGGAGGCGGCCAAGGACTACGGGTTGATCGACGACATCATCCTGACCCCGGCCAAGCTCGGCGACAAGGACAAGGACAAGGCGAAGGAAAAGGAAACCGACAAGGAAAAGGAGAAAGTCACCGCGGGATGATCTTCCGACGCAAGGGCACGAGCGGCGAGGTCAAAAGGCACCGGCCAAAGTGCTCCTTCTGCGGCAACTTGCACGGTGAGCGCGGCGTGAGACTGGTGGCCGGCTCGGGCGTTTTCATCTGCAGCGAATGCATCAGCCTTGCCAACGAGATTCTCTGGGGCCATAATCCCCCGGCGCCGGCCTCTTCGTGATGGATACAGGGAAGCACCAATGAACGAAAGAGAAGATCGACGCCGTTACACCCGCTGCTCCTTCTGCGGAAAGGGGCAGGACCAGGTACGCAAGCTGGTCGCGGGCCCGGGCGTTTTCATTTGCGACCAGTGCATCGACCTGTGTCAGGAGGTGCTCGAGGACGATAACCGGTCGGCGGGCACCAAGAAGCAGAAGACCGGCTTCATCCCGAACCCCAAGACCATTTGCGCCGCGCTCGACCAGTACGTGATCGGCCAGGACCGAGCCAAGAAGGTCCTTTCCGTGCAGGTCTACAACCACTACAAGCGGATCTCCGCGTCCAAGTCCGTGGGCGACGTCGAGCTGAGCAAGTCGAACGTGCTGCTGGTGGGACCGACCGGCTGCGGCAAGACCTACCTCGCGCAGACGCTGGCGAAGATCCTCGACGTGCCGTTCGCGATCGCCGACGCGACGAGCCTCACCGAGGCCGGTTACGTGGGCGAGGACGTCGAGAACATCCTGCTGCGCCTGATCCAGGCCGCCGATTTCGACATCAGCCGCGCGGAGCGAGGAATCATCTACATCGACGAGATCGACAAGATCGCGCGCAAGTCGGACAACCCGTCGATCACCCGCGATGTCAGCGGCGAGGGCGTTCAGCAGGCCCTGCTCAAGATCCTCGAGGGCACCGTGGCCAACGTTCCGCCGCAGGGCGGCCGCAAGCACCCACACCAGGATTTCATCCAGATCAACACCACCAACATCCTGTTCGTCTGCGGCGGCGCGTTCGACGGCCTGGAGAAGGTCGTCGAGCAGCGCATCGGCCGGCGGGCAATCGGTTTCGGGGCGCCGCACAACAAGATCGAGCGCAAGGCCGTGTCCGAGACGCTCAAGCAGCTGCAGCCACAGGACCTCTTGAAGTACGGGTTCATCCCTGAGTTCATCGGCCGCCTGCCGATCATCGTCACGCTGCACCACCTCGACCAGCAGGACATCGTCCGCATCCTCACCGAGCCCAAGAACGCCCTGGTCAAGCAGTATCAGAAGTTCTTCTCGCTGGACAACGTGGAGCTCGTGTTCCAGAAGGGATCGCTCGATGCGATCGCGGAGCTGGCTCTGCTTCGCGGCACTGGCGCGCGCGCTTTGAAGTCGATCATCGAGGAGGCGCTGCTCAACTCGATGTTCGAGATCCCATCGCGTCCCGACATCAAGCGCTGCTTGATCTCCGAGCGCTCGATCCGCGAGGCGCTCGAACCGGAGTTCGAGCTGGGCGAGGAAGGCGACAGCCCGGCGCGGCTCGTGGGAGAGTCGGCCTAACCTCCGACTCGCGGCGTTCGGGATATGACCAAGTGGGCCCGAATGGCCCGATCCAATGCCCCGGATCGGAACATCTGTGCCCGAATGGCGCTCCAGGAATAGGAATAATTGACCCGTGGACGATCTTCGGGGAAAGACAGTCCTCCTCACAGGGGCATCGACCGGCCTTGGGCCGCACATCGCTCGACGGCTGCATGAAGCAGGCGCGAAGTTCGTGCTTTCGGCGCGCAACAAAGCAGCGCTTGATCGTCTTGCCGAAGAGCTCGGGGATGCTCGCGTCATCGTGGCCGACTTTTCTCGGCTGGGCGAGGCCGAGCGCCTGGCGCGCGAGGCGGGTGAGGTGGACGTTCTTGTCTCCAATGCGGGAGTGCCCGCGAGTGGAAGGCTCGCGACGTTCAAAGTGATGGAGCTGGATCGCGCCATCGCGGTGAACCTGCGCGCCAGCATTGTGCTCGCCCATCAGCTCTTACCCGCGATGCTCGATCGCAAGGGTGGACACATGGTGTTCATGTCGTCGCTCGCGGGCAAAGTGCCGGCGGCCGGCAACACCGTGTACAACGCCACGAAGTTCGCCATTCGCGGCTTCGCGCTTGCCCTGCGCGAGGAGCTGCTGGACACGCGGGTCGGCGTGTCGGTGATCTGCCCGACCTTCGTCAGCGAGGCAGGCATGTGGGCCGAGACGGGACTCAAGGCCAACTCGATGGCCGGCGAGGTCTCGCCCGCCCAGGTGGCGGACGCCGTGTGGTACGCGATCACCAGGAACCGCGCGGAGATCGACGTCATGCCGTTCCAGCTGCGGGCGGGCTTGAAAGTTCAGGCCCTGGCGCCGGGATTCTTCTCGGCTGTCGCCCGCGCCACCGGCGCCTCGAAGTTCAGCGAAGAGCAGGGCGAGCGCCAGCGCAATAAACGCTAAGATTTCACGCACCATGAGCCGAAACGAGAACGCATCGGTACCCTCGCCGGCTCAGTCGCGCTAAAGCGACCGCTACGCCGGCGCCCTTGATCCGCCTCGAACGATCAAACACGCCTGGATGAACATGAAAGAGAAAGAACCCGAGACCCAAACCGCGATGCCGAAAGCATTCGACCCAAAGGCCATCGAGGCCGGCTGGTACGGGCGCTGGGAGTCCGACGGCCTGTTCGTCGCCGACGCGCGCAGCAACAAGCCGAAGTACGCGATCTGTCTGCCGCCTCCGAACATCACCGGCGCGCTGCACATGGGTCACGCGCTCAACCACACGATGCAGGACATCTGCGCGCGCTACCGCCGGATGGCGGGCTACGAGGTTCTGTACCTTCCGGGCACGGACCACGCGGCGATCGCCACGCAGAACGTGATCGAGAACCAGCTCGTGGCCGAAGGCATGACCAAGGAGCAGCTCGGGCGCGACGCGTTCACGGCGCGTGTAGACGAGTGGTATCGCGAGGTCGGCGAGACCATCGTGAGCCAGGACCGCATCCTCGGCATCTCGCTCGACTGGTCGCGCCTTCGCTTCACGATGGACCCTCGCTACGTGCGCGCGGTCATGACGGCGTTCGTCGCCTTTTACGAACGCGGATGGATCTACCGCGGGCCGCGCATCGTCAACTGGTGCCCTCACGACCTGTCCGCCATCTCCGACCTCGAGATCGACTGGCAGGTGCACGAGGACACGCTGTACTACATCAAATATCCGATAGAAAACGGCGCCGATGTGGTCGTCGCGACAGTGCGGCCCGAAACGATGCTCGCCGACACAGGCGTGGCTGTCAATCCGACCGACGATCGCTACCGGTCGCTGATCGGAAAGACCGCGATCCTGCCGCTGGTCGGTCGGAAGCTGCCGATCGTAGGCGATGAGGCGGTCGACAAGGATTTCGGCACGGGCGCGCTCAAGGTCACGCCGGGGCACGACGCGATGGACTACGAGATCGGCCAGCGCCATTCGCTCGAGGTCATCAACGCCATGCATCCGGATGCCCGGATGAACGTGCCGGGTCTCCCGTATGACGGCCTGCCGGCGCTCGAGGCTCGCGCGAGAGTCGTAGCCGATCTGAAGGCACAAGGGTTCCTGGTCAAGGAGGAGCCTTACACCCACGAGGTCGGCCACTGCGACCGCTGTCACACCGTGATCCAGCCGTTGATCAGCGACCAGTGGTGGCTGCGCATGGAGACGATGCGCGACAAGGCGCTGGCGGCCTCAGCTGCCGGAAAGGTCCGCTGGCACCCCGAGCGGTACGAGCGCACCTACCTCGACTGGCTGCGCGGATTGCGCGACTGGAACATCGGACGGCAGCTGTGGCTCGGTCACCGGGTGCCGGTCTACTACTGCGACAACGGCCACACGACCGTCTCGGTCGAGCCCCCGCGCGAGTGCGCCGAATGCGGAAGCATCAAGCTGACCCAAGACCCGGACGTGCTCGACACGTGGTTCTCGTCCGCGCTGTGGCCTTTCGCGACGCTCGGCTGGCCCGACGACACCGACGACCTGAAGGCCTTCTACCCCAACAGCATGAACAGCACGGCTCGGGAGATCATCAACCTCTGGGTCAGCCGCATGATCATGACCGGCCTCGAGTTCATGGGCGAGGTCCCATTCCTCGACGTCGCCATTCACTGCCAGGTCCAGGCCACGGATGGGCGGCGCATGTCGAAATCGCTCGGGACCGGCGTAGACCCCCGAGACCTGATCGACCGCTACGGCACAGACGCGGTGCGCGCCTGGGCGGCCTCGGTCGCCATGTCGAGCCAGGACGTCCGCTTCGATGAGAGCCGTGTCGAGGGATACCGGCGCTTCTGCAACAAGCTCTGGAACGCAACCCGCCTGGTTCTCAGCTCGCCGGGGACGGCGTTCGCGGACACCCCGGGCGTATTCGAGGTGCACGGGCACCTGGAGGACCGCTGGATCGTGTCGCGTCTCATGTACGCGTGCTCGGCCGTCACCGCGGGAATCGAGAGCTTCGTGTTCCAGGACTCGATGGCGGCGGCCTACACCTTCGCCTGGAACGAGTTCTGCGACTGGTATCTGGAGGCGGCGAAGGATCGCCTGCGTGCGGGAGACCCGACCGCTCAGGACGTCGCGTATTTCTGTCTCGACGCCCTGCTCCGGATGCTGCATCCGTTCATGCCCTTCGTGACCGAGGAGCTGTGGTCTCGGACTCCAGGCCATCTCGATTACCTGCTGCGCGCTCCGTGGCCCGAGCCGGAGGGGCGGTTTGTCGACCAGGCGGCCGAGGATTCTTTCGCGGATGTGATCACGATCGTCGAGGAGGTGCGGGGGCACCGGCAGGTTGCGGGGGCGCCGCCGCGTGGCGGCAGCCTCCCTCTGGACAAGCCGATCGACCGCGCGGTCGCGACCCTTGCGGCCAGGCTCGCCTGGGTCGAGCTCGTCGACAACATGGACGGGGGCACCCCTCTTGCGTCGGTGCCCGCTCGGGTGAGCTTTCCATCCGGCACCGCAGACAATCGGCAGGCCGGGGCGAAACGTGAGGCTGAGCGCGCACGGCTGAGGTCGGATCTCGCCAAAACCGAAGCCCAGCTGGCCAATCCAGAGTTTCTGGCCAAAGCACCACAGGAGATCGTCCAGAAGCTGGAGGACCGAGCCGCGGAGCTTCGCGGCGCAATCGACCGCCTAGAGTAGACGGGCTCGATGCCCTCCATCGCCCTGCTGGCGCCAGTGCTGCTGCCCCTCGTTGGGGCCGGGGTCATCACAGCGTTCGGTCTTGGCGGACTCGACCTCGGCCGGATCGCGGTGGGCGCCGGAGCGTGGGCGTCAGCGGTCGCCCTGCTTGTCATATGGCTGCCGGTACGCTCCACCCAGGAGCTCAACCTCGGCCAGCTCGGGTTCGGTTCGCCGTTCCAGCTGCGCGTCGACGCCGTCGCGTTCGCGTTCGGCCTCATGGTCGCAGTCCCGGCCGCGCTGCTGCTCACGCTTCAACGCCGCACGTGGCAGGAGGCGGCGATCGGAGCTCTCGGAGTCGGCGCCGCCATGTTCGCCATCGAGGCGGGGGGCGTCGTCCTGACCGCCCTTGCCGGAGGGACCGCCGCGACTCTGGCGGTCATCCAGCTGGACGGCGAGGACGTCCGCGCCCCGCGCCCTCGCTGGAGCATGCTGCTCGCCGCCTGGCTGGCGTTGAGCTGGGCCGGCGTGATCCTCCAGGTCCGAAGCGGAACCGCCGCCTACGCCGCTGTGCCGGTCTCGGCACTTACCGCGCCGGTCTTCGCGCTGATCGCGTTTGCGGGCCTGATGGCGTCCGGGCTGGTTCCCTGGCGCTCGTGGCCGGCCCACGTGTGGTCGAGACCCTCACTCCGAGCGGCCGGCCTGGTCGTCGCGACGCTGTACCCGCTGGGTTTCTACCTGCTCGTCCGCGCTTACGAGATGGGCGACGGCAGGTACCCACATGCGGCCTTCAACGCGGTCCTGGCGGGGTGGGGGGTGCTGGTCGCGTTGGGCGCGGCCGCTCGCGCTCAATCCGCGGCCACCCGGCGCGGATTCCTGGGCGAGGTCATCCCCGGCATCGGCGGCTTCGCGTTGATGACCGTGGCGCTCGGCACGCCCCTCGCCCTGGTGGCGGGAATCATCACCCTCGCGTTCGCAGCGGCGATGACGAGCTGCCTCGCGCTGCTGCCCGACCGGGCCGGTGCAGCCTCCCTGGTGACCATCGCCGCCGCCGTCGGTCTTCCGCCCGCGCTCGGGTTCGGCGCCCGCATCGTCAGCATCGAGTCCACGTTCGAAGCCGGGAACTTTTTTGGATTCATCGGCATCGCGGCGGCGATCGCCTGGATTCTGTGGATGGTCGCCGGCGCCCGCGCCACAGGTCTGCCCGCCGGGCGCGGGCGTCCCGTCCTCGAGACTTTCCCCCGGGTGGCGATGGCGATCGCGGCGCTGACCCTCGTCGCGGGCCCGGCGCTGGCGGTGATCCAGGCGGCGTTCGCCGGACCGGCGCAGGCGGACGTGATGCCGCTCCCGGCCGGGTCCGTCGGCGCGGGGCTCACTTCGATGGTCACGGTTTCCACGATCCTTCCGGTGGTCGCGCTCTTCGTGCCCCTGCTGATCATCGGCGTGGTCGCTTATGGCGCGGCCGGCACGGCGCTCATCCGGACCCAGGCCCGACCTTCGCTGGTCAATCTCCCGTGGACCGGCGCGGTCGATCGGCTTCGGCAGGCCGTCAAGTCGGCATCCTTGCCCGAGCAGTACAGGTCGATTCTCGACCTCCGCGCGTTCGAAGCCGCCGCGGTCGGCGGGCGCCCGCTGCTCTGGCTCGCCTCGCTCGCCGCCCTGGCCTTCGCCGTGAACCGCTAGTGCCGCGGCGCAGTTGATCGCAGTCGCAGCCGCATTCCTCGCGTGGCTTGGGGCAGCTCTCGTGGTGCTGTCCGACGGCCGCCGCGGACTTGCTCTCGGACTGGCTGCCCTCACCATCGGACTTGCGGTTCTGGCCTGGCCGGCCGCCATGACAGTCGGAGCGGTTGCGATTGCAGCCGGAGGCTTGATCGCCGCCGCTCAGTGTTGGCGGTCGGGACCGGCGACCTGGGAGATCATGCCGGCCGGCTCCACAGCTCGGTTGATCCTCTGCATTTCATCGGGCTTGGTCGCGCTCTGGGTCGCCTCTGCAGTGACGACAGGAACCGGGGCACCGCTCCGCTTCGCCGTCGTCGTAGTCCTGGTCTTGATGGGGGCGCGAATGCTGATGAGCCGTCAGGCGCAGGTCGTGTTGACAGGGATTGCATCGCTGGCCCTCGTGCTGGCGGTGGCCCCAGGCCTGGCCCCCGGATCGCACGGCTCCATCCCGGCGATTGTGATGTTCGTTCCGCGTGCTGGGCCGGCGGAAAAAGTTGGAACCTGAGCTCTTGCTCGCCGCGACGGCGGCACTCGGCCTTGCAGCCGCCTGCGCTCCAGCTCGGGTGCCGCGCGCGAACCTGCTCACGTGGGGCCTTCTGGGGCTCGCCGGGATGGCCGCCATCGTCGTCGCACCGAGCCTCGACCTCGTACTGCTGATTCTTCTAGTGCTCGCGGTGCTGCAGGCGCGACTGGCGTCGCAGCGCGATTTCGCCGCGCGACTTCGCGCGCCGGTGCTCGCCATCGGTCTGCTGGCGCTGGGCCTGGCGTTTGAGCGGATGGAGGGTCCGGTGGTGATGGAGCGCCTCGGCGCGGTGGGCATCGTCGCGGGCCTTGTCGCCGTGGTCGGGCTGTTGCCCTACGTCCACGAATTCGATCCGGAGGAATCGGTGGTCGCTTCGCCGATCGTATGGATCGCGTTCGTCGGGCCGCTGGTCGCCGCGACCGTGATATCGCAAGCGAAGCAAGTCGTGCCGGCCGAAGCCGGCGATGCATTTGGCGCGATGCTCATCGGCCTGGGGTTGTTGAACATGCTTTGGGGGACGGTTGGCTCCTGGCGCACGGAAGGTGCCGCCGCGGCCTGGCGATATTCCTTCATGGCGGACTGGGGACTCGCGCTCTGCGGATTCGGGCTCGCGATCGCGGACGGTCAGGCCGCGGCGCTGATCATTCTTTTCAGCATCGTCCTTGGGCGCCTGCCCCTCTACCTCTGGTCGAGGCCGGCCCTTCGCGAGAAAGTGCCGACCGACCGTCCGCTCAACCTGGTCGTGGCGGCGGTGCTGGCCGGCTCAGCGCCATTCGCCGGATTTCCCGCTCGCGTCCTGCTGCTCCGCGGCGCGACACAGGTTTACTGGCCGCTGGCGCTGGTCCTGGCTGCGGCGATGCTGCTGTGGCTGCCGGCCTCGCTGCGCCTCGGGCGCAGCATGGGCATACCTCGAGGACGCCAGCTGGTGGGCGTCGCGATAGTGCTCGGGTTGAACATCCTGCTCGGCGTTTACCCGCAACCTCTGCTCACCCTGGCGGGCCTGGGAGGCTGATATGACGCAGCTTCTCTCAGCCCTCGCCACGCATGCGCTCGCCCTGGTCCTCTACCCGGGCCTGCTGACTGCCGTGGTCTTTGGCGGCCTCGCGGAGATCGCCTGGTTGAGCACCACAACGGGCGGGTGGTCGTGGCCCGACCTTCCGCGCCGGCGGCCCACACCGGTCCTGGCGACGGTGTTGGTGTGCTCGATCCTTGCGGGGGTGCAGCTTGCCGCTCCATTCAACCCGGTCCCCTCGGACGAGCGAAGCGTGGTGGTGGCGGCGATCGCCCTCGCGTTCACGGCCTGGGCGGAGCTCGCGCTGACTGTCGAGCTGGTGGCGGAACCTCGCCTGCTCCTCATCGTGCAGTTCTGCTGGCTGCTGGCCGTGCTCGGGCCCGCGGTCCAACCGGAGACGCTGCGACCCCAGGTCCTTGGTAACGTCCTCGTACCCGCGCTGCTGCCCTTGAAGATCGCTTGCGGCGCGCTGTATCTGATCTGCCTGCCGGCCCTGCTGCGGCTGTGGCCGTTCGCGCCGCCGGGCGATCGAAGGATGCGGCGGCGGCTCGACGCCGGCCGGGCTCTTTGCTGGTTCCCTTACTGCGGGCTTTTCACGACGTTGTTTTTTCCGCCGCCGGCCGATGACGCGTTCGGCCTGCTGCGGTTTTTCGGCATCACCCTGATCGTGGCTGCGGTGCTGATCGGGATCGGGTTGGTGATGCAACGTCGGGGCGCCGCGCTCGCGCGCGGGCTGTACATGCGCGCGATCGGGCCGTACGCGTTGGTGGTCCTGGCGGTTGCGGTGGCGACTTCATTCGAGCTGCGGTAGGGGCGTCACGAAGAAGGACCGGGAAGGGTGTGTCCGGGCGGGGCTTCGGTGGCTGGAAGATTGGCTTGGGAGTGGGCGCATTTTGCGCAACTTTTTGGGTCCATTTACTTGACATACGAACGGATGTTTGGTAGGGTATTTCTATGCTCGCGACGCAAGACGTCTACTCGCCGACTCCCAATGACCTGCGTCGCGAGAGCCTCGTTCTGCGCCGCCGGGTGATCGACCTGCAGGAGATTGCCTTCGCCCGCGAGGCTGCCGAATTCGCTGCGTCGGACGCCTGGGACGAGGACGGCTCGGTCAGCGCGATCGACTGGATGCGCTTCAACTGCCACATGACTGCTGGCGCGGCTGCTAACGCCATCGCGGTCGGCGAGACTCTCGAGCGGATGCCGGAGAGTCATCAGGCCGTCGTTGATGGAGAGATCGGATTCGCCCATCTCGCGACGATGGCTCGCACGGCCGAGGCGCTTGGTGATCGGTTTGACGAGAAGGTCCTGGTCGAGAAGGCCAAAGAGAACTCGCCCGGCAAGTTCTTCTACATCTGCCACCACGCCCGGCACGCGGCCGATCC
>WNFL01437472.1_pt1 | contig 16926 bp, 16 predicted proteins | sample 5400361 | NCBI WGS metagenome assembly WNFL01 (sample SAMN13153351, study PRJNA577476) | soil metagenome | isolation source: 40 cm soil on Douglas fir-dominated hillslope | place: USA:California | collected 2013-09-17 | reverse complement strand
CTGCCGGCCCCCGCCTCACGAGCCATACCAAGCGCGTCGCCAGCGGTGATCCATTCGGTGTAGTCCTCTCCCCACACTTTGTGCAGGCTCGCGGTGAGACGGGCCAGCTCCAGCATGTCGAGGCGCTCATAGCACCCGCGTCCATCGGTGCCCAGCGCGATGTTGACGCCTTTTCGGAGCAAGCTGGGCACCGGGCTGACGCCATCGCCGAGCCTCAGGTTGCTGGCAGGGCAGTGGATGACGTTGCATCCGGTCTCACGGATGGTCGCAACGTCGCGAGTGTCGAGCCACACGGCGTGCACGACGCTCGTACGGGGCCCAAGCAGGCCACGCCGCGTCAGCTCCTGCACGAACGAATGGCCGTGCATGTCGATGGCAGTCCAGGCCTGGCTCCTGGTTTCGAGGACATGCGTGTGCCAGACGAGGTCCAGCTCGCGGGCAACCGACATCGATTCCTCGAGCAACTCGTCCGTGCAGCGCTGTGGAGCTGATGGACCTACGCCGATCGTGATGAGCCTGGCAGGGTCGTGGTGCTCTCGCACGGCGCCGCGGATCAGGTCGATCGTTTCCTGCCGGGTCGGCGCGCCCGCCTCAGCTGATCCACGCGCGAGTCCGCGGTCCCGCCAGGGCAGCGAATCGGCGTAAGTTCGGTCGGCAAATCCCAGCACGACAGTGGCCCGAAGGCCAAGGTCTCGGTACGCGCGCACCACCGGTTCGAGAGTCTCCCGTGTGATGCGCGGCGCCTCGAAAAGAAAGTCGCCGACACACGTCGTCCCAGTCCGCACCATCTGGATCGCGCCCAGCAGCGTCCTCATGTAGATCTCTTCGGAGCTCGGCGCGCCGGTCCTCGTGACCTGGTGCGAGTCGACGAACCACAGGTCAAGCGGCAGGTTCTCGTAGAGGCCTGGGTTGAAGTTCTCTCCGGAGTGAGCGTGGGCGTTGACGAACCCGGGGACGACCGCGCAGGCGGTCGCATCAACGACCTGGGCGTCGGGTACGGCTGGGACCTCGCCGATTCCCTCGATGAGCCCATCGCGAACGAGGACGTCAGCCGGGACTAGCCGACCGTCGGCCACGATCCTGCCGCCGCGGATCAGGACTGCCTCAGGCAACCGGCAGGCCTATCGGGCGGAGCCCGCGAGCGTGCGCACGACCTGGGTTTCGGCCACCACTTTGCCGGCTTTGATGACGTACGGACGGGGCGCCTGAAGACGCAGCGCCTCCCGCGGCGTGCGGCCCTCAAGCACCACGAGGTCGGCGCGGCAGCCCACGCCGACCCCATAGCGCTCGAGCCTCAGGGCCCGGGCAGCGTTGTCGGTGACCATGCGCAGGCACTGGCTGATCTGGGCCTTCTTGGTGAGCCGCACAACGTGTGCGACGAACGCCGCCACCTCGAGCTGATCGCCCCGGCCGAACGGGTAGTAGGGGTCGTCGATGTCGTCCTGGCCGGAGCAGACGTTCACGCCGGCTTCGAGCAGCTCAGCGACTCTCGTGGTCCCGCGCCGGATCAGACCCCGATCGCGCACACCGTCCATCACAAGACTGATATGCGGGTTGGTGCATATGCTGACCCCAGCCTCCTTGACCAGCGCGATCACCCGCTCCGCGTGCGTGTGATCGTATGCGGCAAGCGCACCGCAGTGGCTGGCTGTCACCCGGCCCTGCCAACCGAGCTCGATCGTGCGTAGCGCGATGTGCTCGAGGGATCGAGACGTCGGGTCGTCGGTGTCGTCGGCGAGAAAGTGGACGTCGCGGTCCAGCTCCGACGCCAACTCCATGACCAAGTCGACGTGCCTGCGAACGTGCTCGTCGCTCCGCTCATACCACGGCAGCCCTCCGACCACGTCGGCCCCCACGGTCATCGCGTTGCGGAGAAGTCCGATGTCCCCCTCGGGCCGGAGCAACCCCTCCTGCGGGAACGCGACCACTTGAACGTCGACCAGCCCGCGAAGCTCTTCTCGAACCTTCACCAGTGCGGAAACCGGCCTGAGCTCACCGATGCGGTCGACGTCAGCGAAGAGGCGCACTGACGTGCTGCCCCCAACCAAGCACTCGAGGACAGCTCGCTTCGCGCGCTCCGCGATCTCGTCCACGGTCGCATTGCGTTTGAAGTCCCAGGTAAGAAGGACTGCCTCCTCGAGCGTCGCCCCCGGAAAAGTGAGTCGGTCCCCCAGCAGGGATTTGTCCGCGTGCAGGTGCGGGTTGACGAAAGCCGGAAGCAGGAGGCGGCCGTCGAGGTCGAGGGTCCGGTCGAAAGGTCCGTCAGGGATTCGCTCGCCCCGAGTGGCCACCCCTGCGATCGAGCCACCCTCGCACCAGACGGAGACGGTTTCGTCACGATCGAGGAGCCGGGCGCCGTTCAGGAGCAGCTGCAACCGACTAGGCTCGCGATCCAGCCGCGCGAATGGCCTCGACGATCCACGAGGGCGTCAGCGGGGTCCGGTTTGCGGTCACCTCGAATGGCGCAAGGGCGTCGTTGACGGCGCACACGATGGCGGCGGGCGAGTTGATGGCTCCGCCCTCGCCCATGCCCTTGAACCCTCCGGGCACGTGAGGACTCGGACTCTCCAGGTGCTCGACCTCGATCGAGGGCACTTCGTTCGCCGTGGGCAGCAGGTAATCCATAAAGCTCGTCGTGAGCAGCGAGCCCTCGGCGTCGTACACAAGGTTTTCGTACAGCGCTCCACCGATCCCCTGGGCCACACCGCCATGCACCTGTCCCTCGACGATCATGGGGTTGACCACGGTGCCGCAATCCTCCACCACCACGTACCGCAGGAGGTCTACGTGGCCGGTGTCGACGTCGACCTCGACGTGCGCGGCGTGCGCAGAGCTGGAGAAGGTGCCGGGATCTGGCGGCATGAAACGCCGGGTGACCTCCAGCCCGGGCTCCGTGCCCGCGGGAAGCAGGTGGGGTTCGAAGTAGGAGCGCCGCGCGACGTCTCGCACACTCACGCGACGCGATCTGGCTCCCTTCACATGCACCGCTCCGTTCGCGAGCATGAGGTCTTCGGCATCGGCCTCGAGCATGTCCCCGGCGAGATCGAGGACCTTGCGGCGCAGCTCGCGGCCCGCGAGGATGGTGGCGCCGCCGCACGCGACGGTGCTGCGGCTGGCCCAGGTCCCTAAGCCGTAAGGGACTACGTCCGTGTCACCGAAAACGACCTCGACGTCATCGACCGACAGGCCAAGCTCGTCCGCAGCGATCTGAGCGATCGTCGTCTCGTGTCCCTGCCCGTGGTTGTGCAGGCCGACGGCGACTCGCAGCCGGCCGTCTGGCTCCAGCCTCAGCAAGGCAGTGTCGTACCCCGGCGTGATCTCCATTCCCCGGCTCCCAAGCGACTGCGGTCCGTAGGCCGACTGCTCGACCACGATCGCGACCCCCAGGCCTCGATGCACGCCGCGCGCATGGAGGGCCTCGTTGGCGGCCCGCGCCTCGCGCCAGCCGATTGCCTCCTCGAGGCGATCGACCATCGCGAGATAGTCACCGCTTTCGAAGCGAAGTCCGGCGGCGGTGGTGTAAGGGAAGCTGCGGACCAGGTTGCGGCGGCGGATCTCGAGCTGATCGACTCGCAGCCTCCGCGCCAGCTCATCCATCACCCGCTCGATGGCAAAGCACGCCACGACGCGACCCACTCCCCGGTACGGACCCATCGGCGTCTGGTTGGTTACGACCGCGCGGACGCGCCGGCCGTAACTGGCGATCGCGTACGGACCGGTGACGTTGTCCGACGCCTGGCCGGAATCGAGCGCCGCGGTGAATGGCCACGGGGCGTAGGCGCCGTTGGCGGCGTAGACATCGGCCATCACAGCAGTGACATGGCCTTCCGCGTCGGCGGCCGCCCTTATCCGCACCCGGTGCTGGCGCCCGTGAACAGTGGTCTGTAGGTCCTCGGACCTGTCGGCGATCCACTGCACCGGACGGCCGAGGACCTTCGCCGCGGCGGCCACCGCCAGGTCTTCCTGGTACATAACGCACTTCGGTCCAAAGCCGCCGCCGATGTCGGGCGCGATCACGCGCACCCTCGTCTCCGGCAGCCCAAGGTGTTCTGCAAACCCTGTGCGCGCCAGGTGAGGCACTTGCGATGACAACCACACGGTCAGGCTGCCGCCCCCCGGATCGAACACTGCCGTGACCGCTCGACCTTCCAGCGCGGCCGCAGCGCATCGCTGCTGCGCGACCTCGAGCTCCACGACCTCTGATGCGGCCGCAAACGCGCCGGCCACGTCACCGGTCTCGACTTCGAAGGCATTGAAAAGATTGCCTTCGACTTCGTCGTGTATCCGATCCGCACCGACCGCGAGGGCCTCGTCAATAGTGCCCAGCACAGGGAGTGGCTCGTAGTCGACGCGCACGGCATCGACGCCGTCTTCCGCCGCATAGCGACTCCTCGCCACGACCATCGCGACCACCTCGCCCATGTACCGCACCCGGTCGTCCGCGATCACCGGAGTGCTGCACTCCTGGTAGCCAGGATTCGAGCAGCGTGCGCGCATGGGCCTCGCCACCCCCGACAGGTCCCGCGCGGTGAGGACGGCGACGACGCCGGCGACGACGCGCGCTCCGGCGGTGTCGACCGAGGTGATCCGCGCGTGGCCGTGCGGGCTGCGCACGAAGGCAGCCTGCAGAAGGCCGGGTAGCCTCACATCGGTGACGTAGCGACCGCGGCCGGTGAGGAATCGACGATCCTCCCGACGCAAGACCCGTGCGCCGACCGCTCGCGGGGCCAGGAAATCAACCGCCACCACCGCCTCCTGCGTCATGGCGTGGATCGCAACGGGCGAAGATTAGCGCGACTTGACAGCCAGTGTCATTCGTAATACAAATAGCCCGCCGCCCGAAAGCAGGTGCGCGCACGCGTGAGCATGGCGGGAGGAAAACTCATGCATCGCTCTTCATCGTCGGCCGTTATCTGTTTCCTGGCGCTGGCTACGCTTATGGTCGCCGCCTGTGGCTCGACTTCGGCGGCGGCGACGCCGAAGACCTACACGGGCATGCTGACCTTCGCCGGCTTTCAGCCGTTCACGGGACCTGACGCCGCGTTCGGCCCCGAGCTGATGGCCGGATGCTTCCCTGCTGTGAGCCTCATCAACGCTGCGGGCGGCATCCTCGGCCATCAGACCCAGTGCATCCCGGTCGACTCGCGTGGAGACCCGGCCGACGCCGTGCCGGCGGCCAACAAGATGCTGGCCACGACCCAGAACCTCGTGGGACTCGTCGGGCCTAGCTCCGACGAGGCACTGGCCACGGTGCCCCTGATCAATCGTGCCCACGTCACGATGTTCGGCGACACCGGCCAGGCGGCGTTCGACAAGCAGACGCAGTACCCGTACTTCTGGCGCATCACGCCGCCGGACGATGCGGCCGGCGTGGCGATGGCGATCTACGCGTTCCGGAAGGGGTACCGCCGCGGCGCTGCGATCTTCGGCAACGACATCAGCTCGCAGGGAAACGTCCCCACGCTCGTGAGCACATTCAAGAAGCTGGGCGGCCAGATCGTCGCCAACGAAACGCTCAGCCTCGACCAGAGCTCCTACCGGAGTGAGGTCCAGACGTTGATCAACTCCAACGCCGACGTGATGTTCACGGAGGCTGACCCGCAGACGGACGCAACGTTCATCAGCGAGCTGCAGCAGCTGCATGGGCTGATCCCGATCGTCGGCACCGAACCGACCGTCCAGCCGCCGTGGCTGCAGGCAGTGGGTGGCGCCATCGGCAAGTCGAACCTTGCTCAGTATTACGCCGCGGCCCAGCCCTACTCCCCATCACAGGGACCGGCCTGGGACGTGTACAACACAGCGCTGCTGGCGGCCAAGGCCGACGTGCCGGATCCGGGCCAGTGGAGCCAGGACCCCTACAGCGAGACCACCTACGACTCGATCATCATCATGGCGCTGGCCATGCTGGTGGCGAAAACGCCGGATCCGAACTTCTACAACCAGCACATCCCCGACGTGGTCTCCGGTTCGACCGAGGTCCACTCCTACCAGGAGGGCAAGGACGCCATTGCGGCCGGCAAGACGATCAAGTACGTCGGGGCGGGAGGCCCGGTCGACTTCGACAAGTACCACAACTCGCCTGGCGCATTCGAGATTGTCGGCTACACACCCGACGGCAACAACCCGCAGCTCGATGTCGTGACCGTGGCGGACATCGACAAGGTGTCCTGATCGCATCGTGAGCGACCTGCGCAGCACCGCGGCCCGGAAGGCCGCGGTGCTGGACGCGCTCGGGAAAAACGAGAACCTCTGGCTCGCCACCGCCGACAAAGACGGCCAGCCGCACGTGATCGCGGCCTCGCCCTGGTGGGAAGGCGAACAGATCCTGGTCGCCACGACCAGCGGCAGCCGGACCGCCCGCAACCTGGAGGGCAACGGCCTGGCGCGCCTGGTGATCGGCAGCCCCGACGACGTGATCATGGTCGACGCCGAGGTCGCAGGGTCGTTGTCCGCGAAAGGGGCCGACCCGGACGTGATCGCGGGCTTCACCAGGGCCGCCCACTGGAATCCGGCCGAGCAGCCGGGGAGCTGGCGGTTCTACCGCCTCCGCCCGACGCGGGTGCAGGCCTACCTCGGGTACGGCGAGCTGGAGGGCAAAGACGTCATGCGGGAGGGACGCTGGCTGTCCTGAACTGGGTTCAGGACCGATCCACGTCGCGGTGAAGCTGGAAGCGCACGAAGCGGTCGTTGACGTGGATCAGGCTGAAGCCCAGCACCTTGCCCGATGCCGAGAAGTGCGTCTCCTTGAGCATCAGGTAAGCCTCTCCCGGTTTCAGGCCCACGAGTTTGATCACCTGGCCGGCTGCCTTGCGCGGCACCAGCTCGACCAATGCGTGGTCGATCGGTCCGCCGATCAAAAGCTCGCCCATTTCGAAAGGGGACGTCGCCGCCTGACCGTGGCGTGGAGAGGTCGCCAGCAGACCGACCGGAAAGTAGTCGATGGCCCAGATCGCCGGCCGGCCGCTTGCATCCAACCGGCGGTCGATCTCGTAGCAGGTTGCCGGCTTGCCGAGCGAAAGCGCGTCGACCGCCTCGGGAGGGGGATTATCGATCCGGTTGACCTTGGTCGTCATGGCGACCGAGTAGCCCTGCTCCTCCAGCAGCCGGGCAAACCCGATGAGCCGCTGCAATGCGACCATCGACGGGTTCATGCGACCGCGCACCTGCGTGCCCCGGCGCGGGCTCCGCATGAGGACTCCGTGCTGCTCCAGGGACTGAAGCGCCGAGCGAACTGTGGTGCGACTCACGCCCAGCATGTCGGCGAGCTCGTTCTCCGGCGGCAGGCGGCTGTCGGTGAACTTATTCTCGAGGATCGACTGGAGGATCGCCTCGCGCGCGCGATGAGCGAGCGAGGCGCCACCGATCGATTGCACGGGGCGGTCGCGACCAAGAACCCGCTTGCCGATAGCAGTGATTTGTATTACTAATTGGGGGACCTGTCAAGCAGGTCGGAGGTGCAAGCATGGCCACAACGGAACTCATCAGCAAGAAAAGAGGCGAACAGGCGCCGCCATCCGCCAATAGGCCTTCGCTGAAGAACTACTGGCATCCCATCGCGCTCTCACACGAGGTTGTCGAGCAGCCGCGGCCGTTCACATTGCTCGGCGAAGCATTGGTTGCATTCCGCGATCCTCAGGGCGTTGCCGTGTTCAAGGACCTCTGCATCCATCGCGGCACCGCGCTCTCGCTCGGGACCATCACCGACGGCAAGCTCACCTGCGCGCACCACGGCTGGGAGTACGACCGCACCGGGGCGTGCACCCGAATCCCGTCCCTGCCCCCGGGCGGCAGCATCCCACGCAAGGCACGCGCCATCGTGTACCGATCGGCCGAGGCCTATGGCCTGGTCTGGGTCGCGCTCGAGGAACCGGTCGCGGTCATTCCTGAATGGCCCGAAGGGGAGTGGACCGACTCGCGCTACAGGCCGATTCAGTGGAAGCTGCACTGGAAGTCATCGGCCGGAAGGACCGTCGAAAACTTCATGGACTTCTCCCACTTCGGCTTCGTGCACGACGGGATCCTCGGCACCAGGGATCGGGTCATCACGCCCGAGCACACGATCAAGGAGACGCCGTTCGGCCTCAGCTACTGGATCGAGCAGGAAGAGCCCGCCACGCTGCACAGCAAGATTGGGGTTATGGTCCGCTGGGAGTACACGCTGTACCGACCTTTCACGATTCACCTCAAGAAGATCACACCAGACGGCCAGAAGACCCTCATCTCACTGATGGCGTCGCCACTCGGCGGGCGCGAGACGGACCTCTACATGTTCGTCCTGCGCAACTACGACCACGAAGGCAAGGACAGCGAATACCAGCACTTCAGCGACGTGATCATGGAGCAGGACCGACGCATCGTCGAAAGCCAGCGTCCGGAGGAGATCCCTGTCGACCTGCGCAATGAGCTGCACCTGAAGGTGCCGGATGCATCCGGGATCGCGTACCGGAGGCTGCTGTCGAGCATCGACGGTGTCACGCCCTTCATGCCCTAGCGCGCCGATGAAGCCCACGCTGGCCAACTACTGGCACCCTCTCTGCCTGTCTGACGACGTGACCGCGCGGCCCAGGCCGTTTCGGCTGCTGGGCGAAGCCGTGGTCGCCTTCAGAGACGCGGACGGCGTGATGGCCTTCAAGGACCTGTGCATTCATCGGGGAACCGCGCTGTCGCTCGGGACTATCACCGACGGCAGGCTGACCTGCGCGTACCACGGCTGGGAGTACGACCGCACCGGCGCATGCGTCCACATCCCTTCGCTGCCGCCTGGCAGCTCGATCCCGCGCAAGGCACGCGCGATCGCGTACCGAGCGCAGGAGAGGTACGGACTGGTGTGGGTCGCCAAGGCGGAACCAGTGGCCGATATCCCCGTGTGGCCGCTGGACGCCTGGCACGACCCCGCCTTCGAGGTGTTCAGGACGGGTCGCAACGTAGTCCGAACCTCCGCTGGCCGCGCCGTGGAGAATGCGATGGACTTTTCCCACTTCAACTTCGTGCACCGCGGCTACACGGAGCTGGCCGACGGACCGATCATCAAGACCCACAGCATCGTCGAGACGGACTTCGGCCTTCAGTATGAGTACGACGATTCGCTGATCGTCCGGCGCTACATGCTGTACGCCCCGTTCACGCTGCACGACGTCAAGATCCAGCGGAGCGGCGAAACCTCGGTGTTGACGTTCATCGCCTCGCCGCTCGACGAGAAACTCAGCGAGATCTACCAGTTCACCGCGCGCAACCACGGTGGCGCCACTGGCATGAAGGACCAGGGCCAGCGCAAAGACACAAAGGCGGTCGCTGAGATCGCACGAACGATCTTCGAGCAGGACCGGAGGATCATCGAGAGCCAGAGACCGGAAGAGATCCCTACCGACCTGAGGGACGAGCTCCATCTCAAGGTCCCAGACGCGTCGGGCATCGCGTACAGGCGGTTGTTGAGCGGGATCGCGCTCTCCGAGCCGTTCATGCCCTGAATGCCGGCGGCTTAGAGAGGAGGTGCACCGGTGCCTGGAATCGAGAGGATCCGTGTTCCCGATCAGCTGCCTGAACCGATCAGCCACTACACGGACGGCGGGGTCACCGGCGGCTGGATCTGGGTCTCGGGCACGCTGGCGCTGGACCAACACGGCACGCTCGTCGGCGGCAATGACGTCGTTGCTCAGACCGAGCGCGTGTTCGAGAACATCAAGTCAGTGCTCGAGAAGGCAGGGGCGACCTTCGCTGACGTGGTCAAGGTGACTGTGTACCTGCGCAGGATCGACGACCGAGCTGCCGTCAACACGGTGCGGCGCAAGTACTTCGGCGACAGCCGGCCGGCCAGCACGCTGGTGGAGGTGTCGGCCTTTGTCATCCCCGACGCGTTGGTGGAGATCGACGCCGTCGCACGCCAGCCTAGGAGCAGGACGTCATGAAGCTCGTAGACCTCACGCACACCTTCTCGATCCACACGCCCGGCTGGGTGGGATATCCCTCACCCAAGCTCAGCTACATCCAGCGCCACGCGACCAATGGCATCGTGTCCCAGTTCCTCGAGACCCCATTGCACGCTGGCACGCATTTCGACGGCGAGATGCACATTGTGTCTGGTGGCAAGGACATCGCATCGGTGCCGCTTACGACGCTGTGCCGCGAAGGCGTCATCGTCGACCTGTCAGACGAGATGGACGATTGGTCTGTGATCACCCCCAAGCAGGTCACCGACCGAATGGAGGTGAAGAAAGGCGACATCGTCGTTTTCCACACCGGCTGGCACCGCTTCTACAACGGAAGGCCCGAGGAGGACGAGGAGCGCTACTTCCTTCGCCATCCGGGCGGCGGCCGCGACCTCGCGGAGTGGATTGTTGAGATGCAGCTCGCCTGGACGGCCGTCGACTGCGGCTCTGGCGATCATCCCATGAACACCACCATCCGCACCAAGCGGCCCGACGCCACCCGCGAGTACGAGAGGCGCATGGGCAAGAAGGTCGAGGAGATCTGGCCCGAGGCCGAGCTGTTTGTCATGCACCGCGTGCCGTTCCGCGCCGGGATCACCCACGTCGAGAACCTCGGCGGTGACGTGGAGCACGCGCTGAACAAGCGCTGCCTCATCGGCGCGTTTCCGATTCCCATCGAAGGCGGCGAGGCGTCACCCTGCCGCATCGTTGCGTTCCTGAACGACTAGGGCGACCTGGCTCATCACGAGCTGTGCGGGCGGTGCGCCTCGCGCAATCCGCCGCGTAGCCGAAAGATGGCGTGTTCGAGCAGCCGACGCCTCGGCACGCGCCAGCACCGCAAAGAGTGGTGCGCCTCATGCATCAGGCACATGTTGCACGACGTGCATTCGACCGGGCCACGGCGACCCTGCGCCAGCCTCACGACCAGGTCGGGCTCGCGGATGAAGGGCCTCGCCATGGCAACGAAGTCCGCCTCGCCACGCTCGAGGATCGTCTCCATGGTCTTCGGCAGGCGCATCCCACCGACGAGGATGATCGGCACTCTCGTGCGCTTGCGTAGCTCCCGCGCGGCAGGCAGGAAGTAAGCCTCAGGGTGAGGCGCCGATAGCAGGCGGTGAAGGAGCAAGTCGCCCAGGGCGCGACCGGGTCCGACTGCCACGTACTCTTTCGCCGAATCGCTGGGCAGGCGCATCGCGTTGCACGAGACCTCGATCGCATCCGCGCCGGCGGCCGCCAGCGCCTCACCCCGGCGTACGCCCTCGTCTAGCGCCATGCCACCGGGTACGGCGTCTTGCAAGCCGAGCTTCACAGTGACGGCGATGCCCGCGGGCACCTCGCGCCGTACCGCCTTGAGCACCTCGAGGACGAACCGATCGCGCGCCTTCGGCGAACCGCCCCACTCGTCTTCGCGGCGGTTGGTCAGGGGCGAGGAGAACTCGCTGATCAGGTAACCGTTGGCGGCGTGGATGTGCACCCCGTCGAAACCGGCGCGCACCGCCCGGCGTGCGCCGGCGGCGAAGGCCTCAATCACCTCGGCGATCTCCGCTGCGGTTGCGGCCTCCACCATGCGGCCTGTGAGCGAGTTGGGCACGGGCGACGGAGCGAGTGGGCGGTTCTCGGCCACCCTGGACTGACTGCCGGCGTGCGCCAGCTGCGCGAACACCTTGCCATGGTGACGGTGCACCGCCGACGTAAGGCGGGTCAGGCCTGGGAGCAACGCGTCGTCATGGATACCGGTCTGCCGCGTGGCGTAGCGCCCGCGGGAGTGACAGAACATGTGGCCGCTCAGGATGAGGCCGACGCGGTTGCGCGCCAGATTCTCGTAAATCTCGAGGAGGTGATCCGTGATCTCGCCGCTCTCACCGGACGCGGTCTCGGAAGTACCGGCACGCACGATTCGGTTGGCGGTGTGGATCGCGCCGATGCGTCCGGGCCGGAAGAGAGCGCTCTCAGCCATTATCGGTGAGGCTGAAACTCAGGCGGTCCCGCGTATCGAGCGACCCTTGTGCTTTACAGCCCCACTGAAGCGTGCTAAGAATCACGTTCGACGCTGGCATCAGATTTGCGTGAGTTCAGAGGGAGGCTTGTGAGCATGAGATTCGCCAGGATCGTAGCTCTATCCCTGGCGGTGGCTTTCGTGGTCGGCGCATGCGGCAGTAGCACCACCGCCACCGGAACTACCAAGCTGAAGGTCGCCTTCATCTGGGTCGACCCGGTCAACGGGTCCGGCTGGACGCTGCAGTGGGACCGCGCGCGGCAGGCGCTCGAGACGCAGCTCGGCGTGCAGACGACCGCTGTCGGGCCCATCGCCGAAAGCGCTGACGTCCTCCCCGTTTACGAGGACCTCATCCGCAAAGGCAACAAGATGATCTTCGCCACTGCGTTCGGATACCAAGCCTTCACGACGCAGGAGGCGAAGAAGCATCCCGACGTGAAATTCATCGGCATCGGGCCGAACACGCAGCCTCACCTCGACAACGTGTCGACGGTGTACGGCAACCTCTGGGAGGCGCGCTTCGCCACCGGCGTGGCCGCAGGCCTTGTCTCGAAGAGCGGCAAGATCGGATTCGTGGCCGCGCACACCATTCCGTCGGTGGTCGCCGGCATCAACGGATTCGCGCTCGGCGTCCAGATGGCGAACCCAAAGGCCATCGTCAAGGTCACTGTCACCAACACGTGGTATGACCCGCCGACCGAGACGGCCGCTGCCAACTCGCTTATCCAGTTCGGCGCCGATGTGACCGCGCAGCATGAGGACTCCACCGCGACGTTGCTCGCCTCGGCCGCGGCTCACATCTACAGCGTCGGCTCGGAGGCGGACACGCACGACGTCTCCCCCACTGCGTACCTGACCGGCACCTACTACGACTGGAGCAAGTACGCGATCGATCAGGTGACCGCGCTCCAGAACGGCACGTGGAAGGCCGACGACTACTCGGGCGACCTCGAGTCCGGGCTCATCGCCGTCGGCCCTGTCAACCCGGCCGTCACGGCCGATGTCAAGGCCAAGGTGGTCCAGGTTATTGCCGACCTGAAGAGCGGCAAGATCAAGGTCTTCACCGGTCCCATTTTCGACAACACGGGCAAGCTGCAGATCCCGTCCGGCACCACATGGACGGTCGGCGACATCTACACCAAGAGCACCTTCTTCGTGAAGGGAGTGGACGGCAAGGTCAGCCAGTAGGCACCGAGAATGAGGTGCTGACAAGTCGAGCTACCGCGGGGGCGGCTCCGGACCCGGGAGCCGCCTCCGAGCCCGCGGCAACCGTCCTGGAGGTCAGGGGAATCACCAAGTCGTTCGGCGACCGCTTCGCCAACGACCACGTCGACCTGACGCTGAAAGCAGGCGAGATTCGCGCCCTGCTTGGCGAGAACGGCGCCGGCAAGACGACCCTGATCTCGGTCCTATGCGGACAGTACCGTCCCGACTCCGGGACCGTCGCGGTCCGCGGCCGGCCCCTGCCAGCCGGCTCGCCACGGGCCGCGCTCGCCGCCGGCATTGGCGTCGTGCACCAGGACTTCAGGCTCGTGCCGCGGTTCACTGTGACCGAGAACGTCGTCCTGGGCACGGACTCGTGGGGAGGACGGAAGGTCGAGCAAAAGGTGGCAGAGCAAGCAGCGGCGGCGGGCTTCCAGCTCGACCCAGGCGCGCCCGCGTGGTCGCTCAGCGTCGGCGAGCTGCAGCAGCTCGCGATCCTCAAGCTGCTCTACCGCGGTCTCGACATCCTGATCCTCGATGAGCCAACCGCAGTGCTCAGCCCGCCCCAGGCGGCCGAGCTGTTCAGCTCCATGCGGAAGCTCGCCGACGGCGGGAGGTCGATCATCTTCATCACACACCGGCTACGCGAGGTCATCGCGGTGGCAGACGAGGTCACGATCTTGCGCCACGGCAAGGTGGTGGCCGACCGCGAGGTCGCCGGGCTCGACGCGCTGCAGATGAGCGTCCTGATGATCGGTTCCAACGCCGCGGCACAGCATCCCGGGAGCCGGGCGGGCAATCCTGGCGAGGTGGTGCTGAAACTGGAGTCCGTCACGGTCGAGGGCCGCGGTGTGAGAGCGCTGGACAGCGTGGGGCTCGAGGTCCGGCGCGGCGAGATTGTCGGGGTGGCGGGCATCAGTGGCAACGGGCAGAACGCTCTGGCCGAGGTCGCGGCCGGCATCGTGCGCCCGATGGCCGGCTCGCGCACTTTTAGCGCGTCGGCGGTCGCCTACATCCCGGAGGCGCGCATGGAGCGCGGGCTCGTGGGCTCGATGTCGGTGTCAGAGAACCTGTCACTGCGGCAGTACTGGCGACCGGCGATGAGCCACCCGTTGTGGATCTGGAGCCATCGCATGACCTCGTTGGCCCGACGCTTGATCGAGGCGTTCAGCATCCCAGTCAAAAACCCGGGCTCGCGGGTGGCCGACCTCTCGGGGGGCGGGCTTCAGCGCGTCCTGCTAGCGCGCGAGCTGGACGAGCAGCCGGATCTGATCATCGCCGCCCAGCCGACGCGCGGACTGGACGTTGCGTCGACCGCGATGGTGCGCAGCCAGCTTGTTGGCCACCGTGACCGCGGCGCGGGCGTGGTTGTCATCAGCGAAGACCTCGACGAGATCCTCGAGCTCTCGGACCGCGTGCTCGTCCTCTTCAAGGGGGCGGTAGTCGGCGAGTATTCGCGAGGGAGCTTCGACCGCGCCGAGATCGGGCTCCGCATGGGCGGCGAAGGAACGGACTGAGTGTCGGTCGCCATCCACCTCGAGCGTCGCCTCAACGCACCGCTCGCAATGCGGATCGCTGTGCCGGTGGCCGCCGTCGCGCTCGGGCTGGTGGCGGGGGGGGTGATCCTCGCCCTCGGCGGCCACGATCCGATCGACGCCTACAACTCGATGTGGGAGGGCTCGCTTGGCTCGAGTGACGGGCTCCAGGCCACGCTGATCAAGGCCTGCCCGCTCGTGCTCACGGGCCTTGCCGTGGCGACGGCCCTGCGTGTTGGTCTGTGGAACATCGGCGGCGAAGGGCAGCTCATCATCGGCGCCACCGCCGCCACCGGCGTTGGCCTGTACGCGACTTCGCTGCCAGGACCGCTGGTCCTCCCGGCGATGATCCTCGCCGGCTGCCTCGCCGGCGCAACATGGGCGACGATCGCCGCGATCCCGCGCGCGCTCATCGGCTTGAACGAGATCATCGTCACCCTCTTCCTCAACTACATCGCGATCCTGCTCATGGACCACCTGATCTTCGGTCCGTGGGCCGACCCGAAGGCATTTGGCTTCGCTTACTCGCGGGCGTTGCCCGACGTCGCCGTTCTGCCGGTCATCCCCGGCAGCTATGTGCACGTTGGGATAGTGATCGCGCTCATGGTCGCGGTTACGTGCTGGTGGCTGATGGAACGTACGCCCTGGGGATTCTCGGTCCGCGTCGCGGGCGGCAATCCGCGAACGGCCGAATACCTCGGCCTGCACATCAGCCGGCGGATGGTAATCGTGCTCGCGCTGTCGGGCGCGATCGCCGGCCTCGCGGGGGCGATCGAGCTGACCGGAGTGACCAACCGCCTGCAGGATGGGATCTCCGTCAACTACGGATACACCGGAGTGCTGATCGCCTTTCTTGCACGTGGGCGGCTGCTGGGTGTCGTGGTAGCCGCATTCCTCTTCGCCACCCTGGTGGTAGGCAGCTACGCGCTCCAGACCACGGGTGTAGCGCAGCCGATTGCGACGATCATCCAGGCGCTGATCATCGTCTTTCTCCTGGCGGGCGACGCCGCGCTCGCTTTTCGCGTGCGCCTCACGCGCGCGCCTCGCGCCCTGGAACCGGCGGCCGCCGGAGTCCGGTCGTGACCTTCTGGCTCAACTCCGTAAGCGTCGGGATCGTGCTGGGGACTCCGCTGGCTTACGCGGCTCTCGGCGAGCTGCTCGCCGAACGCTCCGGGGTGATGAACCTTGGCGTCGAGGGAATGATGCTCATGGGTGCCGTCGTCGGTTTCATCGTGACTGTCCGCACCCAGAACGCATTCCTCGGGATGGCGGCGGCGGTTGTAGCCGGCGCGGCGCTGGCGTCGGTGCACGCGATGATGACCGTCGGGCTCCGGGTGAACCAGATCGTCATGGGCCTCACGCTGACCATCCTGGGAGCCGGGCTGTCGGCCTACCTCGGCGCCGGATACGCGGGCCGCCGGCCGGGCGGCGAAATCAACGCGATCCCGATCCCGGTTCTCTCGCAGCTGCCCGTGGTTGGCGGCGTCCTGTTCAATCACGACGTCTTCGTGTACGCACTACCGTTCATCGCGATCGGCATCTGGCTCTTGATCTACCGCACCCGCTTCGGTCTGTGGCTGCGCGCAGCGGGGGAGCACCCTGGGGCCGCAGACGCCTCGGGTGTCCCTGTGTTTCTCATCCGCTACCTGGCGGTCATGGTAGGAGGAGGCTTCGCCGGCCTCGCAGGCGCCTACTTCTCGGTCGTATACACGCACTCGTGGGCCGAGGGGATGACCGGCGGGCGTGGTTGGATCGCGATCGCGCTGGTGATCTTCGGAACCTGGAACCCAATTGTCGTGTTGCTCGGAGCGCTCGTGTTCGGTTTCGTCGACGGCCTGAACTTCCAGTTCCAGAGCGTCGGGGTGCCGGTCTCGACGCACCTGCTCGCCATGATGCCTTACGTGTTCACGCTGGTCGTGCTGACCGTCACCTGGACTCGCCTGCGCCGCCGCCGGGTAGGCATGCCTGAAGCGCTGGGGCTGCCGTACGAGCGAGAGGCGCGATGACCTCAAGGAGGAGGAAAACATGACTCAGATCAGACTTGGAGTCGCACAGCCTCGGACCTGGTATGGGACGGACGAGCGGCGCAACCTCGATGAGGCAGTGAGCCTCATCCGTCAGGCAGGCGCGACCGGGTGTGACCTGCTGCTGTTCCCCGAGAACTTCCCCGGTCCGTACCGCGAGCGCGGCCGATTCGATTCGATCGGACCACTTTCAGCGGCGGCGAAGGAGAACAACGTTGCGGTCGTAGCCGGAACGTCCGAGG
>WNFL01313227.1_pt1 | contig 16927 bp, 14 predicted proteins | sample 5400361 | NCBI WGS metagenome assembly WNFL01 (sample SAMN13153351, study PRJNA577476) | soil metagenome | isolation source: 40 cm soil on Douglas fir-dominated hillslope | place: USA:California | collected 2013-09-17 | reverse complement strand
CTTCGTTGGCCTGAAGGTAATTACACTCGTGGAATATCTTGTAGACGCAAAGGTGCCCCGCCGGTTGATTGAGAAATTCATAATTGGGCAAGAGCGGCGCCTCGCCCGGTCCCATATAGGTAAAAATAATTCCGCCGCGCTCCTGGCACGGATAGGCAAGGTGATGAATCGCGTCGCGATTCAAACCGCAGCCAGGTTCACCGGGCTGCTCCAGACAACGACCGTGAATATCGTAAAGCCAACCGTGATACAGACAGCGCAGTCCGCCGTCTTCGATACGCCCGTAGCTCAAGTCGGTGCCGCGATGCGAACAGTGAATCCCGAGCAGGCCGATGCGCTGTTGGTCGTCGCGAAATAGCGCCAGTTCTTCGCCCATGATTTTCACCGGCAACGGCGCGCCGCCTGGCGGCAACTCTTCGGCGAGCGCCACCGGTTGCCAATAGCGCCGGAGCAAATCGCCGGCGGAGGTACCGCGATTGGTTTGCGTCAACAATTGGTTGGCTTGCTCGGTGATCATAGCTATGGACTCGACTTTCCGTTGGTTATTTCAAAAGTTTGGCAGCGAGCGCAATCGCCGGAGTGCGGATCTTCCGCACCGACGACTCGAGATGGGTTTCCAAGCGCAGATAATCGTCGACGCTCATGACATCCTTGCACCCCTGCACGCCGTATTCTTTCAACCACTCGGTGCTGACGTCGACACGGCGCGAGCCTTGGGTCATCGCCTTGCCGTAAAGCTCCTGCCCTTCTTTGCCCAAGAGCCAGTTGACGAAAATCTTCGTCGCATTCGGATGGGGCGGATTTTTCACGATGGTCACCACGCCGCTGCCATTGTTGGCGTGGACCCCTTCTTTGACCTTCGGTACCGGGCGCACCGGCAAGCCGGCCTTCATGAACGGCTCAAAGCTGTAATGGCTCAGCCCGAGCGTGAACGCGAGCTTGCCTTTGGCCAAACCGTCCGCCAATTGACGCAAGTTCTGGTTGATCAGCAAATCCTGCTGCGCCAGCCTGGTCAGAAACTCCTCGCCCTTCACCTTCCAGAGAAACGACCAGGTGTTCTGGCCGGAACCGGGATTGCGCGGGTCAAGGAAACCGATCCGCCCCTTCCATTTCGGATTTAACAAATCGTCGAAGGAGCGAATCTCGCTGGCGTCAGCCTGACTGTAATTGTACCACCAAGTCTCGCTGGTGTAGCAGAGAAACGCATAGATATGTTTATTTGTGCTGACGTTGTCTTCCCAAATATGGCCACCCCACCAGTTTTTCGGGTCCTTAACCTCGGGCAAGATCATGTAGGAGTTGAAATCGTCGGCCGCGCCGGCGGCGACCATCGACAACGGTGTCGCGCCGCCGGCGACGAGAATATCGTAATAGTGCACACCGGCGTTGTACTCGGTGATAATACGCGTCACGTTCTCCGGCCCGCGGGCGGAAAGCAATTCAAGCGAAATGCCGAATTTGCTTTTGAATTTTTCACCGATGGTAGTGCGCAACTCGCTACTGGCGGGAATGCCGACCACGACAATGCCTTCTTTTCGGGCCGCGGCAAGGGTCTTTTCCCATTCGCCTGGCGCTTGAGCCGCCAAACTGGAGAGCGCGCTAGCGAACAGCGCGGCATGGACAAATACCAATTGAAAGGACACTCGCAAATTTCTATTCGGCACGGATCAAACTCCTGGAAACGGAATAACGTCGCGAAATTTTTTGATCACACTTTCACGCAACTCACGGCTCGACCGGCTCACCTTAGGAAATTTTTCTTTCCAATGATATGGCCGCACGGCGTAGAAGATCGCCCGGCCGTTGGTGTGATCTTTGTTGTCGCGCTTCTCCGGCGGCATGCGCGGATCGAGGGGCGTGCTCCACGCGCCATCGACGATGTCGATGTTGGTCGGCGGATCGACCCGGGTCATCATCGCCCAGAGAACTTCTTTCATGTTGGTCGGATCGATATCGTCGTCGACGACAACGACATAACGGCCGTTGCGCGCCGACGCGGCGCAGCTCACCGCAGCCAATCCCGCTTGCTTGGCGTGGCCGGCAAATTTTTGTTGGATCGCCACCACGGTCATGTAAGGTGAGTGGTTGTAAACGCCGACGACGTTCTGAACGCCGGCGGCTTCAAGCTGATCCCAGAGAATTCCCGCGGTCGGATTACCGTCGATCTTCATTGCGCCGGTCCATAGTGGCGCTTCTTCTTCGAGGATCGGATCGTTGCGATGATAGATCGCTTTGACGCGAATTACCGGCTGCGCTTCGCCGGTGCCGATCGTGCCGCCGGAATAATAACCGGGCCATTCACCGAAGGGCCCCTCCGCGCGCGCTTGCTCATTTGGTGGCGGGATCTCGCCTTCGAGCGCAATCTCTGCGCCGGCAGGAATCGGCAGACCTGTGAGCGGGCCGCGAATGTATTCCAGCGGCCGCCCCATGAGTCCGCCGGCATAATCAAGCTCCGATCTGCCATAAGCTATTTTGGTATGCGCCAGCGTGAACAGTAGCGGATCGGTGCTGAAGGTGACGACAACCGGGCAGCTTTTGCCTTGCTGCCAGTATTTTGCGCAGATCAGCCGGCCGTCCTGACCGGGGCTCATCCAGAGACCCAGTAAATTTTTCTCGTGCAGCTGAATCCGGTAGGTGCCGGCATTGACGAAGCCGCTGTCCGGATCACGGTTGATGACACAGTCGCCGGTTCCGATATAGCGCCCGCCGTCGCCGTGATGAAAATGTGGCGCGGGAAATTTGCCGAGATCGACGTTGTCGCCTTCGAGAACGTTTTCCATCAACGGAGCCGTTTTGACTTCCGCTGGTGCAATCGAACCGCCCGACTTCATCTTGGCCGCGAGCAATCGCACCACTTCAAGTTTGGTCTTGTCGGGCGGGATGCCATAGGCCAGCGCTGTGCGCTTGTAGTTGGCGAAGGCGAGACTGACCAGCCGAAAACCCGCTGGATAATCTTTGATCTTGTCGAAGATCAACATCGGTCGCGCATCGAGCTCCGCGGTCGCTTCGATCAGCGCGCCGATCTCGTTGTTCCAGTCAGCCCCTTCGATCAACCGCCACTCGCTGACTTTCTTGGCTTCTTCGATAAATCCCCGAAAGTCCTTATAGGAAATTTCGTCCATCGTTGACGCTCCAAAATTACGATCTAAATTAAATCAGCGCTCGGACTCCCGACGAATTGAACGCCTTAAACGGCTTGAACGTTTTGAACTTCCCCGCGCTACGGCAGCACCTTCTCAGCAAACTTCTGCGCCTTGAGGCGAATGTCAACGCACTTATCTTCCAGATAATTGCGCAGCCGTTCGTTGTCTTTCACGCTGAGATAATCCTTCGACGCCTCGACGCCCTGCTTCGCCATCCATTTCGTGTCGACGTCGATCCGGCGCGTGCCATGGAGCAGAACGCGGCTATAGATATCCTGTCCTTCCTTGCTCAACAACCAATTGACGAACACCTTGGTCGCGTTGGGATGGGGCTGATTTTTCACGATCGCCAGCGTGCCGTAGCCATTGCTGGACGGATTGCCTTCGCTGGGATCGGGAAGATCTTTCAATGGCAAACCCGCTTTAACAAATGGTTCGGTCTGCGCGTAGCCGATACCGAGCGCGATGGCAAGTTTCCCTTTCGCGAGCGCCTCGGCAAGCTGGCGGAGATTTTGTGTGACAAAAAGATCCTGTTGCGCCAGCTTCTTCAAAAAATCTTCGCCCTTGATGTCCCACAGATAAGACCATACGGATAAACCCGAGCCGGCCACGCGCGGATCGCTCAAGCCGATCTTGCCTTTCCATTTCGAGTTCAGCAGATCGTCCAGCGAGCGAAACTCCTCGGGCTTGGAAATGGAAGTGTTGTGCCAATAGCCCTCGGTGCTCTTGGTGGAAATGAAAGAATAGAAAAGTTTCGTGCCGCTGACGTTGTCCATAAAAATATGGCCGCCCCACCAATTCTTCGCGTCCTTCACTTCGGGAAGAATCATATAAGGTTCGATCGGATCGAACATCCCCGACTTGATTAACGGCACGCCGGTGCACGAGCCGAAAATGAAGGAATCAAAATAGTGCACGCCGGCGTTGCCTTCGGTGACGATGCGGTTGGCGATCTGCGGCCCGGTGGCGGAAAATATTTCCATTTCGAAGCCGAAGCGCGCCTTGAACGCCGGCTCTAACTCTTTGCGCAGCTCAGAACTCGGTGGCAGGCCGACGACGACCTTGCCTTCCCTCTTCGCCGCCGCGACCGTCTTGTCCCATTCAACCTGCCAGGACTGTTGCGCGTGCGCGAAGTCGAGATTCGCAGCAAGCGAAACCAGACCGCACAGGATGAAGACAATTAATCGTTTCATTTTTTACGTTCTTTGCGGTTCGCCTTCCGACTTGGGCTATTCCCACTCTGTGATCTCGGTGCCTCTGTGGTTAACCGTTTGTTTGTTTTGGTCGCCGGCTAGCGCGCTCGTACCATGTTCATTTTGCGGCGCTTCACCTCAGCAAGGGGCGTATGCCATACGCCCCTACCCTCGGATTTTTTTTCGTTCCTAGCGACTAATGTCGCCAGAACTTTCCGGTTCACGCATTTCGCCTCATGCCTTACCTCACCACAAACCGCCCAGCGCCGTGCCCTCATGCGACAACGTCGACAAAAGAAAATCCGCATCGCCGTAGCGCGCCGCCGCCGCGCGAATCTCCGGATCGTCGAGTATCGTCAATCTGCCGCCGAAATCGACCAGTACGCGGCCGTCAATCGCCAGGTTCGATTCCATGCAGCCGCCGTCGACGTGACGGTAAACCATGTGCTTGCGTTGCGTGCCGAGGCCGACCCACGGATAGCGGCTCAAAATTTCCCAGTGCATCGGATCTTGAATGCCGCGCTCAGTGGAAGCTTTGGGATGATAACCGAACATCACTTCGGTAAAGAAATTGCTTTCGGGAAATGCTTTGAACAAACGTTTGGTCTCCGCGCCGATATCGCCGCCGCCTTCGACGCCGACAACTTTGCCATCCTTGATCGTCCAAATCATCGGCTCGCGCAGCCTGCCGGGCACGCCTTGAACTAAATCCAACTGCACCGTGCCGTTGGCGGTGCCGGAGCCGTTGTAAACGCCGCAGCGGCCCCAGGGAAAATGGCAGCGGCCCGCCGGCTCGCCCGCCTTGGTCTGCATGGCATAAATTCTTTTGTTGTCGTAATCGGCGACGAGCTTGGTACCGTTGGGACCAGCGATGGTCACCTTCGAGCCGGCAGCGACGATCCCTTTCACCTTGCGCGCAATGGTCCACAAGAGTTCATTGGGAAAGCGCGCGTAATCGGTCGCGAGTAATCCCGGCCATCCTTCGAAGTAAATCTTATACGGCTTCACCCGAGCGGTCGGCGCGCCTTCGTCGCCTTCTTTCGGCGTGCGCAGCCGCTCGCGATAGTTGGTCGAGCCATTGAGAAAAACCGGCCAAACCCAAACCGCGACGTCGACCGCTTCCATGGCACGCAGCGCCGCTTCCGGCACGTCGCCATAACGGAGAATCGGCTCAACGATCATTTCCATGGGCGTCGCGCCGTGCAGACGGATCGCCGATGCCAGGGCATCGATCGAATCGCCGTCGCTCGACCGGTCGGCGAGCAAAAGCACCGAGTCGCCCGGCCGAATATCCGCCGCTTCGATCATATTGCGCGCGCCGATCACTAGATCGCTAATCTTTGGCTTGCCGCCGATCATTCTGCCTCCATGAAATGGTTTTTTGTTATTCACCGCGTTGTAGGGGCGAAAGATTTTTCGCCTCTATCTTCAACGTGAATGGCTATTGCACGTCAAAGCGAGTTGCGCGCTCGGAAACGTTATTGAATGCCTTCGGATGAACCAGCTTACGGCTGTACAACACCATGCGCAAAAAACCCGGACTACCGGTGATGCGATGCGCCACGCCGCGTGGAATGTAAGACATCTGCCCGGCGGCGAGCTCCATGGCGCCCCACTCGGTGTGATTCAGCGAATGGCCGCGGAACTGAATCCAGATTTCGTCCTCATCGCAGCCGCGATGAAAGCCGTTCTGTTCCTGTTCCAGATTGTAAACATCGACGCGAAATTCTTTGCCGTTGTAAAGGATCGGCGCGCGCGCGCCGCCCTGGCCGGTCATCCCGGTAAAATAATTGAATGCGCTCAGCTTGCGCACCGGCCGGCCGCCTTCGCGCTTGCAACCGATCAGCGCCGCGACATCACGCTCGACCCAGAGATCCGACTGCGGGTCCCAGAAACTGATATGCTCCAGCGCCGTGCCGTCATTGGCCGCGTCGCCATGACCGTTGGCAGCGGCAAACGGCTCGGACGGATTGACCGTAAACTTATTACTGGTCGTGGGCTTTTCCGGATCAACGGCTTCGACCACCGCCTCCTGGGTCGCCACGCGCACGCGCAGGCATTGGTCGCTGCCGGTTGTGCGATGGGAAATTGCCGAGGGCACCAGCGCGATTTCACCGGGCTCCATTTCAATCACGCCGCCTTCGCTCTCGATCTTGGCGCGGCCGCAGAATTGCAGATAAACGATGTCATAATCCGCCGCGCGGGTGAGCTGAGCCTCACGACCGGCAATGTGCTCGGTGCTGACACGCAACGCATCGCCTTCGAAAACCGTCGCCCGCGCGCGATTGCCGTTCAGCGGCGTGCTGCGCAGCAAATCGAACGGCCGGATATGCGGCACCATTCTTTGCCCCATGCGCGCCGTGCCGATCACCGCGCTCTCTTCGCGCTCCATCCAGATATGTTCCGACGGTTCCCGGTGGGTCATGAATTCACGGATTTTCTTTAATGCTATCGCTTTGTAGCATACAATGCCGGTCAGAGCTTAGGCTTCGACGATTTTTTCAACTCGCCATAGACGCGCCGGATTATGCTGTAGTCAAAATATTTGCTCAAGTCGCTAACCTTCGGCGCCTTGATCAATTCTGCCCGGGCCGCTACCTCATCGCGCAAGACATCGTCGGAAACTGAGCCTTCTTCAGTCATGCTCATCAACGCGCTATCGTAATCCACCGCCAGTGCCTCCGCCGGCAATGGATTGTATTTAGCGACCATGGCGATGACGATTTCTTTGTTGCGCCGGGCAAATTCCCGTCCTTTGGCGATGGCGCGCAAATAGCGCTCGACCAATGCCGGATTTTCCGCCAACAACTTGTTCGACACGGCCACGCCGTTCCATACCAACTGAATTTCTTTACTCAGGTCGGCGATGACGTAGCCGCGCGTCGGTCCGATTTGCGAGATGTCACGCGGCGTCAGCGGCGACGCGTCCACCGAGCCGGAAAGAAACGCAGGGAAGCGGGCCTCGCTACGCACCGCGATGAAGAGAAAAGACCGGGGATCGAATCGATATTTTTTCATCAAAAGCAGCGTCGCCAGATGGCCGGTATCGCCGAAGGTGTTGATCGCGATCGTTTTGCCGACCAGATCTTGCAGGGTTTTGATTTCCGCTTTGTTGGACAGCAGTTTGTAAGTCGGCCGCGATTGATTGGTATAGATGACCTTGACCGGCCCGCCGCGCAGCGCCGCGCTCAACGCCGAACCCGCCGAGGAACTGAAGTGCAGTTGACCGGAGAGCAAAGTCTGTGTCGCGCTGCCGCCGCCTGAACGGATGATCTTGACGCTCAATCCGTCTTCCGCCATGTAACCCTTCTCGATGGCGACCAGGTGATCCATATACGCGGCACCCAGCGAAGCAAACGAGACGGTCACATCCTCAGCCCTAAGCCGCGGCGCCCATGCGGCAAACAAAAGCGCTATACAACAAGCACAAATTCTCGCTGAGTTATTAAGTTTCATTCTTGTTCTGTGGATTTAATTCGATCACTCATCTCGGCAGCCATAAATGCCGACCTATTTAAACTCCACCTTCTTGGTCAAATAGTATTTCTTCATCGCCGGTCGATATTTTTCCATCATCTCCCGATTCAAATCGAGCGGCGGCTTCGCGCCTTCCGGCAGCAGCGAAAAATATTTGCTCTCTTTGGTATCCTGATCGAATTGCTTTTTCGCCGCCGCGCGCAGTTCCGCTGAAGTGAGCAAATCCAAAACCGATGCCGCGATCGCCTTGGCGCCGGCCACCGCGCCCTTGTGCGCGATCGACATCGTCGGCGTGATGCCGGCGCTCCAGTGATGTGCTTGGATGCCCGGCACGGCAGCGGGAAAGCGGATGCTCACGGACGGCACGACCCAGGTAATATCGCCGATGTCGTTGGATGAACTGTTTTGCCGCGCCGACGACAAGGGCCCGATTTTGGTGCCCAACCCTTCTTCCTTTTGACCCTGAGATTTTTGTAGCTCCTTGGCGAATTTGTTTTCCTCGTCGGTCCATTTGGGCATGCCGACCAGCTCGAGATTTTTTTGTACCGCTTCGGCGATCGCCTTGTTGCTCAGCGATGGCCACGCCGCGCCGAAGGGCTCCATCTCCATGGTAGTCCCGGTCATCAGCGCCGCGCCTTTGCCGATATTCACCAGCTTGTCGAAATTCTCTTTCGCCCACGGACCATTGGCGTCGCGGATAAACCACCATATCTGGCCAACGTCGGCAATAATGTTTGGCTGCACGCCGCCATTGGTGATTGTGCGGTGGCCGCGATAGGTCGGCCGCAGATGCTCGCGCAATTTATCGAAACCAATGTCCATTAAGACGACCGCGTCCACCGCGTCCTTGCCGTCCCAAGGATTCACACCGCCATGCGCGGTTCTGCCTTTGAAGGTAAATTTCGCGCCGATCAAGGCGTAATTTTGCAAGCCATAACCGGTCGACAAACTATCGCCGATGTGAGTAATCACCGTGGCATCAACGTCTTTGAAGTAGCCGTCGCGCACCAAATAAGGCCGGCTCATCAGCTGTTCTTCCGCCGGGCCGATGGAAAGCACGATGGTGCCGGGAATTTTGAATTGCTCCATCGCTTTCTTCACCGCATGCGCCGCGCCGACAGAAACCGCTGCCATGACATTATGCCCTTCCATGTGGCCAGGCGCGCCCTCGACCAGCGGCTTGCGCGGAATACTCCCCGCTGATTGCGACCCTTCCGGGAGCGAATCCATTTCGGTGGCAATGGCGATCACCGGTTTACCTGATCCCCAGGTCGCCCAGACGTTGGTCGGTAGACCCGCGCCCCCCAGTTCCACTTTGAAACCGGCCTGCTCCAGCGTTGCCTTGAGATACTTTGAAGTTTCATATTCCTGCATCCCTGGTTCGCCGTAGTAATAGATCACATCGCCTAACGTCGCGATTTGCTCCGCATTGCGATCAAGAACTTCGAAAGCAACTTTCTTCGGATCGCTGGGCGACTCGGCAGTCGCCGGCGTAAACACGCAAGCAGCGGCCAATGCGGTAGTTACCGCGGTGAGAATCAGAGTTTTTTTGAAGCAAAATTTGGCCGAACTAATTTGTGCGAACATCACTTGTTTTCCTCCATGCAAACGACTTATCACGACAAGTGGATGATTTCGAAGGGCGCGACGAAGATTCTCCATACGGAGTGTCATTCCAAGCTAAGCGATGTTGGCATGAGTGACTTTTTGCCGCGCCAATGGGTCTCTGCCAGTTAGTTTTTGTCAGCCGTGCAATCCGTTTCCGTCACTATCAAAAATAATTCTTCGTTCAATCAGCAAAAGCATCGATGGTTAGCAAAAACCTCGTCGACCAGCATGCACCGCCACGTCGGCGCAGACCTTTCGAGACAAGGGAATGAGCAGAATTTAAGCCTTCAACTCCCCTTGCATCATGCTTTCGATCTATGTATGGTTCGCCGTCGTCGCGGGTTTTTATGTCAGCAAAAAAAGTTAATTTAATGCTCTTGTTGGCACTCTTTGGTACGGTCGGATGCTCCTCGACGGAAAGACTTTACTACCGACCACCCACTGCCACGCCGGTTATTTCGCAACCAAGCAAAACCGGCACACCCGCATTCGCCGCAAATCCAGCAGCAATACCGTCTAACGTTGCTGATCAGCCAACAACAATCGCTCCTGATGCACCGTTAATAAAAGAACCCGAACCGCAACGGTCAGTTAGAGACACGATTCCAGCTCATGTGCTGCGCTACTTCGAGCGCCGATCAGAAAGTGCGGAGAATCAAGAAAAAACCGTTGGGCCATCACCAAATCCCACACCGGTGCAAACCAATCGTTCGCTCAGCGCCGATGATCGACTACTCGAACAACTGGAAAGAGATCTCAATAAAGCGGTCGAACAACCGAAAGAAAAACGCCGCCTGCAGTTTTCCAAACAGGTGATTGAAAACTCGCAAGTGCGTCACTTCATCAAGCATTACAGCACCACCGCCAAAAACGAATTTCAGGCGCTGCTGGCGCGCTCCGGCAAATTCATGCCGATGATTTCGAAGGTGTTGAATGATGAAGGTTTGCCGGAAGATCTCGCCTATCTCGCGATCGTCGAGAGTGAGCTAATTGTCAGCGCCACGTCGAGGGTCGGCGCGGTCGGCTTATGGCAGTTTGTGCCGAGCACGGCGCGCCAATACGGTTTGAGAATTGACGATTGGGTGGACGAGCGGCGCGATCCGATCAAATCGACGCGCGCGGCGGCTGCTTATCTTAAAGAACTACACAGCTACTTCGGTCGCTGGTATTTAGTCACGGCGGCCTACAACGCTGGGCCCGGCATCATCAATAAAGCGTTGCAAAAAACCGGCGCCGTCGATTTTTGGGGCATCCGAGAAAAATCTCAGATCAGTGACGAAACCCGCAACTTTGTGCCGAAATTCATCGCTGTCGCATTAATCGCCAGCGACCCCAAAAAATACGGCTTTAACAACATTCGCTACCAGGAGCCATTGGAATTCGATGAGGTCGACGCCGACGGTTTGCTAAAAATCGATGCTTTGGCGGAAATGGCGGAGTCAGACGCGTTTACGATCAAGGAGCTCAATCCCGCCTTGCTGCGAAATATGACTCCCCCAGGAGAAAAAGGTTATTCAGTGCGCGTGCCTGTGGGCAAAGCGGTGGCATTCGCCAAAGCGAATAGCGCTCTGACTGGCAAGGATGTTGCCGTAACGAAAGTCGTTACCCACGAAGTTAAACAAGGCGAGACGCTTTTTTCCATCGCGCGACGCTATGGTCAGGCGGTAACCGCCCTGATGGAACTCAACGGATTAACCACTCCGCGGTTGCAGATTGGTCAGAAAATCAAGATTTTGTTCGACGGGATTCGCGCTACGCTCCGCTAACCACTACTTACGTTTGTCCATCGGCACGAAATCGCGAACGTCGGCGCCCAGGTAGACCTGTTTCGGCCGCGCCAACTTCTGTTCCGGATCGTTTAACATCTCTTCCCATTGTGCGATCCAACCCGATGTTCGCGGAATCGCGAACAACACGGGAAACATGTCCATGGGCAACCCCATCGACTGATAAATCAAGCCTGAATAGAAATCGACGTTGGGATAGAGCTTGCGCTTGATGAAATAGTCGTCGGACAGGGCGATCCGCTCGAGCTCAAGAGCGATTTCGAGTAACGGGTTGCGCCCGGTCACCTCGAAAACCTGATCGGCGACATGCTTGATAATCTTGGCGCGCGGGTCGTAGTTCTTATAGACGCGATGGCCAAAGCCCATCAAGCGGCCGGAACCGCCTTTAACTTTTTGGATGAATTCCGGAACTTTGTCTTTGGAGCCGATCTCCATGAGCATGCGCAGCACCGCCTCGTTAGCGCCGCCATGAAGCGGACCGTATAAAGCCGCCGCTGCTGCTGCGACGGATGAATAGGGATCGACCTGCGAACTGCCCACGCCGCGCATCGCATTGGTGCTGCAGTTTTGTTCATGATCGGCGTGCAGAATGAAGAGAACATCCAAAGCCCTTTCCAAAATCGGATTGGGCTTGTACTTCTGCTCGGTCATCTTGAACAGCATATTGAGGAAATTGCCGGTATAGGTCAGGTCATTGTCGGGATAAGAATACGGCAAACCGAGGCTGTGGCGGTAAGCGAACGCAGCCAAGGTCGGCAACTTGCCAACCAGACGATAAGTTTGATCGCGGCGCGATTGGGCATCGAAAATTTTCTTGGCGCCCGGGTAAAAAGTCGACAAAGCGCCAACCGCGCTGATCAGCATGCCCATCGGATGAGCGTCGTAATGGAAACGGTCGATTAGCTTGCGAATATTTTCATGAACGATCGAATGGATCGTGACGTGATGCGTCCAATCCGCCAACTGCGACTGGGTCGGCAGTTCGCCGTAGAGAATCAGATAGGCGGTTTCAAGATAAGTACCTTTTTCAGCGATCTGCTCGATCGGATACCCACGATAGCGCAAAATGCCTTTATCGCCGTCGATATAGGTGATTCGGCTCTGGCACGAGGCGGTATTCATAAAGCCCGGGTCGTAGCTGACGATACCATCGTCCTCACTAACCTTGATTTGGAACAAATCCGTCGCCTTGATCGCGCCGTTTTTGATCGGAATCTCGTACTGTTTGCCAGTCCGGTTGTCGGTTATGGTTAATGTCTCTGCAGCCATGGTATCTACCTTTCGCTACGGCTTATCCTGACGCTACAGTGTTACTTTTTAGACCATCGCTCTGCGCCGGTCAACTGTGGATTAGCCGATCGCCGGGTTGATTTGCCAATCCATCCGCCAGATCGAGCCGATCTGACTGCAACCGACCATCGTCGCTGGCGCGAATTCGATGATACCGCGCGCCTCATCGCCAGTAACCAGTAACGCAGCCAATCGGCCCATGTAAGGCAAATGTCCTACCAGCATCGTCGGCTGGTCGCTGCTTTCGATTTCGGCCTTACCGATAATCGGATCGTCTTCGGGCAGTAAGCCGGCAATTTGGCGTACACCGCGAGGCGGTCTTAGGGATAAAGCCAAAATTTCCGCGGTTTCTTGGGCGCGCAAAATTCCGGAGTGACAAATCTCCGCAACCGTCACGCCTCTCGCCGCCGCCAACTTTGCCAACTTAGCAACATCAGCGCGGCCGCGCTCCGACAGCGGCCGGCGCGGATCCAACTCCGCGGCAAGCGCTTCGCCATGACGGACGAGATAGCAGCGCACAATCGGCAATTGCCTCTCAATAGCTGGAAAACTTATGGTTAACGTTGAACCCGGAACGCCGGCTTCGCCGAGCGACCCAGCAGGAACCTGAACTCGCCTGTGAACAAAAGCCGCATCCAGTTGATAATGTTATTGCAAAAAGCCCATGTTGATATAGTATGCGACCCAGCGATTTGCAATCTTTCAAGTCAGCCAAACACTCCAACCGTGATCGAGTTTCGCCAAGTCAACAAGTGGTTCGGTGCCCTGCACGTTCTCAAAGATATCGATCTGACCATCGATGCCGGACAGGTGGTGGTCGTGTGCGGTCCGAGCGGCAGCGGCAAAAGCACCCTGATTCGTTGCATCAATCGTCTCGAAATCATTGAATCCGGCGACATCATCGTCGACGGCATATCCCTCACCGATCGCAAATTTGACCCGGTGAAACTGCGCACCCACGTCGGCATGGTCTTTCAGTCGTTCAACCTCTATCCACACATGACGGTTTTGGAGAATATCACTTTAGCGCCGATCAAGGTGAAAGGTCTGGATAAGAGTGCCGCCGAAAAAGTCGCCAAAGAACTCTTGGATCGAGTCGGCATCCCCGACAAAGCTGGCGCTTTCCCGGCGAACTTGTCCGGCGGCCAGCAGCAGCGCGTCGCCATCGCGCGCGCCCTGGCGATGCAACCGAAGATTATGTTATTTGACGAACCGACATCCGCCCTCGATCCGGAAATGATCAATGAAGTTTTAGAAGTAATGACGGTTCTCGCCCGCGACGGCATGACCATGGCCGTGGTCACCCATGAAATGGGCTTTGCCCGGCGCGTGGCCCACCGCGTGGTCTTTATGGACCAAGGGCAAATCATCGAAGCCAACGAACCAGAAAAGTTTTTCGCGGCGCCGCAATCGCCCAGAGCCCAACAATTTCTCAGCAAAATACTGTCACACTGAGGAGTTCGACATGAAAAAATTCGCGACTATCTGTCTACTCGTCGTAATCGGTGGCTTGAGCCGCTTCGCCGCCGCCGAAACCACGTTGGAGAAAATCGACAAGAGCGGCACGCTGACCATCGGCACGCGCACCGGCTCGCCGCCGTTCGGCTACGTCAACAAAAATAATGAATGGGTCGGTTTCTCCATCGATCTCGTCGAAAAGGCAGTTGTTCCCGCGCTCGGCAAGAAGCTCAACAAAACCATTAAACTGGAAAAGAAGGAGTCTACCGTTCCGACACGAATCCCGATGCTGACGTCCAACGCCGCCGATCTGATCGCCGAGACCATGACCGACACCCAAGCGCGCCGCGAACAGGTCGATTTCAGTTTAACCTTCTTCATCACCGGAGCGCAGTTTCTGGTTAAAAAGGGAACGCCAATCAAAGGCATTGAATCGATCGGCGGCAAAAGAATCGCCGCACAGCAGGGATCGACCAATGCGAGAATTATCCGCGAGCGCGTGCCGACCGCCAAGCTCGTCGAATTTCCCGATCAACCGGCAGCTTTCCAAGCGTTATCGCAAGGCCAAGTGCAAGCTTATACCAACGACGGGATTCAGCTGGCTGGGCTAAAAGTCAAAGCGCCGAATCCGGACAACTGGGCAATTGTTGGCGAGTTCTTTTCCTACGAACCCTATGGCATGGCGATGCGCAAGAACGACTCCGACTTTCGTCACGCGGTCAACATCGGCCTGATGGATGCAATCGCATCGGGATTATATTTCCAGATCTACGACAAATGGTTTGGTCCCAAAAGCGAGTTACCCTATCCGCTCACCGCTGAGGTCAAGCGTTTCCTGCAAATGCAGGTCGTGCCGAAGTGAACAAGGCATGAGGCGCGAGGTCGAAGGCATGAGAAACTATCGATCAGATTTTGTTTTCTTACGCATGGCTCACGCCGCGGACCTCATGCCGCGTGCCAAATGAATTATCAATTCAATTGGAGCATTTTGTGGAGCGGTCAATCGGGCGCTTGGCTACTCCAAGGTTTGCTCACCACCTTGCAGCTCTCTTGTCTCGCATGGCTGCTCGCGGTGGGTCTAGGAACTCTCGCCGGCGCGCTCAGAACCTTGCGAGTTGCGCCGCTGCGCTGGCTCGCCACCGCCTACGTTGAGTTCTTTCGCAACGTGCCGTTGCTGGTCTGGATGTTCCTGTGGTACTTCGGCATCCCACCGCTACTGCCGCAAGCGCTGCAATACTGGTTATTCGAGCATGGTGTGGAGTTTTGGGCTGGCGTATTTGCTTTGGGCGTATACCATGGGGCGCGCTTTTCCGAAGTTTTACGCGCGGGAATTCAGTCGATCCCCAAAACCCAGCTCGAGGCGGCGCTGTCGACTGGTCTCACCGTCGCTCAAGCCTATCGGCTCGTGATCATTCCAATTGCCTTGCGCCTGATCATCCCGCCCGCAACCAACGAGACCCTCAACCTGCTGAAAAATTCTTCCGTCGCCCTCACCATCGGCGTCGCCGAGCTAACATTTCAAACTCGGCAAATCGAAACCTACACGGCGAAAGCCTTCGAAGCCTTGGCGGCTGGAACGATGATTTATTTGATCCTTTGCCTCACCATTGCGATCATTATGGCCCGGCTTGAACGGCGAATTGCGATTCCCGGCATGATCGCACGCGGCGCGCAGTCATAACATGGATTTGTCGGTCATCACCAACAATTTCGTCTTCCTGATTACCCAGGGGCTTTTCGGCATCGGCGCCTTCACCGGCGGCACGCTCAGGTTGGCCGTGCCGGCGATCATTCTCGGATTCATCCTCGGTACATTCATTGGTCTGGCGCGCTTGTCGCGTCGACGCTGGATCAGTTTGCCGGCGCTGGTATACATCGAATTTTTCCGCGGCGTGCCGCTGGTCATGGTGATCTTCTGGTTCTGGTTCATCGTCCCGGCACTCGCCGGCAAGTCCCTGCCGGAATACAGCGTCGCGCTCACCGCGTTCGTTGTCTTCGAGGCCGCTTATCTTGCCGAAATTGTCCGTGCCGGCATTCAGTCAGTGCCGCGAGGCCAAGTGGAAGCCGCGACCGCGACGGGCCTCACCGACAATCAAACCATGCGTTACGTTGTCCTGCCGCAAGCCTTGCGCAACATGATTCCAGCGCTCGTCACGCAGTTTATCGTCCTGCTAAAAGACACTTCATTGGCATCGATCATCGGCTACGTCGATCTCACGAAAGCCGCCCAGATCGTCAACAACCGCGAGATCCGCCCCTTCGAGCTATACCTCTTCATCGCGGTGATTTATTGGCTGTGCAGTTACGGTATGTCGCGCTACGCACGGACTTGGGAACTGCGTCTTGGATGACGATCGGCAAGGGAGTGCTTGGCGATTTAACCTGATTGTAACGAGTCCAACGTAAAGTACCATTGACGGCTGAGTTTCATAGGGTTAGATATCATCCAACGTCATCTAACCATCGAATAATCGGAATATCGCCCGTGCATTAGATTGCCCTTGGGCCCAGCCCAATGCTCTTCCTCAAAAACACCCCTATCGATCAAATTCTCTCTTTCAATGAGATGATCGCTGCGATCGAAGATTCGCTCAAAGAAATCGCCGCAGGTCGCGGTTTCGAACTGCCGCGACGGCGCATCCACCATCCGAACCGAATGATCTTCGGCATTCTGCCGGGCTCGGTGCGCGGCGCCATGGGCGCTTATCTGCAGACCGATCTCGACCGCCGCATTCATCATGAAAATGTCATGATCTTCAGCGTCGAAACCGGCGAACCGCTCATCCTGTTTCAAAACTGTTCGATTAATGAGTTCCGCACCGGCGCAGCCGGCGCCATCGGTGCGAAATATCTCGCCCGCGCCGACGCCAGCCGCGTAGCCGTTCTGGGCAGCGCGATCCACGCGGAAACTCAACTCAAGGGTGTCGCCGCCGTCAGAAAATTGACAGAAGTAAACGTTTATAGCCCCAGC